>Ga0315285_10000427_pt1 | contig 43438 bp, 34 predicted proteins | sample YL17G09_36_MG_FD_203698 | JGI IMG/M metagenome (GOLD analysis project Ga0315285, IMG submission 203698) | Sediment microbial communities from Yellowstone Lake, YNP, Wyoming, USA - YL17G09_36 | ecosystem: Environmental > Aquatic > Freshwater > Lake > Sediment | place: USA: Wyoming | collected...
CGGGGAACGTCAAGCCAGGGGAAAGGGGAAGGACGAGGTGAGACGGATGGGTCAGGTATTCGCGGAGGGCTCCGGGAGTGGGCGGACTGCCGAAGAACCGCAGGCGGCGGCACAGGTTCGGATGCCCAAGGGCACAATACCGGCACCTGCTCTGCAGGTGGCCGCCACAGGGGATGGCCGGGTCCACCACCACGGGTGTCCCGGGAGCAGGGCCATTTGTGCCCGGCCCGAGGCCCTCCACGACGCCGGCGACCTCGTGGCCCAGGATGTGGCCGGGAGCGAGGTGGTGGTCACCGATCCTTCCCTGGGCATAATATTGGAGATCCGAGCCGCACAAGCCTACGGCCTTGATCCGGACCAGGACCTCGCCAGGGCCCGGCGATGGGACCGGAGCCTCTTCCAGTCGAATCTCGCGCGGCGCGACGACTTTGGCAACTCGCATGGATGGCTTCATCCCCGCTGGCCGAGATGTCCGCGCACCATCGGCGCAGCCCATGCGCCAAGTGCGCCCGAGACCGCTCTATTTCTGGGCCTTACACTGCTGGGCGGCATGGCGGATCGTCATCTTGGCGTTGGCGGGATCCGCGAAGATCTTGTCCAGGCACTGCAACAACTTCCAGGGATCGACTCCCAGCTCACGGGAGAGGATATTCGCCACCTGGATCTTCTGTTGAGACGACCCCTGCACCCAAAGGGCGCCGGTGTCGGCATCCACGAGGGCCCAGGCCAAACTGGCCGCCAGAACCGTCCCAAGGATCAACGCACCCAACACGCGCTTTGCCATCTGCCTTTCTCCCCTTCTCCTGTGCCCTCCAGAACCTTGACCCCAATCCGAAATTACCAACCGCCAAGGCGCCAAGAACGCCAAGACCAGAAGGGCTCATTGGGGGAAACAAACGGAACTTCGGAAGGCCCCATGAGCGCGCTTTCGGGTTCTTTGGTGGAGAGATCGGAACATCGTATTCTTGGCGACCTTGGCGTCATGGCGGTTCAAGTTTTTTCTCGGATCAGGCTTGACAGATCCCCGCCCGCGAACATTTTATCGGCCGGAGGCGCGCGCCGACAGTCGCTCTATTCTATGAGGACACAACGCATGAATACGGCAGAGAGCTTCGTCATGGTGCCACGCCACCTCCCTCCGGTCAACTGTCGGGTGATAGCAGGGACCAGGTTGTCAGGATTTCAGGCCGCCGGCCGTGATCCACTGCGCGAGAACCCGTCGGATCGGCACCCGGATCAGGACGACCCGCAAGGTGAGCAGGTAAGGAGAAAGCGATAGGTGGTGACGCAATTGAGACGCTCCTCTTCATCCCCGCGGCGTGCCGGATCGGGGACGATGCTGTGGGACAGGCGGTGTCAAGCCAAGACCGTTGAATGGCCACCAGGTTGATGAGGGGTGACACGCCGCGAGCTCATACGGACGACACCATTTGGCAAAATCACCCTGTCCGGCTTTGCATGCCTCGGAGGGTACTGCCTGTTGACAACGGAGAGGGTGTATGTTTGGCTTGCCTCAGCGTCGGTCTGGCACACGCGGACGTGCGGCGGCCCCACCTGGGAGGAGCGGTCATGGTCCCCCTCCAGGGCTTTTTCCTCGGTCTCAGCAGCGGCGTAGCGTGCGTGGCGACGTGCGCTCCCGTCCTCGTCCCCTACCTGCTGGCCGAGGGGAACGGCGTGGCGCGCAACGCGTTCGCGGTCGGGCAGTTCCTGCTGGGGAGGCTGGTCGGCTACCTCGCCTTCGGCGTCATCGCCTGGGGGATCAACAGGACGCTGCTCGAGGCCGCGGGGTACCGGGCCTCCATCATGGGGTTCACGTACTTGGCGCTGTCGGTCCTGCTGGTCTGGTACAGCCTCGGCCGCATCAGAACCCCCTGCGCCGCGCGGCAGACCAGCGGCCTGGCAGCAGCCGCCGGGACCACGTGGCCGCTTCTCTTCGTCCCCATGATGGGACTCCTGACGGGACTGAATTTCTGTCCGCCGTTCCTCATGGCGCTTGCCGGGGCCGCGGACACGAACAGCCTCGCGGGCAGCCTGCTGTTCTTCGCCGCCTTCTTCGCCGGCACGTCGTTGTTTTTCCTCCCCGCGCCATTCCTCGGCCTGTTTCACAGCGTCGCGGCACTCAGCACCGTCGGCAGGATGGCGGCGGGGGTCATGAGCCTGTATTACGGATACGCGGGGGTCATCTATCTGATCGGAGGGACGGGACGAGGATGACTCCCGAGGTGAAAGCTGGCCCCCCACGGCGCCCACTCAGGACCGCGCTGCTTGCCCTGCCGATGCTGCTGCTGACTTTCTTTTTTCTCACGGGCGGCAGGCTTCCGTCTGACCCGAAATCGCTGATCGCCCTGGTCGTCACCTACGCCTTCGTGAACGTCCTGTTCGTCCTGATGATCCACACGGGCAGAACGGACAGGTACCGCGCGACCTTCTTCGTCATCTATGCCGTCCTGTTCTCCGTGTCCTTCATCGCCCACATGATCGATGCGCGCGGGAGCATGTCGATCGCCGACGACGAGATCCTGGCGGGTCGGACGCCGTTCTGCCACATCGTCATCACCATGACCCTCATTCCGGCGGCCCTGGGGAAGACCATCATCTTCCCGGGAACAATCACCAAGGCGTACGCGTCGGTGGCGGGGATGCTGGTCATCTGGATTGGCGCCTCGCTCGCGCTGGGCCGCGGCTGGTGCAGTTGGGGGTGCTTCTTCGGCGGGTGGGACGACGGGTTCTCGCGCCTCCTGAAGAAGCCCCTGATCCGCAATCTCAGCCCAAAGTGGTCCTACCTGCCCTACGGCGTCCTCCTGGCGGTTGCCCTCACGTCGGCCGCGGTCCTCAGCCCCACCTACTGCGTGTGGGTATGCCCCTTTAAGGCCGTCTCCGAGTACGTGCCGGTCACCTCCGTGGAGACGCTGATCCAGGCGATCATCTTCATCACGCTCTTCGCGGGCCTCGCCGTGGCGCTCCCCTTCCTGACCAAGCGGCGGACCCAGTGCAGCATGCTCTGCCCCTTCGGCGCCTTGCAGTCGTTCACCAACCCGATCAACGCGTTCGAGGTCCGCATCGATCCGGCGCAGTGCAAGAAGTGCCGGCTGTGCGTCAACAATTGCCCCACCTTCTCACTCGACCAGGGGAGCCTCGAAGGGAAAGGCGCCGGGATCACCTGCGTGAAGTGCGGGAAATGCGTGGATGCCTGCCCGCGCGGCGCGGCCTATTTCCACATCAGGGGGACGCCGCTCCTCCGGAGTGCGGAAACCGGCCGGCTGCTGTTCCTCTACACGGCGGTCCTCTTCATGACGACGTTCGCGGGCGGCACCATCCAGAATGCCCTGATGCGGATCATGAACCTGCTCGTGACTGGACGGATCGTGTGAGCACGGGAGGAGGCGGTATGGCCCTGCTGAAATCCACGGCCGGATACGCGTGGGGCGTCCTGTGCATCCTCGTTGTCCTGGCGACGTTCCTCGGGCACGGCTTCCTCGAAGAGCGGTTCGCCAAGGCCTCCGGCATCCGGATCCACCCGCGGATGACGGGCGGCGAGGCGGTCAGGACCATCGAGCGAGGCGGCTACACGGTGACGCTCCACCGGCCCGTCTTCGACGGGCTCATCTCGGATCGCCGCACCGGGTTCGTGCGGGTGGACTTCACCCGTGAGGACAGGGTTCCGCCGGTCATCGAGGAGCAGATCGATTGGGACGGCGACGGCCGACACGATTTCAGCGTGGTCATCGACACGGGCACCTCGAAGGTCTCGCTCCGGGCCGCGGGGCCCGGCGTGACGGGCATCGAACAGCTCTACGTGCTGAAGCGAGGCTGGGCGGTCAGGATCGGACTGACGCGCGCGCCGGCCGTGGAACGCCCGGCGCAGTGATGTAGCGGCCCCTGGCTTTGGCAGCGGGTTGCCGAGTCCCGCCGCGTAGTGAAGCAGGCGGAGTACTCACCGAGGCACAGACGTGCTGGAGGAGGGCAGTACCTGGGAGACGTTGTTGACGGATTTGACTTATTCTCAGGGAGATATCTAGCTTGCTGAACGAGGAAGCTCTCGCGGGAGTAGCTCGGACAGAATTCAACCCAGTCAACAACATCCACCATCCCTGTCAGCGCGCGCGGAATTGCGAGTTGTAGACCTCGGTGATGTGGCGTAACCGCCGCTGGAGACGCTCCACCATCTCGGCGATGTGTAGGAAGCGCGCGATCTCAATAGCGGACGAGAGGGCCGCCCGGGCATCGTCGTAATCATCTTTGGGATACCGAGACTCGTACATCGTAGCGTAGGGCTGTTCTGGCTGTTGCTCGAGCTGCGCGAGACGCGCCCGCTCGGTTTTCCCCTGCTCAAACCCTCCGACAATCGAACCCCTCTCGGTCCCTTTCAGCCACACGACGTTTTGACCCGGGTCGAACTCGAGCCATTCACAGGGCATCAGCGGTCGCCTACCGGACGCGGCAATGGAAACGTCCTGCCACACTGTGCGTCCGTCGCGCATGACCAAGGGCGTCAGCCCCCGCTCCTCCCACTCCGAGACGATGTCGTGCGCATCGAGGAGGTTCATTGCGGTGTCGCACCACAGATACTCAGCGGCGCGAAACTTAGGCTACACGTTCGCTCGCGCCGCTTCGTTCGCGGGGAAGGCCCTCGGACTTGCAGGGCACGCCGCAAGTCCTCGGCCCTCCCCGCGCACCCACGCCTGCGTCGCGGGTACCCGACCGAGAGGGGCGGGCCGCCGCCCCTCCTCGGACTCTCCCCCGGACTGTGCGGTCCCAGGTGACCTGTCGCCTATCTTACGCACCGCACAGTAACGGTGATACCAAGAGGTTTCCAGTAGGATGCCGCCTGAGGAGTTCAAGGTGCTCATGAAAAGTGGAAGATTCCGGCACCGGGCCAAGTCGGCTCGTTTCACGATTACGGTAATGAACTGCAAACGCAACGCCATCCGATTTCCTTCCGCGCGGGGCGACGCCTTACGGCTCCGGTGAAGTTCTCAACCGGACCGAAGCAGCGCCAAGGGGGCAGGGCGCGCCACTGCAAGAGCCGCTGGCGGGCACGCTGCGTGCGGTCGGTCGCTACGCCCCGCTGGCGTCCCTGCCTCTCATCAGGATTTCAGCGCCCCCGCCGTGATCCCTTGCACCAACACCCGCTGGATCACCATGAAGATCAGGACGACAGGGAGGGTGGTGAGCACGCCGCTCGCCATGATGCCGCCCCAGTTCGTCTGGCCGAAGAAGGTCAGCAGTTCTGACAGGCTCAACTGGATCGTCTTCGCCCGCTCCGAACTGGTGAGGATCAGCGCGTACTGGTAATCGTTCCAGGCGACGACGAAGGCATAGAGCGAGGTGGCGGCGAGCCCGGGGAGCGTCAGCGGCAAGAGGATCCAGGCGAAGGCCTTGACCGGGCTACATCCGTCCACCAGCGCCGCTTCCTCCAACTCCCGGGGGAGGCTCCGGAAGAACCCGGCCATGAGCCAGATGCAGATGGGCAGCGTGAGCGACATGTAGACCAGAACCAGCCCCGGGATCGTGTTGAGCAGCTTGAGCGTCGAGAGGATCCGGTAGAACGGAATCATCACCGGTGGCCCCTGGAACATGGGCGAGAGCAGGAGCGCCAGGGCCAACACCCGGCGCCCGGGGAAGGCATACCGGGCCATGGCGTAGCCGCCCATGGCGCCCAGCAGGGCCGTGATGAGAGCCGTGGCCCCGGCCGCGAGCACCGTGTTCCAGAAGAAGATCCCGAGGTTTCCGCCGGTCGGTCCCAGCGCCCAGACATAATTCTTGAGCGTGGCTCCGTGCAGGCTCCAGTTCGGCGTCCGGGTGAAGATCTCGGTAGACGGCTTGAACGAGCTGACCACCAACCAGGCATACGGCGACAGCGTGAAGGCCATAACCAGGAGCAGGGCGCCGTACAGCCCCGCGCGGCGCACGAGCCTTCTTCTCATGGCTCCCGCTCCTCCAGCCGCAGCATCCGGGCGTAGATGATGCAGACGAGCAGGATGACCAAAATAGAGAGCGTCGCCACGGCTGCCCCCGAGCCGAGCTGGAAGAAGACGAACCCCTTCGTGTAGACGTAGGTTGCCAGGACGCTCGTGGCGTAGGCCGGCCCGCCCTCGGTGAGGACCCAGATCATCTGGAAGTTGTTCCAGGTGAGGACCAGCGCCACCAGCGTCACGATGCCGGCAACTGGCTTGAGCAGCGGCAGTGTGATGTACCAGAGTCGCTTGAATCCGCTGGCGCCGTCCACATCCGCCGCCTCGTACACGTCCTGCGAGATCGTCTGGAGGCCTGCCAGGAGCATCAGGCACATGTAGGGATAGCCCTTCCACAGGCTCGCAAGCAGGATCGCCGGCCAGACGGCGGCGTCCTCACCCAGCCAGACGACGTACCGGTTCAGCAGGCCGACAACGTTGAGGTAGTAGTTCAGGAGTCCGTAGCTCCCATCGTAGATCCAGCGCCAGATGATTCCCACCACCACGATGGGCGTGACCCAGGGGACCAGCATGATCCCTCGCCAGAAACCCCGGGCGGGCAGTCGGGCGTTCAGGATCAGGCCGGTGGCCAGGCCCAGCACGAACTGCAGGGCGGTGCTGCCGAAGGTCCAGATGAACGTGTTCAGGAGGATGCGCCGGAAGTCCGGATCGTCCCGGATAAGCTCCACGTAGTTCTTCAGCCCGATGAAATGCGGGACGAGCGACTTGACCAGGTGGAGATCCGTCACGCTGAGATAGAACACGTTCAGGATCGGATAGATGGTGAAGCTGACCAGGTAGGCCACACTGGGCAGCAGGAGGAGATACGGGGTGCGGTAGCGGGACAGCGTCGTCCTGAGGCGTGAGAGGGCTGACATGGCTTATCGGATGGCAGGGGGCTCGGGCCATGCCCGAGCCCCCTGAATCTCGGATCTACCCGCGCTTGATCTTGTCGATCTCAGCCTTGATCCGATCGTAGGCTTGCTCGGGCGTGAGCTTGCCGTCCAGCATCTCGATCATGATCTTCTGGAAGGCAACTTCCATCTCTTCCCGGCGCAGGATCTTGCGCATCGGCACGCCGATGGAGTGGGCGTTGGTCACGAAGTCATTGATGATCCGCCGGTTGTCCTCGACCGCATCCGGATAAAACTTGGCGGCCGCGGCGGAGAGCTTGGCCATGTCGATGTCCCGCCGCGCCGGCGTGTTCAGCATGGCCGACTCTTCCGTCAGGTTCTCCAGGCTGGTGAAGAACGCCAGGGCCTTCCAGGCTTCTTCCTTGTTCTTGCTGCCTTTGAACATGGCCCAGCCGACATTCGCTACGGGTGCCCACGGCTTCGTCGCCGAGGGCCCCTTGGGGTACGCAACGACGCGGCTGACCTTCAGAATCTTCGGATTGATGGGGTACAGGTTGGCCACGAAGAAGTCCCCGGTGGGCATCATGGCGATGTCGCCCAGCCCCCAGGCCTGAAAGGCCTCCCGCAGGCCCATCACCTTGGTCGTCGGGGACATGGAGGGCTGGAGGTCCTTGAAGAGGCGCAGCATCTCCAGGTACTTGGGCTTGGTGGCCTCGCTGGTGTCCGAGATGTCAAAGTTGTTGCTGTACCCTGAGATGTATGGACCCTCGCGCCAGGCGAAGCGCGGCAACCCGAGCGGATAGCCGTAGCCATAGACGTTCCCCTTCGTCATGGCCTTGGCCGCGCGCTTGAGGTCGTCCCAGGTCTTGAGGTCGGTCAGCTTCATCCCGGCCTCGCTCAGCAGGTCTTCCCGCACAATGAGACCGTAGGAGATGGCCCGGATCGGGATGGTGAACATCTTCCCGTCGTACTGGGAGTAATTCCAGACTCCCTCGAAGAACTGCTCCTTCTTCAGGGGGCTGTCCGGGCGCGCCAGATAAGGATCCAAGGGTTCCAGAGCGCCCATGGCGACCAGGGTGGTCGCCTCCTGCTGCTGTACCAGTTCCGGGATGTCGCCGCCGGGCAGCATCACCGACAGCTTCTTCTCCAGGTCCGGCCACCCGATGTACATCATCTCGATCTTGATCCCCGGCAGCTTGCTCTCCGCGAGTTGCTTGAGCCGGACCGCCCCCTGCTTCTCCGTCTCGGAGGTGCCGGGGAAGACGACACGGAGGGTCACGGGAGCCCTCTGCGCCTCCGCGATACCCACCAGGGTCATGATGCTGATGAGGAGAAGCGCCGTCGCCATGAGTGTCATGCGTTTCATGTGCCTGCCTCCTTTCCCGGATCCATGGATGGGCGACCCGGGCAGTCGTGCCCCCTTCTCAGGAAGGGCCGGTGAAGTCGCCCTCGGTTATCCAGTACCCCTTGACGTATGGCTGCTCGCCGCCACCTTTGTGGTAGTTTACCACAAAGATCGTTCCATCCTCTCGCTGGACCCAGCCGGTATATCCACAGTCTCCGAACGGGCGAGCCGAGTCATCAGGATCAAGAACGAGGACGGACCCCTTGTCGCGTTCCTCCAGATCGCCGAGCCAGGCGTGGGCGCCAGGGTGAAGGAGACGAGGGGCGGGCTCGCCGGTCAGTTCCACATCCCGATAGGTGATGAAGAGCTTTCCGCTTCTGATGATCCCGGCGACGGGCCGATGGCCTTTGAATGGCATCTCCTCGAGGAATGTCCAGGTTTCGGCGCCGTCATCCGAGAAATTGTAGCTATATCCATTCTGGGAAATCGATGCCCCGGCCAATTCCCGCGGCTCCGACCAGGTGAGTCCGAAGTCGTTGCTGGTCCGGAGGAGCAATCGAGTCACGGAAGCCACGTGAGTATCTGCCTCTCGGTACACGCAGATCAGCTTGCCGGTCCTGGTGAGGACGACATCCGGAAAGGACCGGTAGTGTGAACTGACCGGCGAGATGACCGTCTTCTTGTCCTCCGGAAGTGATCGCATCCCTCGTCCTGTGGCGGCCGGCCAGATAGTGGGTCCCTGGCATTACTCCCCGGCCAACTGCCCCCCACGGCACGAACAAGAGCGCCCGCTCCGCCTCTTCAACCCTCGCTGATACTCCAAGGCCAGGGCGTCCCCTTCCATGAAGACTGAGAGAACGGGGGACACGGGCTCATACTCAGCGGCGCGAAACTTAGGCTACACGTTCGCTCGCACCGCTTCGTTCGCGGGGAAGGCCCTCGGACTTGCAGGGCACGCCGCAAGTCCTCGGCCCTCCCCGCGGGCCCTACCGAGAGGGGCGGGCCGCCGCCCCTCCTCGGACTCTCCCCCGGACTGTGCGGTCCCAGGTGACCTGTCGCCTATCTTACGCACCGCACAGTAACAGCTTCGCTCGCTGCAGGGCCTGGCGAACCCGTGCCCGCTCCGCCTCGCTGATGGGGAAGAACGGCTTCCGGATCGTCGCCCGAGGAATGATTCCCAGCATGGTGAGCGCCTCTTTGATCCGGGGCCGATAATCCCGCAGCGGCGGGGAGAAGATGAGCGCCTCGAGCGGGCCGATCACGTTCCAGATCTCCTGGGCCTTCAGGATGTCGCCCTGCTTCACCAGATTCAGCATGCGAACCTGTTCCTCGATGGCCAGCGTGGCGAAGCCCAAAAGGCCGCCGTCCGCCCCGAGGACGAACGACTCGAAGATAAAATCGTCGTTGCCCGTCAGGATCGTGATGCGCCGGGGCGCTTGCCGCAGGATGCGGACGGTGTCGATGAACCGATGGCAATCGAAGGAGGCCTCCTTGATGGCCACGATCTGGGGGATCTCGAGGAGCTTGGCGAACATCTCGTCGGTGTAATTGATGCCGCCCATGGCCGGCTGGATCTGGAAGATCACCATGGGCATGCCCGTTTCCTCGGCTAGGGCCTTGTGATACCCGAACGGGATCTCGAAGGGACAGGGCCGGCCGAGATAGGCGTTGATCGGGAAGACGAGGAGCCCGTCCGCGCCGGCATTCTGAGCCTGCCTTGCCAACGCAATAGCTTGATGCGTAAAGCTGGCCGACAGGCCGGCGATGATGGGGATCTTCCCGTTGAGCTCCTGGGCCCAGATCTCGATGACCCGAGCCCGCTCCTCCGGGTACAACCAGGGGCCCTCACCCGTATCCGCGTTCACGGCTACTGCTTTGATCCCGTGGCCGGCCACCCACCGGATGTATTTCCGAAGCGCGGCCTCATCGACCTGCTCGTCCGCTGTCATGGGCAGGCAGACCGCCGGAATGATGCCTGCAAGGTCCAACGTGTTCGTCATGGGATGCACCTCCTGACAGGACTGGCAGATCGGAACGAGCAGGTGAATCGTGCATCATCCTGCGGCACGACCCGCGCAGGGAAAAGGCGGCTGATACGTACCATCAGGATCACTGTGTCTCGTGAGGCGTGCGCAGCGGGGTTGCTCCGGGTGATCGATCCAACGCCTGAAGGATACCATTTACGCCGAAGCCTCGTCAAGGTCCCGGAATGTGTGTGAGTCCACATCTCAATTGTCTCCCATCGGGAGCCCTCCCTCCTCCCCTTTTATGCCCTCCGGCGAGACAAATAAGATGTGGGGTCTTGACCCACCTGAGATGTGGGACAACATCATGTTTTCAATTGACACCATTACGCGGACTATGGTAGGCGAAGGTTTATCTGCTTGTCAGACCAGATTCCATGAGGATCGCACCCGCCAAACGCGTCCGGCTCACGGAATCGGTGATCGATCAACTGATCGCTCGCCTTCGGTCGGGAGATTTCCGTCCCGGAACAAAGCTGCCCTCCGAGCACGAGTTGATGGCGCGCTTGCGTGTCGGCCGGTCCTCCGTGCGCGAGGCCCTGCAAGCCCTCATCGGCATGAACATGATCGAGGCGCACCCGGGACGCGGATACTTCGTCAAGGCCTCGACGTGGCACCCGCTGCCGATGGATCGCGTCCACCCTCCCCTGATGGAGCCACGGGCCCTCCTCGACCTGATCAACGCCCGTATGATCGTCGAACCGGAGATCGCGGCGCTGGCAGCGAAGAGCGCAACGCCTGCCGATCTGGAGGCCATCGAACGCGCCCTGACGCGGATTGCCGCCGCCGCCCGAGGCGGCCGGGCGGTGTATCGTGCCGCCGCGGAATTCCACGTCGAGTTCGCCAAGGCGGGACACAACGCCGCACTGGTCCAGATGGTCCGCTCGCTGGTCTCGGTCATGTCCTACTGGGGTCGCGTCTTCGAGCGCAACCCGGGCCGTACCCAGCAGGAGATCAGATTGCACCGCGACCTCCTCGAGTGCCTGAGGCACCAGAATCCGGACGAGATGCGCCGGAAGATGCAGGAACACATTGCGGTGACTCGTGAAGCATTGATGGCCTACTTGGGATCACGAGGATTGGAGCCGCCACCTGGGGCTCCAGGCGGCGGCAGGGAAAAGTCCGGGAACCGCCATTCCTGATGCACCCAAGCGCCGCAGGCGGGACGCTGAGGAGACAGGGAGATGCCGTGTAATCGGGCCCGCGCCGCAGAGATCATGCGGGAGCGACGGCTGGACGCCCTGGTCACCTCGAGCCAGGCCAACCTGACCTACGTCCTGAACTATCCCACCCTTTCTAGCTGCATGTCGGAGGCAACGATTTTTGCCGTTCTGCCAGCCGATCCAACTGCGGGCCCCATGGTGGTCGCCTCACGGAATTCGGCCAGCATGGTCGCGGAATGGGCCCTGAACGTCCAGGATGTCTGGCTCTGGGGGGTCTACCATGTGGAGTTTCCCGAGGACGTTCCCATGGATCGCCTGCCAAAGCTCCCGCGGCGTCATGCGGCGATGCTCCGCGAGGCGAAGTCTGTCGGAACGGCCTTTGAGGGCTTGCGCGAGGGGCTGAAGGCGCGCGGCCTCTTGGGTGGACACATCGGCTTCGACGAGAAAGGCCTGCCGAGCCCCAAGTTCTTCGACCAGGTCGTGGCGACCCTGCCTGACACCGAGGTCGTCATGGCCAACCACGTCTTCCGAAAAATCCGGATGATCAAGACCCCGGAAGAGATTGGCCTCATGGAGCGGGCGGCACAGATTAACGACGAGGCATGGTTCGCAGCCGCCAAGGCCATCCGGCCGGGGGTCACAGAAAATGCCCTTGGCGACATCTTTCGCCAGACGGTGCGGCGTCCGGGCGGGATCCCAATCTACGTCTCGATCAACGGGGGGCCACGGGGATGTCTGGCCACCGCCGAGGCCAGCGACTACGCCCTCCAGACCGGGGATGGCATCCGTTTCGATCTCAACGTGAGCTACCAGAACTATTTCGGAGATACCGCCCGAACGGCCTGCGTGGGAACCCCTTCGGAAAAGCTGAAGCGATACCATAGGGCCACCGCCGAGGGCCTGGCGCGCGCCGAAGCGGCGATGCGACCGGGCGTGAAGGCCTCGGAAATCTTCCGCCTCTGCTCCGACACCATCCGCGCCGCCGGGATGCCCAACTTCAGGCAGAACCACGTCGGGCACGCGCTGGGTGTGGAGTGCTACGACCTGCCCCTCATCGGACCCATGGACGACACGCCCCTGGAGGAGGGGATGGTAATTAACCTGGAGGCCCCGTTCTACGAAGTGGGATTCGGTGCCGTCCACCTGGAGGACACCTACGTTGTGACGGCCACCGGAAGCCGGCGATTCGCCCGGACCTCCCGCGACCTCTTCGTGGCGTGTCAGAGTGTGTGAAGAAATCGTCGCTGGGCCGAGAGCCTGCCTGCGCCGCCCCGGCAGGCAGGCGTGACTGTAACCTCCCTGCCTGTCGCCGGGCGACGGCAGACAGGTTGATTTTCCGTCGGTGAAAAATGCGCTTGGCTTCGTCGTGAGCGTCTCGACTGAGCTCGACGAAGTCTCAGCCGAACGGCGCTGATTCACCGATATTTTCACACACTCTGAGCCCACGGTCCAACGGAGAGCCGGAGGCTCCCCTGCCCGCCCGGCCGCTGGAAGAGGAGACGTCATGCAAAGCGTCTGGATGCACGAATTGACCTCGGACGATGTGGAGGAATACCTGAAGCGGGAGACCACCGTCATCGTGCCCATCGGCAGTACGGAGAGTCACGGGCCGCATCTGCCCATGGGGACGGACACCTACGAGGCCATAGACTACTCGGAAGAGATCGCGAAGCGGGCCGGCGTCCTGTGCACGCCGCCCGTCTGGTTCGGCGACTCGCCCCACCACATGGGGCGTCCGGGCACGATCTCCCTTCGCTCTCAGACAGTCATAGACCTCCTGAAGGACGTGTACCGCTCCCTGATCCACCACGGCTTCACCCGGATCATTACATTCAACGGCCACCGGCTAGCGAACCTGCCCGTGATCCAGATCGCCTCGAAGCAGGCCAAGGAAGAGCACCCGAACATCCTGTTCGCTTGCTTCGATCCGGTCCACATTGCCGCGGAAACCCACAAGCGGATCCGGACCGCCCCCGGTGAGGGGATCCACGGCGGGGAGTTCGAGAGCTCCCACATGCTCTTCCGGCATCCGGACTTGGTCCACCCCGAGAAGTTCGAGGTCAGCCGCGGGGTGTACATCGACTCGCGCTTGGTCCCCCTGGGCCACTTCGCGCCGAGCGACAGGGTGATGTGGATCACCACCTGGCAGGACCAGATCAAGGTGACGCCCAGGGGACACGTCGGCGATCCCACGGCGGCGAGCGTGGACAAAGGAAAGGCCCTGTGGGAGGCGGTGGTGTCTAACGGGGTGGAGTTTATTGAGGCCATGCGGAAATTCACCGGTGCCCGCAGGGTATGAGGAGGCGCGCCACACGAGCGGGTGAAGCTGGTCCCCCGGACGGATGCCGGTGAGTGTCCTTCCGGAACTCATGCTTGGCCGCGTGCATCCCTGGTTGTCGTGATCGACTCGGAAGAGGCAAGGAGGACGGCTGTGGCCTTCCAGGTGATGTGTCAATAATGTGAGGGCAGCGGCGATCCGACGAAGCCGGCCTGGCTCTGTCGGCGCTGCGGCGGCGCGGGCGCCCCCATTCGGAGCGCCCACCCTGATTCCCCTTGACAGCAGCGGCAGGGCGGCGGCATGGTTGGCGGCGCTTCCAGGTAAACGAAGCAAGTCAGGGCGCCAGCTGGCCGATATCGGCTCTGTGCCGGGTCGGGTGGGCGCTGGAGGCCACTGGTGGGTGGCAGGCCGCGGCGGAGCCGAAAAGCAAATTCCTGCCATCACCTCATCCATCTCCTTCCATCGGATCAGGACGAGCATGGCCGGTATAATCGTGGAATCAGATTGGTGTTGGCGATGCAGAAGTTTGCAGGGGGTTTCGGGAAGAGAATAGGTACAATGCGACGGAGGAGGAGCCGATGAACACGACTGGATTCGTAATGACACCCGGTCCCACAGAGATGCCAGTGAGAGTCCTGAAAGCTCTGATGAAGCCCGCGATAACTCCGGGTGATCCGGAATTCATGAAGGTATGCGATGAAACTGCGGAACTCTTGCAGACCGTTTTGGGAACGAAGAATGAGGTCGCGATCTTTCCCGGATCAGGACGTGTAGCGGTCGAGTCCGCCATAGCCAGCATAGTGGAACCTGGGGACAGAGTGCTGACTGTGAACAATGGTGTGTTTGGGCATTGGCTTGGCCTTACGGTCTCACAGGCTGGAGGAAAAAATGTTGAGCTGGCTACGGATTGGAGAAGGAGTATAGATCCTGAACAGGTTCGTGAGAAGCTGCGCGCCGAGAAAGATATAAAGATGGTGGCCGTAGTGCACAATGAGACCTCAACGGGGGTGGCCAACCCGATTGGGGAGATCGGGAAGGTAGTCAAGGAGTACGGGGCTCTGTATTGTGTTGACGTAGTAAGTTCGGCGGCCGGAGATTGGGTGAAGGCCGACGAGTGGCGAATTGATTTGGCTTGCACCTGCTGTTACAAGTGTATGAACTCCCCGCCGGGTCTGGGGATGGTTGCCGTAAGCAATGATGCGTGGGCAGTAATGGCGAAGAGGAAGGTCAGGCAAAGTTTTTCCTTCGATCTCTACAAGTACGTAGAGATGTGGATACCACGGGAGCGAGGCGGGAAAGAGATTTGGGGACATCGGAGGCACGTGGTAGAACCGGCTCCACAACTGACATATGCATTGAATGAAGGTCTGAAGGTAATCCTGGAGGAGGGACTGGCTGAGCGTTTTCGCAAGAACAGGGTAGCGGGGAAGGCGATCAGAGCAGCGGTGAAGGCAATGGGCCTGGAGACGTATCCTCTCGATGAGCGGTATGCCTCGAATACGCTGACCGCAATTGTGAATCCGGAGGGAGTTAAGAACTCGGAAATCATTGGCACGATGAGGAAGGATTACGGGGTAATTATTGGGGGCGGGTTGGAGGAGGTGGCAGGAAAGGTGCTGCGTATGGCTCACATGAGCAGCACATCGGATGAGATGCATGTGTTGTACGCCGTGAGGGCTTTGGAGAAGACATTGACGAAACTGGGATACAAGGTGGAGGCTGGCTCTGGCGTCGACGCTGCCAGGGCGGTTTTCGACAATGCGGAATAGGCGGGAAGGGACGAGCGGGAACAGGAAACGATAGCTCACCAGTGTGATGTCTTGGTGATAGGGTCAGGTGGCGCTGGAAGGTTTGTGACTATCGCAGCAGATAGTCAGGGAGCTGACCTAATATTAGGGAGATGTACTACGAGCATGCACGGGCGGCATGACCGCACCCGTCGCGGCCAAGCCGTATGTATCCAGTAGCATCGCGGGCTGCGAACTTGATGAAACCTCGAGGTATGTTTTTCCGCTCGTGGCCATTCTGAACGCCACACTGATCATCACGATCTTCGTGCCTGGGCTCACGACCTGGCTTCCCCAGGTCTTCATGCGCTGAAGGACGGGGACGGCCCGACGGCGGGAACGGCCTTCTCCAAGGTGATCGGAGTTAATATGAGCAGCTCAGCGGATGCCCTTCGCGAACGAATCATCGGGACGGTGGATACCAGGAGGCAGGAACTGGTGGCTCTCCTCCAGCAGCTCATTCGGATCGAGAGCGTCACCGGGAACGAGGGGGCGATCCAGGAGTATATCGCGGACGAGTTGCGACGCGTGGGCCTGTCGGTGGATGTCTGGGTCCCGGATCTGAAGGAACTCGCGACGCACCCGGCTTACCTCCCGGTGGAGGGTCTGGATTTCACGGATCGGCCGAATGTCATCGGCATCTGGAAGGGACCCGGCGGCGGCCGGTCGTTGCTCTTCAACGGGCACGTGGACACGATCCCCATCGAGCCCGTGGCGGCGTGGACCCACGGACCTCTCTCCGGTCGGGAGGAGCAGGACCGGGTGTACGGGCGCGGCGCCGCGGACATGAAGGGGGGCCTGGCGACAATGACCATGGCGGTGAAGGTCCTCCGGGACCTGGGACTTCGGCCCAAGGGCGACGTGATCCTCGAATACGTCGTGGACGAGGAGCTAACCGGCTACGGCACGCTGGCGGCCGTCCAGCGGGGCTATCGGGCAGACGCCGGCATCTCGCTGGAGACCAGCGACCTCTGCATCCAGCCTGCCTGCATAGGCCGGCTCTGGTTCACGGTCACCCTGAAAGGGTTGGCGGTGGGGATCGCCCGCCATTGGGAGGGGGTCAGCGCCATCGATAAGGGCATCACGATCGTCCAGGCCATCAAGGATCTGGAGCAGATGCGCTGGGCGGATCTGCGTCATCCCCTGTATCCCGACAGCCGGTCCGCCCTCCCCTGCGTGGTTTGCATGTTTCACGCCGGCACCTTCCCCAGCGCGGCCCCCGACACGGCCGTTCTCCGCGGCAGCCTGGGCGTGATGCCGCAAGAGGACGTGAAGGAGGTTGAGCGCCAGGTCGTGGACCAGGTTATGCGCGTCGCTCAGGCGGACGCCTGGCTCCGCCACCATCCGCCCACCGTGGAATTCAAGGAGGTGGGGGCCGACGGCGCGGAGATCCCGGCCGACCACCCCATTGTGAAGACGGTGAGCGCCGCTTTCCAGGCGGTCACAGGATCGCCCCCCACCATCAGCGGTCGCACCGGGGGGGCCGACACGCGGTACCTCATCAAGTATGGCCAAACCCCGACGGTGATCTTCGGTCCGGGCATGACCTCCGAGATGCACGCCCTGAACGAGTCGGTCCCGGTCGCGAACCTGCTCACCGCCACGAAGACCCTCGCCCTCGCTATCGTCGAATGGTGCGGCGTCGGGTAATTAACGCCCTCTGCCTGGTTCTCGCCTGCTTCAAAGGAGCCGTGGATCCTTACGCCTTGGCCTTGACAGACCTGCGCCCCCTATGACCATAATCCCTGCCCGGGGAAGGAAGTATGAACCTGGGATGCGACCGACCAGCCGACGTCTTGGCTGCTGCGCTTTCGGGCGCCCACGCTCAGACGCTGCCAGGCATCGACGGAGACGCGTAAGCAGTACGTGCCCTCGATACTCCCTGTTCCTGATCTTCAAGCTGTCCAACCTCAAGCATGCCCGATGTTGTGGTGGAATGCGCCGAGGCGCCCCGTCGTTTTTCCGGCGCGCTTGATGACCGTCGTCTCAACTACAAGAAACAATTGCCCGAGGAGGATCCATGCAACGCATTGGCTTCATCGGACTCGGCCTGATGGGACAACCCATGTCACGGCGCCTCCTGGATGCCGGGCATCCCCTGACGGTGTGGAACCGGATCGCGGAGAAGGCCAAGGGCTTGCTGGCCGCAGGAGCGGTCTGGGGGGCCTCTCCCGGGGCCGTGGCCGAGGCCTCGGACGTCCTCATCACCATGGTCACCGATTCTGCGGCATCCGAGGAAGTCATCTGCGGACGGGGCGGCGTCCTGGAGGGCGGCCACCCCGATCTGATCCTGATCGACATGAGCAGCATCGCGCCTGAGATGTCCCGGTCCATCGCGGACCGGGCCAGGGCCATGGGCGTGCCCATGCTGGATGCCCCGGTGACCGGAGCGCCCAGGGTCGCCACCGAAGGAAGGCTGGGGATCATGGTGGGCGGCCCTCGAGAGACCTTCGAGGCCTGCCGTCCCATCTTCGAGAAGCTGGCGGCGAAAATCGTCTACGCCGGCGCGAACGGGATGGGGACCACGCTGAAACTCGTGAATAACCTCATCCTCGGGGTGGCTATCCATGCGTCGGCAGAAGCCCTGGTCCTGGCGACCAAGGCGGGGCTGGACCCGCAGTCCGTCATCGAGATCACCTCGGTGGGCGGCGCCCGGACAGGCGCCATGGAGACTCGCGGGCCCCGGATGGTGAAACGCGACTTCACCCCGCATTTTTCCGCGAACAACATGTACAAGGACCTGTCCACCGCCCTGAAGCTTGCCGAGGAATGCGGCGTGTCCCTCCCGGTGGCGAGCGCAGCCCGGGAGATCCTCCGGGCGGCGAAGTCTCAGGGGAAGGGCGATCTGGACTCGTGCGTCGTCATGACCGTCCTGGAGGCCATGGCCAACACGGTTGTCCAATTGAAGCGATGAAATCTGCGGTGTGGACGGTGGGTGAGGATCTCTCAGGTTCGCAGGTCCACCCAACGCCTCTCTTTCGCGGCCAGTTCGACGGCATCAATAACGCGCTGGGCCTCGGCGCCGTCCCGGAAGGTGGGATAGTCCTGGGTCTCGCCCCGGATTGCCTGCAGGAACGCGACCCCTTGATCCAGCTTGTACCCGACGAGCGGATCGTCCATGCGCGGGTTCCGGGGCGATCCCGGGTATTTCAGGAGATCGAAGGGAACTTCGGCCCGCGCCCATTGCTGGGTGCGGGTCATCGCCGGGCCCAGGCTGATCTGCAATTCGAACGGACGGATCAACTCGTAGATGGCCGCCCCGCCGGTCCCGTGCACCTCGATGCACTGGTAGTTGGCCCGTCCCGTGCCGCCGCGGCCGGCCACGGCGCGGTTGAAATCGAAGCTGCCGATGGCCCCATTGGCGAACTCCACGGTGAACGCGCAGGCGTCCTCGGCATCCACAGCGACCATGCCGGTTCCGGACGGATCTGGTCGCTGGCAGACGTACAGGCGGGCTACACCACTCACCGCCGCGATATCCCCGATTAGATACCGCGCGAAGTCCATCCCGTGCGACCCCATGTCCCACAGGATCCCCCCTCCTGCCTGCGCCCGCTGGTTCCGCCAGGCGATGGGGCGGGTTGGGTCCAGCATGAAATCCGTGAAGTACGACATCCGCCAGTGACGGATCTCCCCGAAGTGGCCCTCGGTCACCAGCCGCTTGAGGTACCGGAGCCCGGGCACGAACCGGAACGTGAAAGCAACCATGTGGATGATCGGGGCACGCTCGGCCGCTGCCTGGAGTTCCCGGGCCTCGGGGTAGCATAAGCCAAGCGGCTTCTCGCACAGGATGTGCTTCCCCGCGGCGATGGCCGCTTTCGCCACCGCATACGTGAGGCCGCTTGGGGAGCAGATCACCACCGCGTCCACATCTGGATCGGCCAGCAGGGATTCCCAGTCGGGATGGACCCGGGGGATTCCCCACTGGTCGGCGAAGGCTTTGGCCTTCTCCTCCGTTCGCGACGCCACGGCGATGACTTCACACGCGTCGGGACACAACCTCAGCGACGGCAGATGCACAAACGCCGCGATGCGTCCTGCGCCGATGATTCCCACACGGATCTTCTCGCGTGGCATCCCCTCAGCTCCTTTCGCCACGGGCCAGCAGCTCCTCCACCTCGGCGCGTCGCGGCAGGGACGGCTGCGCACCCGCTCGTGTCACCGCGATCGCCCCGCAGGCATTCGCGTATCGGACCGCCTCGCGAAGCCGCAACCCCTCGAGGACTGCCGCCGCCAGGCCTCCCACAAACGCATCCCCCGCCGCGGTGGTGTCCACGACCGGGACGGAGAAGCTCGGCACGTGGGTCACTTGGTCGTCATTCACGATCAGCGACCCCTCGTCGGCCAGGGTCACGACGACCGTGCGCGGCCCGAGCCCCCGAAGCTGCCGGCCGATCTTCCCCCAATCCGTCACCGAGTCGGGCTCCGCCCCCGCGAACAGGGCCGCCTCCACCTGGTTGGGAACGAAGATGTCCACCTCGCCGAAGCACCCTTCGTCCCCCCGCCTATGCGGCGCAGGGTTCAGGATGACCTGGGCTCCGCTGCGCTTCGCCACGCGGATCGCCCGGGCGATCACCGGCGGAGGCACCTCGAGATTCAGGACCAGCAGGCGGCACTTCGCCACCGCCTGGTCCACGTTTGCCGTCGCCGCGTCGTCCCAGGCCATGTTCGCGCCCGGCGCCACCACGATGGAGTTCTGCCCGTCGGAGGCCACCGAGATCAACGCGAGTCCGGTCGCCTTGCCGGGGACGCGCCGCACGCCCTCGGTCGTCACCCCGGCCGCCCTGAGCGTCGTTAGCAGTTCGTCCCCGAATGCATCTGCCCCCACCTGGCCGACCATGGCCACGGCGGCGCCCAACCGGCTGGCGGCCACCGCCTGGTTCGACCCCTTGCCACCCGGGAACCGGGCGACCTCGCCGCCCTGGACGGTCTCTCCCGGGCGCGGGATGTGCGGTACCTGAACCACGAGGTCCATGTTGATCCCGCCCACCACGCAGATGTCTGTCATCCGGCGCTCCGCTCCCCCACCCCACGGTTCTCATGTAGCCTGGGTTCATACCACAACCCCTCGGTTGTCGCAACCGCCGTTGGCCTCTCCTCTGCTCCCCTGCACCTCCGCTCCTCTGCTCATCTATCTCCTTGCCCTCGCTTCCTTGCTTCTCAGCCTTCTGCTTGCTGCTTTCCGCCTTCTGCCTTCTAGCCCCAATCCGAAATTAGTAACCGCCAGGGCGCCAAGAACGCCAAGCTGAAATGGCTCATTCGGAAAAACGGACGACACTTCTGAAGGCCCCATAAGCACGTTCTCGCGTTTTTCGGTGGTGAGATCGGAACGTCGCATCCTTGGCGGCCTTGGCGTCATGGCGGTTCAAAGTTTTTCTCGGAACAGGGCTAGCTTTCCAGTCTCCCAGCCGGGCGGCGCGGAAAACCCTTTGACAGGCAGCCACGAAATGGGAAATGCTTACGGAGCGTGGAAGATCCGACTGTGGCCGGTATCACTATCTCAATCTGGAGGAGTGCCATCATGCGCAGCCTGAGCCGACGCACCTTCCTTGCTCTCCTATGCGGTAGTCTGATCCTCCTGGGGCTCACCCCATCGCTTCCCGCCGCACCGGCCGAGCGTACGGTCCGCCTGACCATCCTCCAGATCAACGACGTGTACGAGATCACCCCTGTGGAGAAGGGCAAGAAGGGTGGCCTGGCCCGCGTGGCCACACTGCGGGATCGCATCGCCAAGGAATCTCCCTATACGGTCTTCGTCTTGCCTGGCGACTTCCTCTCGCCCTCCACCATGTCCAGCATGTTCCAGGGGAGCCAGATGGTGGCCACCCTCAACGCCGCCGGCCTGGACCTCGCGACCTTCGGGAACCACGAGTTCGACTTCGGCGCGGAGGTCACGCGAGAGCGGATGCGGGAGTCGCGTTTCACCTGGGTGTCGGCCAACGCGCTCGACCCGGCAACGGGCCTGCCCTTCGGCGGCGCGGTGCCCTTCGTCCTGCGGGAGTACGGTGGAATCCGGGTCGCCTTCTTCGGCCTCGTGACGCCCGACACCCACACACTGTCCAAGGGAGCCGCCAGCCTGAAGTTCCTGGACCCCATCCAGGCCGCCAAGGACGTGGTCGCCCGGGCCCGCCGCGCCAGGGCGGATGTGATCATCGCCCTCACGCATCAGGACATGGCAGAGGACAAGCAGCTTGCGGCGGTGGTCCCAGAGATTGACCTGATCCTCGGCGGGCACGAGCACGTGCCTCTGGACGCCACGGTTGGGCGGACCCTCATCCTCAAGACGGGGGCCGACGCAGTGTTGCTGGGACGGATCGACCTCACAGTCACCGCGGGCCGGGGCGGCCGGCGCGTCGAGTCCAAGTGGGAGCTGATCGCCGTGACGGACGAGATCCCGGAGAAGCCCGAGGTGGCGGCCGTCGTGAAGCAGTATGAAAGCGTCATGGCCGCGCAGCTGGATGTGATCGTGGGCGCAACCGCCGTGCCCCTGGACACGCGGAATGATACCGTGCGCACGCAAGAGTCGGCGGTGGGCAATCTCATCGCCGACCTGATGCGTGCCGCCATGCAGGCGGACGTCGCCCTGATCAACGGAGGCGGAATCCGGGGCAACGCCGTGCTCCCCTCGGGGCCGCTTCGCCGCCGGGACGTCTTGTCGATCCTGCCCTTCGCCAACAAGATCGTGAAGGTGGATGTAACCGGCGAGATCCTGCGCGCGGCGCTCGAGAATGGTCTGAGCCAAGTGGAGCGGACGGCCGGCCGCTTCCCCCAGGTTTCGGGCCTCCGGTACGTCTTCGATCCCAAGCGACCGGCGGGGTCGCGCCTCGTCTCGGTCACCATCGGGGGTCAACCGCTGGACCCCCGGGCCAACTACACCCTGGCAACCTTTGACTTCATCCTTGGGGGCGGCGACGGGTACACCATGCTGAAGGAGGGGAAGGTCCTGGTCAAGGCTGAGAACGGCCCCATGGACTCCGACCTCCTGATCGAACGGCTGAAGGCCGGACCGATCGCGCCGGTCCTCGACGGCCGCGCCTCGCGCGTCCCCTAGCCAAGTACCGGCTGGGGATGCCCGACAGTTCCTGCTCGCTGGATTCGCCGGGATCGCGCTACACGAAGGGCAAGCGCCTCACGCCCTCATTTCCTCATTCACCGGCCTAGCTCGAGCACCGCACAGGAGACCACGATGGCAAACGTCGCGATTGTGGGCGCCGGCATGATGGGCACGGCGACCGCGTATCCTCTGGCCGACAACGGACACGCCGTCCGGCTGGTCGGCACACACCTGGACGGCGAGATCATTCGGAGTTGCAAGGAAAGACACTACCATCCGCGGCTCAAGCGCGAGCTTCCGCCCACCGTCCGACCCTACTACGTCGAGGAGGTTGCAGAGGCGCTCAAGGGCGTGGACGTCATCGTCAGCGGCGTGAATTCCCTGGGCGCGCACTGGATCGGGCGAACGATCGGGCCGCACCTCGTCTCCGGGCAATTGATCATCGCGGTCACCAAGGGTCTGGAGAGTACGGCTGAAGGCCACCTGATGATCCTTCCCGATGTCCTGGCGAGTGAGCTGCCCGCCGGCATCCGGGATAAGGTCAGGTTAGCCGCCATCGGCGGACCATGCATCGCCGGGGAGTTGGCCGGCCGCCGCCGCAGTTGCGTTGTCTTCGGCTCGCGCGACAGCGAGGCGGTCGAAAAACTTGCCGCCGTCTTTCGCACCTCGTATTACCACGTCTGGACGACGACGGACCTGGTGGGACTCGAATACTGCGCCGCACTCAAGAATGCGTACACGCTTGCCGTCGGGCTTGCGGCCGGGACCCTGGAAAAGATGGGTGGTGTGGATGCGGCCGGCGCCCACATGCACAATCTGGCGGCGGCGGTCTTCGGGCAGGCCTGCACCGAGATCGAGCGTATGCTCCAGATTGCGGGCGGCACCCAGCATTTCGCCTATGGACTGCCGGGCGCCGGCGACCTGTACGTGACGTGCCAGGGCGGTCGCACGGTGCGGCTGGGAAGGCTGCTGGGCATGGGTCACACCTTCAACGAGGCGCGGGAGATCATGGCCGGCGAGACGCTGGAGTCGGCCGAGATCGTGCGAGAGATGGGAAAGGCCCTGCCCAGGCTGGTCGAGCGCGGACGGCTGGGACCGGGCGAGCTGCCGATGCTCCGTATGCTGGTTGACGTCCTCGTCCATGGGCAACCGGTCAACGTCCCACTGGAAAGGTTCTTCGGGGGCATCGGGCGTCTCTGAGCGCGCCGACCCGTCCAGGAGCCCGGCTCACGGAACGGGACCAGCACATGCTGAAAGAGTCCCGGCAGGAATTCACCCGTTTTCAACAAGGCGCGGAACGCCTGAAGGCGGCCATGGCCGGCGTCCCCGACCGGATCCCGGTCTCTGCCCAGATGCATGAGTTCGTCGCAGCGCAGTTACGAATTCCCCGACGGGAGTTCTTCACGAACCCGGAGATCATGGTGCCCGCCATCCTGGAGGTCCAGGCCGAACATGGCCTGGACGTGGCCTCGATCACCTATGACGTCTACAACATCGAGGCCGAGGGGCTGGGCCAAAAGCTGGTGTGGAGTGACGTCTTCATGCCGGACGTTGACCGCAGCGAGATGCTCATTCGGGACCGGGACGACCTGTCCCGCATCCGGACGCCCGATTTCGAATCGGCAGGTCGCTTCACCCAGGTCATCCAGATGCACGCACTCTTCAAGAAGCTCACCGGAATCGAGCCGACCCTCAGTTTCTGCGCTCCCTTCTCGCTGGCAGCGAACATGCGAGGGATCGAGCCCCTGCTCCTGGACATCCACGACGACCCAGAGTTTGCGAGACACCTGTTCGACCGCCTCACCGAAGAGATCCTGGCGCCCTGGATTCTCTACCAGAAGAAACACTTTCCGCACGCCACGAAGATCAGCGGGGCGGACGCCACTGCCTCCCCGCCCATCGTCACTGTCTCCATCCTGAAGCAATGGGTCATCCCCTACATCCTGAGGCTGCGCGAGCTGTGCGGCCCGGAGGTGTACGTGGCCAACTGGGTGGGCGAGCGTTACTTGGCAAACCCGGAAGAGATGCTGGACCTGAAGCTCACGGTAGGCTCGGGGTCGCTTCTCGGGCAAGATCCGGACGTCGAAAAGCTCGGGCCGACTTTCTACAAGCAGTATGCTGTCCGCCACAACCTGCCGCTGGTTCTAGGCGTCGGCGCCGGTTTCCTGGCTCAAAGCACCCCCGCGGCCATCGTCGAGCGGGTACGCCACTACGTGGAGGTCGGTGGGCGGGGCGGCTGGTTCGCACTCTACCTATGCAATATCGGTGGGAGCACCCCGCCGGAAAACGTCAAGGCCGCAATCGAGGCAGCGCACGCCTACGGGGTGTGTTGAGTTGGCGACACGCAGTGCTATACAAGACCTGATTGCTCTCCTCGGCCCATCGCCCCGACCGGGAGCGGGCTTTCCGATTGACAGCCGAGAACATTTCGAATAGCCTCCCCTCGAGCCTTCCCCCCCGGTGGCTGACCCGAGGAGATGCTTGTGGACTTCTCACCTTGTTCAGCGGGCGGCGTTGGCGTTCGCCTCTTTTCTCAATCCTGCGCTATCCGCTTACTCGCCCCTGGCTCTCACACGCCGAACGATTGGTCCTGCACAAACCGGCAACCCCTGACTGCCGCCTTGTCTTCCGTTCGAATCAATGGAAGTAAGGGAGCAACGTCCCCATCCCGCCCCCCTTCCTGTTGGGGACGGCTACGCTCGAAAGGGAGGTGAGATTAGACACAGCGTGAAAGTCAGGCACGTCCGTGGGTACGCCCCGCAGCTTGCTGACAGGGAAGCGGGTTTTCCAGCGGGGCACGAGGAATGGAGGTGGCTATGAGTCCTGAGCCAGTACTCTCCAAGGTGGAGCCGGGGTACGGCCCACGCTTCGAGCAGGATGACTTTCCGGCCCCACCGCGGGACCTGACCTTCCGGAAATTGATGGCGGTTCTCGGCCCCGCCGTCATTGCCCTGGGTGGAACCATCGGCGGTGGGGAGTGGCTTGTGGGCCCGTCCCTGTTCGTGAAATGGGGTCTGGCGCTCCTCTGGATCACTACCGTTTCGTCAATTCTCCAAACCTACCTGAACCTGGAGATGTGCCGGTACACGCTCTACACCGGCGAGCCCATCACCGTGGGCTTCATGCGGCTGCCCCCCGGCAAGGCGTTCTGGGGATGGCTCTTCACCATCGTCGGATTCATGGAGCGAGCCCTGCCGGGCTGGGCCCTGGGAACGGCGACCGCCCTGGCGGCCCTGCAACTGGGGAAGATCCCTGGTGCGCCTGACAGGGGGACCGTGGTCATCTGGGGCTATGTCGTCTTCGCCTCCTGCTGCATCATTGTCAGCCTCGGCAGGACGATCGAACGGACACTGGAATGGGCCAACTGGATCATGATGATCGTGGTCCTGGGCGGCCTCTTCCTGCTGGACCTGTACATCGTCCCGGCTTCGGTCTGGTGGGAAGGCATCAAGGGCTTTTTCACCTTCGGCTTCGTCCCGCGGGGGGTGGATCTGCTCCTGCTCGGCGCCCTGGTCGGGTACTCGGCCTACGGCGGCTTCGGCAACAACGCCATCACGAACTGGTACCGCGACAAGGGCTACGGGATGGGCGGCAAGGTCGGCTACATCCCCGCGGCCATCGGTGGAAAGGTATATCACGTCTCCCACGTCGGCAAGATCGCGCCCCAGACCTCGGAGAACCTGGACCGCTTCAAGGGCTGGTGGAAGCTCCTGAACATTGACCAGTGGTTCGTGTTCTACGGGGGAGCCATGCTGGGCATGTTCCTGCCCGGAATCCTGTACGTCGGGACGCTGCCACGTGGCCAAGACCTCCCATCCTGGGGCATCGCCGCGTCCGCGGCCAGCGGCCTCGTCAAGGAGATGGGGAACTTCGGCTGGTTCCTGGCGCTGTTCTTCGGCTTCTGGATCCTGTACAGCACGGCCATGAGCAACGTGGACCTGGTCGTCCGGCAGGCCACCGACATGCTGTGGTGGGGCGTAGAGGGCGTCCGGCGCTGGGCTAAGGCCGATATTCGCCGCGTCTACTACACGCTCCTCATCGTGTTCTTTGCCTGGGGAGTGACCTTTGTGAACATCACGCTCCCCCTGGTGATCTTTGCCATCAGCGCCAACATCGCCAACTTCACCATGGCCCTCTCGGCCATCCTGACCATCCGGGTCAACCGGAAGTTCTTGCCCAAGGAGTACCGGGGTAGCACCTTCCGAGAGGTGGTGCTGGTTCTGAATCTGGTGTTCTTCGGGTTCTTCTTTGTGGTGTTCATCTTTAACCGATTCTTCGGTCTGAAGTTCTGACAGGGCGCAGTCGGGGCTTCCGGCGGCCGGCCGGAAGCCCCGACGCCCATTCATCCAACCGCCTCTCGCCTGCCTCTCAGACGGTCCCCGAAACCTCTTGAGTGTGTCCTGCGCCTTCCGGGAAGGAAAAACCGCATGAAGGAGGAGAAACGGGGGACGCGACCGGGGACCCTGGGGGATCCCAGGCAGAGCCGGTGGAGCCAAGAGCGATTCCCTATCGTCCTGTGCTGAATGGCGGTGCGGCGCGGGGTGCCGGAATCGACCTGCCGGTTGAAGCACACGGTCAGTGCGCGGCGGGGACTTTGCGCGCCTTCGGTTTCTTGAAGAGGAGGACCAGCGGGACACCGAGAAGGCTGAGGATGCTAATCACCCGGAAGTTATCCATGAACGCGAGGAGATGCGCCTGTTGCGTGAGGACGTTGTAGAGTATCCCCAGCGCCTTCGGCCCCGCAGCTACCTCCCCCACCCGCGTCTTGAGCCCGGCCTGAGCGGCATTCAGCCACCGTTGGTAGGCCGGATCGTACGGCGTCAGGTGGGACACCAGAATCGCCTGGTGTGTCTGAGTCCACCGCGCCAGGAAGGTCGCCATCGCGGCGATGCCGATGCTGCCGCCGATGTTCCGCATCAGGTTGAAGATGCCAGTGGCATTGCCCATCTGCTCGTTCCGCAGTGTTCCCATCGTGGTGGTCGCCAGCGAGACGAAGATCAACGCCGTGCCAACTCCATTCAGGAGGTTCGCCCACACCACGTTGGACATCGCGATCTGAAGGTTCATCTGGCTGAACATCAGCCCGGACACCCCGACCAGGAGGTGGGTGCGTCCCCGGAGCTCACGCTCGGGGCCTCAGGGCTGCACTTGGGGCGTCTCCTGCGCTCAGACCCTGAATACCATTCGGAAGGGTCATCCTTACTCCTGTGTGGCGAACGATTCCAACATCACAAATTGACGGACAAAGGAAGCGGATTATAATGTACCAAGGCGTCTCGCGAAACCGGAACGATGCACAGGCGGGTGCCATCGGGTGAACCACGGGCTGGCGTCGTCACCTCTCTGGATCACAGGGCCCGGGAACCCGCGGTGCGCGCCGCAATGATGGCCGGCGCCGTGCGCCCGGGAGGCGTCGACAGAAAACGGCCATGATTGAACACTGGACTCAGCAGCACATTTCAAAGCGACGCCTCCTGGCACTGGTCGCCGTGGCCGCCCTCCTCCTCGGCGCCCTGGGCTATGGCGCCTATCTCTGGTACTACTCGCAGTGGCATGTCTCGACGGATGACGCGTACGTCACGGCACACGTCGCCCCGGTGAGCGCCCGACTCCCCGGCACAGTGGTCGAGGTGCGAGTGATTGACAACCAGGACGTGAAGGCCGGGGATGTGCTCGTCCGCCTCGACCCCAAGGATTATGAGGTCGCCCTGGCCCAAGCGCGTGCTGCCGCCGACTCGGCGAAGGCAGACCTCGAGAATGCTATGGTGAACGTCCCGTTGACCGACGAGACGACTCGGAGCCTGGTCCAGCAAGCCGAGGCGGCACTGGCGGCCGCGACAGAGGCAAGCCAGGTAGCCGCGCACGACCTCGACGAGCGGCAGGGCCAGCTCAAAGCCAAGGAGGCAGCGGAGGCCGCGGCAAAGGCGGCAGTCCGGATGGCCGAGGCAGACCTGGAGCGAGCCCGGCTCGACCGGGAGAGGATGAGAGAGCTGGTCCAGACCCAGATGATCGCCCAGCAGGACTTCGACCACGCCGACGCCGCGTTCAAGAGTGCGCAAGCGGCCCTGGACGTCGCCCGACAGAGGGTGAACCAGGCGCGGGAGGAATCGCTCCAGGCGGCAGCAGCGGTGCGGAGCCAGACCGCAACGCTCGCCCAGGTCCGGCGACGGGCAGAAGAGTCCCAGGCGGCGCTGGCCAACGCCCGCAGCCAACGGCAGCAGGTCAAGGTGCGCCAGGCCCAGGCGGATGCGGCGCGAAGCCGGCTGGCCCAGGCATCGGCTAACCTCCGACAGGCAGAGCTGAACCTGGAGTACACGACGATCAAGGCGCCGGTGGGCGGCCGGGTCACCAAGAAGACCGTGGAGATCGGTCAGGTGGTTCAGGCAGGCCAGCCGCTCCTGTCGCTCGTGGATCTGGACGACGTGTGGATAGTGGCCAACTACAAGGAGACGGCGCTCACGCACGTGCGGCCGGGGCAGCGCGCGGCCATCGCCGTGGACACGTACCCCGGCGCCATCTTCAAGGCCCACGTGGATTCCATCCAGGCGGGCTCAGGGGCCGTGTTCTCGCTCCTGCCGCCTGAGAACGCCACGGGCAACTTCGTCAAGGTGGTGCAGCGTGTCCCGGTCAAGATCGTGTTCGAGCCGGGGGAGAATTCACGCCACCTCCTGGTCCCCGGCATGTCCGTGGTGCCCACCATCGAGCTCCGCTGAGTTCGCCCCAAGCCGAAATTCTCAAACCGCCAATCCCGCCCCGGGCGGGACAAGAATGCCAGGGGGAGGCAATCAGGCGACCCGGCAATTTGGCACTCAGGGCTCCAAGTTGCCGGGTACCCTCTGGGTGCGCCCGGTTGCCCAATTGCCACATAATCCTCGCGACGTTGGCGTCACGGCGGTTCGCAGTTTCTTTCGAATTGAGGCCAAGAGTCCAGGGGGCTTCGCCGGAGGAGCGCTTTCCGATTGACAGCCGCGACCGCCTTCGATAGCCTCTCAGCCAGGCGAGCCCCGAAGGGAAACGCCTGGAGGAAGTGTCATGAAGATTATCAGTGCGAAGGTCTTGGATCCTACCCACCTGGAACTGAGCCAGCCAATCGCCGCGAAGCAGGGGGACCTGATCGAGATCTCTATCCCCGTAGACGAGGATGATCGGTTCTGGAAGGCAGCCGCGGCGAAGAGATTCCTATCGGCCTACGACCCTGGGGACGCCATATATGACAGTCTATGAGTTTGGCGATATCGTCCTCGTGGACTTTCCGCAATCAGGCTCAGAGCAACCAAAGCGGCGCCCGGCGCTGGTTGTCCTTGATATCGCGGATGCCGATGTGTTGCTAGCCCCGATCACAACTCGGGAGCGCACGGGGCCGGGAGATGTAAAGATTCAAGATTGGCAGGAAGGCGGCCTTCTCCGAGAATCCTGGGCGAGACTGGCCAAGGTCGCATGCCTGGAGAAGCGCAATGTGACTCGGCGGCTCGGCCGGCTCTCGAGTACGGACAGAACAAACCTCGTGTTGGCTTGGCGCTCATTGTTCGACCACTTACCTCAAAAAGTATGAAAAGTCTCCTACGTTCCCTTCACGGCAGCCGGGTCGCATCCAGGACGAACTGCCAGCCTGCCTCCCGGACGATCTGCTCGATCTCGCCGCGCACCCGCTCGTAGTCAACCCGCCCCCCACCCACTGGGGATCGGTAGGTGAGCGATCCGAACCGCTGCGTGCCTTTGATCGTCGTCCTCTCGGAGATCCAGGTCGGCGGGGGCAGGCCCCAGGACGATTCGATCACGACCTCGCGAAAGTGAACGGTGCGGGCCGCCTCGTCCAATCGGCAGGACATCCGGTAGCGGACACGGTTTTGGCCGAGCCACCACCCCGCCCGGATAACCTGCGCCTCGGCCCTGAGGTCGGGGCCGGCTTCCCGGATGGGAGTGAGCCCAAACTCCTCGGCGAACCTTTGGAGCTGCACCAGCAATGCGGACTTCGCGGCCACATCGCCGGACTGAGCGGTCACCATCTGACCCGAAGCTCTCCTAGCGAGGCCAAGACAGGAACAAGCAGGCCGTCCCTCGCTTGAGGTCCTTGCGGAAGGCAGGCTGCCTCACGGCGCGCGCAGGGCGGTCTCCCCCACGGCGGGGCCGAGGGCCGTCTCGCCGAACTGGCGCATGGCCCGCATCCCGGTGCTCCAATCCTTCCACCACTGGTAGCCCTGGTAGGCGTCCGCCGCCGCGCCAAAGGCCTCGAGAGCGGTCTGGAGCTTGCCCAAACCCTCGCTCATTTCTTGGGCGGCGACCGGGCCCGTGGTCGCCGCGGCGATGACCGTGGCCGACTTTTGAAGGAGATCGAGGCCCTGCCGGACGTTGGTCTTGAACAGGTCCCATTCAAGTTGCTGGTCCGCTACGGCCTGCTTGTGGGCGGCGATCTCGGCGTAGCGCTCGCGCACGATGGGGCCGATCGGGCTGCCGGTGTACGGGATGGCATCGCGCGCCCACAGGTCGCGGGCGCGATCCAGCTCCGCCTGGCCGAGGTCCCGACACGGAGTGGTGAGGAGCCGGGCCAAGCCCCCCTTCCAGCCCTCGTTCCCGTTGGCCAGCGTCTCGGCCAAGAAGTTCTTGGCCTTCTCCCAGGCGGCGATCTCGTAGCCGGCCGTCAGGGCGTCCTGCCCCACCTTGGACGTCAAGCCCGCCGAGAGCTTGCCCACCACGAAGTGGGCCGTCTTCCAGCGCATGGGCGTGAGGAGTTCCGCCTTGGCGGCGCCGGCGCCCGTGGCGCTCGCCGCGACCCCGCCCACCTGTTCGCCCAGCCGGTACTCCTTGGCGCCGAGCTGGGCCTTGGCGCCGAGGGGATTGAACTTGTCCAGGAGGATACCGCTGATGCCTTCAACCATGTCGCCCAAGGAGTCGCTGAAACGCGTCGCGGCATGCTGGGTCAGGTCGTGCGTCGCCCGGAGCGAGACCACCAGCAAGCCGACCCGCTCCAGCCGGTCCAGCTCCATGTCTATCGCCTGGTCCTTGGCGGCGGCCGCCAGCCGCATGGGGAAGTGGTCGTCCAGCAGGGCGCGGAGTCCGCCGGTCTGATACCCGTACTGCTCCTGGGATCCCGAGATGGTACCCGCCTCCATGGCACGGAGGGCGACGCGGGTCCGGGAGACCTGGTTCTCGACCTCCGGCTCGTACTGGGTGAAGACCAGTTCGTCGCCCAGGAGCTTATTGGGCCGGGAGGCCCCGCCCTCCGTCCGGAAGTCAATGGTGAACGACCCGTTGGCGTCCGTCGCGGCGCTGCCCAGGGGCTTCCCGTCCAGATCCATCAGCTCGACCGTGGCGCCGGCCACGGGGAACCCGAACGTCTGCGCGGTGCCTCCCCCTTGTCCCGTTCCCTGGGGCTTGTGGACCGCGGTGCCCGTCGCGATGCCGCCCCTGAGCGAGGGGATGAGGGCGGGGATCTTCTCGACCGTGGCGTAGCCCCGCCGGCTGATCTTGAACAGCGCGTCCAGCAGGGGGAACGCGGTGGCATTGGCGCTGGCCTCCAGGGGAGCCTGGCCTTTCAGCACGGCGCGGGCCTCGAAGGCGATGATCAGGGGGCGCCGCCGATCCTCGAGGGTGAGGCCGCCCTGCTGCCCGAGGTCCTTGTCCCGCACGAGGGGCGGGAGGTAGAAGCCCGTGGCGCAGCCCTTGGTGTCCGTCGTGCGGGAGGAGCCCTCGGGATACTCGATCCGGCCCCGCTTGGGGAGATCCTTGTCATTGGCGGAGAATGTCACTTCCACCCCGGGCATGGGGTCGCCCTTCGGATCCTTCAGGCAGGCCTCGAGGTTCACCCGCTTGGCCCCGTCGAGAACGACCCGGTCCTCTGGCCCCAGGCGGATCGAGAGGGTCGGCATGGACGGCAGGGCCTGCTGGGCCGGGGCGGGGGCGCCGCCCTGCAGGGTGAACTTGGCCACCTGGCGATCCGGATGGAGGACGTACACGACGTCGCGGTCCACCCAGCAATGGGGGGTTCCCTTCGCGCCCTTCGGCGCCTCGGCGTTCGTGAGGAGGTCGATCTCGACCTGGGGTTCGTTGATGCTCTTCCGCTCTCGGTACCGGTAGCGCAGGTCCTCCAGGCGCATCCCCCTGAGAGAGAAGTCCTTGGATACCCTGGAACACTGGTCTCCGTAGAAGGCTCCCTCGCTGTCGATGCCCTTGAGGCGCTCGAGGCCAGAGGGGAAAGACGACGTTTCCCGGACGAATGCACCCTGCTTCGAATAGGTCAGCAGGACCGTCTTCCCGGAGGCCTGCACGGGGAAGTGGAGGTTCCCGTCAGGACTCGCCGCCAGCGTCCACCCGCCCTCGTACTTCGTCCCGGGGCCGGCGACGGTGGCAAGGACCTCGAGCTTGCCGTCCAGCGTAAACCTCACAAGCAGAACCTTCTGCTTATCTCTCCCGGCCGTCTCGGCCGCATACCCCAAGAGGTGCACCGCCCCATCCACGATGGCGGAGGTCGACTCGCCATAGGGGAAGCCCGACACGGCGCTGAGCGAAGACTTCGGCGGGTTCGGCGGGTACTGTCTCGGGGCCCAGGGGTCGAGGTCCTGGACGGATTTCACGGGTATCCCCATCCCCAAGGCACCGAGCGAGCGGAGAAAGTTTCCGCTTGGAGAGAAGAGGACGATGTTCCCGCTGTGCTCGACGTAGAGGTTGCCGTCCTTGTCTGCCGCAATGAGTTTTCGGAAGGGCTCAATCTCGCTCCATGGACCCGTGGGTGTGATCTGGTACAGCGTGAGCTTGCCCCCGGGTGCGTATCGGGCCAGGCCAACGACTGACTTGTTGTCCGGCTGCCGAGCCCCAAGACGGGCATAGAAGTTTCCCGCCGCATCCACCAGCTCTGGATAAATCCATTCCTCCTTTGGGTTTCCCGGGAAAGGCGGACGTTCCAATTGACCCCAAGGCCCGATCGTGTACACCCAGGCGGTGAAGTTTAGGGTCCAGGAGGTCGAAGGCGCCGTCGGGCGTTTCGGGTCCTTAAAACGCACCGTCACACTGTTTTGCCCGGGCTTGATGGGCACTGCGGCGCCCAGACCGAACTCGTGGCCGGATGGAGCGGTCCCTCCGCCATCGACGCTCATGTCGTACCCATACGCATCGCAGTGCAGGCGAGCCTCCGGTGTGACCCCTTTGGGGGCGGCCGCGACCAGGACGTCAACTTGCTGGTTTCCCGGGTCACGACCGGTCGCGACGCCCCCCGAGGCCTTGAATGCGAGCCAGGTCTTTCCTCCCCAGGTGATCCTGCACTCCTTTGGAGGGGTCTGGGCCAAAGCCTCGACGCCGACCAGGAGGGAGAACAGGAACCAGAGCCCGAGCCACGCCGACCATCCTGACGCGCGCATCACTTGACCCCCTCCTTGATGAGCTTGTCCAACTCTTTGCCGAACTGCTCGACGGCCTCGCTCAGTTCTTCGAAGAAGTTCGCCTGGCGCAACTGGACCGGCAGGCTCTTGACCACCTGGTCGCCCGCCACCAGGTCCACGCGCATCCGGCCGCGCGGGAATTTGACCTTGTCGCTCGCCACCTCCAGCCAGTAGGCGACGCGGGACTCGCCGGCTGGCATGGTGAGAATATGCTCGCCGAGGAACCGCTCCCCACCCTCGGTCGTGTACCAGCGGGCGGTGAGGGTGCCGCCCGCGCCGCTCGCCTGCACCCGGGCCCAGAGCAGCAGCCGTTTGCGCGCCGTCGTGAACTCCGTCGTCGGATCCTTGGCCTCGCCGTTCTGGATGTCCTTGGCGAGCATCGCCTCAAGGACGCTCACGAGCCCGGGAGGTGGAGGCGCGATCAGGGCGGGGGGCGGCGGCAGCGTGGCCACGACCGGGGGCTGGGGCGCAGCGGGTGGGGGCGTCACCGTCGGGGGCGGGGGTGCGGGGGATGGCACCGTCACCACTGGCGGTCGGGCCGGGGCCGAGGCGACGCGCGGAGCCTGGACGAGGAAGTCCACCTCGCGCAGGAGCGTGTTCCGACCGAGGAGCTGGATCCGATAGACGCCCTCGGGTAGGCGCGTGCCCGCCGTGGGCGCGAAGGAGAACTGGCCGATGTCGGCAGGCTTCTGGAGGGTCATCGCCGACTGGCCGATTTCCTGCGGGCCGGAGGCAGCGAGGTAGACCCAGCGCGAGCGCAGCTCTTCCCCGGGGAGGCCGCCCTCGTAGGCGAAGCGGAGGTAGATGATTTTCTCGTCGGGGGGAAAGCTCATCGAGGGGTCGGCGAGCTTGGTGCCCTGGCCGGCCCCGGCGGTGAAGAGCTGCGGGAAGGTGATCGGCTTGGGCAGGGGCGCCTTGGCGACCCGCTCCGCCTCGCGACTGACCGCTTGCCGTGCCGCCAGGGCGGCGTCAATGCGCGTGAGCAGCAGCCGCTTGACCTCGGGATCGGTGGCCGTCGTAAAGCTGATGGCGAGGGCGGTCGCCATCAACTCCTCGGCGGCCAGGGTGGAGGCCTTCTGTGACAACTCTTGCGGCACCGGCCGCCCATGCAGGGCGGCCAGGGGATCCGGGTCGCCGGCCTGGCCCTCGGCCGCCAGCCAGCGCTCCACCGCCCCTTTGTCGTCGCGCTCCACGGCCCGCTTGAGGGCCATGAGATCGCCGGCCTCGGCCGCTGTGGCGAGGAGGATCAGAGCTGCTACTACAAGGGCGCGCATGCTCATGGCCGCCTCCGCACGTCAAACTGGATGGAGCCGCAGGTCGCGCCGCCGCTCATCAGGTCCAGCCGATACCGCCCCTCGGGCCACGTCTCCGGCGGCATGTTGAATCGCAGGGAGCCCGCATCCTCGGGCTTCGCCAGAGGCACCGTGGTCGTGAGGGCCTCGATCTCGCCCGCGGGAGCCAGGAAGACCAAGCGGCCGGTGAGTGTGGTGCCCGCCTGAGCACCCGCGTACTTGAACCACGCAAAGATTGCGGGTTGATTCGGCGGGAAGCTCGCCACGCTGTCCACGGGCCGCCCGAACGCCACCTGGGTCGTAAGCTGCATCTGGATGATCTGTAATGGGGCGGGCGCAGGCTGAGGACTGGTGGGTGCCGGGGCCGAGGCCGGTGTTGTGCCCCCACTCGATTGAAGGATGATCCCCCCGGCTTTATAGTTGGGATCCGGCGCTCGGGAGGCCGGGCTTTGGGCGCCGGCCAGGTGCGCCTCCACCATGATGATGGCGGCAATAAGTGCAGGAAAGCCGTGCCGTGCGATTAACACAAGAGCCTCCGTTGGTGACGGTGCTCGACACCCGCCCTCCTCGATCAGGGCTGCGAAGGGCCGGCACGCGCCAATTCGGGTGCGCCACGGGGGCTCCCGGACAATGGGAGCGCTGAGCGAGAAAGGCGATCGGGTCCCAGGTTCCCCCCCATCGTCGCCATGACGAGCCGTAGTATAAGTGGCGCGTCAGCCGTATCAAGCGGATTCTGCGCAATTCTTCCTAAATGTCAAGAGAACTGAGCAACACGATTCCTGCCCTCAATCCGAGGGCATCTCATCACCTCTGGTCCCGCTTCCTCATCCCGAGCGCGACGAACCTCTGGCGCGGTTGACCACCTCGGACCGCGCAAGCCGGATGGCACCGGTCGGGGAATGCCCTCGCCAATCGTTCTTCCCCAAGTCCCACAAGAGCAAGACGCCACGCTGGGTCTGAGTTTCCTCGGGGATGCCGACGTGTTGCTCGCGCCCATCACGGCGCGGGAGTGCACCCCTCCGGGAGATGGGCAGAAGAAGCCTCGCGCTGACTTGGCGTTCACTGTTCGAGCACATGCCCTGAAAAGTCTAATAAGTCTGCTACGTCCCCTCTTACAGTCGTACTTTTCTTGGAGGCCTCGCAGGTCTCGCCCGCGGCAGCCTCCGGGATACCCCTCAATTCCACGGCAGGTACCGGTTCAGGGGTGAGGAGGGCGCCGGTTCTTCAGTTAACCTGAATCCGGCGTGAGTTGGGTGAGGCTCGCGTTGCTAGACTTGCATTTTCGGCGTGGGACCGCGATTCTTCCATCTCCGGGAAACCTCATTTTTAATGAGGTTAGCGGGAAGAGGCCTTTTCGGGTGGCCACATGCTTCATCGCCGCACTACGCAACGGCAGAATGGGCAGCCTCGTGTCCCTCGTTGGCACAATCACGCCGGATTCAGGTTAAGGCTCATGTGCGGTGTCGTTCCTTGGTCCAGAGGGCGTACCGCTCGTGATGGCTTCGCATGCGAGCGATGTCGGTGGCGGTGAAGGGGTCGCCAGTGTAGGACGCTCGGCCTTTCTCGTGAATGATCGTCTCCAGATGACGCAGGGCAGGGCCGAGCCCAACGGCATTCGGCAATAATTCCCGAACAAGATCAACCGTTTCCTGATGATGTTCTCCCGTGCTCTTCACCCCTCCCGCGCGGACAGTGAGCGCATCCGCAATGGCGATGGCCGCATGGACCAGCAGGATTCCTGCGGCCCGATACTTTCGAGACGCCTGGACGGCACACGCGCTGGCATAATTCTCCTCGGCGGCGGCTAGGAACCCAGTCCAATCGGAACGGTCCACTCGTTTGCGGGTTACTTTACGTACCACGGCCTACCTCGCGTAGGGGGCGGCCTGCCAGTGGGATTCCATCCCGGACGGCCGCGGTGAACAAGGGGTGCCCCTCCTCAACATGTCGGCGGACCTGCGTTGCAGTGAAAGTGATCGGGTTGAGGCGGATTCCCCAGGTCCGCAATAACGTGGACGCCAGATCGGACAGAACGCGGGCGATTCGACCGCGCCCCTGACCCCGCCGCAGGACCACCAGAAGATCAAAGTCGCTGGCTGGCCCCTCAGATCCCCGGGCGACACTTCCGAAAAGCGTCGCACTGAGGCAGTGCGGCCCCACCGCCTGCTCGACGGTCTTGAGGATCTCCCTGAATACCCCACGCTCCCCCTCCAGGAGGGGTTGCAGGAGGCGGTTGAACAGGGCGTGCTCGGTGTTGAGCGTGTACAGGAAAGTCCGTCCCCGACCGACACGACGTACCAGCCCCAACGCCTCGAGACGGGCCAGGGCATTGTTCGAGGCTTGATGGCTGAGTCCGGCGAGCCTCGCAAGCTCACGCCCGCTGGCCCCATGTGGGACGTCAGAAAGGGCTCGCAGCAGCGCCAGGTGGCTCGGGGCAGCCAGCACCGCATCCAACGGGCGCCGCAGAGTTCCGGTCAAGCGACGCATGTGTCAACTATACATGCCAAGTGTCAAGAATACAAGACACAATAGCTCGCCTCCTGCTACCGGAATCGCCACCTGCTGCCCTCGGCATTTCGTTTGCCACAGCCAAGGGGTCCCCCAGAGCCGATAGCAGGGGACGCGAAGGCGTGACCCCCGGGCGGGATTCCGCTTGACCCCGGGCAGCCCCCAGAGGTAGGCTTCCGCCAGTAACCCACCACCGCATCCGCGCAAAACCGGTGTCCCGTCGGGACGCCCACCCTACCACGGTCCCCCGGGCCACCGTGGCTCCTTTGATCCATCACCTGTTAGAGCCATGTTCCTTTGGGGTAAAGTTGCCCCCAGGCTTTCGTCCGACTGCTCGGCGGAGGCCCTGTCAAACAAGTTTCATAAGTGCGCTACGTCCCCTCCTCCGGGCAAGGCGGGCACAGAGAAGCCATGAAGGCTCTCTGCACAATGCACGGGGGGGCGGCACGGGCGGGGAGGGGCGGACCGGCGCCTTTCGAACAAGTTTCATAAGTGCGCTACGTCCCCTCTCCCTCAGACTGCATGCGGAGGGGAACGCCAAAGGGGGTGCGCTGCGCCAGATCGTGGAGCTCCTGGTACCACCTCTGGAGCCGCGGTGCGCCACCCTCGCCGCTCCAGGCAGGCAGAGGAATCCCAACCAGGAGCAGCAGCAGGAGAATCCGCAGGCCCAAGCGCCCGTGTCGCGGGTGTGTATGAGCGGGGATCCACCCAGGAAGGGCTACGGTCCTCCGGGGGCCGGTGGTGCCCGAAGGGCCGTCGGCTTCCCACACTCGGATTCTTTCGGCCGGCATCGTTGCCTCCTCCGGGTCAATCGCCAGGATCCCTGTTCCGCCGGCCAAGACGCTGACTCCGCTCGGAGGACAAAGTCAAGCACCCCCTTCTCGATGTCCCCGCGGCCGCACCGAGGCGTGGCGGGCGGGATTCCGCTTGACCCCGGCGGGCGCCCGGGAGTACGCTTCCGCCAGTAACCCACCACCGCATCCGCGCAGAACCGGTGTCCCGTCGGGACGCCCACCCCACCACGGTCCCCCGGGCCACCGTTGCGCCATTGATCCATTTCTCACTATATAGCCATTTTCCGTGGAGGCGAGGTCGCCTCCAAGCTCTCGTCCGACTGCCCGGCGGAGGCCTTTTCGATACTGGACGGGCCGGCCAAGGAAAGCATGACGATTCTCTGCGCACGAATGGGAATGACACGGACGAGGCGGCGGCATTTTTCAAACAACTTTCATAAGTGCGCTCCCCTTTTACGGGCGGGGAGATTCCCCCGCGCCCCCGGCCCACCCCTTGACAGTCGGCCAGCTGGCGTGTATGATTCGGCCAACTGGAAGGAGGCCGCCATGCGCCACACGAGGCTCGCCGTTCGGAAGTCCGCCGCAGTCCGCGGGGTCGGTGCGCGCCAGGTACACTTCCGCACGGCCAGCATCCCGACCGTATCCCCGATGCACGAGTCCGTCCGGATCCTCGGCATCCCGGCACCCGACAGCGCGACCCTCATCCGCCGCGTGCGGGAAGGGTTCCCCTTCGCGACGGTGGAGCGCCTGCAGCGCGCCTTCGCGCTCTCGACGGATGAGATCGTCACCTTGGTGCAGATTCCAGCCCGGACCATGACACGTCGGAGGGAGAGCGGCCGCCTGAAGGCCGACGAGTCCGACCGCGTCCTCCGCGCCGCCCGCCTGATGCACCAGGCGGCGGCACTGTTCAACAACGACCCCGCCGCCGCAAAGACGTGGATGACGACCCCGCAGCGCGGCCTCGGCGGGGCGGTACCCCTCGACCTCGTCAGCACCGAGATCGGGGCCCGGGAAGTCGAGGACGCGCTCGGCCGCATCGAGGACGGAGTCTTCGCCTGATGCCGACCGCGTGGCGGATCACCGCCATCCCCGACCTCGCCCGCGCGTTCAGCGGAGACGGCGCCCGCACCCGCGGCGGCCGCTGGAATTCGAAGGGTACCCGCGTCGTCTACACGGCCGATTACCCGGCCGCCGCCATCTTGGAGCAGCTCGTCCAGACGTCCTCCGTCGCGAGCCTTCCGATCTACCACCTCTTTCGCGTCACCCTCCCGCAAACGTTGGTGTCCGTGGTCGATCCCAAAATCCTGCCGGCCACATGGCGAGACCCCGCGCGAGACCCGGCCGTCCAGGCTATCGGCGATACCTGGGCGACCACGCGGACCTCGCTCGCCCTCCAGGTCCCGAGCGCGGTGGCACCGCACCACGTGAACTACCTCCTCAACCCCGCGCACCCGGACTTCCCCACCCTCACCATCAGGGCGCCGGAGCGCTTCGCGCTCGATCCCCGCCTCCTCCCGCCCCGCCCCCGATGATCGGGTTCCCCGTTACCGCGGAGCGGACCCTGCCGTCTCGCCGCGTTCCGCGCGAGCCGGGCGATCCATGTCAGGCACGGCCCGCCGTAGCCCTATGGCATCGGCCTTTGCCCCCATCGCACCCCACCCCTCCGGACCACCCGAGAGTACTAGAAATTCCCCTCCATCCGCTCCAGAGCTGGTCTCGGGTATGGTACGAGGCCATGCGGTGGCGTGGCGGGCGGGATTCTGCTTGACGCTGGGCAACCCCCAGAGGTAGGCTCTCCTCCGTACTCCACCACCGCATCCGCGCAGAACCGGTGTCCCGCCAGGACGCCCATCCCACCACGGTCCCCCGGGCCACCGTACGGGGCTGAGCGTCTCGCGCAGAGTGGATCCGGCTGCTCGCGAGGTGACGAACGTGGCAACGTCCCCCATTACAGACCCGCCCCGTGAATGGTCCTACGAACCGCTCTTTGACCTGCCTGTGCGTCGCACGCAGACAGGCGACCTCCCCATCCCCGATCCGGTGCTCGTATAGCCGGGGCCGATGCGCCGGTCTGTCCCGTCTGATCTTCCCCTGCCTCAAAACCCGCAAGATTCCGCTTGACCCGCCACTCCGCTGGTAGTAGCCTCCCCGTCACCGTCGCGTTTCCCGTGGTCGCTGTCCCTGGCTCGGCCGTCTCTGCGGTCATATGCTCCCTGTGGTCCGCCGCTGCCGGCCGCGCCCGGTTTCCAAGTTCTTATCCGGTAATTTCAAAAGGTTGCAAGAGCAACAGGGGGGGCGGATCATGTTAATTTCGCTTCGCGCGGCAGTGGGCGGTCTTATCGCACTGGCACTTATAACAATCCTCTGTGCTGGGGATGGATACGCTCAATCTGAGGGCACATTCCCGAAGGACCCCTTTAACGGATTGCAGGTCACCTATAAAATCACTGGCGCGAATGTGACTAAATTCGAAGACATTCCCGGCTTCACCTGGACGCGCACCCTGACGATCGCGGGATTCGAGGGGTCCGGGGATTTGTCCATCAGCGGGAAGCTAACAGCAAATTCGGGATTTTACGCAGATGTTAAGGTTATGGTATCAGCCGGCGACAAAACGCAATCCAAGACCTATGATAAGATTGAGCCGAACAAGCCACAGACGTTCGATGTTCGCGTGCCCATCCCAAAAAACGCAACAGCGGGCGGTGTCTCCATTGTTATGACGGGCCACTATAATGCTGGCACGCGTGGTGTAGTGGTCAGGGGTTCCTGGGATAAGCGTGGACAGACAACCCTCCCGGCAGACCCCGACAAGGACAAAGGCCCCCAGTCACGGGTAGCTAGAATGAAAGAGATCCTCAAACGCTACAAAGACGCAATGCCAGAGGGGAGAGCTGCAACTGGACCCGACAACAATAAACTGGCATTGTTTAAGGATGGATATGACGAGTTCGCGTGTGGAGAGTATCAGAGCAAAATCCTCACATTGCTGGCCAGGCTTCAATACAGCAGTGACCCGAAAGAAAAAGCATTGATGGAAGGAATGGGGACGAAGGAAGGAATGGAAGGATTCGACTACGGTCCCATTCAGGGGTACGTTGGACCATTGCCGTTCGGTCATCAGGCGGTCGTCATATTCCCCAAAGGCACAAATTGGAAGGAAACCGGTATTGTGCTTGACCCCTGGCCGACACAGAAACACGAAGGAACACAGATAACATACACCGTGGCAGAGTGGACAAAACTGTTTCCCGGCATTGCTCCGAGCTCCTATTACAAGGATAAGTACTGCTGGGGCACTTATCAAAACCCGAACTCAGTTGAACTTAAGCCAGAGGTGAACCAATGGTTTAATAATGCGCCGCCGAGACTGAAAGAAAAATGGAAGGCCATACCCGACCCGTACGAAAGGCATCTGGCCGTCAATAATGCTTATAACCATCGCAAAGAAGATACCACACTTATGGCTCATTGCCCACTCAATGTGTACGTTGTGGACGGCCGCGGGCGCGTGAGCGGTTTCCCCGGCGGTGTCGCGCGCACGGAAATTCCCGATGTTGTCATCAACACCTTTAGGCTGGCAGACGGTACTTACTGGACAGAACTGAACTATCCGAGAAATACGGATTCCAAGGTAATTTTCAAAGGGACGGGGAACGGCTTGGCTACTGTATACGCGGGCTTCAACATGAAAGCTGACCCCAGGGAGCGTAGAATCCAAAGGCACAATCTACAGGTTGCAAGCGGACAGGAGTATTCGCTGGATCAGAAAGACGAGAATGCTCCGGTGAGAACCAGTTCACACTCTGCCGACTCCGAACCGCCAAAGCCGCAGACCATCTTCACCAACTGGAATATAAGCGGCGTAACAAGCGGTCCCACGGCGCCTACTGTTTTTGAGACTCTATATCCACTGCGCATCACTTACGTTAACACCTATCATTATCACTTCGGCCGAGGAGCACACGCAGGCACGATTGCTCTCCGCCACTCCGATGGGACCCTCTACGGACCATGGCAGGCGCACGGCGTGCTCAGTTCCGGTGCCCCTGATGGCACATGGGAGGTCAGACCGAATATCGTGATCAAACCAGGCACCTATACCGTGGTCGACAGCAACCCCGCGACCTGGTCTCAAAATCCGTCCTCGGGCGGTCGAGGCTTTGCCGAGGTCCATGGCTACCAGGTGTGGGTCAACGGCGAACGCGGAGCGAGCGTGACGCTCCCCGACTCGACGATGGGCGGCGGAGCGACCCTGCTCAGTGTCTCGATCACGAGCACGGCCTCGTCGGTGGAGATGGGCCAGGTGGTGAAGACGCAGTCCGCTGTCTCCGGTGGGAAGCCACCCTACACCTACGCGTGGTTTGACGGCACCAGACGGAGCCTTGTGACGTCGTCTTTCGTCAACTGGACGACGAAGACCGAGGGAACCCATGTCTATAAGGTCGTGGTCACGGATGCAGCTGGCGCGACGACCCAAGCGCAAACGACCGTTGAGGTCACGAGAGCCGGTTCAGGCGGGACTAGCGGTTCGACGCCGGTCCCGTCAACCCAGGGCCAGACGAACCCGCCGCCACCGCCGTCAGCCCAGGGCCAGACGAACCTGGCGCTCCAAAAGCCCGCCACGCAAAGCAGCACGTACTCGTCTGATCTAGGCGCTGGCGTGTGCGTGGATGGCAATCGCACGTCGGGATTGTGCCATACGAACAGCGAAGCCAATCCCTGGTGGCAGGTGGACCTGGGGGGCAATTATGCGCTGAGCCAGATCGTGGTCTACAATCGCACGGATTGTTGCAGTGAACGAGAGCGCACCATCCGGGCTCTGCTCTCCACCGACGGGCGGAACTGGACCCCGATCTACTCGCACGACGGGAGCGACTTCCAGGTCCTGCGGATCGACGCCGGCAGCCGGACCGCGCGCTACGTCCGGCTGCAGTTGGCTGCGACCGATTATTTGAATCTCGTGGAAGTCGAGGTGTACGGCGCCGGCGCGGCACAGCCCAGCCCGCCGCC
>Ga0315285_10000428_pt1 | contig 43427 bp, 29 predicted proteins | sample YL17G09_36_MG_FD_203698 | JGI IMG/M metagenome (GOLD analysis project Ga0315285, IMG submission 203698) | Sediment microbial communities from Yellowstone Lake, YNP, Wyoming, USA - YL17G09_36 | ecosystem: Environmental > Aquatic > Freshwater > Lake > Sediment | place: USA: Wyoming | collected...
GCGTAGGCAAACGGTCTGCACGCGGCAATGCTGACAACCAGCGACAGCAGCGCCGTCCGTTCACGAAAGTGCGTGTACAAAGTGAAGTAGGAGAACGCCATAGTCAAATAAACGGCCAGCACGAACATCCGCCGAAACACCCACCACAGTCCCATCGCCTGGGGGGACAGCGGCCCGTCTGTTTTTGGGAAGAACCGCGCCAACAAATGGGGCAAGATTGGGCCTGCCGACATCATGGGCGAGTCGAGATGCCGTCTCGTGGCAAGAACGTACGACAAGATGATTACCAGCGGGCATGCGACGGTCAGGATCAAATTTGAAGTGGAACGTGGTGAAAGCACCAAGACAGCAAGGATGAAGAAAGACGCCGTGACAGCGAGCCCCTTGATTTTGGGCGTCAACAGGTAGACGGCCATAAGCGTGGACAATGCCAGGGCTCGCCGCGCCACAAACAGCGAGGCCCAGCCGGCCCCAGGGCTGATCGGCCGAAGCCCGGGCGACAGGTGCAGCAGGAACTGCAGTGTAAAGTCCGTCCGGACGAAGTTGATTGCTGCCAGCCCGGTCAGCACCAGTACGGTCGGCCCGAAGACCAGTCCCGGCAAAAGAACCACCCGCTGAAACCAAAGAATCCGCGCCCGCCGTCGCCGAGGAACCGGAAGAGTCGCATATACCGCGTTACGGTTACTCTCGTAATCAAAAAACACCGAAAATACCGGCCAAAAGAAAAAGAACAGCATGACCGGCAGAAAGTACAGAAAGTAGTACAGGAAAATGGAAGGCTGTTTCGACAATGCCCCATGAAGAAACAGACCTGCCGTGGCCAGGCCCAGAAACGTGACAAACATGAAGAACCACGGGTTGCGCCGCACCAGGTCGCGGAAAAAAAGCTTGCCAGCGTCCGGCGCCTTTTCCCTATACCCGGCGGCCGCCGTGTTCATAATCCCTCGCTCATCGCCTGGAGGGGCGGTTTGCGGTATTGGTATGCGGTGTCGTAGAGGAGCACTTCGCGAAGGAGGAGCGTGGCGATGATTACGCAGAGGGGCGCGGCGATTGCGAGCAGGGGCAGCAGAGCGGGAATGGTTATCCAGGGAAACAGCAGGTTGAGCATCATCAGCAACACAACAGCGCCTCCGTAAACGGCGCCTAACGGAGAATTGTAGCTGCAGCGCAGGAAAAACGCCGGTGCAAACGCTCCCAGGCACACTCCAAGCAGAATGGCGTTTCCCAACACGAGCGGAGATACATCCGGAAGCAGTACCGTTTTAAGAAACGCGGCCGCGATTGTTACGTATATGGCCCCGGCAACTCCATAGGCCATTACGGTGGCAGCCAGTTTGCCGGGGGTTATCGGCAGCGCCCGCATCAGCCGCGCGTTTTCGGCCGCCAGCCGTCCGCCGCGTGCAAATGCCGTACTCGCCAGCAACCCTGCGAAAACAGACAACATCAGCCCTTGGCTGTCTCGCTGTATCATTGCGAAGAAGAATATCATCAGGATAAACGGCGGGAACCGGAGTGGTTCAAACAAGGCCATACGCCTTAACGGCCCAATTCCGCCTCTGCGCGGATAAAATGTGGAACCCGCTCGGGGCCGGGAAGGAACGCGCCCAACGACCTTCCTCCTGACAACAGGGCCTACCATAAAGCGTGGAGCCATGACGTAAGACGCAGCCACGACGACTATGCAGGCAACAAGCAAGGCGGGCACGTACCAGCTTGGAATGGTCAACTCGTCGCCCAAGATCGTTTTTATATAGAGTGACCAGGCCAGGAAGCCTATGGGCGTGTAGAATGCGACTTGGAGATAGAATGGCGCCTTGAGCGGCGGGCGTCGCCAAACCAGAAGCATCAGTGCGGGCGGAACAATTGCACCCGACGCGATTGCAACATGAAGAAAGCTTAGCGGCCAGCCCCTTAGCGGCGCCACAAGTGCCGCAAGAACCGCCACTTCTACAAAGTACAAGGCCGGCATCACGGCAACGTGCTGGAACCACACCAGCCGCCCTCGAATGGCACGCGAAACTGGCAACGCCGCCAGCAGGGGATAGGTGGGGTACTGAGTGATGGCGTACGCCGACCCAAAGATCAGAACAAATAAAGCCGCCACAATACCCGAGGTGCCACCCGCCGGCACATCTTCGAGAATATCGAGACAAAAACTGGAGACGAAAAGTACAGATCCTCCGGCAATCACAAGCCACGCCCGGCTCGAGCAATCTCGCAGCAGATGCCGCCACAGGCCGCGCATTGTTTGTGTGTGGTGCGTTTTCATGTGGAGCGCCCACTGGTTAATTCTTGCACTTCACGCGCGTAGCGCCAGTCGAGGCGGGGGCGAAGCAGGGCGTAGCGGAGGAGGAAGAATGCGGCGGTGACGCACAACACCGTTGCCATTACGACTGAAGGTAAAGGTTTTGAACCTGAAAAAGCTGTGCCGAGCTCAGAAACAGCGACCAGTCTTGCAGCAAATGCGGGGATCAGAAACAGCAGCACGACCAGATACTTGACGTTGCTCCGCCCAAATAAGACGACAGTGGCTGGAAGAAAGACAGCGCCGCAGATCCATAAGAGCACGTAGTTCAGGGGCAGGATGGGCAGGCGATTGGCGCCAATCAAGATGCGCAAGAGCGCAATTAGGGTGATTTGCAGGAGCACGCCTGTGGTGGCGCATCCCAGGATAAGGGCAGCGAGGCCGGGACGGCTCAACGGCAGCGACCTCAGGAGGCGTAACCGGGGAAACAACATGCCTGTGATTACGCCAAAACTCAGAGGGCCGGGTATCGAACTGACGATAATGACAACGGAACCGTTGAATCCTGCGGCGCCACTCACGAGGAGGTGGAACGCTGAAAAGGAGACTATTGTGGCGACTCCGACAAGGGTCGGCGCCGCAACAACCGAGAACAGAGTACTCCAGGGTTCTTTTGTTTCCCGCTCGTCCTTTTGTACTGAAGCGCGTTCAGATTGGCATCGAAATGGGACGATCCCGAGAAGGTGCACCCGGCGGTATGACCTCCACAATCCGACGATCGTAAACGGCGCCAATAGGAGGAAGAACCACGGGAAGTTGAGGCGGGCGTAGAGGAGGTAGTTTGCGTATTGACATCCAAGAAACGGCACCAGGAACAACGGCAGACTGCCGCCTGTACCCAAGGGCTGCCCAAGCACGCGCTGTCCGAGCGGCATCATGAGAAACGCCGCGGGAAACGAGACTATTGCGGTCAGTAAAACGGTCGTGGCATACGGGGCGGAGGTCGGAAACACCATTGCGGCCAGGAGCATTGGCACGAGGGCGAGCAAGGGCGCCAGCAGGGAGGACCACCAGGCGTAACGGCCGCGATTTGACCGCGAAAGCGGCAAACAAAGGAGAACATATTTGTCGACATGCAACAGCGCGAGTGTCCAGATCAGAATCCCGAAGATTGCCAGCACATAAAACGGCGGAAAAGAAGGGTATTCTTTTCCAACCAGCCATTGGCAAGCCAACATGCAGCTCCACACGGTGATTATGATCGCAGCGATCCAGTTTCGCCGGACGGCGTCAAGCAGGATGTGCCGGCCCAAGCCGGGCATTTCGTCAAATGGCGCCATGGGAAGCTCCCATGGCGGCGCGGTGGGGTCGATCTCCTGCTCGACCGGAGGGAAGTGGACAAAACATGCACATGCAGCATGACGAAGGAACCGAAGCAGGAGTTGCTACCCTGCGGTCGCGCGGGAGCGCGACCCCACCACATGTAAGCCTCGCTCGCGCGCGGCCACCCCCTGCAGGCGGGACGCCCGCACCACAATTGCGCGCGGCCCCACCGTGTGTAACCCCTCGTGTGCGACCCCACCGGAGATTATTGTTCATTTGTCATCCCTCCTTGACGAGCATGATGAAAAGTTCTTCGAGTGTGACGGGGGTTGCGGCGACGATTTCAATCCCGCGGCCGGGCAGGGTGTCGAGCGGCGATTGGGAGATGTCGAGCAGCATCTTGATGCGGCCGTTTTCGCGGCTGACGACTCGTGCGCCGGGGACGTTTGCCACGGCAGTCTCGGCGGAGGTGGTGTCGACGAGCCGGTATCGGCTGACGATATCGGCGGTTGGCCCTTCGAGCATCATCCGACCGCGGTTGAGGAAGCCGATGTGGTCGGTGATTCGTTCGAGGTCATGGAGGTCGTGCGAGGAGATCAGGACGCTGCGGTTCTCGTCCTGGACCGCGTCGAAAATCTCCTGGAAGACCTCCTGTTTGGAGACGGCGTCGAGCCCGGCCATGGGTTCGTCGAGCAGGAGGAGGTCGGGCCGGTGGGCGAGCGCGAGGATCAGGCGCAGCTTGGTGGCGCTGCCGTACGACAGGCTGGCGATCCGGTCGTTCCAGCCGATCCCGAGCCGCCGCATCAGGTCTTCGCAATACGCGTCGTCCCAGTCTGAGTAGAACGGGCGGACAAACGCGATCAGCCTGCGTACGGTTTTCCACGCGGTCAGGATCAGGTCGGGCGCGACGTAGCCGACGCGTTTCTTGACGGCGACCTCGTGGCCGAGGTGGTCCATGCCGAACACGCGGATCGACCCGGCATTTTTCTCGCCCATCCCCATGATGAGGTTGATCGTGGTGGTTTTTCCCGCGCCGTTCGGGCCGATCAGGCCGTATACGGCGCCCTGCGGGACCGTCAGGTCGAGCGGGCCCAGCTTGAACTGCGGGAACTTTTTCTCGAGGTTCCTGATTTCTATCGCGGCTGCTACGTCCATCGCTCCTCTTCCTCCCGAATTATCCTGCGCACCATGCGCTGCGTTTCGTTGCTGTCCAACCCGGCTTCCCGGTATTCCTTGACGGCCTCGCGCACCAACTCTTCCGCGCGCTGCACTTTGATCTCGCGGCTCCGCTCCGCGCCGTTCTCCGACACGAACGTCCCCAGTCCCTGGCGCCTGTAGATGACGCCGTCCCGCTCGAGTTCCTCGTACGCCCGCCGCACCGTGATCACGCTCACCAGCAGTTGAGCCGCCAACGCGCGGAACGACGGCAACGGTGCGTGCGCCGCAAGACGGCCCGCGCCGATCTCCGCCTTGACCGCGCCGATAAGCTGCTCGTAGAGCGGCTTCCCGGCGGCCTGGCTGATCGGCGGCAGGACGAGCGGGTGGCTCTTTGGCGTGTGCTCCATACACTGTATATAACCTATATGCACAGTGGTTGTCAAGAGAAAAGTTGGGGCGATTGGGACCGTTGGGACGCCCCCCGGCCGTGCTTCTTAGCGCGCGTTGTAGGGGGTGTCCCACTCTTGAAGCTCGCCTCGTGTCCTAAAAAGGGGACACCCCCCACAACTGCCGGGGGGCGTCCCAACGGGACTTGGCTTTCGGGCGTGAAAGCACCTAGAATGTCCGGCGAAAGGAGGAACGATGGAAATGGGAAAAGAAACGGTTTCGCGGCGGTCGTTTATGGCGGCATCGGGCGCGGCGGCGCTGGGTGTCGCGTCCGTGGGACGCGCGGCTGCGGGGCGTCCAGCATCGGCACAAGCGGCGTCCAAGGGGCGCAATATTGTGTTTGTGCTGATCGACGACCTCCGTTACGACGGGTTCGGCATCGAGAACCCGTTTTTCGAAACGCCGGCAATCGACGCGCTTGCAAAAGGCGGGGTGGTCTTCGATCGGGCGTTTGTGACGACGTCGCTGTGTTCGCCGAGCCGGGCGTGCACGTTGTCGGGTCAGTACGCGCACCGTCACGGCGTGCTCGATAACAACACGGCGCTGCCGTCTGACACGCCGACGTTTCCGCAGGAGTTGCAGAAGGCCGGCTACAGGACCGGCTACGTCGGCAAGTGGCACATGGGCGGCGAGAGCGACGCGCCGCGGCCGGGGTTTGACCGGTGGGTGTCGTTCCGCGGCCAGGGCGTGTATCTCAATCCGACGTTCAACATCGACGGCGAGAAGGTGAAACGGGACGGGCACGTGACGGACCTGATCACGGACTACGCGGAGGAATTTATCCGGCAGGACGACGCGCGGCCGTTCTGCCTGTACGTTGGCCACAAGGCGGTGCACGCGATGTTTGAGCCGGCGGAGCGGCACAAGGGCTCCTACGCGCAAAAAACCTGGCCACGGCCGGCGTCGATGGCGGACACGGAGGAAAATTACCGGGGCAAACCGGCGTGGGTGCGTGCGCAACGCAACAGTTGGCACGGCGTGGACGGGATGTACAACGGCGATTGCGATTTCGACACGTTCACGCGCGCTTACGCCGAGACGCTGAGGGGCGTGGACGACAGCGTGGCGCGGCTGGTTGACGTGTTGCGCGAGAAGGGCCTGCTCGAATCGACGCTGTTCATTTTTACGTCGGACAACGGGTTTCAGTTCGGCGAACACGGGTTGATCGACAAGCGGACAATGTACGAGGCAAGCATCCGCGTGCCGCTGATCGTCCATTGCCCGGAACTGTGCGCGGGCGGGCAGCGGCGCCGCGAGATGGTGCTGAACATCGATCACGGGGCGACGATCCTCGAGGCGGCGGGCGTGGCGATTCCGGAGAGCGTGCAGGGCGCGTCGTTCTACGGCATGCTGACGGGCGAAAAGAGGCCGTGGCGGGACGCATGGCTGTACGAGTATTTCTGGGAGCGGAGTTTTGCGCAGACCCCCACGGTGCTCGGCGTCCGGATGGACCGCTACAAGCTGATGCAGTTCCATGGCATCTGGGACCGGTACGAACTGTACGATCTCGATAACGACCCGGACGAGATGAACAACCTGCTCGCCGAGTTCATCGTGAAAAACGAAGGCGGGCCGCTCGACAACTTGATCAGCGCGCGGGCAACGGGTGAGGTGAAGGCCGCGTGGGATCTGACCTCGCGGCGGCTCAGGGAGCTAATCAAAGAAACCGGCTGTCAACCCGAGCCAAGCTGGCAATAAATCAAGTTGGGACGCCCCCCGGCAGTTGTGGGGGGTGTCCCTCATTTGTGACGCCCAGTTATTCTCTTCCGGCTAAAGTGGGACACCCCCCACAACTGCCGGGGGGCGTCCCAATGGGCCTTATTTCGCTGTTGCGGTCGGTATGGGGTGTTTGCGCTGGCAGCGTGGGCAGACGGCGATGGGCCGGGCGTAATCGGGCGGGATTTTGATTTTGATGCCACAAGGGCAGGCGATAAAGGCGAACTGGTTCATCTGGCGGACGAGATCGCCGGCCTCGCGCATTCTCATGCGTGGGTCGGGGGCATCGTCGGTGTGGGGCGGCCGGATGGGGAGTGCCTGATCGGCCTGGAGGGCGGAGCGCGGGACCACCCCCGCCTTTTTGTCCCGGACTTTTTTGAGGGCGTCGTCGTAGGCGTGGAACGAGGCGGCGCCGGCCATGCCGCGCAGGATGCGTATTCTTTCCGCGATAGGCGGATGGGTGCTGGTGAGGTTGAGCGCCCTGACGCCGGGTTTCTCGAACGGATTGCTGATGTACATGGGCGCGGTGGCTTTGGTGGCGCGCGCCATCGGCGTGGGATCGCCGCCGATGATTTGAAGGGCGCCCGCCAAGCCTTCTGGATACCGGGTAAGCACGGCGGCGCTGGCGTCGGCGAGGTATTCCCTGCGGCGCGAGATGGCCAAGTAGACAAACTGCGCCACGATCGGCGCCAGAATGGCCAGCACGATGGCGACGACAATCATGATGTTGCCGCCGCCGCCCCCCCCGCGCGAGGACTGATATCGGCGCGAATGGGCGCCGCGCCCGCCAAACCGGAACCCGCGCAAAAACAGCTCGGAGATCAAGACAATCGAGCCGATGGTGACGCCGACGATCGTCATGAGGAGGACGTCGCGGTTGACGATGTGTGACATCTCGTGGGCGACGACGCCCTGGAGCTGGTCGCGGTTGAGTTTGCCGAGCAAGCCGGCGGTGACAGCCACAACGGCCTTGTCGGTTTTCCTGCCGGCGGCGAACGCGTTAAGGGCCATGTCGTCGATGATAAACACGCGGGGCATTTTGGGCAGGCCGGAGGCAATCTGCATCTCTTCGATGACGTTAAACAGGCGGGGGTGATCCTTTTTTTCGATTTCGCGGGCGCCGCTGACGGCCAGCAGGATGTTGTCGCCCTGGAAATACGCCACCAGCGACATCACCAGCCAGACCCCCATTGCGATCAGGACGCCAAACGGGCCGGCGCCGGGCTGAGAACCTTCCGCAATGGCGTATCCCAGCACCATCAGCACGATGGCCATCAGGATCACCAGCACAACCGACCGCCGCCGGTTCATGCGGATCTGTTCCCACATGTTGATCATTGGGAATTAGCCTCTTTCTCCGAACCCCGCGGCGCGGTTAGCTGAAGCTGACTTTAGGGACGGCGCGTTCGGCAGGTTCCTCGATTTCGAAGAACTCGGCCAGCTTGAAGTTGAACGAGTTTGCCACGAAGTTACTCGGAAACATCTGGATGCGGTTGTTGAACTGCATCGCCTGATCGTTATAGAACTGGCGGGCAAACCCGATCTTGTTCTCGGTCGAGGTAAGCTCTTCCTGAAGGGCGAGGAAATTCTGGTTGGCCTTGAGGTCGGGGTAGGCCTCGACAGTGACCAAGAGCCGGCCGAGCGCCTGGTTGAGCGCGGTTTCGGCCTGGGCCTGAGCGGCAACGCCGGCGCCAGATGCCTGCGCGGCGACGTTCCGTGCGCGTGTGACGCTGTCAAGTGTTTCTCGTTCGTGCACCATATAGCCGCGGACGGTCTCGACGAGGTTGGGTATAAGATCGTGCCGCCGCTTGAGTTGCACGTCAATCTGCGCCCAGGCGTTCTTGACCTGGTTGCGCAGGCCCACCAACGAGTTGTAGGTAGCCCCCAGCCACAAAAAGAAGATTACAACTGCCGCCAACACGATGTATAAAGGTACCATGTTCAACGCTCCTTAGCTCCGGGCCGCCCCGCGCGATGCCCCTGCCATCTCCCATATACTACCACAAGGTGCGGGATCTATTCGTGCGGGTCCCGCGGCGGGAAAGTGGCTGTCTGCACGGACAACGTATGGCCGTTTTTCGTCGCAGGACGGCCATTTTCTTCTGTTGACAGGTGTGGCATTTGGGCTTACAATAGTAACCACTTGGGGAGTCCTTCTATAGTAATTGTGAGTAATTGTACACATTTTGGCGCTTAAGGTTACTTGGAGAGGGAGGCCGATCTCATGAAAAGGAAAACGTTGGTTGTAATTCTGTATGCCTTGTCCGTCACGGCAGCGAGTATCATGGCCTGGGGCCCGGCAGCGCAAGCTTGTATCGGCGCGGACGGAACAGTCCCGCCATGGGGAGGCAGTGGGCCGAACGGCGTGATGGCGGCAAAAATCGCCGCGGCTTGGGAAGCCGCAGGGGCCGGAGCGAAATATCCTATTGGTCTCCCGGTATCGGGGACGCACCCGGCGGTAATCATTCTGATCCAGAATTCGCTCGCCGGGGTGACGTTCGACTATGCCCCGCTTGTGAACTGGACCGGCCGGCTGGCCGCTATTGCCGGGTACTATACCGAGGTCTCGAACAACAACTTCACGATTGGTGCGGCCGCGGAAACTTATGGTGCCAATGACGGCATAATCGGTCCTCTGGATGTAGGCGCGATCACTGCCGCCAGCGATATCGACTGGACCAACTCGGAGGCGATCGCCGTGGCCGCGATAGTAGCGGCGGATCCGTTCATTACGTTCAGCAACTTCGACACGAATATCCCCCCCGACGGAATCATCACGCCGGACGAACTCCACATTATGATCTATCAGGCGGGCAATGAGAAGTCCTACAATTCGGCCTGCAACACGCCGCGGGCGTGGGCGCACAATTTGTGGCGTACACCGAGGCTGAATCTGCTGGGTCTGCGCGACGGCATGAACATCATCAGCTACAACTATTGCGGGGAACACTTCAACGACGGGGTCATGGCCACGATGGGCGGGATGACGCACGAGTTGGGCCACGACATCGGCCTGCCCGATCTGTATGACACGACCGGTAACGAGTGGGACGGTTTGGGCGACCATTGCCTGATGTCCGGCGGCAGTTGGGGCACCACCGGCGGAGGCACGCAGGGCGACAAACCCTGTCACCTCGATGGCTACTTCAAGAACTGGCTCGGCTGGGCAACCCTGATTGCCGCCACGACCGGCAGCAATTCCGTTTCCCTCGATGCCGCCAACGGTAGCAACGACGTGTTCCGAGTCGATATCCCCGACACGTCCCAGTTCTTCATCATTGAGAACCGCCAACAGACCGGTTACGACGCCGGCTTGCCCAACGTCGCTGGCGGCCTGGCCGTCTACCATTGCGACTGGTATATGCTCAACCCGGCTTCCATTTACTTCCAATACAACGAGGTGAACGGCTATAACACAGTTACGTTCCCCGGTCCCGGGATGAAGCTCGAGGAGGCCCACGGCGGCCATTTTGACTTGGACGCGCCCTGGCCCCCCGATACCGACAGGGGCTGGGACGACGATTATTTCCGTAGCGGCCTCAAGACGGATTTCGACGACACGTCCGATCCGGACAGCGACCTGAAGAACGGCACACCCAGCGGGGTTGACATGTCGAACGTCAGCGCCTCAGGAGTTTCGATGACGTTTGACTTGGTTGCCCCCGATCAGGGAACTGAGGGCGAAGGCGAGGCCGAGACGGGCATCCGGTTCTCGGTCGACCCGGCCGCAGTCGGCGTGCAGGGCTCAGCGGTGAACCAGAACTCGACCTTCCCCGCCCCGAGCCCGTTGATGGCCGATATTTACGTTGGGTGGAACGATACGAATGCGCTCAGCATCCCGCTGGCGAAGCTGGGGCTGCAGGCCGGCGATGATGTGGACGCAATTGACATCCCCGACCAGAACTCGCCCAACATGGAATCGGATTTAAATGACGCGTTCTGGCACTTTGGCGTCGATACCCTCACCGTAGGCGTAGCGGGCGTGGCGCCGGATGTTTTCTCTGAAGCTTCTGCCAGTGAGGCTGCCGGAGACATATTCTGGTCTCGGGGCGCTGCCTTTGGCTGGCCGCTCGGCGGTGGCAACGTCCGCGAGGTCCAGGAACACTGGATAGGGCTGCTTAAGGTCCCCGAAGACAACAAGGATGCCTTGGATATCTCCGGCCCGGTGTTTCCCGCGCAGGAGTACCTGCCGTTCAATGCCGTCTATTTCTCCCTGAGGCCGGGGTCTCCCTCCCTCGGGGGGGTGTTCTCGCCGGCGGACATTCTGGCCACGAACGGCACGGGCGGGTTCTACCCTGCGAAGCACGCGAGCGAGATTGGGCTGATCCCGATGGGCGATGACATTGATGCGTTGTTCATGGACAGTACGGGTGTGTTTCACTTTTCGCTGGCCCCCGGCTCACTCACTCTGCCTACATTTGCGCTACCCCCGGGCAGCCCCGCGGACATCTTCTACTGGGGCATGGGCGGCCTTGTTCGCGCCATTACGGCGGCCCAACTGGGCCTTAAGGTCGACGACAACGTCGACGCCCTGGATGCAACGATGACCCTTATTGAAGGCGCCGAAGGCGAGGGCGAGGAAGGCGAAGGCGAGGAGTTCGGGTTCATAACACTGCCTGTCGGCGGGTGGTTTGAAGTCGGCGACCGCCTGACCCTGACCGTCGAGGTGGCGGGCACGGATGGGACGGAGACTTACCAGTGGGTAAAAGACGGTCTCGACATCGACGAAGTGGAGTACCCGAGCGCCGATACGAGCGTTTTCACGATAGATTCGCTCGTGAAGGATGACTCTGGCTGGTATGTGTGCCGGGTTACCTACAACGGCGGCAAGACGGATTACTTGACGCTCGCTGTGCATGTCGAGGTGTTTGACGAGCTTCCGGCGGCGGGTCTGGCCGCACTGATAGCCGGCGGGCTGGTTCTCACGGCAATCGGCGCGTTGCGCATGCGGCGCAGGACCTCCCAAATCCGCACGTAAGGAAGGGACATAAGGGACGAAAAGGACATAAACGACGGCAACGACGGGGATCTCTTGCGAGGCCTGTGGTGAGAATGATGGCATGAGTACCTTGATAGAACCGCCGCGCGGAGACCGTCGGGAAATGATGTGGTTTCGGCGCAGCCTCGTTGATAGGGCACCGGGACAATTTCTTACGTGCGGATTTGGGGACCTAACAGTCACTTGACAAAGACCGAGGGCTTGTGCAACTCCCACGAGCCCTCGGTTTTCATTTTGGAAATATGGGGACGCTGGGGCTGTTGAGAAAGTGGGCCATGTCTCCAAACACTCCCAGTTCATTCAAAAACACAAGCGAAAAACAGGGACTGACTCGATCCCAAATCCGCACGTAACGAAGGGACATAAGGGACGAAAAGGACATAAACGACGGGGATCTTTTGTGATGCCAGCGGTGAAAATGATGGCATGAGTGCGTTGATGGGACCCTCGCGCGGAAACCGCCGGGAAATGACGTGGTTTTTGCACAATCTGGTTGACACGCCGCCCGGACAATTTCTTACGAGCGGATTGTGGTCGATTTTCGGCAGTTTGAAAAGCGTGTCTGTGGATCTGGTGAAAAAGCATCACCCAGCCCAAGAACCGGCTTCGTAATCTTCTATACGCAAAGCGAAAAACAGGGACTGACTCGCCTCCGGCAGTTTGGAGGCGCATTTTCGGCAGTTTGAAAATCGTGTCTGTCCCTGCTTTTCGCGGCCCTGAAACAACTGCTCGGCTTTTTCACCGGCTCCTCTGTACCTGCTTTTCGCGCCCCTTCCGCTTGTGACAATCACTTTTTCAACAGCCCCAGCGCCCCCACATTTCATCAGTAGCCGAGTTGCTTGAGAGCCTGTTCCTGCTGTTGCTGCTGCTGCTGTACGGCCCGGCCGGCCCGGCCTCTGGCGTACCCGGCGGCGCTGGACGTGCCGGCGTTGCTCATGCTGTCGAGCTGCTGCTGCATCCCGATGCCCGTCACGACTTCGCCCATGGGGCCGGCGCCCGCGGCGGGCGCGTTGAGCCGCCGTTGCTGGCCGGGGACGGGCGCGGCGGGCTGGTTTTGCTGGGCCGGATGGAGCAGCGCGCCGTTTTCCGGGTAGAAAATGAAGTCCTCGCCCGAGTCACTCTTGGGAATGGCCGAAATGTACTGGGGAACCAGGGCATCGAGCGAGGGCGGATAATAGCCGGTGGCTTGCCCGTAACTATTGACGGCCTGGGTGATCTGCTTCATTTTTTGCCTGTCGCCGGCCGTCGGGCCGAGGATGGCGTTGCGGCGCGGCCCATCGACAAGCTTCCCAGAGGCGGAGTCGTAGGCGTAGGGGGTACCGTCAGGCTGGGCAGGGAGGCTGGGCAAATAACCGGGGACGAGTTCGTCAAGCGAGCCGGGGTATCGGCCGTTTTCGGCCTGAAACGTGTCGATGGCGCGCTGGATGTTGATTTGGGCGGTCGTATCGGCGGCCGCGCCGACCTGGCGTTTGATGGCGGTGGCCTGCTCCGCCTGGAGTTCGCTTTGGATGGCGGTCGTGGTCAGGAGTTCGACGCCGCAACCGGTAAGAGCGAGGATTAGCATTGCAGGAAGGATGGTTTTCATTGGGCTCACCTCCTCTTGGCCATTATAGCACAAGGGGCGATCGGGCCGGACCCGATCGGACGGATCGGACCGATCAGACGGATCGGACGGATTGGACAAAAAAGGCGGGCCGGTGAGTTTCCGGCCCGCCTTTGGATGGGAGCTTATTCGACCGTGACGCTTTTGGCGAGGTTCCTGGGCTGGTCGACGTCGCAGCCGCGGTTGACGGCGATGTAGTAGGCCAAAAGTTGGAGCGGAACCGCCACCAGGATCGGGCTGAACGGTTCATAGCAGTCGGGGACGTAGATCACGTCGGCGCAGTGTTTCTTGATGGCTTCGTCGCCCACCGTGGCCACCGACAAGACGATCCCGCTGCGGGCCCGGATTTCCTGGATATTCGATACCATTTTGTCGTAGACGGCGCTTTGCGGGGCAGCGCAGACCACGGGCAGTTCCGGCGTAACCAGCGCGATCGGCCCGTGCTTCATTTCGCCGGCGCCGTAGCCTTCTGCGTGGATGTAGCTGATCTCTTTGAGCTTGAGTGCGCCTTCGAGCGCGCTGGGGAAATTGTAGCTTCTGCCGAGGAACAGGGCGCTTTGTGCGTCTCGATACTTGGGATCGGCGGCGCATTTCTTGACGGTTTCGTGGTTGTCGAGGATCCACTGGATCTTGTTGGGGATCTCGCGGAGGTAGGCGATCATTTGGCGGGCTTCGTCCTTGGACATGACGCCGCGCATCTCAGCCAGATAAATGGTGAACAGCGAAAATGCCGTGATCTGCGAGGTATACGCCTTCGTGGAGGCGACGCCGATTTCCGGCCCGGCCTGGGTGTAGATGACACCGTGGGACTCGCGCGCAATGCTCGAACCGACCACGTTTACGATGGAGATGACTTTGGCGCCCTTGCGCTTGGCTATCCGGATGGCTTCGAGCGTGTCGGCGGTCTCGCCGGACTGGGTGACCGGGATTACGATGGTGTTTGGGTAAATGATCGGGTCGCGGTAGCGGTATTCGGAGGCGATATCGACTTCGACGGGCACCTTGGCGAACTTCTCGATGAGGTACTTGCCCACCATGCCCGCGTGCCAGGCCGTGCCGCATGAAACGACGACGATTTTCTTGCAGTCCTTGAGTTCCTGGGCATCGAGTTTCATGTCGGCCAGTTGGACTTCATCCGAGCCTTCATGAACCCTGCCGCGCAGCGTGTTGCGGATCACCTCGGGCTGCTGGCAAATTTCCTTGAGCATGAAATGCGGGTAGCCTTCCTTCTCGGCGGCGGCATCGTCCCAATCGACGGTTTTGACTTCGAGTTGCTGCGGATTGCCGTCGACGTCTTCAATTTTGTAGGACCCGCGCTTGATCTCGCAGACCTGGCCGTTGTCGATGTACAGGACTTTGCGCGTGTACTTCATGATGGCGGGGACGTCGGAGGCGATGAACGCCTCGTTGTCGCCCAGCCCGACAATGAGCGGGCTGCCGTGGCGGGCCGCGACGAGCAGGTCGGGGTTGTGTTTGCAGATCACGCCGATCGCGTACGCGCCTTCGACGTCTTTGAGGGCGCGCTTGACGGCGGCGAAGAGATCGCCCTTGTAATATTTGCGCACGAGATGGGCGATGGTTTCGGTGTCGGTCTGGCTGCGGAACGTGACGCCTTCGGCCTGTAACTGGGCGCGGAGTTCCTGGTAGTTCTCGATGATGCCGTTGTGGACGACGGCGATTTCCATGGGCCCGTCGAAATGGGGATGCGAATTGGTTTCGCTGGGTACGCCATGGGTGGCCCACCGCGTGTGGCCGATGCCCAGCGGCCCTTCAAGCTTGGTCGTCTCGAGCTTGGCGTCCATTACGACGAGTTTGCCCACGCTCTTTACGCAATCCAGCGTGCCGTTCTTGACGACGGCGACGCCGGCGGAATCGTAGCCGCGATACTCGAGGCGGTGCAGCCCGGCCATGATAATTTCGACCGCATTTTTACTGCCGATATAACCGACGATACCACACATATTTCGTCGACTCCTTTCCATGCGGCACACACCTGTGCCGGGGACCAAACCGGGCATGGCCCGGGTTGACTATGGCTAGGACGCGGGATCGGACTTCCGGTCCCGGCGCATTTTTCTCCGATAGAAATAAACGTATATGGCAACGATAACTATGCTGGCCACCAACACCCAGATGGTTGCATTGTGCAGGTGGCGGCGGATGATCTGCTCGTTTTGCCCGGCGATATAGCCGATGCAGGCGAGGATTGTGACCCAAATGCCGGCGCCGAGCCCCGTGAAAAAGAGGAAATGGGCGAGGTTCATCCTGGCAAGGCCGGCGGGAAATGAGATGTACTGGCGGACGACCGGGATGAGCCTTCCGGTGAACGTGCCGATTTCGCCGTGGCGGCGGAAGAACCCTTCGACGCGGAGGAATTTGTCTTCGCTGATGAGGAGGTACTTGCCGTATTTCAGGAAGAAGGGCCGGCCGAGGAAGACGGCCAGATAGTAGTTGAGGAGGGCGCCCAACCAGCTTCCCAGGATGCCCATGGCGATGGCCAGGAAGAGGTTCATCTCCCCTTTCTGGGCGAGGTAGCCGGCGGGGATCATAACGACTTCGCTCGGGAACGGGAAGAAGGAGCTTTCCAGCAGCATCATGATGACGATGCCGGTATAGCCCCACTGGCCGACGGTAGCGACAATCCACTGAACGACTTCGTTAAGCATTACGAGTGCAACTTCTTGTTGGAACTACCGTTTTCACAGCCGTATTTCCATGGCGCGGAGTTGTTCGATAGCGGCGTGGTTGGTCATGTCGCGGTGGAGCGGGGTGACGCTGACCTGCTTGTTCTCGATGGCCTCGAAATCGGTGCCGGACTCGACAAAATGGCTGGGTTGGGCGCCGCCGATCCAGTAGTATACGTTTCCGCGCGGATCCACCCTCTGGATGATTTCGTCTTGGTAGTTCCGGCAGCCCATTCGGGTGATGGCGACGCCGGCGATCTGGTCGTAAGGCATGTCGGGGACGTTGACGTTGAGCATGGTATTCTTAGGCAAACCGTGCTGGAGCAGTTGGCCGGCCAGCTTTATGGCAAACCGTGCGGCGGACTCGCGGTGCTGGGGCGTGTAGCTGACATCCGAGATGGCAAACGAGGTGATCCCGAGCAGCATGCCCTCGTAGGCGCCGGCGACCGTGCCGGAGTAAGTGACGTCGTCGCCCAGGTTTGCGCCCGGGTTGATGCCCGACACGCACAGGTGCGGCCGCGATCCCAAAAGGTCGCGCACCGCCAGCATCACGCAATCGGTCGGCGTGCCATCAACCATGAACCAGTGGTCTTTGAACTCGGTGACGCGCAGGGGACGGTGCAGCGAAACCCCATGGCCGACAGCGCTTTGCTGGCGGTCGGGGGCGTAAACCCACACCTCGCCGATCTCGCCGAGCGCTTCGGCGAGGATGGCGATTTCGGGGGCCTGGATGCCATCGTCGTTGGTGATGAGTATCTGCGGTTTTGCCATTTTTCATCCATTGGGGGTCAAAGAAATGAAACTTACATATAACACAATGGGCTCGGTTTAATCAAATTTCCGACCTAAACAGGCCCGATTTCAGGCACTTGTGATGGGAATAAAAAAAATCTCGGTGCAGTTGTGAATGTAAAGAGTTCCCTGAAGTATAATTGAGTCACGCAGTGATTGGGGAAGAGAGTCAGACGCCGTGCAAGAGGCGTTGATTTGGCCTTCAACGGCGTGTTTGTGTTCCCTCTTTTCCAAAACCGCAAGCATGCGCAAGGCAGATGTAGAATGGACGGCGTCCGTTGCGTTAGAATACTGGTTTTGGCCACGCCACTAGGGGAGGCATACAGCGGTTTGAGCTTTATGTTGCGGCCCAGGATACTCATAGTCGACGATGACACGAACGTGCGGTCGGCGTTTCACCGCTGGTTCTCATGCCGGGGTTTTGATGCCGATGAGGCACAGGACGGCGTGGAAGCGGTGGAGAAGTGCCGCCGCGGCGCGTACGACGTGATCACGCTTGATCTGGAAATGCCGCGGATGACGGGACTGCAGGCATTGCCGCTGATCCGGAGCAGCCAGCCGGATGTGCCCATCGTGGTGCTGACGGGTTACGCCACCGAAACCGGCTCGGTGGCGTTGAACGACGTGGCACGGGTGCTGGTGAAACCCATGTCGTTGCGCGAACTCGAGGACGTCGTGCGCCAGTTGTTGCCCGCCGATAAATAAATGCGGCACGGGAAACATCCCCGTGCCACACCCAATGTCAACGCCGGACGTTATTGAGACGGCCGGTTTTTATTGGCCATTCTTCCTGGCAACCAGCCTTCTGTCTTTTGCGTAGTCGTACAGGCGTTGCCTGAGCAGCTTCCTGCCCCGGTACAACCGCGACATGACCGTACCCAGGGGGCAGTCCATGGCCTCGGCAATCTCCTTGTAGGACTTGTCTTTGAGGTCGGCCATGATGACGGCGAACCTGAAATCCTTGGGCAAGGACTCGACCGCGCTTTTGACCTCGTCGTCGAGCAGTTCGAGCAGGTCGGCCGAGTTGTCGTCGGCGGGCTCGAACGCGACTTCGGGATCGGGCGCCGTGCTGGGAGCGGCTTCACTGCCCGTAAGCTCGACAAAATCGGGCCTGCGCACGCGCCTGCGGTATTCGTTGATGAACGTGTTGCGCAAGATCGTGAGCAGCCAGGCCTTGATGTAGGTCCCGTCCTTGAACTGGTTGTGGAACCGCAGGGCCTTGACGACGGTGTTCTGGGTGAGGTCCTGTGCGTCGGTGGCGTTCCGGGTGAGCCGAAGCGCGACCGCGTAGAGCATGCCGAGGTGCTCGAGCACGAGGTTTTCGAACTTCTTTGACCTGACGTCGGTTTTGACGGTCACTTTCCTGACTTCCACAGTTTCAGAAGAACCTGCCTCTGATGAGACGTCAAACGAGGGCGATTTCCTCAACTGGACTGACATAGACACCCCCTGTGGGCAAAACTCGCCCGGTGATCCGCGCCGCCGGCAACCGCATGCGGGCGAGGATGAGCGAAGACCTGACCCATCAGGCCAAGTCCCGGCCGGTACCATAGGTGAAGATTGATTTGAAAAGTTGGCACTACGCTTAATGCAGCCCGTTTCATTTCCGCATTACCTTTTACTTCTTAGCTCTGCGCCAAGAGCATGTTCCCTGCACGTCCATTCCCCCCCGTCTGTGGTTTCTACTATGGCGTAAAGGGAGGGGGTTTACAATCGGACGATCCCCCGTGTTTGCCTCAGGGAATCCCCTAGGCAATAAGCATAGTGTGGTAAGAATTAAAAATGCCAGAGCGGGACGCAACGGCGCGCAGCGCCGCGACTTGACGCCGCGGTATACTGATGTATAGTCTGCTTGAATCGGCGACCACCATTCGGGGGGCTGCATTTTTAGCGTTAAAGAGGAGATTTACTGATGCGCAGTGACGAGGCGACTAAAGGTATCGAGCGGATGCCCAACCGGGCGCTCCTGCACGCTACCGGCGTGACGCGGGACCAACTGGCCAAACCGTTCATAGGGGTGTGTTCAAGTTTCACGGACCTGATCCCGGGGCACATCGGGATGCGCAGCCTCGAGCGGAAGATCGAGTGGGGCGTTTGCGCGGGCGGGGGAGTTCCGTTTTTGTTTTCGGTGCCGGGCATTTGCGACGGGATCGCCATGGGCCACGCGGGGATGCACTGGTCGCTGCCGTCGCGCGAATTGATCGCCGACATGATCGAAACCATCATGCAGGCCCACCGGCTGGACGGCGTGGTGCTGCTGACGAATTGCGACAAGATCACGCCGGGCATGTTGATGGCGGCGTGCCGGCTGGACGTGCCGGCCGTGGTGGTAACGGCCGGCCCGATGCATTCGGGCCGGTACAACCAGCGGCGGCTCGATCTGGTGCGGGACACGTTCGAGGCCGTCGGCCTTTGCCAGGCGGGCCGGCTGGACGAGGAAGACGCGGCCGCGCTCGAGATGGAAGCGTGCCCCGGCGAGGGTGCGTGCCAGGGGTTGTATACGGCCAACACGATGGCGTGCCTGACCGAGGCGATGGGCATGAGCCTGCCGGGGACGGCGACGGCGCTGGCGGGCAGCGCGAAAAAGGCCCGGATAGCCTACCAGGCCGGCGAGCGGGTGGTGGCGCTGGTGCGGGAAGGCGTGACGGCGCGCCAAATCGTCACGAAAGGCGCGCTCGAAAACGCGATCCGGGTGGATTTGGCTCTCGGGGGTTCCACGAACACGACGCTGCACATTCCGGCGATCGCACACGCGGCCGAAGTGGACGTCACGCTCGATGCGTTCGACCGGCTAAGCCGGGAGGTGCCGCAACTGATCTCGTTGCGGCCGGCGGGCGAGTTCATGATGGAAGATTTTGAGTGGGCCGGCGGGATCCCGTCGATGCTGAAGGCGCTTTCGCCGCGGCTGGACAAGGCATGCATGACGGTTTCGGGCAAGACGGTGGGCGAGCTCGTGGCCAAATACCCCGACGGCGACAAGGCCGTGATCCACACGCTGGACGACCCGGTCGCAAGAGAGGGCGGCATCGCGGTGCTGCGCGGGTCCCTGGCGCCGGAAGGCGCCGTGGTGAAGCAGGGGTCGGTGAACGCGGAGATGATGAAATTCACCGGGACGGCCAGGGTGTTTGAAGATGAAGGCGCCGCAATGAAGTTCTTGTTTGCGGGCAAAGTCAAGCCGGGCGACGTCATCATCGTGCGCAACGAGGGGCCGAAAGGCGGCCCCGGCATGCGGGAGTCGCTGGCGCTGACGGCGGCGGTAGCCGGATGCGGGTTGGGCGACAAGATCGCCATCGTCACCGACGGCCGGTTCTCCGGCGGCACGCGCAACCTCAGCATCGGCCACGTCTCGCCCGAAGCGGCGGACGGCGGGCCCATTGCACTCGTGTGCGACAACGACAAGATCGCCGTGGACCTGCCGGACCGCAAACTCGACCTGCTGGTGGACGAAAAGGAACTGACACGGCGCAAGGCCCAATGGAAAAAGCCGGCACCCAAGTTCCAGCGCGGATGGCTGGCGCGGTACGAGCGGCTGGTGTCGAGCGCGGCCCGCGGCGCGGTCCTCGACCCGCCAGAGCAGTAGAGAAAATGGGACCTATAGGCCCTATACGACCTATAGGACCCATACGACCCATACGGCCCATACGACGAGCGCCCAAACGAGCAGGTGCTTCGACGGCGTCGCATAGCGAGGTTGCTCATGGGCAGCATCGAAGACTACCGGCGGTTCATGAAGTCGATGTTCGGCAAGGTTGGAATCTCCGATCAGAGCCGCGGAGTGGAACCGCCGCCGCTCGAGGCGCCGTACGACGCCGAGGCGGACGTGGTCCTGCTGCCGGAAGTATCGCGGGACGTAGTCGTGCGCCCGGACATTTTCGAGTGCATCGCGAGGCGGCGCAGCCGGCGCGACTGGACGGACGAGCCGCTGACGATCGAGCAGGTATCGTTCCTGTTATGGGCGACGCAAGGCGTAACCGAGGTGCTGGCGGGCGGCCGGGCGACTCTGCGTACGGTGCCGTCGGGCGGGGCGCGACACCCGTTTGAGACGTACGTCGTCGCGAACAGCGTGACGGGGCTGGATGCAAAAGTGTACCGCTACCTGCCGCTGACACACCGCCTCCTGCCGCTGTTCGAGATGAACTCGAGGCGGCGGGAAGACCTGACGCGGGCGATGCTGGGACAGCGGTTTGCGGCGCACGCCCCGGTAGTGTTCATCTGGAGTTGCGTGCCCTACCGCGGCGAGTGGCGATACACCCTGGCCGCACACAAGACGATGCTGCTCGACGCCGGCCACATGTGCCAGAACCTCTACCTCGCCTGCGAGGCCATCGGCGCGGGAACGTGCGCCATCGGCGCCTATGACCAGGAATCCCTCGACGCCTTCCTCAACCTCGACGGCAACGACGAGTTCGCTGTGTACACGGCACCCGTCGGATGGCCAACGGAACGCTGAGGAGGCGTGTTACTCAAACCGCGAGCCGCCCCGCCGTTTTGCGCCAGCCAGCGCCATCGCCAAACCAACCACAATCACCAAACCGCTGCCGAGACTTGCGTTGGAGCCCCCCGCCGTTTTCTGCAAGTTCACGTTGCCGAAACAGCCGAGAGGTGTCTCTTCGCCTTCACCCTCACCTGGCTCCTCCCCTTCGCCCTCGCCCTCGGCTAGCCCGTCCGGCAACAGATCGCCGTCCTTATCTTCGAAGGCGTCTGGGGCGCCGTTACTGTCGGCATCCGGATACGTACCGGGCAACTCAAACACGGCCGGATACAGGCGTGGTTCGGGCGGCGAGCCGGTGAATTCACTCACATCGATCCACTCGCAGGGCACAATACTCCCCCAACCGTCATAGTATGAGGCTTGCATGACGCCGCAATCCTCGGCGCCGTCCACGCCATTGGGTTCCCCACTTTTCCAGTTGGTGAACGACATCAGGCTTTGTGAGGGATCACTGAGCCAGTACCAGTCTTGTGGATTGGGGGCAGTGTGTCCGATGTCTCTTCCGGCATCGGTGCAGCCTATCCAGATTCTGTTGCCTTTAAACAGTGAATCCAGGAAATCATTTTCCTGTGAATTCCGAATAGTGCAGAGCGACACCGAAATTGGCGTCCGGCCGGGATAAGTGATCGGGGTAAAATTCCTGGCCTCGGCCCACGTCATTTCATCCGCGGGCATGAAGTAGACGCGTTGCGTGGACGCATTGTAAACGAATTGGACATTGTCCGCCGGTGCAGCCGAGCAGGCCCATACGTTCCACGCGCAGGCGGCGTCTGTCACTTCGAGGTCGACCGCGCCGGCAAACGAATACGGGGAAGCCGCCCAGTACTCGTAGCAGTTGCTTACGCCGTCGCCGTCCACATCGCTGCACATCATAAGGTCTTGAAGGATTACATAACCCTCATCACTCGTAGGGACGACCACCTGACTTCCGAAGGGAGAGTCGCTGAAGCCTTCCATGGTCTCCATATAAAGATCCCACTCGCCAAAAGTAATGTATGCCCCCAACAAGCCGTCCGCCCCGTAATAAAGCTGAGGATCCGTGTTGGGGATGGGTTGTCTTGTTCGAGGCCCGGAAGTATCTGTAGGTGTAGTCAACCACAGAATGGTAGAACCAACGGCGGTCCGGGCGAGTGTCGCGTTAGCGGCAAAAGCGGAGTGAATCTCATCGTGGCGCGGCGCGGCAGGATCGGCCAGGATGAAACTCAGCAACTTGAATTCTTCAGCATCGCGAATGCCCAACCCACCTTGTCTTGTGTAGTCAATGTCTTGTATGTCTCTGTATGGGCAGTCGGCGCACGACAAGTTATAGGCGCCCTCCAAAAGGCACGAAAAGTCGATTATCTGGGAATCGGCAAACGCCCCCGGCGCCAGTGCCCAAATCACCGCCCCTAGGAAAACCAACAGGCTAACCTTTTTCATCGCACCTCTCCCTTAAATGAACTTCCCCTGCGTCCACTAAAAGTATACACCAAAAGGGGTAATAGTTCAATAGGGAAATTGTCATTTTGGAGGGGGATTTGGGCGCCGGCGGGGAGATCAAAGCGAATGCCCGGCGGGAAACCCGCCGGGCATTCCAGATTTATGCTAGTACTCGCGCGTTGCCTTACCGGCAACCCCTCCACAGATCCGTTTTTGTCATAAAAATCAGATCCATCGGATGGCGAGTTGCGGCACCGCAGGCAACGCACTGCCTACTAGCGCCGGGTCTACCCGGACTTTCCATCGATGGACCACCTCCTTTCCGACCTGCCCGAAGTATCCTGCCGGCTCCCCTCGAGCCGCTTCGCCAACAGCTAGGTCTTTTCTGACGTTAAGGTACCACAAAGGAACCCCCGCATCAAGTGGGAAAAGCAGTCCGGAGTCTGGAGTCTTGAGTCTGGAGGATTCCAGTACCTCAGGGAGGAAAAGACGAGATGGCAGGAATTGTACTCATTGAAGTAAAGCGCGAAAAACGGGGACAGACACGCCGGCTAATTGCTTTTGTTGTGGACCGTCAGGTCCCAGTCAATTTCGCGCAGCGTATCGTAGAGCCGGTTAACTTCGGCCTCGAAGGTGGGGAAAACGGTTCTGGCCATCTCGAGGTTGTCTTCGCGCACGGCCATCTCGATCTTGAGCGCGGCCTGGCTGACGCGCGTACCCCCGAGCGAGGCGGCCGCACCTTTTATCGAGTGGGCCATGCGCTGGGCTTTTTCCCGTGTCGACTCGATGAGGGCCTGGCGCAACTCTTCAACCTCGCCCGGGATGTTGTCCAGGAAGACCTGCGAGATGTGCCGCAGTGTCAATGCCCGGCCGCCGGACACCTGGATGGCCTGATCGACGTTGAGGACGGGCGTCTTGTCTTCGGGTTCGGCGGGGGGTGGCGCAGGTAGCGGCGTATCGTGGTGGAGGGGCGCTTCGTGCAACCACCGCAGCATCGTTTTCATGATGATATCGGGGCTGACCGGTTTGGCGATGTAGTCGTCCATCCCGGATTCGAGGCACCGTTCCCTGTCGCCTTTGAGTGCATGGGCCGTCATGGCGATGATGGGCATATGTTCGCCGTGGCTTTCCCGCCTCCGGATTTCGCGCGTGGCGCTGTAGCCGTCCATGGTGGGCATCTGGCAGTCCATGAAAATGAGGTCGTACGCGCCGGTGGCATACATGGCCACGGCCTCTTCGCCGTTCGCCGCAACCTCGACTGTGCACCCCAGCGTGCGCAGGATCTCGACCGCCACGTCCTGGTTGATCGGGTTGTCTTCGGCGACGAGCACGCTCGCCTGGAGGAAGTGGCCGTTGGACTCCTGCTTGATCTCATGGGGCTCGCGGGATTCGGCGACGGTGTGGCGCGTAACAAGCTCGATGGTTTCCTTGTTGAGGTTGGCGGTCCACACCCGGGCGATGGCGTCCTCGAGCTCGCTCTGCCGGATCGGGCCGCTGAGGTAGGCGGCGAACCCGAGGTCGGCGATCCTCACGGCCTCGCCACGCTGGCCGGCGCTCGTCAGGAGCAGCAGGATCGTGTCTTTGAGTGCGTCGTCGTTTTTGATCTGCCTGGCGAGATCGCCGTGGTCGGCCGCGAGGATCCGGTGGGTGATCAGGGCCATCTGAATCGGATTGCCCGCGGTTTTTGCGGCGCGCAACGTCTCGATGGCGGCGTCCGTGGAAGAGACGACGGTGCATCGCATCCCGAGATCCGTGAGTTGCTCGTACAAGACCCGCTGGTTAATCCGGCTGTCATCGACCACGCACGCCCTGACACCGGCGAGGTCGGCATTCTTCGGGGGCGCCGGCGGCGCTTCCCGGTCCCTGCCGAACGGCAGCGTCACGCGGAACCTCGAGCCCACGCCTTCGGTGCTCTTAACGCCGATCCGGCCGCCCATCAGGCGCACAAGCTGCTGCGTGATGGCAAGCCCGAGGCCGGTGCCGCCAAACCGCCGCGACGTGGACGTATCCCCCTGCGCGAACTGCTGGAAAATTATCGGGAGTTTTTCGCCGGGGATGCCGATGCCGGTGTCTTCTACGGTGATTCGGAGCACGCATTTCTCCGGCGTCATCCCGAGGCAGTCGGTATTGACGAGCACGTGCCCCTTTTCGGTGAACTTGATGGCATTGCCGATAAGGTTCATGAGGATCTGGCGGATCCGGCCCGCGTCGCCGATCACCCTGCGCGGAGAATTGGACGCATAGCGCATGATCAACGCCAGGCCTTTCTCCTCGGCGCGCGTCGACAGCAACTCGACCACCTCGCCGATCGCCACCTCGAGGTCGAACGGGATCGGCTCGACGGTGAGCCGGCCCGCCTCGATCTTCGAGTAATCGAGGATGTCGCCGATGATGGTGAGCAGGGCGCGGCCGGAACTCCGTATGGCTTCGGTGTACCGCCGCTGGGCCGGTTGGAGATCCGTGTTGAGCAGGAGTTCGGCCATCGCGATCACGCCGTTCATGGGCGTCCGGATCTCGTGGCTCATGTTGGCCAGGAAGTCGCTCTTGGACCGGTTGGCGGCCTCGGCGGCTTCTTTGGCGTGCTGGAGTTCGCGCTCGGCCCTCTGCCGCTCGAGGATCTCCTGCTGGAGCTCGCGGGTGCGCGTGGCAACGCGCTCCTCGATGCTGTCGTAAGCCTGCTGGAGCGTTTTGTCCCATGCACGGATCTGATCGAGGATTTTGTTGAGTTGCGAGTAGAGGTGGTCGAACTCACCGCTGCCGTGCTCGGTGATCTCGCGCGAATACTTCTGCATCTCCGCGATCACCGCCTCGAACTGGGTGTTTCGCTTCCCGAGGCACTTCACGCAAAGCTGCCGATTGTGCGTGGTGACATGGATGTGCTTGGGGCAGGCCAGTTTTCCGCAGCCGTCGCATTTCCGGCCACACTCATCACATAAAGAAACACGGCACTCCACACAACTGTCGACGGAATCGCGCGCGTGGCAAAACGAGCAGTCCAAATGACGCTCCCCCAGCCCAATTGCTCCATCCGCCGGCGCCGACGACGACTCCAGGCGCCCTCTACGCCGTTAGAATCTTTGTTCGCGACATCTGCGCGCGACGCGTAGATGTTAGCTCAAGGTCGCGAACAAAGATTCTGAATGCGGCTTCTTAGCCGCCGTAGTCTTTTAACCGATGCCGGACGCGCGAGTCAAGTAGTGGTAGGTATCGTATTGAGCCCGGCACGTGCCGGTGCCGTCGCCGGCATAATGGTTGGACTGAGTCTCATCGAGAACTCTGGCCTTGCAGGTGTCCCCTACCTGAAACGCCATCATGTCGGCGATCTGCTGCTGAATCTCGGGGGCCAGAATGGGAAACCCAACCTCGATGCGCCAGTCGAGGTTTCGTTCCATCAAATCGGATGAACTGAGGTAGATGCACCGGTCCGGCCCGTTGCCGAACATCAAGACCCGCTGATGTTCGAGATACCTGTCCAGGATCGAGATAGCCCGGATGTTTTTGTGGGGCAGCATGGCGTAGTTCGTCCTGACCACGAGGTCCATTTTCACGCCGGCGTCGGCCGCAGCACGGATTCGGGTGATGATCTTTTCGTCGGTGAGGTGGTTGACTTTGAGGAACACATAGCCGCCGTCCCCTTTCTTGGCTTCGCGATCGAGCAGCCTGTTAAGCGTTTTGCGGACGTTGAACGGCGACACCAGCAGGTGTTTGAACTTCGGCGAGGACAGCATCCGCATTTTGGCAGCGTTTTCCAGGAATCCAAATATCGCGGCAACTTCTTCGGTGAGCCGGGGATCGGCAGTGAGCAGCGTGCTGTCGACGTAGAGGCGGCCCGTGGTTTCGTTGAAGTTGCCCGTGGACAAGCCGGCCACAGAAAAACCGTCGCGCTCGATCAACATCAGTTTTCCATGGACCTTCATGGGCGGCACACCATAAACGACGGTCGCACCCACCTCCTGAAGCTTCTCGGAGATCTGGATGTTCTGCATCTCGTCGAACCGGGCTTGCAGCTCGACCGACAGGACCACTTTCTTGCCGTTGCGGGCCGCGTTGAACAGGGCGTTGACCATCTGACTGCTGCGGGCCGCCCGGTAGAGCGTCATCTTGATGCTTCTTACCTTGGGATCGATGGCGGCCTCGCGCAACAGCCGCACCAGGTGGTCGAACGACTGGTAGGGGTACGTGACGAGCACGTCGCGCCGTTTAACGATGTCGAGCATCGGGGCGCGGTCGCCGTCCAGGATGGGATGGGGGGCCGGCGCCATCCGCTCGAACGCGAGGTCGGGACGGCTGTTGGGAAACCGCATCAGGTCTTTCATGTTGTGGTAGCGGCCGCCGCCAATCAGGGTATCGCGTTTGGTGATGTTGAGCTCTTTGCTCAGAAGCTGAAGGAGTGCAGGCGGCATTTGGGCGTCGTACACGAGTCGCGTGGGCCGGCCGCCTTTTCGTTTCTGAAGTCCGCGCTCCATTTTACGGATGTAGCTGTCGGCGAAATCGTCGTCGACATTGAGTTCGGCGTCCCGCGAGATTTTGAATTCGTATGCTTCGATGGTCTCGTACTTGAAGATGTAGAAGATCTGGTTAAGCGAGTAGCGGACAAGGTCATCGATGTACATGATGTTGCCATTGGGCAACTGGACGAACCGCGGCAGTTCCGAGGGTATCTCGAGAATGGCGTAGCGCGGCTTCTTATCCACCATGACGACGCCAAAGTACAGCGAACCGTCGGTAAGCTGGGGAAACGGCTGATTCTTGTGGATGATAATCGGAACCAGCGTGGGCAGGACGTTGGATCTGAAATATTCGTCGAGCCATTGTTTAAGTTCGCCATTGCCGTCCCGGACGTCCTGGTCGGTCAGGATCCGGATGTCTTCCTGGGCGAGCGAGGCGACGATGTCGTCGTACGCGCGCCGGAACCGCTCATCGAGGTGGCGGGCCTTGTCGCCGACCACCTCGAGCAGTTCGGCCATCCCTTTCTTTCCGAGTTCGATCCTCCGCTGGATGCTGGCCACGCGCACCTTGAAAAACTCGTCCATGTTCGACGAGAAGATGCCAAGGAACTTCAGCCGTTCCATAAGCGGGTTACGTTTGTCTTCCGCTTCCTGAAGAACGCGCTCGTTGAAGGAGAGGGTTGAAATCTCCCGGATTTGAAAAATGTTGTTCATACGCGGAGACCGGGCTCGGTCACGTCAGGTTTTATGTTGAACCACCCCGTAACATCCAAGCCGGTTACCTCAAAAACTTGCACAACGCGGGCCGGTCTACTAGCATTCCTGGTTCAAATCTACCACCTGCGAGAAACTTTCGCAAACTGCTTAAAGGCGGCTAAGAAGCCGGATTCAGAATCTTTGTTCGCGACCTTGAGCCAACATCTAAGCGTCGAGCGCAGATGTCGCGAACAAAGATTCTAAAGGCGCAACAATGAAACATTTGCGATTGAAACCCCGGGAAGAGCGGCGGCTGTTGCGCGGCCACCCGTGGGCGTACCGCAACGAGTTTGAGCCGATTCCGCCCCTCCAGGAATCGGACATCGTGGACATCTACACCGACCATGGGCGGTTTGTGGCCCGGGGTTTCTACCAGGCGCAAGGCGGGATTGCGGTCCGCATCCTGTCGCGGCATCAGACGCCGGTCGACCGGGCGTTGTGGCAGGAACGCATCGATGAGGCCAGGGCATTCCGGGAACGGCTGTGGCCGGGGCAGGACGTCTACAGGTGGGTGTTTGGCGAGAGCGACGGCATGCCGGGTTTCGTAGCGGACAGGTACGGGCCGGTCGTGGTTTGCGAGACGCCCTGCCCGTTTTACGGCGCCCACGCGCCCACGCTGGCCGAATTGTTCATGAAGGCGGAGAGAGTTGCTGGCGTGAAGATAACTGTGGCCGGCGAGGAGACGCGGTATGGGGAAGTCCCGCCGGATGTGACGTGCCGGGTCGAAGGCGTGTCGGTATCCGTTGTGCTCGAGGGAGGCCAGAAAACCGGCCTGTTTCTGGATCAGCGGTTGAACAGTCTTTCCGCACGGCGGTACTGCTCCGGCGCGCGCGTGCTCGACGGCCACTGCTACGTGGGGATGTGGAGTTGCCACGCGGCACTGGCCGGGGCCTCGAGCGTACTCGGGGTGGACACCTCAGGCCCGGCGGTCGAGCGTGCCGCCGTCAACGCCCGCCTCAACGGCGTCGACTCCGTCTGCTCGTTCGAGCGGGCGGACATGATGGAGGTGCTCCAACGCGGCGAGCGGTACGATCTCGTGATCCTTGATCCACCGGCGTTGGCCAAAGGGCGGGCGCAGTTGAAAAAGGCGCTCGGCCTTTACCAGACGCTCAACCGGGCCGCCCTGGAAGTGCTGGAGCCCGGCGGCATCCTGATCACGTCGACCTGCTCGCATTTTGTCGGCCGCGAAGCCTTTATCGAGGTGCTGAAACGGTCGGCAACATCAGATCAGCGGCAAGGGTGGGTGCTCGGTGTGAGCGGGGCCGCCCCGGATCATCCGGTGCTGATGGCTATGCCGGAAACCGAATACCTCACCTGCGTTACCTTGCGAGTAGGTTGAACTCCAGAGTCCGATGCGCCCGGGCTCTCCGCTACTCGACCGCCGGCTGTTCGGAACAAACAGGCGGCGTGGCGGTTCGCGCCGCTTGAACCATGGCCTGGGCAAGATCCGTGGCAACGGCCGACTGTGGGAAAAACGCCGTAGCGCCCGCCTGTGAAGCCCGGTCGGCCGCGTCGGCCGTTGGCTCGCCAAAGAGGAAAACGGGCAGGTTGATGTACGCCGAGTTCGCCTTGATCAGCCGCGCAATCGTGTCGCCGGACAAGTCATGATGTTGGAGATTAACGGCAACAGCCGCGGCGTCCAGAATTCGCAGGCGCGCAAACCCGTCAATGGCGCTGGACGCGGAGTAGATTTCGCAGCCACGCCCGGAAAGGGCGCGGCATAATTGGTCGCTCGAGGCCGGGTCGCTGTCGATTACGAGGAGCCGGCGAGTGGCGGCCCCGCCGCCCGACTTGCCTGACAGCGCCTGATTGATAAACAAGGTGATCTCGCTTTGAACGGGCAATTGATCCGGCATAAACTCGCAGCCCGCCACGGTTTGCGCCTGAACAAGCCTCACATTGCGCACCACCGACCGCAGGTTCTGGATCATGATGCCCGACGGGAGGTTGAAATCCAGACAGACTTCCCGGCCGGCATCCACGGGGGTGTCTGTCAAGACGCCGCAGCCTTCCGCGCTGATGTCGCGCAGCATACCTTTGACGACCGTCCCGTTGAACCGCACCGTGCACGGCGCGCTGAAAGGTACCCGCGGATGCTTCCGAAACGATATCGCCTCAAACGTTTCCGGCCAGTTGATATGGCACCAGCTCGTGTTGCTCATCGTCAGCCAGTTCGTCAGAAATGTCCGAAATGCGCAGGCCGTGCCATTGTTAAGAAACCGGACTGTGCAGGCGCAACCCTCATGAAGCGGATCGATGTTGCCAAACCCGGGCCGATCCAGGATGATGCGCACCCCCCCGTGCCACCCCCGAATCGCGCTGCGAAAACGTACCGACGGGCTGTGCACCGACTTCGCGTGGACGAGGACCACTTGCCCGACGCATAGGTAGTCTTCCAATCCCTTTTCGGCGGCCACTGGAATCCCTTTCAGCCTACTGCGGAGCCCTGCGCCGTAATGGGTCCATGGCTGCCCATCAGTTCAATGAAGTTGCGGAACAACTGGGCATCCAGTTCTTCGGCCATGGCGTCCTGCATCAGTTTCAGGGCGGGGAATGAACCCATGGCGTCTTTGTACGCTCTCCGGGTGGTCAAGGCGTCAAAAATGTCTACGATGGCGCAGATCCTGGCAAACCGGGAGAGGTCCCTCCCCGTCATACCCTGCGGATACCCTTTGCCATTGACTTTCTCGTGGTGGTGCAGGGTAATGTCGTGAATCACCGGGTCGTGGATGCCCTGTTCGGTCAGGATCTGGCATCCGAACGCCGGGTGCTGTTTCATCATCGCCCATTGTTCAGGCGTGAGCTTGCCCGGGGCGTTTATAATGTCCGCCGCTATCATGCACTTGCCAACGTCGTGCAGCAGCGCGCCCGTGCCGAACGTCAGCACCTCGTTTTCCGAATAGCTCATTTTGCGGGCCAGCGCCATGCAAAACAGGAACACGTTTACGCAGTGGGTATAGGTGTAGTAATCGTAGGAAGTTACCTTCAGGAGGCTCCCGAAAGACGCCGGCTGGTTGAACAAAAACCAGACCGCGTCAGTGGCCAACTTGCTCGTTGTATCGAACAATTGGCCCGACCGCGGGTCGGCCATGAGGACTTTCATGACGTCCTGGGCCGACGTGTAAAGCACTTCCGCACGTTCCGTAACATCTACCTGGGGATCGGCAATGATCGACCGCAGGTTGGCCTGCACGTACTCCCGGTAATCCGCCGCGTGCGTCGAACGCACGTAAAGTTTGGTAATGCTGTTTTGCTTCAGCCGCTCCCGCGCTTCTTCGGTAAACGGCAGCGTCTTATCGCGGTACAGGGCCGGCGGTTTCTGGCCCTGCGGTTTGAGAAACAAATCAAACCCTGTAACGGTGTCGAGGCAGAGGCTCCCAATCCGAATCGGGAAAAACTCCGAGGCTTTTGCCCGGCCTGATCCGCTCCCCCCAGCAGCCATATTAATCAACTACCCCTCTAGTTATCGCGTTTTAGGACTCTACGTGCGTTTTGTACCATATCTGATAACCTGTTGTCAACGAGGCTTGTGCGGGATTTGCCGGGCCCGCAGACCGCACAGTGAACTCAAAACGTACTTTGAGTGGCGGGCGGCGGTTGTTTGGCCAGTTTTTCAAGCTCGGCCAACACCCGCTTGGCAATCTGTATGGCCGGAATGCGTTGGGCGAAATAGAGCGTGACCCCGGCCTTCTTGATCTCGTCGGGCGGGATGTCGCCGCCGTAAAGGAAAAGGGGCAGGTTCTCCAGCCCTCGAGTAGCGCGGATGAGGCGGGCGCTGTCAATTCCGGGCAGGTCGGTCATCCGCTGCGAGATCAGTATTGCGTCCGGTGAAGACAGTCGCAACCGCGAAAGGCCGTCGAGCGTGGCCAATGCTGGCAGGACCTCGATACCCTTTTGCTCGAAAAGGCTGCGCAACACCATCGCCACCGTCCGGTTGTCATCGATGATAAGGACCCTTTGGCGCTCGGTGGTGCGGACCTCGCCGCGCTCGAGCACGGTGGTCACGTAGAAGGCGATGTCGCTTTCGACTTCGGGCTGATCTCCTTCGAACTGGCAGCCGAGCAGGAATTCGCTGTCGGCGGAACGGACATTCTTGACCTCGGCGCGGATCTGCTCGAGCACGCATCCGTCCGGCAGGCTCAAATCCACTTCGATCGTGCTGTTGTTTTCCACCTGGCAGGACGTGCGGATTCGACATCCGCCGATGCTGATGTCTTCGATAACGCCTTCGTGTTTTTCTCCGCCGTGCTCAAACGAGCAGGGGATCTGCGCCCGCACGCGTTCGAACTTCCGGAAAGACACAGTCTGGAATTTGGTGGGCCAACTGATCCGGCAGTAGGAGTGGTACTGGCGCGTGTCCCAGTCCAGAATCATCGTATCAAAGGCGCAGGCACGCCCGTTATACAGAAACCGGACAACGCATGGCTGGTTTTCCCGGATCGCCGCAAACCGGTTGTTGATGCGTGGCCGGTCGATAAGCAGGTAACTTGACTTGTTCCATCCGCGCACGCACGTCGAGTAACGCGGCGCAGACGCCTCGAACGGTTCCGGGTGAAGCACCAGCGGGCAACCTACGTTCAAGTACGAATCCAGATCCTTTTCATCAGACATGAGAGTTGTTCCTGGACCACGACCCATCAACTTTGTTCTTGCGAAGAAAATGCACAGGACGCTCGCGACCCTTGGAGACCTGGCTGCGCGCCGCTTACACCCACCCCGGGCCACCCTAACACGTTCCCCCCCCGTTTACAACAGGTTGCCATGGAACAGTTCCGGGAGAATCGTGCCATTGCCTAAAAACCCACAATTCTGACGCAGGCCTCGGCTTCCTCCCGTTCGTAACCGCAGCCCGGGATCTGAACCAGTGGCGACCCCAGGCCCGCGCACATTTTTTCGCTTGACAAACGCCCGGGCACAGTGGTATATGTATGTCCGGTTTGACGACTCAAGGGTGTTTTGTGCCCTGTCCAGGGTTTTCCCCCGTAAATCGGCGTGTGTTAAGGTCATTTGGCGCGGTTTTGTCCGCGGCTTTCAGTCCGGACAAAGTTTCTAACACGACGGGAGCCCGCATCCGCGGGGTCGGCAGGTCTGAACACCAAGAAGTTTTCCAGTCAAATTGTCTCAGACGTTTTGAGCGCCAATGACATAGTGGGCGTGATCGGCGGTTACTTGGAGTTGAAACCGGCCGGCACGGCCCGGTTCAAAGCGCTCTGCCCATTTCACAACGAGAAGACGCCCTCGTTCACCGTCAGCCGGGACCGGCAGCAGTTTTACTGTTTCGGGTGCGAAAAACACGGTGATGCCATCCATTTTCTGCAGGAGTACGAAGGGCTGACGTTTTACGAGGCGCTGCGCAAACTGGCCGACAGAGTCGGCATCCGCCTGCCCGCAGCCACCGAACGCGATAACAAAGACGAATTCCTGCGCGTGCAACTCGTGGAGCTGAACAAGTTTGCCGCAGCCCATTTCGCCCAGATGCTCGAAGACCCGCTCAAAGGCAGCGCCTGCCGCCATTACATGAAAACGCGCTGCCTCAAACAGGAAACCACCAAAGAATTCGGGCTCGGCTATGCGCCCGACGGCTGGTCGGTCCTGCTCGAAAAAGCCCGGGCCGCCGGTTTCAAGGACACGGTTCTGGAATCGTCTGGGCTGATGAAACACGGCGAGCGCGGCTCGCTCTACGACGTGTTCCGCAACCGCCTGATGATCCCCATCCGCGACGTTTCCGCAAACATCGTGGCATTCGGCGGCCGCGACCTCGGCGACGCCACACCCAAGTACATCAACTCGCCCGAAAACGCCCTCTACAAAAAAAGCCGCGTCCTCTACGGCCTGTTTGAAGCCCGCGACGGCATGAAACGGGAAAAACGCGCCATCCTCGTCGAAGGCTATTTCGACCTCATGCGCTGTTTCGACGCCGGCATCGACAACGTCGTCGCATCCTGCGGCACCGCGCTCACCCCCGAGCAGGCCGCACTCATTCACCGCTACGTGCGCGAGGTCGTCGTCGTCTTCGACGCAGACGCCGCCGGCATACGCGCCGCCATCCGCGGCGTGGGCGTCCTGACAAATGCCGGCCTCACCGTCCGGGCCATGACGCTTCCCGACGGAAAAGACCCCGACGACTACATCAAGGCGCACTCGCCGGCCGAGTTCCGCCAATTAGTTGACAACGCCGCGGATTTGATTACCTTCTACATCGGCGCAAACGCACAAAACACTTCCACTATCGAAGGCCGGACTAGCCTTGCCCGCGACCTGTTCGGTTTGATTGCCGTTATCTGCGATCCCCTCCAGCGCGACGAATACCTCAAGCTGGCCGCCGCCTCACTGCGGCTGGATTACTGGCGATGCCGGGACGAATTCACGCAGTTTGTCCGTGACCAGCAGGCGCGCCAGCAACGACCAACAACCACCCTTGCCAAATCTGCAGACGCCGCAAAAAACGCCTCTTTCTCGCAACACGACCGCGATTTCATCGCCGCCGTCTTGTCCAACGGGACCCTGGTCGATAAAGCCCAAGAGACGCTCAAAGACGTTCCACTGCCCGCCGGACCTGTTGGCGAGATTCTACGGGCCCTGTTTGACGGCGCGGGCACGGATGTAGCCCGGCGGCTGGATTCGGATGAAGCGCGAGACCTTTACGCGGCCGCCGCGACCGGCGCGGAACTCGCGCCCGACGTCGCGGAACATCTTGTGCCAGAACGGGTTAAGCGTATTTTGAATGAGGCGCGTGAGACGGAAATGGCGGCGATTCAGCAGCAGTTGCAGGACGCGGAACGAGTCAAGGATGAGGCCCGTGCGCAGGAACTGATGCGGCAAAAGTTTGCCCTGCGCAGAAAAATAGAGAAGGCTTTATAACCAATAGGGTTGTACGCATAACGGCGGACAATCTTTTGGGTACAATTAAACCGGTGAACTGAATGGTGCGCCGCGGCGAAGCCCCGCGATGGCCGAACCCACGGCGCCCGGCAACGATGAGGACGCCCATGCAGATCAGCCCTAATAAAAACTCCGCGCGGAAAGAGGACGTCAAAAACAAGGCGCTGCAGATCACCCAGGAAAAAGGGAAAATCACCTACGACGACCTGCTGGAAATGATTCCGGAAGAAGCTACCTCCGAAGAAATGGACGACCTGATGGTCGAGCTCAGCGGGCTCGACATCGAGATCGTTGACGAGTTCCGCGTCGATTCGGAGACCCAGCAGGCCCAACTGCAAAAGGAGGTGCTCGAGAAAAAGGCCGAACTGCGCCGGGAAGCCGCCCACGCACGGCTCGAACGTGCCGATGACCCCGTGCGGATGTATCTCCGCGAGATGGGCCGAGTTCCGCTGCTCACCAAAGACCAGGAAATCGAAATCGCAAAGCGCATTGAAGCCGCCGAAAAAGAACTGACCGAAGTCCTGCTCAACACCCCGTACACGCTCAAAGAGATCCAGATGCTGTCGGCCAGGATCCTCGCGGGCCGGCTGAGTTTCGCCCAGATCACCGAGATCGAAGAACCCAGGCCCCAGGCCCAATTCCTGAAAGACCTGCCTGCCCTGATCGCCCGGATCAACGACCTCGAACTCAAAATCGAAGCTCAGGACAAACGCAGGCGCCGCAAGGACCTCACCCCCAAAAGCCTCCAAAACATCAACGTCCGGATCGCCCAGATGCGCAACAACCAGGTCGATGTCGTCCGCCGGTTCAATCTCAAATCAAAAGAGATCATGAAGATCGCCCGGAAAATCAAAGGACTCAAACGCAGGATCTCCACCGCCCGCGACGAGATCGACCGCGTCGAGCGCGAAGTCGGTTTCCCCACCGACAGGATCCGCGTCATCGCCACACAGACCCGCCGGTCGTCCTCCGCCACGATCAAGTATGGCGTCGACCGCGACGTGATCTTCGACGCCGAGCGGCGGCTCCTGCTCGCCCAGCGCAAGATCGACCAGATCGAAACCGACGCCCGCCTCAATTCCGACCAGATCACCGCGCTGATCGACGAGATCAAATCCAAGGAAGAAAAAATCTACACGGCCAAGATGGAACTGGTCGAGGCAAACCTGAGGCTCGTCGTCAGCATCGGCAAGAAATATACCAACCGCGGCATGTCCTTCCTCGACCTGATCCAGGAAGGCAACATCGGCCTCATGAAGGCCGTGGACAAGTTCGAGTATCAACGCGGCTACAAGTTCTCCACCTACGCCACCTGGTGGATCCGGCAGGCCATCACAAGGTCGATCGCCGACCAGGCACGGACCATCCGAATCCCCGTCCACATGATCGAATCCATCAACAAACTCGTCCGAACCAGCCGGAGGCTCGTACAAACCTACGGCCGGGAACCCAACGCCGAAGAAATCTCCCTCGAAATGGAGATGTCCGCCGACAAGGTCCGAAGCATCCTCAAGATCGCGCAGGAAGCCATCAGCCTCGAAACGCCCGTCGGCGACGAAGGCGACAGCAGTTTCGGCGATTTCATCGAAGACAAAAGCGCCGAATCACCCGCAAACGCCACCGCATTCAGCGTGTTCCAGGAAAAACTCGACGAAGTACTCGCGTCGCTCACCGAACGCGAAGAAAAAGTCCTACGACTCCGGTTCGGCCTCGGCGACGGCTACCCCCGAACGCTCGAAGAAGTCGGCAGCGTGTTCAACGTCACCCGCGAACGCGTCAGGCAAATCGAAGCCAAGGCCCTCCGCAAAATGCGCCACCCAACCCGCGCCCGCGAACTCAAATGCTTCATTGACTGGGGCCTCAACCAGTCATCCTGATCTGATCGTTGGGACGCCCCCTGCCGCGCTTCTTAGCGCGCCGTTGTTGGGAGGTGTCCCACTCTTAACACTCTTAATGTTAAGACATCCCAGCTTTTGCGGGGGTGTCTTAGTCTGTTTTCGCTGTTTTCGCTGTTTTCGCCAACGCCACGATGATAGCACTGCGCGGCTGTTCCCATCGAGACCCAGTGGGGCGGTTCGACAACCGGCAGCAGGAACTTTCTTGTTGCTTTTTGGCAACAGCCCAAAATATAATCGCATGTGAAGGTCTGATTTTCGTCAGGCCTAATAAGTCTGGGTAAATAGGGCGAAGTAGACAAAAAGGGAGGAATTATCTATGCGAAAAAAGGGCTTTACACTGATTGAGCTGCTGGTTGTCATTGCCATTATTGGCATTCTGGCGGCGATCCTGTTGCCGGCTTTGGCGCGGGCACGGGAGGCGGCACGGCGTGCGAGCTGCCAGAACAACCTCAAGCAGTGGGGTCTCGTGCTTAAGATGTACAGCAATGAGAGCCCTGGCGGCAAGTATCCGGACCATCAGATCTGGTGGAGCAGTTCTGTAAACGATACGTGGTCCCCCGACTCATATATTTGGGGCATTGGAGGTCCTGACGGTCATATTGTATATCCCGAATACCTATCCGATGCTATGATCTACACATGTCCATCGGATACGGGGATCATGTCATGGTACCGCTACTCACCCCGCTTGCAGGCCGGGCAACAAATCACCTCGGGTGAACAGATGCTTATGGATTCGGACCCGAGCAACGGGACCTTCCAGTTTATTGACGCCGAGGGCTCGAGCTACATGTACGTCTGCAAACTGGTAAAACTGGAGTGGATGGTTGACCACTTCACAAACCATCGAGTGATACGTATCCTCCAGAATGGAAGTGAGGACGCGGCCCTCAATTTCATGACCACGGATATATATAAGGACAAAGAGTTCGATCTTGGCCCGCTCTTTGGCAACCAGACCATTTATCACTTGAGGGAAGGCATCGAGCGCTTCCTCATCACGGACATAAACAATCCGGCTGGTTCTGCCAAGGCCCAGTCCGAGGTCGTCGTGATGTATGACATGGCCATGAGTAATTCGGGAACGCTCTACGAAGAAACATGCCCGGGGCCGCCTCATGCTTCGAGCCTGCGCGCGGATATGTTCAACCATGCTCCCGGCGGCAGCAACGTACTGTTCATGGACGGTCATGTCGAATTCGTGAAGTATCCGGCGAATAAAGGCGACGCAGGATGGCCTTTGTACGAAGACACGCTCGCCCACTCGTCCGACTGACCTCGTACCGAGTGTTCTTGTGGCCTTCTTCGAGTTCTCGAGGACAGGCGCTCGGATGCTCTCATCTCGAGTAAGTTGATGCATGTGTCCGGCAAGCCTTTTCCAATGACGGAAAAGGCTTGCCGCGTTTCTATCTTCCCGGTGACTTCTCCGCCTCTTGCGGCTATAATGGGAGACGGCCGTGGACGGAGTATGCCTGTTTGATGTTAGGGCGTTTCACGATTATTGCCCCCGCGTTGCCGGTGTTGTTGGCGCTGATCTGCACCCGGCCGCAGGAGACGCCCGTGAACACGACCTTGCAGTTGCATGTCTCGCCTGAATGCTATCGATTCGACGCTCGCTTGAACGAGGCGCGAATCAGTGCAGGTCCGCCGCAGGACGATTCAAAGTTTCTCCACCATTTTGATTTCAAGACCGACCGGACACCGTGGACTGTGGCGGAAGGAAGCGCCGTCTGTGCTATCGAGGGGAACGCGCTCTCAATACAAGCCCATACGGTGGCCCGCTGCGACAGTCCTGCAATAAGTGGAGTCCCGGCGTCGGAAATTGGGGCCATTCTTATCGATGCATGGGTGTCCGGCTGTTCCGAGTTCAGCGTGGCCTGGCGTGGCGAGAACGGCGAGTTTTTGCCGCAAAACGCGATCCACGTCCGTGCGGTGCAGCCCAGCAAACCGGCTCTGTACTCGATCAACACGGCCGTTGTAAAGGCATGGCGGGATTCAGAGGGAAACGTAGGCCAGCTAGGGCTCGTTCTTCCTGCCCAAGCCAAAATCGAGATCCGCTCAATAGGACTGGCAGGGATTGTCGATCCATTCGCCGGAAAATCTTACGGCCCGACGGACCATCCATACAAGCGGGATTTTTTTCACTCGATGTTTGCCCGAACCCCCTGCTCACTGGAATATGACGTAACGTTAATGCCGAATCCCCGACTGACGTGTGGCTTTCTTCGCTGGGGCTCGGCTCCGGTGCAATTTCGCGTCCTCCTTGAAGATGGTTCGGAGCAGACTGTTCTCATGGAGAACCGCGAGGACGCGAATGTTCTGCGAAAGGAGGCTGTTGACCTGTTCCAATGGGCGGGCAGACGGGTTCGGATACGATTCGAGGCCGATTCAACTCAGCCCGGCACTGTGGCGCTCTGGTGCAACCCGACGTTGGCGCGTGCCTATCCTATAACGGAAACGAAACGTCCGATGAATGTGATCTGGTACGTTATCGATTGTCTGCGGGCGACAAACGTAAGCTGCTACGGCCACGAACGCGACGCGACCCCCACAATAGATGCCGTCGCAAGAGAAGGGACCCGCTTCGAGTGGTGTTTCTCGCCTGGCACTTGGACGATAGACAGCGTTGCCAGCTTCTTCACCGGACTGAGCCCGAACGCGCACGGTATGTGCCGTGTCCGTTCCTCGATTTCCGAATCGATGCATATGTTGCCGGAAGATCTCCGGGCTGCCGGGTATTCCACGGCCCTATTTTCCACAAATCCGTATCTGGAAAAAGGACGCGGATTTGTCCGGGGGTTTGATGAGGCACATCGCTTCCGCGTTCGTGCAATCCCGAACAGAAAAGGCGTCACGACAGACAACTATCCGATCAATGTCGCCATCGGTCAGTTTCTCGAGGAACACAAGAAGATTCCGTTCTTCATATACGTGCATACGATAGAGGCGCATGGACCTTATGTTCCTCCGGCACGATTCACGGTGTTTAGTCACCCCGACGGCTCCGTCGCCCAGACCGACATGTATGATGCCTGTATCCTGTGGGCTGACTCGAACTTGAGCAACATCATAGGAAAACTCCAGGTCAATGGCCTCTGGAACAACACGCTGCTGATCATCAGCGCCGATCACGGGCAGTGTCTTGCGGAGTATGACAAGGGCTTGGACGGCCACGGGGACGCGCCCTATCTTTCCCGGGTGCGAGTTCCTCTGGTCATGCGCCTCCCGGGGATTATCCCCGAGGGAGCGGTCATACAGGAAAAGGTGCAGGAGCTGGATGTCGTCCCGACCCTGTTTGAACTGCTCCATATTGCGCCAGATCCTCAATTCGGCGGATGGAGTCTGTTAGGACTTCTCGATCGGTCAAGAAAATCCGAATTTGCTCAGCGGATGCTGTTTCCCGCGGGTCAGAAACAGATATGGCAGGCGGTCGTCGACGGCAAGTGGTACTTCCATGACAACGATGGAAGGCTTGAGCTCTATGATTTGGCGTCCGACCCGGCGGCCCAAAACAACGTGAGTGCCGAGCATGGTGACGTCACACAGAGGCTGCTTTCCGAGTCTCTCAAGTACCGCGAGGCCGAAGTCGAAAAAGGCAAAGCCTACCCGCCCGACGATGAGATGGCGGAGATGAACGAAGAGGACAGAGAAGAACTCCGCGCCCTGGGTTACATCGAGTAGGTGGACGCCAACACGGTGTTGAACACCCGTAGACGCCGGTGGAGAAGTGCAGCGGGTTGTGGCCGGTCCAGAAATGAAGCAACCTTTCGTAGACTCCTTTTCTTCGGGACACAGGGTCGTGGAAGCGCGGGAGGAAACAGGGAGTGCTTCGAGAATGGAACAATGGAACGGGATTCGGCAGCGGGTGCTTCGGGAGGGGGTGAGTATCCGGCAGATCCAGCTAGTTTGACGATCTCCTGGGAGAACTGGCACCCTACCTCGAGCGACAGAAAGAACTTGCAAGGGTAGCCGGGGCGGATGAGCACGGCGAGGCCCCCATCACGATCGATGCAGAGGAGCCCCAACAACTTCAAGCGATGCGATACATGGAGTAGCACCCTTGAGAAAAGTCGCGAGGCCTGTGCGCGGCCCTGAGTCACGACGGCTAGTGCCTTGAAGGAGAGGTTCCTTGAATAGGTGGCTTTCCGACAGGTTTAGGAGTCCATTTAGTAAGTTTTATCCAGTGCGCAGGTACGCTTGGCTGGCGCTGGTCGTTGCGCTTATCGCCACCGCCAAAATCATGTTTTCCGGGACGGGCTTGCCGCAACCCGGCGCCCGTGACCAGACTCCCCCCGCGAAGCCCAATGCAGACGCCAGGCTGGTCTTGCCGGCCAAGCAATTGGATTTGGGCGTCATTCCCCATGACGCCCCCACGCCCAAGACATTCGAGGTAAAGAACGCCGGCTCCGACCCGCTGCAGATAGACGATGTAAAGACCAACTGCGGATGCACCGTGGCCGACATACAGCCCAGGACAATTCCGCCTGGCGGTACGGGCACCCTGACTATTACGGTAGACCCGGCAAGACTCGTTGGATTTGACGTGGATAAGACGGTCAATATTGTCTCGAACGGCGCTAAGCGTAGAGACACAGTGACCGTGGTTGGCAAGATTGATCCCGAATTCATAGTCGATCCTCCCCTGCTGGACCTTGGAAATATCCACCGCGGTGCAAAGAAGGAAGCTCAAATCGTCATGCGGCAGGCGGGGGGAGAACTGGTCGAGTTGAAAAACGTCAAACTCATCGGCGAACGGCCCGGATTGACTCTGGCTTGGAACAAAACCCCGGATGACGTGTCTTCATCGGCTCGACCCCAATACGTCATCAAGCTGACACTCACTCCCCCCGCCAACCAGCCCGCCGGCCCCTACATCGTGATGCTTGACCTCGAAACCACCTGCAAGCGGCTGCACCGTCTCCGCTACAACATCACCGCGCAGATCCAGCTGCAATAACAGCGAGACACAAGGGAGAAACACCATGAAGAACGTTGAAGATCCCGTGCGCCGCCGGTTCCTGGCGGCTGGCCTTGCCGGTACTTCCGCAGGACTGTTGAGCAGTTGCGTGTCTGCGGCGGAAATTGCCGGCAAACATGAGCGCGAACCGGCCGCCGCCGCCAAGATCCGCTATGCCGAACTCTTGCCACACGAGTTCCGGGCGCGCCTCGCTGCGTGCCCAATCGCGTACGTGCCCCTGGGAACGCTGGAATGGCACGGCGAGCACCTTCCCTTGGGAGCCGACGCTATCCAAAGCGAGGGCCTCATGGTCGAGTGCGCCATCCGGTTCGGCGGGGTCGTCATGCCGCCCATATACCTTGGGCCGGACCGGGCAACGCCCGCCGAGAACGGCGCCATGCTCGTCGGCATGGACTACGCCGGGTCCACGACGCCCCACCGAAAGCTCGAAGGAAGTTGTTACTGGATTCCACTGGGCCTTCACCTGCAGATGGTGGACGCGATCCTCGAACAGATCAAGCGCGCCGGGTTCCGTGCCGTCTTCGCCGACGGACACGGGCCATCCCGCCAATCTTGGGTCGAAAACATCCCCGAACGGGAGGCCCGCTACGGCATGCGCCTGTTTGGCGTCGGCGAGGACATACGCAAGCAGTGGAAAAGCCAGATCGACCATGCCGCGCTCAACGAGACATCCCTGATGTTACACCTCCGCCCGGATTTGGTCGACATCTCCCGCCTTCCGCAATCAAGGGCCGAATCGCCCCAAGGCGTCGGCGGCAAAGACCCGCGAGACGCTACCGCTGCCCAGGGAAAACAATGGTTCAACGAGTCCGTCGAACTCGTTGGCCGGATGTTCGCCCAGGCGGGCCTGATCTGAACGAAGTGGTAAGTCTCTCGGATCCTCGTCTTTGTTGCGTTATTTGTTTCCGCCCTCGATTGAACAACCGTCTAAAACGGCGGTGAATTGACACCCCGGTACCATGCAAATGTTTGCATATCGCCCCCGACAAGTGCATAATTACTGAGGATATAGCAGGAGCGTCTCGTGAAAGAAAAAAACGGCAAAGCACGACGAGCCATCACCAGCGAAATCGCACGGCTCAGCGGCGTCAGCCGCTCCACCGTCTCCGCCGTCCTCAACGGCAAGCGAAACGTCCGCGAGAGCACCCGCAGCAAGGTCATGGAGTGCATCCGCACTCAGAACTATGACCTGGGCATGATTTCCCGCACCCTGATTGGCGAGATGTCCCGCACGGTCGCCGTCCTCGCCTCTGACCTCGGCAGCCAGTTCCACGCCATGGTGTTCCGCGGCATCTCCGACGTCCTCGAAAAGCACGGCTACCATATCCTCTTCCACAACGTCCGCTCCGAAGATCAAGTCGACCCCCAGATGCTCGCCACACTCCACGCATACCGGCCCGCCGGCTATATCATTCTCAAAGGGGCAGAAGGACTTGGCGGCGAACACGCCAAAAAAATAATCGCCGACGGCATACCGCTCGTCACCCAGGGCGCGCTCGAAAGTACCGAAACCCACGCCATCGAGTTCGACAACCGCCTCGGCATGCGGCTCGCCACCGACTACGCCATCGAAAAAGGCCACCGAAG
>Ga0315285_10000429_pt1 | contig 43414 bp, 33 predicted proteins | sample YL17G09_36_MG_FD_203698 | JGI IMG/M metagenome (GOLD analysis project Ga0315285, IMG submission 203698) | Sediment microbial communities from Yellowstone Lake, YNP, Wyoming, USA - YL17G09_36 | ecosystem: Environmental > Aquatic > Freshwater > Lake > Sediment | place: USA: Wyoming | collected...
CCATCAGGCCGGTGTCGAGGTCGAGACTCTGGATGTTGAGCGCGGCGAGTTCGCCTGCCCGGATGCCGCTGCTGTACAGGACTTCGAGCAGGGCCCGGTCTCTGACGCCCAGCGGCTGGGACGTGTCGGGGGCTTCAACGAGCGCGGTGACTTCGGGAATCGTGAGCGCCTCGGGCAGATTCCTGGCAAGTTTGGGCGACCTGACGGTCTGCGCGGGATTGTCCTCGAGCAGGCCCGACCGGACGCAGAACTTGTACGCGGCACGGATCGACGCCAGCTTCCGCGCGGACGTCCGCGCACTGCCGCCGCGCGTCTGGACGTGGGCGAGATACCCCCTGACATCGTTACGGACCGCCCGCCCCAGCACCTCGAGCGATGCGGGCGTGTGCGGCTCCCCTTCCTCGCGTTCAAACGCCGCGGGCCCGTGGGCAACGTAGTCGCAGAACTGGTCGAGGTCCGAAAGGTACGCGCGCAACGTGTGCGCCGAGAACCCTTTCTCGACCTCGAGATAATCTTCGAACAGCTGCAATCCCGCGCGCATGGAAACATTATAGCAATGATGAATGATGAATGATGAATCAATTGCGGATGTGTCGTGTCGAATTTCAACATCCAGCGATACCCGTGGAACAAAGGCGAACTCGTCCCGTTGGTGGATGCCGGGGAGCTTGGTGCGCTCAATCAGATGACGGAGCAAATGGTTGTGTCGCAAGACGCGTCCCAGTCTGTTCAGCCGCAGGAATTGCAGCTACATCAAACGGCGGATCTTACCACCACAAGAACCCAGGGCCGCTTTCCTTTCTGATCTGTCGGTTCAATAGTCTTGGCAGCAATAGGCTGTGTCCTGCTGTTATTGGCGGTGCGGAACCGTAAGAGAGTCAAAGCCGCCAACTCGCAGATGCCGCGGCGGCTGAAGCGGCCCTTCCAAATGTGGTAATATGGCTGGATACGCATAAGTTCTTAGATTCTTGAAGTCTAACCAGGTCGCGTCGGGAGCGGAAGTTGCATGATTAACGTCCAACTGCCGGACGGTTCGAAGCGGGAACTTCCGGATCAAAGCACCGCCCTTTCCCTGGCAGAACAAATCGGGCCGCGGTTGGCTAAAGCCGCCGTAGCCGCCAAGGTAAACGGCCAAACCGTCGACCTCTGCACCCCCCTCCACGACGGCGACCAGGTCTCGATCCTCACGTTTGATTCGGAAGAGGGCCGGGAAGTTTTCCGGCACAGCGCCTCGCACCTGATGGCCTCGGCGATCCAGAAAATACGGCCCGATGCCCAATTCGCCATCGGCCCCGCCATTGAAGAGGGTTTCTACTACGACATCGAGGTTGAACCTCCCCTGAGCGAGGAGGATCTGGCGGCGATCGAGAAAGAGATGAGCCGGCTTGCGCAGGCGGACGTCCGGTTTGTGCGCAAGGAGATGGGAAAACAGGAAGCGGTCGATTACTTTCGCGCCCGCGGCCAGAATTACAAGGTCGAGTTGGTCGAAGGGCTCGAAGACGGCGCAATCACCTTCTACGAAAATGGTGAGTTTATCGACCTGTGCAGAGGCCCGCACGTGCCATCGACGGGCGTGATCAAGGCGTTCAAGCTGCTGAGCCTGGCCGGCGCGTATTGGCGGGGCGACTCGAACCGGCCCATGCTGCAGCGGGTCTATGGCACGGCGTTCCCGAAAAAGGCCGATCTCGACGAGTACCTCGAGCGGCTGGCCGAGGCCGAGAAACGCGACCACAGAAAGCTCGGAAAGCAACTGGACCTGTTCAGTTTCCACGAGGGAGCCCCGGGATTCCCGTTTTTCCACCCCAAGGGCACGGTAGTGCTCAACGCGATGATCGACTTCTGGCGGGAAGAACACCGGCGCCGGGGTTACGGCGAGTTGCGCACCCCCATCATCCTCGAGCGCAGCCTGTGGGAGCAGTCCGGCCACTGGGACCACTACAAAGAAAACATGTATTTCACCAAGATCGACGACCGCGACTTCGCCGTCAAGCCCATGAACTGTCCCGGCGGCATGCTCGTGTACAAGAGCCGCATGCACAGTTACAGAGACCTGCCGCTGCGCTGGGCCGAACTCGGCATCGTCCACCGCCACGAAAAGTCCGGCGTTTTGCACGGCCTGTCGCGCGTCAGAATGTTCACCCAGGACGATGCACACATCTTCATGACCGAAAACCAGATCCAGGACGAAGTTATCGGCATCATCGATTTCGTTGATTACGTCTACGGCATCTTTGGCCTCGAGTACACGGTCGAGTTAAGCACCCGCCCCGAAAAATCCATTGGCACCGACGAGATGTGGGAAGTCGCCACGTCGAGCCTGCGCAACGCGCTCGAAGCCAAAGGCCTCTCGTTCAAGATCAACGAAGGCGACGGCGCGTTCTACGGCCCGAAGATCGACTTCCACGTCCGCGACTGCCTCAAGCGGTCCTGGCAATGCGCAACGATTCAGCTTGACTTCGCCATGCCGGAGAAGTTCGAACTCGAGTACATCGGCCAGGATGGACAACCCCACCGCCCCGTAATGGTTCACCGGGTAATTTACGGTGCTATCGAACGTTTCCTGGGGATCCTGATCGAGCATTTTGCGGGCGCCTTTCCCGTATGGCTGGCGCCGGTGCAGGCGATCGTCATTCCGGTCGGGGATTCGTTTGCCGGCTACGCGCGGGATGTCCACGCCCGCCTGTTCGATGCGGGCCTGCGTGTCGAGCCGGATCTGAGCGACGAGACAATCAAATACAAGATCCGCCAGGCACAAACCCAGCAAATCCCCTATATGCTGGTCGTCGGCGAACGCGAGCGGACCGCCGGGGCGGTTGCCGTGCGCCACCGCCGCCAGGGCGACCTGGGCTTGATGGCGCGCGACGAGTTCATCAGCCGAATCCGCCGCGAAATCAACGACAAAACCCGCGACTAACCAGTGCCCAAAGGCATCCCTTAAGTCCCTTAGGTCGTTTAAGTCCCTGCTGTCCCTTTCTTCCTCCAGACTCCGGACTCCAGACTCCGGACTCTCTACGGGATTGCGCAAGTTCCATTGAGCCGATATAATCGGTTCAGGACGTGGCGCGCTTGCGCGGAGGAAACGTTTTGACTCGACCGCTACCTTTCGAACTGGGGGCCGCAGCCGATCCTCTTTTTTGGTTTATCGCCGGAGGGCTGTTCGTTCTGGTTATCGTGGCGATCCTGCTCGAATTCCGCCGGCGAAGGCACTCGCGCCGGGTGCAAATTATCGCGGAGCGAAAGCTGGTCGACGAGATTTCGGCCGAGAAGCAACTGGATGGCGATGAAAAAAAGGCCCTGTGGGACCTCATCGACACCTATTTCCCTCAAACGCCGCTGGCGGTCGTGAAAGACCGATCCGTCTTTGACCAGGCGGTCCAGCAGGAAATCCAGGCGGTCGAGACCCCAAAAGACGAGCGCCTGTTGCGGCAGGCCGGGCTGGTTCTGCGGTCGGTTCGCAAGAAGCTGGATTTCCAGTACGTGCCGATGGGCCAGCCGATTTCGTCGACCCGGGAGCTTTACGAAGGGCAGATCGTCTGGCTTGGAAAAGAAGGAGAGCCGTCGCGCTGGTATGAGTGCGCGGTTTCCGCGGTCGACGAAGCGTTTTTACACGTCACGCCGATCGGGGATCGGGCGGGCCAGGCGCTGCCGTTCAGATCCGAAGAAAACCTGCGCGGCCGCCTGTGGCGGGAAGACGACGCCCGCTACATTTTCTCGTTGCGCCTGGCCTCCTGCTCGGGGGATCCTGTAACGTGCACGCTGCGGCATACGTCCGACCTCAACCGGATGCAGGCCCGCGAATACTACCGCATCCACTACACCCAGGACGCCCAGCTCAACCTCCTTCACTCCCGGGAAGCCGCCGAGGCCGAAGGTCAGCAAGAACTGCGGATCGTAGCGAAATGGCAGGCCCATTTTGTCAGCCTCAGCGCGGGCGGGTTCGCCGTCGTGGCGCAAAAACCCCTGCCGCCGGATGTCCTGGTGAAGATCGTGGTCGAACTGCCCGGCGAACAGCCGTTCGAGGTGCAGGCATGCACGGTCGGCGGTGAGACGCTCCCCGGCGAGCGGCATCTGATCCGGGCGCGGTTCACCGATATCGCGGAGGAAAAACGCGACCTGATCGCCCGTTACATCAGCCTGCGTCAACAGCCCATCCTGGCCCAGTCGCTGGAACAGGCCGACGATCTGCGGGAGTGACCGCACGTGGAACTCATCCGCGACGCCGTAAACGCTGTCCAGAAAAACCTTGAAGCCCTCGGCATCTACATGGGCATCACGCTTGTGGTAAGCGTGGCGGCCACTTTTGCCAACTCCCGGATGGGCGCTCCCGCGGAAAACCCTTACGCCGACCCCAACCTCGTCATGTATGAGGTTGTTCTGAACCTTTTCCTGGTGTTTGCGGCGGCGTTGGCGCAATCGATCGCGTTTGCCCGGCTGGGTAAGGAGATCGACCGGCCGTTATGGAAGATCTCCGGCGATTTGGAGGCAATCAAGAAGTATCTGCCGCTGTGGGCCGGGCTGAACGCGATCGTGATATTGATCCAAGTCCTGACGGGCTGGTCAATCTCGACGTTTGGCGGTTCCGCGGCCAGCGGTTTCTTGTTCATCGCCACGGTGCTGGCGATGATCCTGTACATTCCGGCCGGCGCGGCCCTGATGTTCCTCCGGACGCCCGAATGGACCCACCTGCCCGAGGCGGTCCGGCCCCTTTTCCGCCAGTTTCCAAAGACGCTGGTGATCCTGGCGTTGACCGGCGTGCTGTATCTCCTTCAGATCTCCCTGATTGCCGGGACCGAAAACCAGCCGTGGCTGCGGCCGCTGGTCGACATCGTGTTTGCCTACTTCGACTGCGTGATCTTTTCCGCTGTTTGGCTGGTGTTCATGTACGACCGGCAGGCGCCCGAAGAGGTGGATCTTGATTTCTAGCCGGTGGCGCAAGGTGGGGTGTGTTTTCCTGTTCCTGGCGGCCGGCGCGGCGGCGCTGGCGGCGGTGTTTGTAGCGGCAAGCCTGAAAATGCCGTACGATTCCCCCCTCGCCCGAATGTACAGGACGGAAGCCGACATCGCCAGCCTCGTACGCGCCGTCGAGTTGTTCAAAGAAGCCCGCGGCGAATATCCCCCGCCGGGACTCGATGGCCTGCGCAAGGCTACAGATTTTGTCTCCGGTTCCAGAGGATTCTTCCCGGACGGCCCGCCGCCCGACGCCTGGGGCCGCCCGTACAAGTATGTCCCCCACACCGACTACGACAACCCCGACTGGGGCGCGCAACGGTGCGGCGAGTCGTTCTGCGCGCCGAATGCATTCCAGATTTACTCCGCCGGGGCCGACGGCGAAGCCGGCACGCACGACGACATCCTGCCTTGGGATCAATCGCGTCCCTGGCGGCCCGTATATAATCTCATGCACGAAGACTTCATGAAACATCGGAAATCGCAATGAGAATCGAGATCCCTTATGGGCCGGGCATTGTTCGCGCGGACGTGGACTGGGCGCGACCGCTCGGAACGCTGGCCGTGCCTCCGGCGCCCTCCGTGGAAGACCCCGCGGAAGCCGTCCGGCGGGCGCTCGACAACCCTATTGGCCAGCCCGAGCCGTTGCGCGGCCGCGTCCATGCGGGCGAGAAGGTCCTCATTGTCGTATCGGACCAGTTCCGGCAGACGCGCGCCGACATCGTTTTGCCGGTGCTGCTGGACGAGTTGAAGCGGGGCGGCGGCGCCGAAGGCGGCGTAGCCGAAGACAACGTCCACATCCTCTTTGCGACCGGCACCCACCGCCCTCCCGAGCCTGATGAACAGGCCCGCATCCTGGGCCCTGACATATACGCGCGGTTCCTGGCGCGGCTGCATGTCCACGACCCGTTCGACTCGGGGCAACTTGCCCATGTGGGCGCCACGTCGCGCGGCACGCCGGTGTTCATAAACCGGCTCGCGCTCGACGCCGACCGGGTTGTCGCCACGGGTGCGGTCGTGTTTCACTATTTTGCCGGTTTCGGCGGCGGGCGAAAATCGATTGTGCCGGGTATCGCCGGCGCAGAGACCATTGCGCACAACCACGCCTTAAACCTTCACCCGAACCAAAACACGCTCGACCCCGCGGTGCGCACCGGCGCGCTCGACGGCAACCCCGTCGCCGAAGATATGCTCGAAGCCGCCCGGTTCGTGCCCGTCGACAGCATCATCAACACCGTCCTCGACAGGGAAGGCCGGATCGCGGGCGTGTTTGCCGGCGAACTCGACAGGGCGCACCGGACCGCGGCAGAGTTCGCCCGCGGAATGTTCTCCGTTACGATCGCGGAACAAGCCGATCTTGTCATTGCGTCTTCAGGCGACGCGCGGAACTTCGTGCAGGCACACAAAGCGCTGCATAACGCCTGGCAGGCCATGAAGCCCGGCGGCCGCATTGTGTTCCTGGCACACTGCGACGAGGGGCTCGGCGGCGAACAGTTCGTTAAATGGCTGCGGCTGGGAACTCGGGAGGCCGTTTTTGCCGGGTTGCGGCGGCAGTCGGAAATCAATGGGCAGACCGCCCTGTCGTCGCTGGAGAAATGCCCCAGCGCCATTTTCGTAACCCAGCTCTCCCATGAAGACGCCCGCCTGCTTGGAGCCAGAAAAGCCGAGTCGGTTGAAGCCGCGTTGTCGCTGGCTCGGTCGGATTTGGCCGGTGTTTCAGACCCCACGGTCTACGTCATGCCGCACGCGTCCTACACGGTGCCGTTCCCGCCCGCATAAATTCCCTTTGCGCTTTTCGCTTTGCGCGAAATACGGCTTGCCGCCGGCTTGTTTTACAACCAGGCGCCCGTGGTTTGTTTGAACCGTGGCAGGGGCCGTCGCGGATCGTTTCCAAATTCTGTGGAATAAGAAACCAAGCATCTCCGGTGAGGGAGGATCATGTCATGCCAACAAAGTCACTCGTTTGCGTCTTACTGCAGTTGGCTGTGGCGGCCAGCGCCGCCGCGGTTGTCTACCTTGACAACTCCAGACCCGATGGCGGCGATGGAACTTCCTGGGCGACGGCGTTCAACACCCTGCAACCCGCAATTGACGCCGCCTATGCCGCCGGCGGCGACGAAGTCTGGGTGGCGATGGGCGATTACGATGAGGCGCGTTATCTAAATCCGATGTTCGAGGTGCCGGGCTGGCCTTTTGAAGATGTCGGCCCGCTTTTCATGCGTTCCGGCGTAGATGTATACGGCGGGTTCGCAGGCGACGAGACGCAGCGCGACCAGCGCGACTGGGTAAACAACGTCACCATCATCGATGGTTTGTTGGCGCGCAACGGGTCGCCGGCGTGCCATGTGGTGTTCGGCGCGAATGAATCGGTGCTGGATGGTTTTACGGTGCGAGGCGGGCGGATGACTTCGACCTCTCCATGCCTGAATCTTGGCGGCGGGATGGTGAACTTCAACGCGTCCCCAACCGTCCGCAACTGCCGGTTCGAGGATAACGTAATCACGGGGAGCGGCGGCGGGATGTACAACCAGAATTCGCTCTCGCTGATTGAAGCCACCACATTCGAGGCCAATACATCTACAAACGGCGGCGCCATGCTCAACACCGGGGCCTCGCCCGAGATCAGCCGCTGCCAGTTCCTGGAGAACCTGGCCAGCGAGTTCGGCGCCATGGGCGGCGCCATTTCCAACGAGGGATCCACGCCGCTGATTGTCAACTGCGTGTTCTGGAAGAACCTGGCGCGAAGTCCCTTCTCGATTGCAAGCCGCGGGGGCGGCGTCTTCTCGGGAGGAAGCTCCTCTACGACGATTGTCAACAGCACCTTTTATGGGAACGTCGCCACGAACGACTTCCCGGACATCGACCCGAACTACGGCGGCGGCGTGTTCAGTGAAGAGGGGTCTTTGACCGTGATAAAGAACTGCATTCTGTGGCACAACGTGCCCGACCAGGTGAGCGGAACGGTTTCGGTGGTGTATTCGGACATTGAAGGGGGTTATGAGGGCAACATCGATGCGGATCCCCTGTTCGTAAATGCGGAATTCGTCGACTTGCGCCTGCTTCCAGACTCGCCGGCAATCGACGCGGGCACAGCCGAGGGTGCCCCGGCCGTGGACATCCGGCTGGTGCCGCGGCCTCAGGGAGCCGGCGTCGATATGGGCGCCTACGAGATGGCCTATGAGCTTTGCGCCGCTTTTACGGCCGACGTCACCAAAGGCGCAGCGCCCTTGACTGTCCACTTCACCGATCAGTCTACCGGAGCGGTCATCTCGTGGCTGTGGAACTTTGGAGATGGCGCCACCAGCACTGAGCAAAATCCCGTCCACACGTATACGGCCCCGGGAACGTATACCGTCAGCTTGACTGTGACCAGCCCGGAAGGAACAACGGACACCAAAACCGTCACCGGCTACATCGTGGTGAGGGCCGTGGAACAAAAACTGGAGGTTTTGTTTGAATTTGCGCCCAACTTGGGTACTCGGCCGCTGCTGGTCCAGTTCACCGACACCACGGTGTCGACCGAACCAATCACCGGCTGGTTCTGGCGGTTTGGCGACGGGTCCACCAGCACCGGGCAAAACCCCGCGCATATCTATCGCGTGCCGGGCGTGTTCAGCGTCTCGCTGACGGTAACCACAGCCAACGAGACGGAAACCTTCACGGATCATTACGCCGTGCTCGTGATGAACAAGAACGGGAAAGCACCCAAACCGTGGCTGCTTCGCTGGCTGTACGGCGACGATTGGCAAGATTACAAACTCAAGAGCAAGGCGGCTGACCGGTAGCTGGTGTTTTTGAAGGGGCGCGGATTTTTATCCGCGCTCCCACAGTTTCCTCAATAGATGTCGTTTTGAGAGAGGGACAGGCCATGGGAAAGTTCATCGGCATTCTTATTCTGACACAAGCCCTGTTTGCAGCCGGCGCCGGAGCGGTCGTTTATGTGGATAAATCAGCGCCTGGCGGCGACGGGTCCAGTTGGGCGGACGCGTTCAATACGCTGCAGCCGGCAATCGACGCGGCCTATGCGCGCGGCGAAGAAGTCTGGGTGGCGGTGGGCGACTACAACGAGGTGCGCTACGTACCGCCAACCGACCCGCCCGCCGAAGACGATAACGGCTCGCTTGTGATACGGCCGGGGGTCGACATCTACGGCGGATTCGCGGGTGACGAGACTCAACGCGATCAGCGCGATTGGGAAACCAACGTTGCCATTATCAATGGCAGCACCGCCCGATCCGGCGCGCCCGCATGTCACGTGGTCATCATGTCTGACGGCGTTTTGGACGGTTTCACCATTACGGGCGGGAGCGTCAGCCAGTTTGTGCCGTGCCTGAACGCGGGCGCGGGCATTTTCATCTCGGGCGGCGCGCCGGTCGTCCGCAACTGCGCAATCAACAACAACACAGCCAGCGGTGCGGGCGGCGCGATGGTGGCGTACGCCACCGCGGGAACATTCGAGAATTGCCTGTTCGCCAACAATTATTCCAATCGCGGCGGCGCGATCGACATGTCCGGTTGCACCACGACGTTCAGCAAATGCCGGTTCCAAGCCAACACGTGCGCCGGCTACAGGACCTACTCCGGATATGGCGGAGCCATCGAGATGTATTCGTCGTCGCCCCAGTTCGTCAACTGCGTGTTCTGGGAAAACAGGGTCGTCAGCGCATTCTCCACCTCGAGCTACGGTGGAGCCGTTGACGTCACGAGCGCGTCCTACCCCGAGTTCCTGAATTGCACGTTCTACGGCAACGTCGCCACAAACGACTCCCCCGAATTCAGCTCGAACTATGGCGGGGCCATCCGCAGCGACGAGTCCAGCCTCCCCACCGCCATCAACTGCATCCTCTGGGGCAACGTGCCCGATCAAGTCTACGGGCCGGCGCTCGTGCTCTATACGGACATCCAGGGCGGGAGGGCTGCTGCCGGCTGCATCGACGCCGATCCGCTGTTTGCCGACTCGCTGGGGCGGCTCGCCTCCGATTCCCCATGCATCGGCGCGGCGTGGGCCGATGGTGCCCCGATTGACGACACCCGCGGTGTCGCCCGGCCTCAGGGCAGCGGCGTCGATATGGGCGCGTACGAAATGGTCTATGCGATGGCGTCGTTCAGCGCCAACATAACCACCGGGTCGCTGCCGCTTGACGTACAGTTTACCGACCTCACCTCCCACCCAGGCGTCACAGGCTGGCTTTGGGATTTCGGGGACGGCACAACCAGCACCGACCAGCATCCCGCCCACACCTACACAACCGCCGGCGCCTTCTCCGTCAGCCTGACCATCACGACGATCGACTGTACCGACACAAAAACCATCGCCGGTTATATCACCGCCTACGGCGAACTCATTCCCGCCTTCAGTATGGACGCCAACTTCGGGCGGCGGCCGCTCGAGGTGCAATTCACCGATCTTTCAGCTTCGCCCGTTCCCGTAACCGGCTGGCTGTGGCGGTTTGGCGACGGTTCAACAAGCTCCGAACAAAACCCCGTGCACATTTACAAGGTCCCCGGCCTTTTCAGCGTCTCGTTAACCGTGACAGGCGAGCCCGACTCCGCAACCTGTACGCGCCACAACGCCATCCTCGTGCTGAACAAGCGCGGCGCAGCCCCAAAACCCTGGCTCATCCGCTGGTTAGAAAGCCAGCTCGAGTAGGCGCCAGTTCTCAGCCGCGTCGTCCTCGCCCGCGCCGTCCAGACCACAAGCGACGACCTGCGCCCTCTTTGTGGTGCGGGCGTCCCGCCTGCACAGATGCGCCGCTTCCCAAAGTTCACGCCCCAGAGGCTTCGACCACCCGCATCCACGCCCGGCTGTATGGCCACGGCCCCGGGTACGTCCTGAACTCCGTGTGGCCGTCCATGAACAGCAGGTTGCCGCCCCCCGGCACGTGGTTGAACCGCTCGACGTTGGGCGCGGCGACGTCGCAGTAATAGCCGATCTCGCTCTGCGCCATTGAACCCAACGCGGGGTTGTTGATGTCCGTAATCAGAAACCGCTCGATGCCTTCGCGCAGCCTGTAAATGGTGGTTTCGCCGTAATCTTCGTGGATATACGCGAGGTCTTCATCATAGACGTCGAGATTGCCGTTGCCGGCGTCGATGAGCTTGTCGAGCACGGCGCTGACAAAAGCGGTCGAAATGTTGTGGCCGATATCCGACTCCGGATCGTTCTCCGACATGCCCTCGAGGATGTAATCCCGCTCCCCGCGCATCGCCCACGCCAGGTAGATATACGACAATGAACCCACCCGGCACGCGTCGTAGGGCTGGTCGGGCCGCCCGTCGAGGTTCCAGATGCCTTGGTCCACTTTTTCCGCGTCGGGATCCGATGGGCAAACCAGCACGGTCAGGTCCGACAGGTACTCGGGATACATCGACGGCACGTCGAAAAAGAAATCCGCCCCTTGCAACCCGCCGTTATAGGTGTCGCAGGGAACCGTCACGGTAATCCAGCGTTTGACGCTCGGGAACAGGCCGCCCCGCGATTCGGCCGCGTACATTTTTATCGCCAGCCCCACTTGCTTCAGGTTATTCGCGCACGATGCACGCCGCGCCGCTTCCCGCGCCCGCACCAGCGCCGGCAACAAGATGCCAGCCAGCACCCCTATCACGGCCACGACAACCAGCAGTTCAACGAGGGTAAATCCCCGCGTTCGCATAAAGGTTTTCTCCCTAAGTACTCCTGTTCGTAAATTCGGTGACGTATTCATGCTGCGAAAAGCAGGGACAGACACGATTTTCAAACTGCCAAAAATCGAGTCAGTCCCTGTTTTTCGCTTTGTGTATCATACGTCGCCGCATTTGTGGATCCATGTACTAAGCCTCGAAAAAGGCATCGAAGGAAGGACATAAAGAACGAGGAGGCTTATTCCGTATCGTTGGCAGTCGGGCAACTACCCTTTGATTATTTCAAGTACCTGGTTAAAATCATCGCAGTAGTGCAGGCACAGTTCCCGGGTTCCGCCTTCGATGATATTGCCGCCCGCGAAACCGATCGCGGGAAACCCGGCCAGCCGGATCGCACAGATGCCCGCGGCGCTGTCTTCGATCCCGACCACGTGATTGCGCTCCTCGAACGGGATGCCGAGCCCCACCCGGCACGTCTCCGCATACAGCCACGGGTGGGGTTTCGGCGAAAGTTCGCCGAGCGTGCCGACGCTGCCGCGCCGCAGCGGAAACCCCGCCGTGATCGCGGCGTCGTAGAAGGCCGCCGGGTCGCCAAGCCCGAGCGTCCGGAACGCCGACAAAATCTCCGGCCACGCCTTCTCGTATAAGCCCGACGTGACGAGGCCGATCCTGATGCCCATCCCTTTGAGCGCCAGCAAGAACTCCTTCAGCCCCGGCGTCGGCGTGAACGCCCCTTCTTTGCCCCGCCCGTCGAGCACGGCTTTCATCTCTCTCGCCGTGTGTTCGAAATAGTACCTGCGCGCCTCCTCGACGCGCTTGTCCGGGCAGTACTTCCCGATGCAATACTGCAGGTGCTCGGAAACGCTGTGCCCCGACACATACGGCAGGTCCGCCTCTTCGAGTTCAAACCGCGGGTTGCCCAGCAGGCTGGCCATCGATAGCTGGATGATCCACACCCAGAAGTTCTCGCTGCGCACGCTCGTCCCATCGAGATCCATCAGCACCGCGCGCACGGGCCGCTCGATCCGCGCGGGATGTACCGGGTAGTAAGCCGGATACCCGAGCGCCGACTTCACATACGCCAGCGCCCGCGATTCAAATGCGATAAACTCGACTTTCCGGTCGCCCGTCGCCGTAATCGAGACGACGCCGTCGCGGCCAACGGTAAAACGGCCGTCGCTGCACGCCTCCAGCGCAATGCAGCCCGATTCAGTCGTGATCGGGCCGAGGCCCGGAATGTCGGCTAACACGCCCATCAAAACTCCAGTTCTTGCACGTAAGCTTTTGGGCTCGTTGGGACGCCCCCCGGCAGTTGTGGGGGGTGTCCCGCTTTTCAAGCCAAGTGTTTTTTAAATGTCCATCCCGCCAACGGCATTGATCCCGGCTCCATAACAGCCTGATCGATCTGCCTACGTTAGCGTACTTATGGCCGCAAGTACTAACCCTTGCCCTGCAAGGCCGATTTATGCGTCGCATACTGCGCGGTGGCCCCAGCCGCGGCTACAACCGCCCAAAGCGCCAAAAGGATTGTCTGCGTCTGTTCATCCCGCAGCGAATCCCGCAGAGCGTTCGGGCTGCCGTCGGCCAGCACGAAAATGGCCACGCCATGCACGGTGATCCAGGCGCCGATGATGCTGGTGGCCAGCGTAACGATCAGCCGCTCGAACAGCAGCGCGCTCAACCCTCCAAAAATGGCTGCACCCACAATTACGGACGACGCCCAGTCTTCCGGCCGCCCGGCCAGCAACATGCTCGCGGCGACCGCCCCACCGAGGAGGCCGAGGAAAAAAACGCCGGTTTTGTATAAGAAGAATAAGGCGAAAGCCCCGGCTATGCCCCCTCCTGCTCCGGCCAGCAGCATGAAAATCAGCTTGCCGTGGGTGAGCAGCCCGGCCAGGACCGCCGCAACCGAACCCGCCAGGATAAAGCCCGTCAACCCGATCACGAACCGCAGCACCCTGTAGCCCAGGAAGCAGTACAGCGTTCCTACGGCGATTCCGACGGCGACGCCGGCCTGCAATTCCCTGGCGCTGAGTTCATTGAGGCTGTAGGTTAGATTGGGCATGGCGCAGACGGGGTTTGGGGTTTGGGATCTGGGGTTTGGGGTGAAAAGGATAAAGGAAACCAGGCAGGGAAAGCCGGCAAGGGACAAAAGCGACATACGGGACCAAAATCGGGTCCCACGTGGGCTGTCCTGTGCATGCTGCAAGCAATCCCCTGGGAAGCTGAAGAAATCCTGTCAATAACCGCGGGCACGTAACCCGCGCGGATTTTGAAATCTAGATCGATTGGTGGTAGATTAGCAAATTCCTCAGCGCGATGACGCCGACGTAGCGTCGGTTGGCCGCCGTTTCGCCGGCACGCTTGGAAAAACCTCAAGACCGCGCGAGGAACGGTTTTTTTGTCCGGTTCAAAGGAGACTAAATGCCAACCTACACGTACAAGTGCAAGAAGTGTTCGCACTCGGTGGATATTTTTCACGCCATTTCGGCAAAACGCAGGATCACGTGCCCCAAATGCGGGTCGTCATGCCGCAGAATGATCGGATCCGGCGCCGGAATCATCTTCAAAGGGTCGGGCTTCTACGAAACCGATTACAAGAGAAACGCCGGCTCCAGCACCGCCGGCAGTTCCGAATCAAAGTCCGAATCCAAATCCGAATCCAAGTCCGAGTCCAAGTCCGAGTCCAAAACGGGCTCCGAGTCCAAGGCTGAGTCCAAGACGGAATCCAAACCCGCCAAAAAGGCGGCCGGCGCCGACTGAACCGCGCGCCGGGTGCGCATCAAAACGTAATGATTATCAAAGGTTGTCGTAGGCGTAAGGAGAGCGGCCACTATGAAGACGGACGAGATCAAGGCGCTGAACAATCAGTGCATCATCAACACCTACGGCGACCGGAAACTCGCTTTTGTACGCGGCGAAGGAACCAAACTGTGGGACGCCGAAGGCCGCGAATACGTGGACTTCTTTGCGGGCATCGCCGTTACCAACCTCGGCCATTGCCACCCGGAAGTGACGGAGGCCGTCTGCAGGCAGGCCCGCACGCTCGTCCACGTCTCCAACCTCTACTACATCGAGTCGCAGGTCGAACTCGCCGCGCTCTTGTGCAAAAATTCGTTCGCCGACAAGTGGTTCTTCTGTAACGGCGGCGCCGAGGCCAACGAGGCCGCCTTCAAAATTGCGCGCCGGTACTGGGCACAGAAGGGCCGGCCCAAGCCGGTCATCATCTCCGCCAACCAGTCGTTCCACGGCAGAACCATCGCCACCATCACCGCCACAGGCCAGCCCAAGTACCACCAGGGTTTCGAACCCCTGCTGCCGGGGATCGTTTACGTCGAGTTCAACGACCTCCCCGCCCTCGAGTCCCTGATCACCCCCGAGGTCGGGACCGTGATACTCGAGCCGATCCAGGGCGAAGGCGGCGTCCGCGTTCCCTCCGACGATTATCTCAAGCAGGTTCGCGACCTTTGCACCAGGAAAAACGTCCTGCTCATTTTTGACGAAGTCCAGACGGGCCTCGGCAGAACCGGGAAACTGTTCGCCTACCAGCATTACGGCGTCACGCCCGACATCATGACGCTCGCCAAAGGCCTGGGCAATGGCGTACCAATTGGCGCGATGGGTTGCACCGACGAAGTCTCGTCCGGTTTCAGCCCCGGGTCGCACGCCTGCACGTTCGGCGGCAACCCGTTAAGCTCGGCGGCCGCCGTAGCCACTATGACAGCCCTCACCCGGCCCGGTTTTATTGAAGCCGCGGCGAAAACGGGTGAACATTTCTTCAAGCGGCTGCATGACCTGGCGAAAAAACACGCGCAAATTGTCGAGGTACGCGGCAAAGGCCTCATGGTGGGTATTGAAATGAAAGACCCGGTCGCACCCGTCATTGGCAAGCTGCTCGACGCCGGCGTCATCTGCGGCCCGGCCGGGCCGAACGTCCTGCGGTTCCTGCCCCCCCTCATCGTAACAGTAGCCGAAGTGGACCGCGTCCTCGACATGCTCGACGGCATACTGGGAGAGGCGTCATGACAAACGACTTCCTGTCCCTCGCCGACCTTTCCGCGGATGAAATCATCGGCCTGATCGATCTCGCCGACGAACTCAAGCGCAAACGCGACGATGGCATCGCCTACCGGCCGCTCGAGGGCAAAACCATCGCGCTCATTTTCGAAAAGCCCAGCCTTCGCACGCGCGTCACGTTCGAGATCGGCATCTTCCAGCTTGGCGGCTACGGCATTTTCTACCACACCCGCCTGGGCGAGCGTGAGTCCGTGCCCGACGTTGCCCGCAACCTCGAACGGTGGAACGACGGCATCGTCGCCAGAACGCACAGCCACGCCTCGCTCCTGGCCCTGGCCGACAACGCCTCCGTGCCCGTGATCAACGCCCTCACCGACAAGGAACATCCTTGCCAGATCCTCGCAGACGCCCAGGCGCTCCGTATGCACAAAGGCGGGTTCGACGGCCTCAAACTGGCGTTCGTCGGCGACGGCAACAACGTGTTCGCATCTTGGGTGCATTTCGCCGCGCGGATGCCCATGCAGTTGACGCTCGTCTGCCCCGAAGGGTACGAACCTTGCCCCGAAGTGGTCGAGTTTGCCAAAAAGCAAGGCGGCGGCCGTATCCAAATCACGCACGACATCGAATCCGGCGTCGCCGGCGCCGACGCCGTCTACACCGACGTCTGGGCCAGCATGGGGCAGGAAGCCGAAACCGCCAAACGCGAAAAAGTCTTCGCCCCATACCAGGTAAACGACCGCCTGATGTCGTTCGCAAAAAAGGACGCGCTCTTCATGCACTGCCTGCCGGCACACCGCGGCAGCGAAGTGACCGACAGCGTCATCGACAGCCCGCGGTCTATTGTGTTTGACGAGGCGGAGAACCGCCTCCACGTTCAAAAAGCCGTGATGCTTACCCTGATGGGTTAGCCGCCCCATTGTGGTGCGGGCGTCTCGCCTGCATTCGGGGCAGACACGCGAAAAGGAGATTCTACATGGCATCGGATATCAAAAAAATCGTGTTAGCCTATTCCGGCGGACTGGACACGTCCGTAATCCTGAAATGGCTCCAGGAAAAGTATAAGGCCGACGTGATCGCCTTCATCGCTGACGTCGGCCAGGGCGAAGAAACCGAACCCGCCCGGAAAAAAGCCGTACAGACCGGCGCGTCCGCCGTCTACGCCGAAGATCTCCGTGAAGAGTTTGCGCGCGATTTCGTGTTCCCCGCCATGAAGGCCAACGCCGTCTACGAGGGCACGTACCTGCTCGGTACCAGCGTCGCACGGCCGCTAATCGCCAAGGCCCAGATCGGCGTGTACCGCAAGGAAAAGGCCGATGCCGTCGCCCACGGCGCCACCGGCAAGGGAAACGACCAAGTCCGGTTCGAGCTGACCTACTACGCCCACGAGCCCAACATCCGCGTCATTGCGCCCTGGCGCGACCCCCAGTGGGACCTCACCAGCCGGACAAAAATGATGGAGTACGCCTCCAGGCACGGCATCCCCGTCCCCACTACCGTTAAGAAACCTTACTCGTCCGACCGAAATCTGCTCCATATCTCGTTCGAGGGCGGCATACTCGAAGACCCCTGGGCCGAACCGCCCGAAGACATGTTTGTCCTGTCCGTAGACCCACGCAAAGCGCCGGACACGCCCACGTACGTCGAGGTGGAATTCGAACAAGGAACCCCCGTCGCCGTCGACGGAAAACGGCTTTCCCCAGCCACGCTGCTCGTCCGCCTCAACGAACTGGGCGGCGGCAACGGCGTCGGCCGCGTCGACATGGTCGAGAACCGGTTCGTCGGTATGAAGTCCCGCGGCGTCTACGAAACCCCCGGCGGCACCATCCTCTACAAAGCCCATAGGGCCGTCGAATCCATCACAATGGATCGAGAAGTCATGCTGATGCGCGACCAGATGTCCCCCAAAATCGCCCAACTGATTTACAACGGTTTCTGGTACTCGCCCGAGATGGACTTCATGATGGATCTCGTGCGCAAGTCCCAGGAAAACGTCTCCGGCACCGCCCGCGTCCGACTCTACAAGGGCAACTGCGACGTCGTCGGCCGCCGCTCGCCCAACTCGCTGTATGATGAAAAAATCTCGACGTTCGAAGAGGATCAGGGCGCCTACCAGCAGGCCGACGCCGGCGCGTTCATCAAGCTCAACGCCCTGCGCCTGCGCGTCCGCAAAAACGCCGGACTTTTCTAAAGCGAAAAACGGGGACAGACTCGCTTATCGGCAGTTTGAAAAGCGAGTCTGTGGAGCTGGTGAAAAAGCGAGGCCACTCTATTGAAGGGCCGCGAAAAGCAGGGACAGACACGATTTCAAACAGCCGAAATCGAGTCAGTCCCTGTTTTTCGCTAGATTTTGGTGAAAGCTGCGTAGATTTTACTGTGCAAGATGACTTTTTCACCAACTCCTCTGTTGCCGCTTTTCGCATCCTTCGTTCCCCGACTTGTCCACACGTTGTCCACAACCCGGCCAGACCTTGGCAGCACCTCTCGATTCCCGGCCCGGCCCCCTTAAAGCGTTCCTCTCCCATGGATTAAACCCCACCGGCCGTGCGCACCGGCTTGATCTATTGGGCCTCTTGCCGACGTAGCAGCCGGATTGTCAACAGCCGTTTTCAGTGTTGTTCAGTAGTTGGGCGCGGTTAAGGGATGGCGCGCCTTCGCCAAACCCGTTGCAGCCACGATCTAAGCATTTAAAACGGTTAGACTTCCGTTGTTTGGTTGTTTGACATTGCCCATACCTTGTGCTAGATTGAAATGTCTTTATGGGGTGGTCCGTAAACGGAGATCTTTATTGTCATGGCACTTGGTAAGAAGCAGTTGAAGGTCCTCCAGCAATTGGAGCGACGAGTTGAATTGTGCCGGGAGTTTATGAACGACTGGCTCCTGTTCAACCAGATTCTCAGCGCATATCCTAAAGCGGATGCAAACAAGGCCCAGCTCGAAAGCCAGTTCCTCAAAATCAAAAGCAAGCTGGCGCGTGAACACCGCGTTCTGAGAGACACCCTCCAGGCCGACTACGGGATCGACGGCAACCTGATGAATATTGTTTCCGGCGCCACAAGCCTCGAAAACATCTATGCCCAGTCCGAGGTCTCGATCAAGAAACTGCAAACCGAATGGCATCGCGCCTTTATCTCAATCAATGAAACCCTCGGTGTCCTCGACGACAAACGCACCCGCGCCGAAGCCGGCGAAAAAATCTTCGTGATGGACGCCAGCGGCGGCGGTGGAGGCGGGGGCGGCGGAATGTCGGCCGGCACCAAAAAGAATCTCATGATTATAGCCGTTATCATCGCTATTTTGGCTGCCATGTTCCTGATACCGCCCATCCGGGAGATGTACGTGAAGGCGTTCAGGGATATCTTCCAATGATAATGATACGGATGGCACGAAAAGGGGTCAGCGGCCCGAGACGCTTTGCGGGGAAAGGAGAAACGTGGTGACAAAGCGAGAGTTGGTTATCTCGGTGGCGGAGCGGTTGGGGTATACCCAGAACGAGGTGTCCGAGGTCGTTCAAAAAACGCTCGACACCATCACCGAGTGCCTGGCCGAAGGCCAGCGGCTCGAAATCAGGAATTTTGGCGTTTTTGAAGTCAAGAAGCGCGACGCCCGCATCGGAAGAAACCCCCGCACCGGCCAGGAAGTCAGCATCTCCCAAAAGTGCGTCGCCACGTTCAAGCCGGGCAAGGCGCTCAAGGAGTACGTCGAGGGTATTGGCCCCAAACCGGCTATTGCCGAACCCGGCGCCGCCGCCGCCGCAGCCGCTCAACCCAACCAACCTGACGGGCTACCCGGCCTTAGCGTATAATTCATTCCGGCGGCAAGACGGGCCGGCCAGCCCCGCTGCGGGCCGGCGGGCCGTGTTGTCGCTGTGCCCGATGCCCGCGCGGCCGTGCGGCTGTCGACCCCGCGCACGTGTACAATGGCATGCGGCAATTGGCGCCAGACGCCGCGAGATCTCCAATCCCAGCGAGGTTATCAGTTGATAAAGAACGAAGCACGGATGACGTTTACCGAACACCTCAGCGAGTTGCGCATGCGCCTCATCCGCTCGTGCGCCGCTGTCCTCATAGCCTTCATCCTGTGCTACATCGTGCATGAGCAGATTTTCCTGATCGTGGCATACCCCCTGAGTTCGCTGAAAAACCAGGGCATCATCGTCGACGATGCAGCCGCCAACCCCGCCGCCGCCGATCCGCAAGCAGGCCAGGATCAGACCAAAACCGCCCAACAGCAACCGGCTAAAGAAAACCCCGGCAAATCCCCCTGGTTGGCCCTCAATCCAATGGAACCGTTCCTGGTACAGTTGAGGCTTTCTTTATACGCCGGGATCATTCTGGCGCTGCCGATCGTGATTTACCAGCTTTGCGCTTTCGTATTTCCGGGTCTGACGCCGTCGGAACGCAAGATTGTGCGGTTCTTGCTGATTGGCTCGACCGTCTTTGTGATTTTTGGCGTGGCCGTCGCCTATTTTGCCGTGTTCCCAATGGTGATGCCTTACCTGACGACTTTCGTGCCGCCGGGTGTCGAGGTGCAATTGCGGATGAGTGAGACCGTGTCACTCATTCTCAAAGGCATGCTCGGGTTCGCCATCGCATTTCAGTTTCCAATGGCCGTGATGGTGCTGGTCTATCTCGACCTGCTTTCACCTGCGACACTGCGAAAGTACCGTCGCACGGCCATCGTGCTGCTGGCGATAGGTTCCGCCGTGTTCACGCCGCCCGACCCCTTTTCGATGATGGCGATGTTGCTCCCGCTGGTGTTCATGTACGAACTCAGTATCTGGGCGTCTGTTATCATTTTGAGGAAACGGCGGCAGGCCGAAACGGCCGCGGGTGTTTCCTGAGTTTTGTTTGCGATTGCGGCTTCTTAGCCGCGTAAGAGGTACGTTATGTTCAACAGCATTGGCGTAGGTGAGATCGTTGTCATTGCCGTCATTGCGCTCATCATTATGGGGCCGGAGAAATTCCCTGAATTCGCCAAGATCGCCATGCGCGCATTCCGCGATATCCGTGGCTACGTAGACGACATCAAAAAAGAAATGGCCAACGAACTCAACCCCGTAAAGCGGGAAATCAACCAGTTGTCACGATACAAGCCCGAAGAGTACATCGACAAACTGGCCAGTGCCGTCACCGCTGCCGTCGAAGACGAACCCGAAGCCGAAACCAAGACCGCTTCAGATTCAGATCAAGAAGAACAAAAACCGCAAGAAGAAGCCCCGGCCGAATCCACGCAAGACAACCCGCCCCAGGCAGAACCCTACAAGTACGAAGACTAACCTTCCTGCGGGCAGTTGCCTGTCTCGCCGCGCGGGCTGAGGCGCACAACCGGCTTGCCCGGCGCAAACACCCGCAGAAGTCGCTCCTGCACCAGGGCCAATCGGCCCTCGGGGTCATCCCCCAAAGGCACTTGCCCGCCCGCCATCATCCGGTGCCCGCCGCCCGTGCCGATCCCCCGGATCACCCGCAACATTTTCAGCGCCGCGTTGCCCGCGGGCGATGATGTCCTCACCGACAGGTAGATTTTGTCGCCGCAAACACCGTAGCAGACTGCCGCCGTCATTCCCTCGAGCCGAAGGAGCAGGTCCGCCACTTCCGCGATCATTTCGGTACTGTGGCACGTTTGGATGCAGCTTACGACCGTCGTGCCGGCCACCACCACGTTGGCCAGGCTCTCGCTGAGCGTCCTGAAATACTCGGCGGGAACCGGCGCCCGGTGTATTTTTGCCAGCTTCTTCTTGTCGGCGATCAGGAACAGTTCCCGGTAGGCGTACACGTCCGCCGCGCTCGACTCGCGCCCTAGATCCTGGGTGTCGGACTGGATTCCGTAAAACATGGCCGTCGCCAGATCGCTGCCCAGCGGCAACCCCGCCGCCTCAACATACTCATACAGAATGCTGGTGTTCGCCCCGTAGCCCGGCCGCACATCGGCGTGGCGCGCCGACCACGACCGCCTCACCGGCAGCCGGTGGTGGTCGATCACCACGTCCGCCTGGCGCGACGGCGGAAGCGCGTTGATGCCCGAATAGGGTTGCGTGTCCACCAGGCACACCAGTCCGTAATCGTCTACCCTTGCCGGCTCGACGTGGCCCGCCTTGATCCGGAGCAGCCGAACCATCGCACGGTTTTCCGCCCTGCTGAACGTGCCACCATAACCGATGTCGGCCTGTTTGCGCAGTTTCGCGTGGAGCAACTCTTTCAACGCGGCGGCACTGGCGAGCGCATCGGGATCCGGGCTGTCCTGCGTCAGGATGAGGGCCCTGCCCGGCGTGTCGCAGACTTCCAACAGGTGTTCCAATTTCCTGTATGTGCCTTGGGATATGTCGTGGTTGGTAGCCATGCCGGCTTACACGTTGAATCGGAACAACACGATGTCGCCGTCCCGTATGACATAATCCTTCCCCTCGAGCCGCACATGGCCCTGCTCCTTGGCTTTGGCCATGGAACCGGCGGCCATGAAATCGTCGTAGTTGACGATCTCCGCGCGGATGAACCCGCGCTGGATGTCCGAGTGGATTACGCCGGCGGCGTCGACCGCCCGCGTGTTCTTGCGGAGGGTCCAGGCTCTGACTTCCGGGTCGCCCACCGTCAAGAAGCTCATCAGGCCAAGCATGTTGTACGCCGCATGGAGAAAATGCGTCCGCGACTCCTCCCCCAGCCCAAGATCGTCCCGAAACGCTTGCCGCTCTTCCTCGGGCAACTCCCCCACTTCCAACTCCATTTTCCCGCACAACTCCACAAGCGTCAGGTTCTCCTGACGGGCGTAAGATGAAAGCCCCGACGGGTCTGGTTTGCCTATCGACCCCTCGCCGTAATTGCCCAGCAACATCAACGGTTTCCGCGACAGAAAACCAAATCCCGCTACGTCGACTTCTTCCTGCGGCGACAGGTCGAGCGTCCGCAGGCTCGCCCCCGCCTCGATGTGATCCCGGCATCGCTTCAGGACATCGACCTCGAGGCCTTTCCGGTGTTCTTTCTCCAGGCGTTCCACCCGTTTGTCAATGATGATGAAATCACCCAGTTGCAGCTCTTGTTCCAGCGCCTTGCAATCCCTCACAGGGTCCACCGAACCCGACGGATGCATCACCTCTTCATTCTCAAATGCCCGCACGACGTGGACCAGCGCGTCCGCGTTCTTCAAAAGGGCCAGCGCACTGCTGTCTATCACTTTTTGCTCGCCGCCCGACTCGTTTGGCGCAACATCGATAAATTGGACTTCCGCGCAGGACTTTTTCCGCGGCTTGTAAATCTCCGCAAGACGGTCCACCCGGGTATCCGGCACCTTGATTACGGCAACGTTGGCGTCCCGGCTGCCAAACGCGCCCACCGCCGCGTGCGCCCCGCTTAACGCGTTGAAAACCGTCGTCTTCCCTGAGCGGGCAAACCCAATAATGCCGATTTTCATAGTCCCGTCGATTCCCATCAACCCAGTGCGTGCATGGTATCAGGATAAACCGCCGGCTGCAAATGGACCGAGTAAAACTCAGGCCGCCGTTGCGTCAGATGCTGACGTGGCCGACGACGCGCAATTTCACGCTGACGTCCCACCGGGGCGTCACCGCGGGCACCGTGCCCCTCATCCGCACGTCAAACTTGGGACAATCCGGCGCGGGATTGGCTTCATTGTTTTCAATCAGGTGAAGGAAGTCGACGGGTTCGGGCGGCTGAAGCGTGATAATTGACCCCAGACCGCTCTCCGAAGAAGTTTCACCGAGGTCAACAGCCCGCTGCACGACTCCCAGTATCGGCTTGGGCTCGTAATACATGGAAAGGTCGGTCAGCGTGTTGAAGTCGTTCTCCGTGGCCCGGATCGTGATATCCACCAACTCAAGCCGCTCCACATCGAGCATGCCCGCAACAAAACCGCCCACCGCATCCCTCACCATCTCATCCAGGTCATCCGAATCCGGCAATGTGCAAATGGGAACAGCCGGTATGTCCATATCCGGCGTGAGAACGTCGCCCGGATCCGCCTGACCGTAATTCTCCACCGAATACCCTTTTACAACCGGCACCGAGATATCGACCGAAATCGGGTAGCCCCCGCCCGAACAACCCGCTCCGGCGAGAACCAATATGCCCGCCACAACACCCGATCCCCTCATCCATGAACTGCATAGCGTCATTTTGGACCTCCATGACTACACGTACTTCTACCATACCGTGCTTGTTTTGTTTCACGGGACCCGCGGCCATACGAGTTTTTCGTGATTTCCGCAATGTACGCCGCCAAAAGCCTGACCTGTAACAAAAATCGAGGGACGGTTAAGTCCTGTTAGCGACGTACGGTTACGTCTTCCGAATGGGGTAGCGCCATTTCGTTGCGGACAACTAAAATCTCTTTACAAATCCCCCTGGAAAACAGTAAACTCGCTGGGAGGCCGAAGTGTTGCCAGCCACGCGCGCGGGACATTATAACTGCGCGGGTGGGGGTCTTTTGTCAGACATTTGGGAGGCGACAATGCCGAAAGGACTGTGCACGTATACGGGGGTGTTCTTGGGACTTGTGGTAGCCGCAGCAGGATTGGCGTACGGGGCGCCCGTGACGTTCCTGGACACGAATCTGGAGGACGCAATCCGCATAGCTATCGGCAGGAACAACGACACCCTGCCGATCGACACCTCGGAGTTGGACGTCGACACCTTCACCTCGTTAAACGCGTCCTCCCGCGGGATTACGGATCTTACTGGTATCTGGTGCTGCAGACAACTCAGAACACTCCAGCTCTACAACAACAATATCGCCGACATCACCGAACTGAGAACACTCGATAAACTGCAGGACATTTACCTCTGGGACAACCAGATAGCCGACATCACCGCCCTCGGAGGGCTCACCAACCTCCGGTTCGTGTTTCTCCATAACAACAAGATCACGGACATCTCGTGCCTCGAATACAACACCTCGTGGGGAAACGGCGATATTGTTAACATCTCCGGCAATTACATCGACCAGTACGGACTCTGCTATGTCGTACCCGCATTGGAAGGGCAGGGCGTGCTCGTTTACAAAGATGAAACCGCCAACTGCCAAGCAATCCGCGTCAACATTCCCGACCCCGCACTCAAGCTCCAACTGCGGTGGGCGCTCGACCTCAGGGACGAAGTGGTCCATCGCTACATTTTAGACACGGACCTCGCCCGGCTCAGATTTTTCATCGCAAACGACACGGGCATCAGCAATCTCACGGGCCTCGAATATTGCGTCAACCTGCAATTGCTTAACCTCGAAGGCAATGAAATCTCCGACCTCACGCCCATCGCCAACCTCAGCCTTCTGAACACGCTGTTCCTCGGTGGAAACAACATTGAAGACATCACGCCGCTCGCCGAGCTTTACGCGCTTACCGAACTCGGCCTTCAGGCCAACCTGATTTCCGACCTCACTCCCCTCCAGGCCCTCGGCGGGCTGGTCAAGCTGTATCTGAATGAAAACAAGATCACCGACATCACCAAGCTGCAGTGGCTGCTCAACCTGAAGTTGTTGACGCTGGACAATCAGAACAGAGGCGAGAGCGAAGGCGAGGGCGAGGGCGAGGGCGAAGGCGAAACCCCAAATGCGTTAACCAATATCGAGACGCTCAGCCGGCTTACGGGCCTGCTCAGCCTGCGCATCAGCGGAAATAGAATCACCGACCTCACTCCGCTGATGCCCCTGCTGGATTTGCGTGAATTGGGTATCGCCAATAATGGCATCATGGACGTCTCGCCTATCCAGGGCCTGACAAGTCTCTACTTCCTCGACGCTTCCGGGAACAACATATTGAGAATCTCTTGCCTGGACCGCCTCAAGGACATTGTCTATCTCTATCTGCACGACAACCAGATCGGCGAGATCACCGTCCTGGCAGGATATCCAAACTTGTCTGTAGCCACTCTCGCCGACAACAAGATCAGCGATATCAGCCCGCTCGTGGCCAATGCAAGCCTCGGCGATGAAAACTACGGACAGCCCTATCCGCAGGTGCGCGATATGGTTGACGTACGCGGGAACACGCTGAGCCTGGAGAACATCTGCAACGACATCCCCACGCTGCGCCTGCGTAACGTCATCGTCAAAACCGACGACGAACAAGTCTGCGACCCATTCGGCGAGAGCTTTACGCTCACCATGGCCGTGGCCGTGCCCGGATCCGGAACCGTCGAACCGCCGGAAGGATCCCGCCGCTATGTCAGCGGAACTCAAATCACCCTGAACGCCACACCCGCCGAAGGCTACGAGTTCAGCCAGTGGACCGGCGACTTCGAATCCACCGAAAACCCCGTCGACATCATCATGGACTCCGACAAGCGCATCACCGCCGTGTTCGCACAGTCGTCCATCCAGTATACCCTGACCGTCGAGGCGTCCGGTAACGGCACGGTCGTTCCGTCCGTGGGCGACCATGAATACTCCAGCCAATCGCGCGTCGAGGTGACCGCCACGCCCGCTAGAGGATGGGCGTTCAGCCATTGGGAAGGCGACTTGTCCGGCATTCTGGCTCATCAGTGGATCACCATGAACTCCGACAAACAGATCCGCGCCGTGTTTGTCGAGCAGGGACCTCCCCAAACGCTCCGGATTTATGTAAAGGGCAATGGGACCACCGATCCTGCCCCCGGATCGCATCCGTACCCGCGCGATGAGGTCGTCCCTGTTTCGGCAATCCCCGATCTCGGTTACATGTTCGTCCGGTGGGAAGGCGACCTGCCGGCGACCGCCCCGGCAAGTACAACTATACAAATGACCACCAGCAAATCCATCACGGCCGTATTCGGGCCCGATGAGTTCGATTACACGCTTGCGGTGGGCGTGGCGGGAGGCGGCACGGTGGAAGTTGAGCCGCCGTCCGATTGCCCGTCGTGCGGGCCCGGGTACTACCGCTACCATGAAGGTTTACTCGTTACCGTCACGGCCGTGCCCGATGAAGACCACGTCTTCGACTATTGGAAAGGCGCCCTCACCTCCTCCGAAAACCCCGCCATCATTACCATGGACAGCGACAAATCCATCACGCCCGTTTTCCTCTACGCCCCCGTCCGCTACGAACTGTCCATAGGCGCCATGGAAGGCGGAACCACCTCGCCCCCTCCCGGCAGCTACCTCTATGCCGAAGGAAAGAAAATCACCGTCACCGCTATCCCCGACCAGGGCTATGAGTTCGACCACTGGGAAGGCGACTACGCCGGCGCCAACCGATCCCAACTCGTTACCATGAGCGGCAATATCCATATGCAGGCGTTTTTCAAACCGTTTCCGTTCCTCACGTCGATCTCGCCCAACATTGGTTCCACCCTCGGCGGGACCTCCGTCACGATCACCGGCGGCCGGCTCGCCGGAGCCACCGAGGTCTGGTTCGACGACCGCCTGGGCGTCATCCTCTGGAGAGACGACAATGAGCTCGGCGTGCGGACGCCACCCCACGACCGCGGCGTGGCAACCATCGTCGTCGTCACGGATCAGGGCGAAACCAATCCACTCGTTGGCGCCTTCATGTTTGTCGAGCCGCCCGGCCCGCCCGAATATGGCGAAGTCGACCCCGCGTACGGGAGCATGGACGGCGGCGACTCCGTGCTCATTCGCGGGCGGAACCTCCAGTTGACCCAAAGCGTCCTGTTCGGCGATTCGCCCGCACCAATCGTCTCTTCGACCGAGAGCCGCCTCTCGGTGGTCACGCCGCCGCACGCCGCAGGCGTCGTCGACATCGACATCACCACGACGACCGGCTCGACACGCGGGACCGCCGTTTTCACGTACCTCCCGCCCCCCCAGATTGCCGGAATCAGCCCCAGCCAGGGGCATATATCCGGCGGCGAAGCCGTCACCATTTCCGGCGCAAATCTCGGCCAGGCCTCCCAGGCCGTTTTCGACAACGCGCAGGCCGCCATCACGGCCAGAACGCCCACCGAACTCGTCGTGACGGCCCCCGCGCACGCCGCCGGAACCGTCGACGTCCTCGTCATCACGCCGGGTGGCGCCACCATTGCTGAAAACGCCTACAACTACTACAGCGTCGGCGGAACCATCCGGTGCCGCGTCGCCAACAACGCGAATATGGAACCCATCTACGATGCGACCGCGCGTTTGAACAACGGATTGAGCATCTCGGGCAGCACCGACGGCATGTACGTGTTCACCAACCTCCGGCCCGGCACGTATGAGGTAACCATCATCACGGCCAACTGCGGCCAGCAAACCCGCTCCGTCACCGTTCTCGCCAACGAGCAGGCCACCCTTAACGTCATGCTCGAATGCGGAAAATCCGAGCCCGCCGGCACGTGTCAATCCCCCGCAAAGCGACTCACCACAACCATTGCCGAAACCACCATGCCACTGAGCATCCAGGATTCCCCGACAAAATCCGTCCGCGCCGAGTCGGCCCTCGCCATCCGGCTTACCGCGGCCGGGCCCATAGACCCGGCCAGCGCCTGGGCCTATGCCGAAGCCGACGGATGGACCGGTTCAGGCGGCTCGTGGCGGCCCGTCGACCCCCAAGACGGCCGCGACGGCTGGGTGGTCTATCAACCCGGCGAACCCCTGCCTGCGGGGCAGGTAGTTGCCATGACGGTTGGCGCGTCCACGCTCGATGGAACCCCCGTCGGACCGGTCACCTATGACTTCGCCGTCGTGGCCGCGGGTGCCCCGCCCGAGGCGCCCACCCTCGTCCAGGCCCCCGAAATCCGGCCGCTCCCCGGTTTGCTCGCCGCACCCAAGTCCGAAGCGTACCGCATCGCGCCGTCGCAGGTGTTTATTGCGCCCTCGACAATCCTGATCCCGCTTCCCGAAAACTGCCGGGAAGACGTCGACATCTACTACTACAGCGAGTCCATCAAGCACACCGGCTGGTACCCCGCTCTCAACGTCACCGGGTTCATTGAGCCCGGCTCACGCAGAACCGTGGAATTGGACGGCCAGCAGTGTATCGAACTCCAGGTCAACCACGGCGGCGTCATCCAGCTCGGCCAGACTATCCGCCTCAACCTCGGCGGCACAGCATCCGTCGAGATCGGTTTCACCCGAAACCCCCGCGCCTGGCTGCTGCTCGCCGGCACCCTAGTGGCCCTGTCGCTGGCGCTCGGGATGATCGTCTCCCGGCCACGGAAAGTTTAAACGAAAAACAGGGACTGACTCGATTTTCGGCAGTTTGGAAGCGTGTCTGTCCCTGCTTTTCGCGCGATCAAAACAAACCGACCGGCTCTTTCACCAACGCCACTGACTCGCTTCCGGCAGTTTGGAAGCGCATTTTCGGCAGTTTGAAAATCGTGTCTGTCCCCGTGTTCCGCATCTTGGATAAGCGCGTCTGCCCCGAATGGCGCTATCTTAAACAATCAGCAGCCGACGCATTGTCCAATTCGGGTGATATCGCGCCGGAGCAGGCGCGCCGCACGGGGTGCTTACAGGCCCGCCGCGTTGCCCAGGAAATCAAGCACGTCCAGGTCGCCGTTCCCCAGCACAAAATCAACGAACGCGCCGATCACGTCTGCACCCAATTCATTCCGGAAGAAATCGTTCAGAGACGTGAAGAAACTGCCGATCGAGTTCAGTGCTTCAAAAAGCTGCCCGCCCTGGCGGGCCAGTAGTTCCACATTATCGGGTTCCTGCATGAACTCGACCAGCCCCGAAAGCACCGAAATGGCTTCCCGCTGAATATCCAGCCCGGCAAGCAGCTCGTTCGCGAACACCGCGTTGCCCGCCAACTGCTCGCCAAAGATCCGCACACTGTTGTAAATCTGCTCGGCCAGATCCGTCTGGCCGTTCTGCTCATAGTACTTGCCATAGTCAAGCAGTTGACCGCCCAGCCCGACCAAGTCGCCGTACTGGGAGGTCCCCGCCGTCAACGCCACCAGGAGGCGCGCCACCTCTTCGGCAACCCCGCTTTCCGCCAGCGCCTGTTCCTGGTATCCGGCGGCTATCTGCGTGTAGGGATTTGCTTCGGCAAGCGTTTGGGCTGTCTCGAGGGCGCTGACGGCGCCTTCGGGATCGCCCTGGGCGAACAGGCTGGCGGCCAGTCGGTAATAGGCCAGCGCATTATTTGGATCGAGTTGCGCCTGGGCGGCAAACTCAGCGGCGGCCTTCGGTGCCGCGCCGGCCTCCTCGCCGTACGTACTTCCCAGGGCGTACCGCAGGTATGCATTATCCGGGTCGGCCTCGACAGCGGCCAACAATATTTTCTGCGCCTCTTCCGGCGGCAGGCTCCCCGCCGCCCCGATCCTGGCGCCAAACGGCAGATCCGGATTCGCCGCCAGTTCCCGGGCCTTTTCAGCCGCAAGCTCGGCCCAACGCGCCAGTTGCAGCCGGGCCGCCGGGTTGGTTACGGCATCCTTCCGCGCGGCAAGCACCTCGTGGACGCTCAGGCTGGCCTTCGTTCCTGGAACGACCTCCGCGGGCGCCCCGGCGTTTGGCCGCATCTCGTCGATAAGCTTCTGGAACGGGCTGGCCGCCACGGGTTCCGCCGGAGCCTCCGCCGTGCGGGCCAACTCAAAACGCTCGACAGCCTCCTCCGTCGGCGCAACCGGGCCGCCCGGTGTCTGCACGGCCAACGACGGGGCCTGGGGCCGCGTCACCCTGTAGCCGGCGATCCAAACCGCGGCAACCAGGGCCGCCGCGGCCGCCGCAGACGCCACCAGCCACCACGCATGGCCAAACCGCCGGCGGGACCGCGCCGGCGCCAGAGCCACCAGCCGCGGCTGCTTCAGCCGGGCCACGGCCTTCATCACGTTGTCCGTCAAATCCACCACGGGCGCGGTCTTTACCGCCGCATCGCCCAGCACTTCCAATTCCCTGCACAGGCTCGCCAGCCACCTGTACTCCGCCGCGCAATCCGGGCACGTGCAGATGTGGGCAAGCAGCGACGGTTCCGCCTCCTGCCCAAGCGGGTTCTCCGCCAGGGCCGGCAGCCGGTCGCGGTACTCTTTACATTCTTCTCTTTTCACAACTCGTCTCTACAGGCCGAATGCTTGTCGCGCAACGCCGCCAAAATCCGGCAAATCCGGGTCCGCACGGCCCCTTCGGTGCTCCCCGTGACATCGGCAATCTCTCTCGCCGACATCTTTTGGAAGAACCTCAGTGTTATCAATTCGCGGGCCTCAACTCCCAGCGTTTCAAGCACGCGGCCCAGCATCTCCCGCCGCTCGTCAGCCATCAGCAACTCGTCGGGGCCGTCGCCGGGAAACCGCAGGATTTCGCCGGCCTCGTCACGCGCGCTGGTGGCGTACTCCTCGAGCGTTTCCATCGACACCGTCTTCTTCCGCTTCAGTTCGTTCAGGCACAGGTTTCTGGCAATGCACAACAGCCACGGCCGGAACTGGCGCGACGTATCAAACCGCTGCCGCGCCGTATACACCCGGATAAACGTCTCCTGGGCCATCTCCCGGGCGGTGTCGAATTCCTTCAAATAGTGCAGGCAAAACCGGAAGACATCGTGCTGGTATCGGCGCACCAGTTCGGTGAGGGCATTATGCTGGCCCTCGCACAGGCGCGTCATCAGGACTTCGTCAGTCCTTGCCTCAGCGTTCAATCGGTGTTCCACGCCCGGGTGCTATCCCTTCCTGCGCTCTAACCGCCGACCGTAACGCTCATTTACAATACAATCAGATTGCCTGAACATAACATCCCTCGAGTACTAGACGCCGCTCCTCCGCCCCAATTCAAACCGCCTTATAATCGCGCCGCTATTTGCGCGGCTTGACTCAGAGCCCGTATTTAAAGCATTGTAGGCGCGCCGGTTGGGGAACTCAAGGCGCAGAACCTGTCACCCGGCGCCGGCACTTTTGCAGCCAAACCATAGGGAGGATCAGGCATGGTAAGCAGCTTAACTGTTCAGGGGCTGGTTGTAATGGCATTCGTCGCCCTCGCCGCCGGCGTAACTACCGGCGCGGCCGCTCAATCGCTGCCGCTCCACGATAATTGGGCCATCCAGTCTTCGGCAAAGATCGCCGGCGGCGGCGAGGCTATCTCGGTGGCCGGTTTCGCCCCCGACGGGTGGTACCCGACGTCCGTCCCGGCCACCGTCTTGGCCGCACTGGTCGAGAATAAGGTCTATCCCGACCCGTTCTACGGCGATAACATCACGAAAATCCCGGGTTACAAGCCGAAACTCTGGCTTGTCATGGATGAAGCCAGCCCGTTCTACCCGTCCTGGTGGTACAGGACCGAATTCGATGTGCCGGCCTCGTTTTCCGGCAAAAACGTCGTGCTCCACCTCGATGGGATCAACCTGCGCGCCAACATCTGGCTCAACGGCAAACTCGTGGCCGGCGACGACAAAATCTACGGCATGCACAGGCGGTTTGAACTGGACGTCAATGAGTTCCTGCGCCCCGGCGAGAAGAATTGCCTCGCCCTCGATATCACCTCGCCCGGCCACATCCCCGAACCCGCCCAGCGCACCAAGCAGATTGAATGCACCACCGGCTGGGACGACCACAATCCGCAGCCGCCCGACCTCAACATGGGCGTCTGGCAGAACGTATACCTCACCGCCACCGGGCCGGTCGCGCTCCGGCACCCCTACGTCCGCCCCGACCTCGAGGTCCCCTCGCTCGCCACGGCCCGCCTCACCGTCGCCGCACATGTCCTTAATAAGACCGACGCCCCCGTCAAAGGCAAATTGACCGGCAGGATTGAATCGGTCGAGTTCGCGCAGGACGTCGAGCTGGCGCCCCGCGAAACCAAAGTCGTCGAGTTCTCGCCCCAAGCCTTCCCGCAACTGGTGTTCTCGAACCCGCGGGTGTGGTGGCCGGTGAACCTCGGCAAGCAAGAGCTGTACGAGGCAAGCTTCAGCTTTAACATCGGCGGCCAGACCTCTGACACCGCCGCCACCACGTTCGGCATCCGCAACATAACCAGCTACCTCAACGACGAGGGCTGGCGAACGTTCAAAGTCAACGGCCAGGACACCTTGATCCGCGGCGGCGCGTGGATGACCAGCGACATGTTCCTGCGCCTCACCCCCAAACGCTACGACGCGCTCGTCCGCTATGCCCATGAAGCCAATCTCAACATGCTCCGCTCCGAAGGCTTCTCGATCCGCGAAACCGATGACTTCTACAACACCTGCGACAAGTACGGCGTCATGGTCACCCAGCAGATCTTCGGCAGAAGCATCCCTGACGAACCGCTTGCCATCGCCTGCATCGAAGACATGATGCTGCGCATCCGGAACCACCCCAGCCTCGTCCATTTCCTCGGCCACGACGAAACCTTCCCCACCGATACGCTCAACGCCGCGTACAAGGACCTCATCGCGCGGCTCATCCCCGACAGGACCTATCAGCCCCACTCCGGCGCGTTCGATATCGCGGAGCGGTTCGAAACCGGCGGCACACGCACCGGCAGCCTCCAGGTCTGGGTTTACGCCACCCCTATCCATTACTACACCCACCCGCTCACCGGCGCGTGGGGGTTTGCCCAGTCCGGCGGGATCGGCGGCATCTTCGCGCCGCTCGAATCCATGCGCCGCTACCTGCCCAACGAGGCGCTCTGGCCGCCGTTCACCGACGCCTGGTCGTTGCACACCGTCACCCAGGGCGGAACCTACTTCAATGCCGTCGTCAAAGCCCTCAACACCCGGTACGGGCAAGCAGACAACATCGAGGACTTCATCAAAAAGGCCCTCGCGCTCAACTACGAAAGCGCCCGCGGCATGTTCGAAGCCTACGGCAGAAACAAGTTCAAAGCCACCGGCATCACCACCTGGAAATACGACGCCGCGTGGCCCGCATCCCCCACCTGGCAGTACGTCGACTACAACCTGTTCGCCACCGGCGCGTATTACGGCGCAAAAAAAGCCTGCGAACCACTCCATGTCCAGTATTCTTACGACGACAACTCCGTCTGGGTGGTCAACAACCTGCCCGAAGCGTTCAACGGCCTGACCGTCACGGCCCGCGCGCTCAATATCGACCTGTCGGAGAAGCTCGCACAGAACACCGGCTTCGATATCCCCGCAAACACCTCGGCAAAAGCACTCGATCTGGCATGGCCGCCGGATATCTCAAAAACGTTCTTCCTGAAACTCACACTCACGGACAAATCCGGCAACCTGATCTCCGAAAACTTCTACTGGCTCTCCACCGTGCCCGACTTGCCAGATCCCAACCCCAGGTCGTTCCTGAACCCCGCGTCCACGAGCGATTTCACCGCACTGGCCACGCTGCCCGCCACGAAACTGGCCGTCTCCAGCTCGTTTGAACCCGACGGCAACGAGCAGGTTGCCCGCGTCACCCTCGAAAATAAGGGCGAAGGACTGGCCTTCTTCGTCAACCTCGCCGTCACACAAGGCGAAGGCGGCCCCGAAGTCGCCCCCATCTTCTGGCAGGACAACTACGTCACCCTGCTGCCCGGCGAAAAACGTGAGGTGACCGGAAGGTTTTATTCCGAAGATTTGGCAGGAAAAACGCCCGCCGTGAAGGTAACTGGCTGGAACGTCCAATAACAATCCGAATCAGAAACTCAGGAGAACTTTTCAAAAGTTCTCCTGAGTTCCTGTTCTCCTGCCCCTATGTCGCAATTGTCCCAGTTGTCCCAATCGTCCCACCCAAAATCTCTCCGACACAAAAACAAGAAGCGGCAATTGTGCAAACTATTCACGTGCTCCAATCAACGCACCGTTTGTGATACATTAATGTGGCGTGGCCACTTGACCGGGGAGTGTTTTCATAATGCAAGACATCCGATGGGAACAGCGGTTCCAGAATTTCGACCGAGCGGTTGTGTTGCTGCGAGAAGCCGTCGAACACGGCCTGGATAAACTCTCAGACCTTGAGAAAGAAGGGGCCGTGCATCGGTTCGAGCTGGCGCTGGAACTGGCGTGGAAGATTCTCAAGGATTATCTCGAATACGCCGGAACGATAGTAAAACCGGTCACCCCGCGAGGCGTAATCAAGGAAGCGTTCACCGCACAAATCCTGACCGACGGCCAGGTCTGGATCGACATGCTCAACCACCGAAACCTCTTGTCGCATACCTACGATGAAGCCACCTACGAAGAAGCTGTCCGCGCAATCCACGACCGGTATTTGCCGGCAATCGTCGAACTCCACCGCTGGCTCAAGGAAAAGGCGGCCAAATGACTGCCAACACCGCGCTGACTGAACACGAACTCGAGATGATCCGCTCCGTCCTCGCACGCCACGACGAAATCACCGGCGCCCTCCTGTTCGGCTCGCGCGCCAAAGCCACCGCCGCACCCTCCTCCGACATCGACCTCTCCCTCCTCGGCACAAACGACTGGCTCCTTGCCGAAGAAATCGCCGCCGAACTGGACGAACTACCCCTCCCATACCGGTTCGACGTAAACGCTTTCGACACCATCCGGCACCAACCCCTGCGCGAACACATCCAAAGGGTGGGCGTCAAGATTTACTAAGGTGGGGGAAAACCGCGGCGCGCCGCGATTTGTACCACTTTGGCGAGCCGTTCGGCGGTGCGCAAGTTGGGGTCAAAATGATCCCCACTTCTCTTCTTCCCCTTCCCGCCATCATGCTCCGCTTTCTTCTCCCGGTCGTACAGGAGCCCGCGGAGGTAGCTCGCCGCGTCGGGTACGAGATTGCGGCGGCCCCACAATGCCCCAGGCCGTTTCAAGGTGTATATCTTACCCTCTGCCCGCCCCCGTTATCGCCGCCACGGCCACCGCAGCGCGCCGGTTGGGCAAAGAAAGACCCCGACGCCAGATTACAGCGCCGGGTTTATTGTACGCGCGGCCCGCTTATTTTCGCCCGCCGGACCACCAGCGGGAAACCGCACAGCGGCGGGTGCCGCAGAAGGGGCAGGGGGTTAGTTTTGTCCCCAAAATATGTTCCCCAAAAGCGGCGCGAGATTAGAAAGAAACGAGAGTAGCGCCAGAACCATAACCGCGATTTCCAAGATTTCCATGTCACATAACCCTTTCTCTTGTTGTTCGCCTAATCCAACTTACTGTTGTTCCTGTTTCTGTTGTTTGCTGTTTGAGTCGAGAACCCTGAAGGCAAATGTGTAAGTTTCTTTTTCGCCATCAATCTCGAAGGGAATCATAACTGCTATGTTTTTTGTTGGTGACTTGCGTGTGTAGTATGGAAGGACAATAATAGGTCCGCCCGACAACCGAAAAATGCCGTCTGGAGAAAATAGCCTCTCTAATGACGTTGCACCCGCCGGAATCGCAATTGGCGCTTGACTCAAGGCAGTATTCATAATTGTCACATCTCCGCGTACAAGTCGGTGAGCATTGCCAAGCGCATCAACAAAAGAGGCGTTATCCCATTGAACAGATATCGGGTTTGTGGTCTTATTCGTAACCCGTACGGTAAAGGAATCTCCAAAGAATGACCACGAGGCCGCTATCAATCCATCCTCAAAAACATAACCATCCTCTGATATTTTCGCTTCACCGAACTTCTCCAAAGCCGCTTGCGGTCGGACAACCCCCGTAAGCCTAACTGGGATTGTGGTTACACACCCAACTACACATAAGACAAGAATCAACAAGACTAATTGTTTCATCGCTTGCTGGCCTCCGCGTTTGCCCCCACAGGCTCTTTCCGTTTATGTGCCGCCCCGTCAGCCGCTTTTTGTCGCCATAGCATCGTATCCCCGGCGTTTCCGGGCGCGGCTTCAGCAACCGGAACAAGATCTGTGTGAATGGTGTCTGGCAGATTGGCAGATGCGCCACTGGCGGCCTCAATCCCTATGCCTATGGGCGCAAGTAGGCCGATCAGTAAGAGGTTGCCAACGCCTGATCCCGCCGCGTTCTTCCCTACTGTTCGGTCAACAGGACAGGTGACAGTATGGTAGCCTTCAAGTGAGTAGGTGGCGAAATAGTTCTTTTTTTTAGAGAGCTTTATTGTCCCCGGCGTGGTAGTCGTGAAGTAAAGGCCCGGCTTTTTCGATTCCACGGCCACCTTTGCGCCCCGAGGTTCGGAGGTAAAAGTAACGTTCTTGTTGGTATTGCCGACAATTGTCGCGCAGCCCGTGAAAGAAAGAACCGCAACCATAAGCACTACAAGCTTGGCAATCCTCATTCCGTTCCCCTTTCATCATATTTGTACAGAAACCGGAGCGCTCACGCTTTTATTTGTCTTGTACCCAAATTAGCGTACCGCCGCCCCAACGAGATCCGCCGACCTCGTTGCCCCTAAAATCAACGACTTTGATTTTAGCTTTGTTGGGATCTTTCGGAGACGCTATAGAAGCCCAAAGACTTTGGAAACCTTGTGCGCATTGTAGCCGACTTTGATAGTTGGTGAGGTGCCATTCATTCACCACCGTCAAAGTTGCTATCCAACTTTCGCCGTCAGGAGATTTAACTCCAACGTTGCTGACGATTTGTGCGCCACTTTCCTTGCCGATTTCATTTAGTTTCTTAATAAATTCGTCAAGAACCCTTCTGCCTTTTTCTTCCGGAGTTTCATTTTCAAGCTTTTGTTGCTTGGCCACCGCCGCGAGGACCATTTTCCGGCCTTCTTCCTCTGAAACGACGACGCTTTCATGTACATATCCACTTATATCGCCAAAGAGTTTTAGCTTATACCAACTACCTTCTTTGGCTTCATATTCGTAACACTCAAGTTCCCACGTTTTACCAAGGATTGGACCGTTTGGAACCTTGCGAATATTGTCCACTCTCTTTGCAAACAGAAGTTTTAGGGGGTTCTCCGATGTTGCCGCTCCTGCTGGCGGCGAATCAAAGGTCTTGCCAGTCGTAAAGCCTTCGCCCATCCAGCCTTCAATACCGCAATATCGCACCTTAAAATAAGTTGCTGATATCTTACCCTCTCTTGTCTTTCTCTCTTTCGTCTTGGTTTCGAGCACCTCAAGCGCTTGATTCGGCGGTATTAGAGTTATGGTCTGACCTGAATTAAAAATGGCATTGCACGGAGCACTTGAGCCAGGCGCAGTTACTACATATTTCTTCTCGGCGGCGGCACAAACCGACAACAGAACAATTAGCATTGCCAACACGGCGCATCGCATATGATCTCCTTTCATCGTGTTTGCGCAGGAGGCGCTGCATGAGCGCCGTCTCCATGCGGCTTAGCTTCAACAGGTTGCGTGTCGTCTTGCTGGCCAGCGCCCGAAGAGAGCTTGACTGCCTTCGCGAGCGCGCGCTTTACAGCGGCTCTGGCCTGAACGGCGCTGTCGCACTCGATAACCTCGCGCTTAAGGACTTCTGTCCGCAGGACGTACTCAATCTCCTTATTATCAATGTGAATTCCAGGCGCGATTCTCTTTAGCTCGCGTCGGAGGGCCGTCATGCAGGATTCGGACAACAGAAGTGCGCCGATGACGAAGCGGTTGATTGCTTGTCTGCGGCGATGAAACTCCTCAATGGCAGCGCGTGAAATGCCTTCTTTACAAAGCAAGAAAAGCTTCTGTTGGTCTTCCTCTTTTCTCGCATCCATTTCCAGAAGGTTGAACTCCATTACCTTCTCTTGGCTTACGGGCTTCTGAAAGATAATTTTGTAAACTTCCCAATTGATGCCGTTGGTTAGGACAACCCAGTCAACGCCATGGTTTGCCCCGTAGTCCGCCGCCTGTCTCAGGTGCGTTTCTTTAAGGCCGATCCCTATCGGTTTAACCTCAATGAGATACTTGACGCTTCCCTCAATCTTGATCGCCAAGTCGCAATACGTGAGGCGGACGGCAAACTCACTCGTGATGTCCGTATATTTATCGAATGCTAAAATGTAGCTCAGGATGTCGGTGACAATGACCACTGTGTCAGACTCATTGACATCACGGTCCTTTGCTGCCTGAAGTATCTTCTGAAACCGCCCAAGTTCCTGCTGGAATCGCTGAATGCTTTTCTTTGGAATTGTAGCCATGTCAAGTCCCTCCCTTGTATCGCGTACTATGTGCCCCAATGCACCACACGCGGCGACAGTTTACCTGTAGTGGGATTCCCAAGCAAGTAATCAGACAGGCCCGCCCAGCGCCCCCGCCGCCCGTAGGCAAGCGAGTCTGATGGCATCTTATTCTTGGGCGCGGAAAGCGGGGACTGGGCTGGACCTTGATGCGATGTTCGCGGAAATGGCAGACACCCTTTCTAGCCTTCCCCTTGACACCCTGCCTCTTCCTTACAGCGTGGACGGCGACACGTTAATCCTTTCCGGCTTCATCGCCTTTAGCCGCTTCGACGACGGTTTCGACTACAGCAACCCTGACTCCAATTCCTGCGCACAAGAAACTACAGTTCGTTGACTGGAAAAGACGGCAAGCCGCCAGACTGCCTCACAGACTGACGGCTCGTTTTCCTTATTCTATACCCGCTTCACGTGCTCAAGAACACTACTGCCACGAAAAGTACCAGCATAATCACGCCCATGATGTCGTCCTCCGCATAACCCTAATGGCCCAACCACTGACCGCCCCAAAACGGCCGGCGCACCGCGCGGCGCCTGAAAATCACTCCACGTACTCACATTAATCCTCAAGTCGCCCCGTTGGTTTCATTGCGTGAACCGGGCCACATCCGGTCAGATAATTGTTGACAACCAAGACGCATCGCGGCTTAGTGGGCCACTTCATAAATTCGCTAACGTATTCATGCCGCAAAAAGCGGGGACAGACACTATTTTCAAACTGCCGAAAATCGAGTCAGTCCCCGTTTTTTGCTTTGTGTATTATACGTTGCCGTATTTATGGATCCGTGTACTTAGCCCCAATACAACTAGCCGAAAACGCCATCGGGTCTCTACAAGAATCCCGGCAGGGATTCGACAACCGTCAGCCCAGGGTAGCTCCCGGCCCGTACCGTTCGCTCTGTACCCGCCACGTACCGCAGACGCCAAACAAAAAACCTTGGCGACCGTCTCACAGCAGTCCAAGGGCCGGGGAGCTACCCTGGGTATAGGTGCGTCACACAAAGAACCCCGGCAGAGGTTCGACAAGGACAGCCCCCCCAACCCGTTTTTTTGCTTGACAAGTCCGACACGGTGTAGTAGGATGCCGATGTCCGACAATGTGTAGGAGGTCATGGAGGATTTGGCCGTGAAGAAGTTGCCCGAAGTCAGCGAGGCCGAGATGGAAGTGTTGCAGGCCCTGTGGCGGGACGGGCCGGGGACGGTGCGCGAGGTAAGCGCACGCCTGAAGACACGCAAACGCCGATGGGCCTATACGACCGTCCAGACGCTCCTGAACCGGTTGGAGTCGAAGGGACATGTGACGGCCGACAAAACCAGCCTGGCGCACGTTTACCGCCCTGCAATGACTCGCGACCGTTTCCTGTCGCAACGGCTGCGGGACTTGTCGGATCGCCTCTGCGACGGCGAGACGTCTCCGCTGGTGGCGGCGCTGGTGACCGGACGCAACTTTACGCCTGAAGATATCGAGCATTTTCGGAAACTGCTGGACGAATACGAGCCGAAACGAAAGTAGCCAAGGGGGGACCTGAAATGTGGTTTGCTTTTCACCTGTTAACAGTCGCGGTGCTCGCTGTCCTCGTTGAACTCATCTGCACCGTACTGCGGCCGCGCCCGGCCGTTTGCCATCTGCTGTGGCTGGCGGTGCTGATCAAGCTGATGACGCCGCCGGTGGTGTCGTGGCCATGGGCTCTGCCCGGCTCCGGCGGACTTGAACGTTTTGCCGTGCTGGAATTTGCTTCGGCGCCCGCTGAGGAGCCAGCCATGCCCAATGGCCATCAGTTGGCCCGCGCAGCCGCATCTTCCGCTTCCCCGGCCGCGCCGCAGCCGTTCGCGATTGACATGGTGTCCACGGGGATCGGTTTGTGGATCGTAGGGGCTGTTTGTGCGGCCATCTTGCAGGCAGTCCGGCTCCGCAAGCTGCGCAGAATCTCACGCCGCACCTCGCCGGCGCCTGATTGGCTGGACTCCTTGGCGGCAGAAATGGCGCAACGGCTCGAGGTGCGGCCGCCCCGCGTGCTGCTGGCCGAAGGCTTATGTTCAGCGGTGGCTTTCAACGCATGGCGGCCCAAAGTCCTCGTGTCGCACGAGCTAATCGGAGCCATTCCGCGAGAGGATTTTGCGGGCATCCTGGCGCACGAACTGGCCCACCTCAAACGTTGCGATTTGTGGGCCGGCCTGCTCGAATTTGCGGCGCAATGCGTCTGGTGGTGGAACCCGCTGCTGTACGTTGTCCGGCGGCGTCTGCACCTTTACAGAGAAATGGCCGCCGACGCCTGGGTGCTATGGGCGTTGCCGGACGGGCGGCGAACTTATGCGGAGACGCTCGTGCGCGTCGTGGACCTCGCCTCGCGCCAGCCCGCTCCCATGGCCGCATTCGGCATGGCCAGCGGCCCCGCGTCCGCATTCGAGCGGCGCCTGGCCATGGTGCTCGAAGCCGCATCTCCGTGCCGGCTCCCGCGCGTCACGCTGGCCGCGACGCTTCTGCTGCTGGTGTTGATTGCGCCGGGATGGTCAACCGCCCGGCCCGAGGCCGCTGCGCCCGCCGCCGCAGTTGACGAATCGCCGGCGCCGGCACCAGTGCCGGCGACAGCCGGGGGTGAACCGGAAATGGTCGCGGATCTCCGAGCGTGGTTCGTCGTGCCGAAATTGCGGGGCAGTTCCGGCAAGAAGATCGGCGCCGAGGCCGGCAACGGGACCCCACAGTTGCTCGGGCTTATCACCTGTTCGCTGGGACCGGGCGAACTCGTTGTGGGCGGCAAACCGGTCGTCATGCAGGGCAACGAACTCCGGTGGGGCAATGATCAGGAGCCGACAGGAGGCGACGTGGTTCAGATCTTCGCCACGACGGTCGGCCTGCGCTCCGACGAAGGAACGGTCATAAAAGCTGTTCCTCCCGAGCGGTTTCAGCAACTGCGCGGCCTCGCCGGGCTGGAATTGTCATTTCGACCCGCGCAGGAAGGCTTGCGGGCCTGGATAAAAACGGTCCGAGAGGGCAACGACACGCCGCTCTCCGCTCCCTGTACTTTCCTGCACTTGACGATCCCGCGCGACCAATGGCAGGCAATCTTGATGAACATCGCCGCACCCAAAGGAAAACGCGCCGGAACCCTCATGCTCTTCTGGAAAGTCCGGCCCGCTACCCCTGAACTCCTCGATCAGGTCGAGAACGGCGACACCGACGACTGCCGCATCACCCATTCACCCGCCGTCCCGTTTACGGGAATTTACGCCACGGCTGTTTTTAAGATCATAGAAGTGCCGGAAGACGAATACCAGGAACTTCAGGCTGTTCTAATGCCGCCCGTAATGGGCGGCATGGGCGGCGGTGACGCGGGCATAAGCGGCTACGGCGGAGGTGGAATTGCAGTGACAAGCGAGAAGCCGCCTGTCTATCATTTGCAGGACCCGCAGGCGGTTTTAGACGTGCTTAACTCCAATCAAAGCAAGGCGGAACTGCTCAGCGCGCCCCGCGTGACGTTTGCCGTTGCCACAGTGCCTCCAGGCATCAAAGTACTGCAGCGAGGAGACGACACATTCGACAACCTGCTGGAAACATCACAAGCGTTGGCGGAGTTCTGGGAAGATGCCCGGCCCACAGCCGTTATCGCCGACTTGCGTACAGAGACGTTTGTAGACCGTTCAAAAAATAGGGTCCAGATGCATGAAGGTCTGATTGCGGCTATTGCCGCAAAACAGGACGAGGGCGCAGACACCATAGCCGCACGCGTCCTTGTCGAAGATCTCCGGCTCCAGCGGCACAAGCGGGGCCTGGCGTTCTGGAAGCCGCGCCGGCTCCCCGACGTACTGAGCAACCCGGTCGAAGTCAATTTCACCTGCACCCTCGGCGAAACCGTTGCTTTCGAAGCCCCAACGCCAAAGCCCGCCACCCGCCGCCTCATCCTCCTGACCATCGATAAAGCCGAGCACCTTTAACTTCCCTTTAGGCGCGCTGTTTGGAGTGCTGCCGCACTCCAAATAGGTGCTCCCAATTCGCCGTGCACTCCTGTATAGTAGCGGCCTTTGATGTAATCACATTGGGAGGTTTTGCCATGCGCCGTTTCACCCTTGCCGCCGCTTTTATTGCCATAGTTCTGTTTGCCGCTGCTTCATGCGCCGAGTTTAAGGCCGGGTTTGCCAAACTCGATATCACCCCGCAGAAGCCTTGCCCCATGTGGGGCTACGGCGACCGTCACGACATGCTTTCCGTGGGCACGCTCGACCCGCTGTACGCCAAGGCGCTGGTGATCCAGGCGGGCGGCGATAAGCTGGCGCTGGTCGGGCTGGATATGGGCAGGAGTCCCACCGAAGCCATGATGGGAAGGATCCGCAACGCCGTTAAGGAAACCTCCGGGATCAGTTACCTGATGATTGTCGGTTCGCACACGCACTATGGGCCGGTCATCGAGTTGCTCGACAAGGACGGGATGGGCAAGGGCCGGTTCGACGACGCGGTCGCGTATGCCTCGGAGTTCGAGCGCAAGGTCACCCAGGTTGTCAACCAGGCCGCGGGCAAGATGCAGGACGTCAAGATCGGCTGGGGCTCGAAGGAGGTCGAATACAACCGCAACCGGCACTGGAAGTCGGAGCCCAAACCGCTGGATAAAGAGCTGTCCGTGATCCGGCTCGACGACATGTCGGGCAAGCCGTTCGCCGTCATCGTCAACTTCGCCGCGCACCCCACCAGCCTGCCGCCGTCGCAACTCCTGTTCTCGGCCGAATATCCCGGCCAGATGATGAACGCGGTCGAGGCGGAGCTTTCGACCAACTGCATCTTCATGCAGGGCGCCAGCGGCGACATGTCGACCGAGAAGCAGGGCAATGACACCATCGAAGCGTTCGGCAAAGTCCTGGCGGCCGAAGCGCTCGAAGTGGCCAAGGCCATCACGGCGGCCGTTCCCGCCAAGCCGTCGATCGCCGGCATGGATGATAGGTTGTCGTTTGCCTCGCGCATCGAACTGCACAATCCGGCGGTTCAGGCGATCTTCAAGGAGGCCTTCTTCCCCGAGCTGATG
>Ga0315285_10000432_pt1 | contig 43359 bp, 36 predicted proteins | sample YL17G09_36_MG_FD_203698 | JGI IMG/M metagenome (GOLD analysis project Ga0315285, IMG submission 203698) | Sediment microbial communities from Yellowstone Lake, YNP, Wyoming, USA - YL17G09_36 | ecosystem: Environmental > Aquatic > Freshwater > Lake > Sediment | place: USA: Wyoming | collected...
CGCGCGCGGCGCAGCGGTGGAAGAATGCGGGGTCCGGCCGCCTTCCGCAGCGTGAAAGACAGGCGAACATGCCTGTCCAGGCATCAAATGAGTAGCTTCCGGAAATCATGATTCTTTCACAGGCTCAATGGCGACCGCTATCTCGCATCACGACATCAATGTCAAGACAACGTATCGCTTCTGTCAGAAAGTCAGGTTGCTCACTGAGCCGATCGGGGGCTAATGGAGTGGTTGCAAAAGACCGACTATACCTTATACTAGTTCGTTTCCTGACCCGGGCGCGAGTCCGGGACGCGGTCGGATAACAGCCAGAGAATAGGAGATCCAATGGCACTGGGTTTCTTCCGTCGTCGTCAGAAAATGGTCATCATCATCATGGTTGTCCTGATGTTGGCGTTCCTGGTCCCGTATGGAGCCAGCGAGTTCTTCCGTTCCGATCCGAGCAAGGCGTCTATGGGCGAAACCCGGTTCGGGGTATTGACGCTGGGCGAGGTGCAGACCGCCGAGGCGGACATCAACGCCCTGCGGGCGATGGGGCTGGGCAACGATCAGCGTGCCCAGCAGTGGCCCCTGGAGTTGGCCTTCCTCCAAGTGGTCCGCGGCTCCGGGGAGAGCGAGGCGGTCAAGGCCTACGCCATGCTGCTCAAGGAGGCCGATGCCGCCGGCGTGGCCGTCAGCCAGCATGACGTCGATGAGTTCTTCCGATCCCTCGGCTGCACCGATGAGAGCACCTACAAGAGCCTGATATCCTCCCTGCGGTCCGGCAGCCGGGGATGGACCGAGCAGTTCATCCGAGGCGCCGTGGCCGGTTGGCTGCGGATATTCAAGGCTTACACCGACGCCGGGGTCGACTGCCCGCCTTCGGAAACCGAACTCCAGGTGACCTGGCGCGACGTCAAGGAGGAGATAGATCTTAATGTGGTCCGGTTCAAGGCCGAGGACTTCGTCAAGGGCGTGCCGGACCCCAACCAGGATATCATCAGCAAGCAGTTCGACGCCTATCGGACCATCTACCCCAATGCGAACCAGCAGCAGCCGGACCAGATGGGCTTCGGATACAAACAGCCCGGCCGGGCGGTGGCGCAATACATGCTGCTGAGCGGCGAGGCCATTGGCAGGGTGACCGAGCCGTCGTTCGATACGCTGGTGGACTACTACAACCGCAACAAGGGCGAGTTTTTCCGCGAGGCGCCGGTCGGCCCGGCGACAAAGCCCGCCGATGCCAACACCCCCACCATGCGGATTGGGCTGTCCTTTGCCGAGGCCAAGGCGCAGGTCATCGAGCGCCTGCACGACACTACGGTCCGCGCGCGCATGGACGAGTTGACGGCCCTGGTGGAAACGAACGTCAGGCTTCTGCTCAAGTCCTCCGCGGACCCCAACACGGTTTATCAGAAGGTCCTCGACGGGATGGCGACCCCCGCCGGCGACATGCTGGACAAGCAGTTCAAGGGCTTGAAGATCGAGAACGTCTCGCTGAAGGACGCTATGGGCCGCCTGGCCAGCGCAAGCGGGCTCGCGGCCATCTGCTTCCCGTGGGGCACCCACGGCGACCAGACGCTGGAGCCGTCGGTCAAGGTTACGCTCACCGGCGACATGACACTCCGCGAGGCGCTGGACAAGGTCTGCCTGCAGGTGAAGTGGCCTCGCCTGGAATGGGCCGGGTGCCGGAGCTTCAACAACATCCTGTTCAGTGTCCGGGCCACCGGGCAGGGAATCGATTTCTTCCCGATCAAGGTCGCGGAAACTCCGTTGTGGACGTACGAGCAGTTCACGAAGGACGAGGTCCTCGGCTCCTGCCACGTCAACGCATCGGGTGAAGGGCAGAGCTTTGCCCAGACGGTGTTCTCGGCCGCCGGACTGACCGAAACCCCCGGCCAGGCCGCGCTGATCAAGATCGGCGAGCAGGGAAGGCGAATGTACCTGGTCACCTTCAAATATGACCCGATCAGCGGGAAGAAGATCGGCTCCGACAACGGGCGACTGTTGTGGCGGCTGGTGCAGGTGGTGCCGGCCCACGTTCCCCATATGATGACTCCGGAAATCAACCAGCAGGTCGTCAGCGACCTCAAGCTTCAAGCCGCCATGAGACTCGCCGAGAACGACGCCGGCACGATCCGCGACGGGGCGGAGAAGGTCGGCCTGGCCGCCGCCGCCCAGCGCAAAGGCCTCAAGATTATCACCACCGGCCTGTTCTCGCGGCGCCAGCCGAACATGAACTGGTCCGTTGTGCCCAAGCTCGACGAGCTCGACACGCCCGCCCTCGATGCGTACTTCATTACCAAGGCTTTCGAGCTGATGCCCAGGAATGTCGAGCCTAATGCCCCGGCCGAGCGCCTGGCCGTCGCCTTGGTTCCAATCCCCGCCAAGGCTGAGGTGCTGGTCATCCAACGGATCGACTACAAGCCGGTGCTGCGCCGGGAATACGAGGACGCCGGCAGGCTCATCGTGGCGCGGTTCCTGATTATCCAGCGGCGCATGTTGCTCCAGGCGGCGTGGTTTAACGACCGGAACATCCGGCGGCGCCTGGACTACAAGGTAAGAGGAGCCGGCGAGTAGCTAACGTTCGTAGTGTGCCCGTAAGGGCATATTCTTCCGGGGGGGCAGGGATAACGCCTTCCTGCCCCCAAGGGGACGGCGTCACTACGAACCTGGCCCAGCCAAAGCGTCCTCTTTTGGCCGCGACGCAACCTGGCCGTTTTCGGCGTGTGCGAGGAAATATCCTGGCAGTGCGGTTCCTGAGCCCGGCAGGGCGATTGCGGATAGCCACGGGCGCAAGCCCGTGGACCGTGCATCCATTGATCCGGAGCCCCAGCGGGGCGAATGAGACCGTCAATCGCCCCGCTGGCCTTAGGCCCCCGAGGGGGGCTCTTTGCCTGGAAACCGGCGTTCCACGGGCTTGCGCCCGTGGCTAATCGCAAACGTCCCTACGGGACTAAGACGACCTCCAGCAACAACTTCCAATCTGCCAGGAAAAATACTCGCACACTTTTCGGCCGCAGGCGGGCTTGACAGTGCGGCTGAGTCTGCTAAACTAAAAAGTAAGGCATTGCCTCGTTGGCGAGGCAGCCCGACACGGGTAGGTAGCTCAGTTGGTAGAGCACGCGACTGAAAATTGCGGTGTCGGGGGTTCAACTCCCCCCCTGCCCATCCGCCTTCGCCAAGGCTTCGGCGGATTTATCCGCCTTGGTAAGTGATCGGCGGATTTATCCGCCGGAGCTTTGGCGAATGGCGCTGCCCGCCATAGCTCGCCGAAGCCCGACCAGCGGGAGGGCGAAGGACAGCGACGGCGGGCTTTCCTCTTCGGGGAAAGCCAGATATGAGAGCGGTCTACCTTATTCGAAGCCTGTCGCAACCCGATCAGACTTACGTCGGTTCTACCGGCGACGTGGGCAAACGGCTTGCTGAGCATAACGCTCGGTATTCTCACCATACATCGAAATTCGCCCCATGGGAGTTGGTGGTGGCGGTTCAGTTTCTCGACCCTCGCAGGGCCAATGCATTTGAGCGATATCTGAAATCCGGTTCAGGGCGAGCTTTTGCCAACCGCCGCTTCTGGTGAGTCGGATTTCCTGGCGGACCAAGTGGCCGCCTCCATTCCGCCAGTCCCAACTGACTCGCAAGGCGATCAGTTTCCGTAGCCCGATAGCGCTTCGGGTCTCAGACTTTCCGCGTCATGTTGGTTTGCCACAGACACAGGCCCCGGTTCCGGGCCTTTGCTGCCGCTCTACTCTCTGTCCGTTTCCCCCTGCCATCCGCCGCCTTGCGGTGGTATCATGGAGCTTTGTGGTCGGCGTGTGCCGGCCGCGAGTTGAAAGACAACATCACGCAGGTTACTGACAATGACGCGGCAGACTCCGGCTATTGAAAATCCGCAATCCGGCTTCGCCGAGGCTACGCCGGACAAGTCCGCAATCCGCAATCCGCAATCAGTTCCGCGTGTGCGGGTGCTGGACGTCGAGTACGCGCACATCCGCCTGCCGGGCGGCGACGACCTCTACCTCACGGAGTTCGGCCTGCCTTTGGCCCGGCAGCTCATGCCGGAGAACTACTGGACCGACAAGGACTGGTTCGGCGCCCACAACGAGCGGCTCAGCGGCACCAGCACGCTCTACCGGATCGCGACCAGGCCCGTCGGCGGGCGCCGCGGGCTGAACATCGTCCTGAAGTGGAACCGCATGGGCCAGGACGTGCCCGGCTCGACCGAGGCCGGCGACCTGACCACCGCCGAGTTCAACAGCCCGTTCGAGGAGTTCGCCCTGACCATCGAGATGCGCGAGACGCGCTACGAGTCGCCCGGCGTGCTCTTGACGCACAAGCCGCTGGCGATCTACGTGCCGGCCCAGAAGGCGGACCTCGACCGGCTCGGGCGCAAGGAGCACCGCATGGCCGTCAAGCAGGACGCCCACAAGGGCTTCGAGCTCGACCCGCGCCGAAAGTACGCCGTGATCTACGAGTGGATCAAGGGCATCGACGCCACCGAGGCCTGCCGCATCGGCGTGCTGGACAAGCAGGCCCTTGCCGGCCTGGTCGAGCGCACGCGGCGGGACATGCTGAGCAAGGGCTTCATCGTCCGCGACACCAAGCCGCAGCACGTGATCGTCCGGCCTGACGGCAGCGGCGGACTCATCCGCGATCCCGGCGGCAGGATCCTCTACGCGTTGGTGGACTTCGAGCTGCTGGAGCGCACGGCCCAGCGCGAGCAGGAGATCCGCGCCCTCAAACGCAAGGCCTACCTTGTCCGCCAGGCCCGGCGCTTCGAGGCCCGCGAGACGTTCCCGCCTCACCTGGCGCCGGTGCGGATATTCGGCGTCGATTACGTTTACGGACACATCGAGAGCACCGGCGGGGCGCTGTGGGTGGTCGGAAAGGACCCCGAGCTGTTCGACTACTTCCTGCCGGAAAAGTGGCGAAAAACCCAGCGAACCCGCCTGTCGGTGACCAACCAGGTCTACGACACCGTCACAAAGGACAACATCCACCTGGTCTGGCGGGTCTGCCGAATCGGCGAGCAGCCGGATATGGACCCCTTCAAGGACCACGAGAAACGAATCCTCGAATACGGATATAACAGCCCGTTCGAGGAAGTCGCCCTGGCCATGGAGTTGACCGCACGCGGCATCGAGACCATCTACCCACGGGCGATCTACATGACCGGCGAGGCCGCCAAGCTCCCCGCCGCCCTCTCCGACGAGCGGCGATTCGTGAACCACGCCCACCTGGTCATGCCCGACGGGCGCTGCGCCCTTGAGCCGGACCACGACTACATCATCATATGGGGATACTGGAACGGCCCGGATGAGCTGCTGGCCGAGAAGGACGAGGACTACTACACCGGCGTCAACGCGCTGAGCGCCTACCGCGACGGGCTGATCGAGCAGGAGATGTACCTGCGGCTGATGCAGGCGACCCGCGACCGCCTGACCGCCGTCGGCGTCGAGGACCTCAACCTCCGCGGCAACCACCTGATCCTCTCGATCGACAAGCAGGGCCGCCTGCTCGTCGACCCCGCCACCCGCCTGCCCGTGGTGCGAATCTGCAACTTCGAGTTGCTGCGAAGGGCGCAGTGATTGGCCCTTGAAATGCCGCGGCGCTCACGCCGGCTTCTTGGCCGCGCCTTTGCCGGCCGGCTGAGTCGCGGCCCACGGGGCGGCCGTCGCCTTGTAGACGGCCTTGCCGGGTTCCAGCGACAGATCGGCCACCAGCATGGACAGCGGCAGATGCCGGACCTTCACCGTCTTGGGCGTCGCCTGGTAGATGACCCGGACGCCGGCGATGGTCTTGTCCTTGGGGGACGGGCGAATCGGGGTCTGTGCCAGTTGCGGTTCCTCATACGGCCTCACGTCCTTGACGTCGAGGAAGGCGCCTTGCTGCATCTGGCGATCTTCTCCTTGGAAGGTCAGGAAACCCCAGCCGGTCGTCATCAGGACGTCGCAGCACTTGAAGCCATGATTCGCGTTGGATGGGTCGTAGAAGACCCATCCGGCGTCTGGAAGGTACGCCTCGATGAATACATGCCCGCTGCCCTCAATAAACTTGGCATTGACGGTCTCGGCGGGGATGCCCATCTTGCGCAGCAGCGCACAGGCAACCTTGGACATGCCGTAGCAGTTGCCGAGGCCGTCAGCCAGGATGGTGTCGCTCTTGCCGTTCGCCATGGACTTGAACTTGATGTTCTCATCCACCCAGATGGCGGCCAGCTCCATCGCGTCCACGGCGTACTTGCTCTTGGCAAGGATCAGCTTGGCGACGGCCTCCAGCTTGGGATTGTCCGGATTGATATCTTCCGTCGTGGCAAGGGCCGAAGCGTAGAACTCCTGGACCTCCTTGGGATACGGAAGCTTGGCCGCCGACGCGAGCACGTTGGTGCACGAGATCTCCACCAGGAGCTTCTGCGTGACCTTGACCGTGTCGGCCTGCGGGGCATCCCATGTGAGTTCGTATACCTTCGACGGCGGGTTGAGCTTGGGGGGGACAACGACCGCCACCCTGTCCGGCTTGATGCTGTAGGTGAAGTCCGACTGGAGGATCACCTGCTGGTTGGTGGCGCCCCAGAAGCTCATTAGCGCGGGGATGGCCGCCACGCTCTTGGCGCCCTTTGTCACGGGAATGGAGTACTCGCGGATAACCGCCACCTTCCGCGTGTCTCCCGCCTTGGCCGGAAGGTACGTCGGCCCGAAGGCCGTCGTGGCCGACAGCCCCAATACCACCGACGCCGCCGCCAATGCCAATCTCTTCATCGGATCGCTCCTGTCTCCAGGATTTCACGAACTGATTCTCAGTCTCGGCCGTCCCGGCCTTCATCCGCGACGATTGTACCTCCACCTATGTTTTCATCAACAACTGAATCTCAAAATGGCAATTGGGGTTTCAATTGGCCTTTGAAATGCCCCACCGCTATCCGATAGAATCCCTCCCATGAGCCAAGCCTATGACGAACTGACGCGGGCGGCAAGGCAGTTGATCGCCATCGAGGAACTGCTGGGCGGGCGGTTCATGCCCAAGAAGCGCCGGCCGCTCGAGGTCCCCGATTTCGCCCCGCCCGCCCCGTCCGCGGCCTGCCCCGCCTGCGCGGGCGCCGCCGCCGCCGATGCCGCCGCGGGGCCGGCGCTGTCCGCCGAACAGCGCGCCGCCGCGCTCAAGGCCATGGACGAAAGCGAGGTCAAGCCCTGCGTCAAGTGCGCGCTGAGCAAGGGCCGCCACAACACGGTCTTCGGGGAGGGCGACCCGTGCGCCCGGCTGATGTTCGTCGGCGAGGGCCCTGGGCAGGATGAAGATGAGACGGGCCGGCCTTTCGTCGGCCGGGCAGGTCAACTGCTCGACAAGATGATCGTCGCCATGGGCCTTGCCCGCCGGCAGGTGTTCATCGCCAACATCGTGAAGTGCCGCCCGCCGAACAACCGCGCCCCGGCGCCCGAGGAAACCGCCGCCTGCTGGGACTATCTCATGCGGCAGATCCGGATAATCCGCCCGGAGGTGATCGTCACGCTCGGCAACCCCGCCAGCCACGCCCTGCTGAAGACTACAACGGGCATAACCCGCCTTCGCGGCTCGTGGCAGATAATGCCGCAGCTTGCCGACGGCGTCGGCGGCATCGAGGTCATGCCCACCTATCACCCCGCGTACGTGCTGCGGTACTACACCACGGAATTCCGCGGACAGGTCTGGTCGGACCTCCAGGCCGTCATGCAACACCTGCACCTGCCGCCGCCGTCATCGCGGTGACGCCCGCCCTGCGCTCGCCGACCGCGGCCGGGCCGCTGACGAGCTGGCTGACAACCCGCGCCGCCGTCGCCGCCAGCGGAATCCTCCGGACCTATCTCGCCGCCGACCCAAACAGGACCGGCAAGGTAATCTACATCCTAAGCGACGGCGACTTCTCCGGCATGTCCGCCGGGAGCGTATACGCGGGCTCGGATGGAAAGCGGCTCACCGGCAACGACGCCGTCATCCGGTTCCTGCGAGACCACAACGCCGACAAGGCCGTCCAGGTCAATACCATCCCGCTGTTCAGCCAGGACGAGGATGCGATCAAGGTATTCAAACAGATCGCCGACGAAAATGCCGGGCAGTTCAAGCACGTCAGCCAGGACGAATGAAGGCATCACTCGAACGCCACAGGCACTTTCGAAACGAGGCGTCATCGAATTGCGGCACGAGCCAGGCACACGCGGAGCGTTCGTAGTGACGCCGTAAGGCGTTATTCTTCTTCTTTCTTTACGGACACACTGGCGACAAAGAAGAAGAATATGCCCTTACGGGCACACTACGAACGCCAGAGGCACTTTCGAAACGAGGCGTCATCAAAATGTGGCGCGAGCCAGGCGCACGCGGAGCGTTCGTAGTGACGCCGTAAGGCGTTATTCTTCTGTTATTATTCTTCTGTTCTCCTTCCTTATCTGCTGACTGCTGCTGCCTTCTCTTGTCCTCTGCGCCTCTGCCCCGGCGCGCCGGGGTAAACTCCCTCCGTGGTAATCCTTTGTTGCTTCGCCGCCGGCGCAAGCAGGTTTCGGGCGTGGGCGATGGTGGCGTCGGTGGCGCGCGAGCCGGCCATCATCTCGGCCAGTTCTCGGACGCGCTCTTCGCCGGCCAGGACTCGGACCGTGGCGACGGTCTGGCGGCTGCCGTCGGCCTCGACGACTTCCTTGCGGATATGGAGGTGGTGGTCGGCGCAGGCGGCGATCTGGGACAGGTGGGTTATGCAGATGATCTGGCAGTCGCAGGTTCCCGAATCGGCTGCGGAGGGAGGTGTGCTGTGGAGTTGCGAATCGGCGTCGGCGGGGGTCGCGCCGCCGGCGGGCGACGCGCCCTTGGCTCGCGGCGCGGCCTTGCCGCGCGCGTTGCATTCGGAGTCTCTCGCGCCGGTCTGCCTCTGGGCGCCGGTCTGTTGCCGCCCGTCGGTCTGCTGCTTGCCGCCGGGGCGCCGGCCGTGGGCGAGGGCTCGCATCTTTCGGCCGATGGTCGCGCCGAGGCGGTCGCCGATGTTGGCGTCGATCTCGTCGAAGACCAGGACGCTCACCTGGTCCTTGTCGGCGAGGATCGTCTTGAGGGCCAGCATGATCCGCGAGATCTCGCCGCCGCTGGCGATCTTGCGAAGCGGGAGCGTCTCCTGGCCGGGGTTCGTGCGGACGAGGAACTCCATCTCGTCCAGGCCCGTCGAGTCGATGGCCGGGTCGGCGGCGGCGCGGGCGGCGAGGCTGACCTCGAATGTCGCCTCGTGCATCTCCAGGTCGCGGAACTGCGCCTCGACGAGCGGTTTGAGCCGCGCGGCGGCCTTGCGGCGAAGGGCGCTGAGGCGCTGCCCCGTCGCGGCCAGGGCCTTGCCCAACCGGGCGATCCGGCTATCGAGTTCGCCGAGGGCCTGTGCGTCGGCATCGAGTTGCTCGACCTTCAGGCCGGTCTGCCGGCGGTAGTCCAGCACGGCCGGCACGGGGTCGCCGCCCGGCTCGGCCGAGCGGGCGTACTTGTGGATCATCCTGTTGAGCACGTCCAGCCGCTCCTCGACGGCGGCCAGTTCGGAGGGGTCCGCCTCCAGCGAGTCCCGGTATCGTTCGAGCACGCGAGCCGCATCGCCAAGCAGTTCCCCGGCCTGCTCGAGCTGCGTCGAGAGGCTGGCCAGGCCCGCGTCCATCCGCACGAGTTCCTGGCCGCAGCGCTGAAGGGCGCCGAGGCGCTCGAGCACCGTGTCGTCGCCGTCGCAAAGCCCGCCGAGCATCTGGGCCGAGAGGTCCTGAAGGTGGGTGGCGTTGCGGAGCACGTTGTAGCGGTCGCGGACCTGTTCGTACTCGCCGGGGCGCAGGCCGGCGGAGTCGATCTCCTCGATCTGGAAGCGGTAGAGCTCCAGCGCCTCCAGTCGCCTGTCCTCGGAGAGCCGCAGCTCAGCCAGGCGGCGCTGGCAATCGCGAAGCTCGCCCAGCGTCTGGGCGAACTGGCGCCGCGTGTCGGTCGCGTCGGCGAAGGAGTCGAGGATGGCTGTCTGGTTGGCGGGCTTGAGCAGGAACTGCTGATCGTGCTGGCCGTGGATGTCAACGAGCAGTTGGCCCGCCTGGCGCAACATGCCTGCCGTCGCGGGCAGGCCGTTCACCGAGACGCTCGACCGGCCCGCCGATGAGACGCGGCGGGTGATGAGTATCGGCTCGCCGGGCGCCATGGGCTGATCGAGAATCTGCCCCAACCGCTGGGCCAGGTCGCCGCCGGCGACCTCGAAGAGTCCGCTGACGCGGGCCTCGGCACAGCCCGGCCGGACGAACGTGGCCGCGTCCTGCCCGCCGTCGCGCAGGCCCAGCAGCAGCTCCATCGAGCCCAGGATGAGGCTCTTGCCGGCGCCGGTCTGCCCCGTGAAGACGTTCAGCCCGGCAGCCAGGTCGATGTCCATGTTCTCAATGATCGCCAGGTTCGATATGTGCAGTTCTCGAAGCATGAGAATGTCTCCTTCGCCTCGAAGGTTTTTGTTTCCTGTTCCGGCAGGCGCAGCCCTGCCGATACACATGTTCGGTATTTGTACGGGAAAGTCAACAGGAAAAACCTCGTGAGGTGGAAAAAGTATGCGAGGTCAAGTTTTGGCGGGCAGTTGAGCCCGGTAGGGCGACTGCGATTAGCCACGCGGCGCGAGCCCGTGGACTGTGCGTTCATTGATTCTGAGCCCCGGCGGGGCGACTGACACCTTCAATCGCCCCGCCGGGGCTCTTTGCCTGACATCCAGCGTTCCACGGGCTCGCGCCCGTGGCTAATTGCAAACGTCCCTATGGGACTAAGAGAGGCTCAATCGTTGCCCTTGAGGGCCTTTTTGGCGCGGTCGCGCTGGTTTTCCAGGTCGTCGCGCTGGTTCTCGAGGGCCTTTTTCTCATCCTTCTGGCGGTCGATGGCCGCCTGCCAGGCCTGGTAATTTTGCTCCAACCGGGCAAGGTTCTGGCGGAGTTGGGCGTTCTCGCGCTGAAGGCCGGCGATCCTCCTCGGATCGGCGTCCGGGTTCGGCGTCGGGATTTTTCGAACTTCCTGCCGGCCTCCCAGGCGGCTGGCATCCGCCTTGATGTTGATGCAGCCGGTAAGCAGCAGGGCGGCGCCCAGCAGACAAAGCAAAGTAACATTCCTGCACATGGGCAGTCTCCTTGGCTCTACCGGCCGGCGGCGCGAAGGTATCGGTCGCGCTCGGCGGCTATTTTTGCCATGTCGGCCTGGATCTCTCGCTTGTCGCTCTCGAGCTCGCCGGACTTCTTGGCCAGCTTGCGGTTCTGCTCATCCAGCCAGGCGATGCGCTGGCGAAGCTGCTGATTTTCGCGGAGCAGGTCGGCCTTGCTGGTCGGGTCGGCCCGCGGGATTGACGCCTGTGGCGGCGGCGAGCCCCAGCCCATGTTCTCGGGCGCCTTGGCATCTACATTGACGCACCCGGCCAGGCTGCCCATCGCCGCCAGCAACAGGCCCGCAAGAAGAATCGCTCTTTTCATGACCGTGCTCCTCTCGCTCTTCTCCGCGACCTCTGCGTTCTCTGTGATGAATCTGTTTCTTGCCTTCGTGGCGGTCTTGCCGTTGCGCCGCACATCAGCCGCCAACGGCGGCGGGCTGCACTTGCGCCGACGCGGTTGGGGCCGCGGATGCCTCGCCCGCAACGACCCAGCGCGCCATCTCCGCGGATGAATCGCCGGGCTGGTTGTAGTTGCGTTCGTAGAACGTCGGCGGCTCCCAGGTCCACCCGGAGGCAAGGCGGCGATCCTCGCGCTTGATCAACACATGGAGAATCCGACCGATGACCGGCCCGGCCAGGCGGGCCTTTAGGCCGAACTGGCTGTAGACTTCCTTGAGCGACTCGTTCAGGCGGTCGGCAACGTGGTGGTTGCCCAGGGTGCGGAACCACTTTCGCCCGGCCCAGAGCGCCCCGGCGAATGTCGTCGCAAGCCCGCCTGCCTCCCACTCGAAGCGCCGTCGAATCCTCGCGTCGGGATGGTTGCCGTACCGCTTCCAGCCTTCGAGCGTGGTCCGCACGACGCGAAGCACGCTGGGGCCGTTGACCTCGAAGTCCCGCGTGAACGCCCGCAGGAGCATCTCGGTTTCGGCGCCAGGCTCGATGGACCTGTGGCGCCAGTTGAGGCGGTACTGCCCATGCACGTCGGCTGGGTCTATCTCATCGTCGCTCAGGATCACGCCGCGCTGCTTGAGTTCCGCGTGCAGCGGCGAGCCCGGCGAGGGCGAATAAAGCATGAACTGGTGGAACTCCGTGTCGTGGCTGACGGCGTGGTCGATGGCCTCGTCGATGTTGGCGGCGTTGTGCTCCTCCAGCCCGATGATCGTCGAGCCAAGCACCCGTATGCCGTGCGACTGGAGATCGCGCACGAGCTGCCGCGTGTCCGTGCCTTGCAGCTTGGAATACTCGCTGTCCTTGCCCTCCAGGCCCATCCACACCCACGAGATGCCCAGGGCGACAAGCTCCTCCATCTTGTAAAGCTTCACGGCGTTGGCCGAGCTGAATACGTACAAGGCCCATGCCTTGTCGTGGAGCTTCATCAGCTCCAGCAGCCTCATCGCCCGCGTGCGGTGCAGCAGGAAGTTCTCGTCCATGACGAAGAACGACTTGACCTTCATCGCATCCTCGAGCTTGCACATGACCTCGAACAGTTCATCGCCCGAGTTGTAGAAGTTCACGAACTTGCCCTTGCCGCCGAACATGGCCGAGGTCGAGCAGAAGTTGCACCCCAGCGGGCAGCCGACCGACGGGATCAGCGTCGCGGCCAGGTTGTCCGGGCGGAACGGGATTTCCACGCCGAGGGTCCGCCTGCCGACGGCGGACCATATCCGCGGGTGGTTGATGGGCCGGCCTGCATCCTCGCCGAGGAACCGCTGGAACCACCTCACGCCCTCGCCGCGGACGATGTGATCGGCGTCGATGCGGCCGGAAAGGTCATCGACGTTGGCGATGTGCCCGCCGACGACAATGGTCGCCTCCGGCAGATATTGCCGGATCATCCGGCACATCTCAGCCACCTTGCCTACGTTGGGCGAAATGGCGCTGATGCCGACTATGTCGTACCGGTTGTCGCGCAGCTCCTGGATGAGCCGGTCCCGCTTGGGAAAGTCCAGGCAGGTGCAGCGCGCGGCGATGTTGGCCTGGATGAGCATCAGCCCCCAGCTACGGTGGAACATCCGCAGCGAGAAGGCGCCCTGCACCCTGGTTACCTGGTTGTGGTAAAGCTCCATGGGGTTAATCAGCCGGCTGCCGAACTCATCGTCCTGAGCGTACGGGCCGAAAACGCTTGTCAGCAAGACCTTTGCTCGCGAGCCGAGGCCGTGCGTGGGATGGTCCGGGTGGTCCTGGCCTGTTACGGGGGCACTGGTGCTGCATGTGGTCATGGGGCGTCCTTGGTTCGTGCGCATCTGGCGGCGAGCGGCTCAGCCGCGTGGACCTTGTCGTACGAAGGCTGGTTGGAGGTCGAGGTTGGCACCGTCACTGGAATCCGTCCACGCGAACGCTGCCTTCGGGGCGGGCCACTCGGTCGAACTCACAAGTTAAGAAATTAAGGGCGAAAGTATACCCGGCCGAGGCGGTCAAGCCAAGACAATTCGCAGGCGGGTCCGTCAGCGGTGTGCGAGGAAATATCCTGGCAGTGCGGTTCCTGAGCCCGGCAGGGCGATTGCGGATAGCCACGGGCGCAAGCCCGTGGACCGTGCATTCATTGATCCGGAGCCCCAGCGGGGCGAATGAGACCTTCAATCGCCCCGCTGGGGCTCTTTGCCTGGAAACCGGCGTTCCACGGGCTTGCGCCCGTGGCTAATCGCAAACGTCCCTACGGGACTAAGACGACCTCCAGCAACAACTTCCAAGCTGCCAGGAAAAATACTCGCACACCCGTCAGCGGATCCAGCCGAGCGTCCGTCCGCGGCCGCGTCCCCGGCCTAGCTTGCGCCACGAGGCGGGGGTGGGGGGCGCCGTCACCAGGCCGGAGGGCCTTGGGGGCACGGCGGACTTGAACGGGTGCTCCGCCGCCGCGGGCAGCTCGCGCTTGAGGAGGCGCTCGATTGCGCGGAGGTTGCTCCGCTCGTCCAGTCCGCAGAACGACAGCGCCCGGCCTGCCTGTCCGGCCCGGCCGGTCCTGCCGATGCGGTGGACGTACGTTTCCGCCTCGTCGGGAATATCGTAGTTGATCACGTGCGAGATGTCATCGACGTCCAGGCCGCGGGAGGCGATGTCGCTCGCCACCAGCACGCGGACGCGCCCGCTCTTGAAGTCGTCCAGCGCCTTCTGGCGGGCGCCCTGGGTCTTGTCGGAGTGGATCACCTCGGCGGAGATATTGGCATGCTGGAGGTGCAGCACCACGCGGTCGGCCCCGCGCTTGGTGCGGGCGAAGACCAGCGCCCGGCTGATTTCCAGGCCGACAAGCAGGTGGTGAAGCAGGTCCTGCTTGTGATGCCGCTCGACGAAGTAGACCATATGGTCCACCGTCTCGGCCGCGGGGGTCTCGGGCGTTATGCGGATCTCAACGGGGTTTGTGAGGATCGAGTGCGCCAGGTTCATGATGCTCGACGGCATGGTGGCCGAGAAGAGCATCGTCTGGCGGTGCTCGGGCACCTTGGCGACGATCTTGCGTATGTCGCGGATGAAGCCCATGTCGAGCATGCGGTCGGCCTCGTCAAGGACGAGGACCTCGACCCGCCCGAGGTTGACGTACTTCTGGCCGATGAGGTCCAGAAGCCTGCCCGGCGTAGCGACCAGGACGTCCACGCCGCGCTCGAGCGCACGCGTCTGGCTTCGCTGGGCTACGCCGCCGTAGATCGTGGCTTGCTTCTGGCTCGTGTATCGGCCATAGGTCGCGAAACACTCGCCGACCTGGGCCGCCAACTCCCGCGTGGGGGTCACCACAAGCACGCGGATGGGCCTCTTGCCCTCGCGGGCAAGGCCAGTGGTCTCCAGGCGATGCAGGATGGGCAGCGCGAACGCGGCCGTCTTGCCCGTGCCGGTCTGCGCGCAGCCTAAAAGGTCTTTTCCTTCCAACAGGTGGGGGATCGCACTTGACTGGATTGGAGTTGGGTGGGTATAGCCTTCCTCGCGGACGGCCCTCAGCAGTGGCTCAATGAGCCCAAACTTGTCAAAACTCAAAGGATTCTCTTCTCTTCTTCGTCAGATTCTTCTATTGCCCAGCCCGATGCCGGACGCTTTAATTTTCTCTTGGCCGCTAGTATACATGATTATCGGCCCTTACGCAAGCCTTCCTTAAGATTTATAACATATCGATCTGCTGGCTTCAGCGAGCAGGCCCCGGAGCTGGCTATCCGGGAGACCAACGCCTTACGGCGTCACTACGAACGCTCCGCGTGTGCTTGGCTCGCGCCGCGCTTCGATGACGCCTCTGGCGTTCGTAGTGTGCCCGTAAGGGCATCGAAAGACCGACGCCTTACGGCGGGCCCTTTCCCGCGCCGCCGGCGGCCGGTATACTTTGCGGCATGGCCGGCAAGGACATCCATCCCATTTACGTGCTGCATGGCGACGACGCATTTCTGCTGGATACGCACCGCCGGGAGATCGTCGAGCGCGTCGTGGCGGGGGCGGAAGCGCAGCTTTGCGTGATGAGCTTCGACGGCTCAGCCGAGTTGGCCGACGTGCTCGACGAGCTGCGGACCGTGCCTTTCCTCGCCCCCCGCCGGATGGTGATCGTCCATGACGCCGACGCCTTCGTGAAGACCCACCGCGACGCGATAGAGAAGTTCTTCGAGAACCCGCCTCGCTCGGCCTCGCTGCTGCTGGTGGTCGCGTCCTGGCCTGGCAACACCAAGCTGGCGAAGCTGGTCGCCAAGATCGGCCAGGCCATCGACTGCTCGGTGGGCGCGAAGGAGAACCTTTCCGGCTGGATCGCCAAGTCGGCCGGCAAGCGCGGCAAGAAGATCGCCCCTGACGCGTCGGAGTTGCTGGTCCAGTGGGTCGGCCGGGACTTGGCGGCGCTGGACGGCGAGATCGAGAAGCTCAGCCTGTACGTCGGCCAGCGCGAGCAGATCACCACGCGGGACGTCTCATCGCTTGTTACATCCTCGGCGGGTCCGGCGGCGTACGAACTGACCAACGCCGTCACCGCCGGCGACGCGGCCCGGGCGCTGCGTGCCCTTGGCGGAATGCTCCGCACGCGCGGCGACGAGTTCAAGACGCTGGGCCTGATCGTCTGGCACCTCCGCCGCGCCATGACCGTCAAGGAAAAAATCGTCGCCGGCGCCGACCCCAGAGAGGTGCTGCCCAACATGCCCTACCAGCCGCAGAGGGCCTTCATGGCTATGCTCCAGCGCCGCAGCCTGCGAGCATTCCATGACGACTTCCGCAAACTCATCCGCGCCGACCTGGCGATGAAGTCCGGCACCGAACCCCGCGCGGCCCTTCAGGAACTGGTCGTCCAGTTGTGCATGTGAGGGAAACGAAAAGGTCATAGGTCCTAGCTCTTAGGTCATAGGGGGCGAAGCAACCTCTCGATGTCCTGGCAAGATGCCCGGCAAATGGCGAAAAGTCTGGGTTGGGCTCTGCCCCCTAAGAGCTAAGACCTAAGAGCTAGGACCTTCTTCTCTTCTGTCACCCTATGACCTAAGAGCTAGGACCTAGGACCTTCTTCCCCCGAAAACTCATCCCTCACCACTTCCAGTTCCGGAAGGGCGGCGATGAACTGCCGGCCGTAGCTCTTGGTCGCGATACGATGGTCGAGAACCACCACGATCCCGGTGTCGGTGGTGGACCGGATGAGCCGCCCGAATCCCTGCTTGAAGCGGATGATCGCCTCGGGCAACTGGTACTGGCCGAACGGGTTGCCGCCCTGCTGGCGGATCATGTCGATCCGGGCCTCGGTGATCGGGTCGTCGGGCACGGCGAAGGGCAGCTTGACGATTATCACGTTGCTGAGGGCCTCGCCGGCGACGTCCACGCCCTGCCAGAAGCTCGTCGTGCCCAACAGCACCGGCCTGGGGTGGCTGCGGAACTGATCGAGCATCAGTCCGCGCGACAGGCCCCAGCCCTGGACGAACATCTTGTATTCATGCCGCTGGCACCACGGCCCCAGCAGTTCCGCCGCCGCCTCGAGCATTCGGTAGCTGGTGAACAGCACGAAGCACCGGCCCCTGGTCTTTTCGACGTAGTAGGAGATGGCCTTGCACGCGGCCGGGGTGAAGCTGTCGAGGTCGTTGGGATCGCCCAGTTGGGTCTCGACGTAGAGCCTGGCCTGGCGGCGGTAGTCGAACGGGCTGTCCAGCAGCAGTTCGCGGCACTGGTCGATTCCGAGCCGGCGGCGGAGGTACTCGAACCCGTGTTTACCGCCCCGGCTCGTGGCCAGGGTGGCGCTGGTGAGCACGGCTGAGTTCACGCTGTCGAAAAGCAGCGTGCGAAGGATCGGCGAGACGTCGATCGGCGCCGACGCCAGTGTGACGATCGGCCGGCGGCCTCGCTGGTGGACGGCCAGCCAGTATGCGTGCGATTCCTCGGCCTGGGCGATGAGCCGCTGGACGTCGTGGGCGAGTTCCAGCGCCCGCTGCTCGCAGCCGACGAGCTCGAATCGGCGGTCTTCATCGTCGACGCGTTTGCGGGCGTCCTTCAACAGCCTGGCCACTTCCGAAAGTGCCGGCGACAGCTCGTTGGAGATCAGTCCCGGCTGGCGGATTCGCCCGTTGGGCGTGATGCCTGGCCCGCGGTACTCAGCCAGGGCGGCGAAGAAGCCTTCGCAGGCGTTTGCGGCGCGGTTGACCGCGTCGATGGCGTCGGCCTCGCCCAGCATCGCCAGGATGCCGCGGTCGGTCTGGTCGTTGTAGAGGTCGCGGAGCAGGTACTCGACGGTCGAGTTGCTCACGGAGCATCCGAAGTGGTCGCCGGCGACCTGCTCGACGGTATGTGCCTCATCCAGGATCGCCAGGTCGTAGTCGCCCAGCAGCCGGGCCTGGTTGCCGGGTCCGGCCTTGAGGGCCAGGTCGGAGAAAAACAGCGCGTGGTTGACCACCAGTATGTCCGCCCCGAGCATCCGTTTGCGGGCGGCCTGGAGGTGGCACTTGCCGTGATGGGGGCACTTGCCGGCCAGGCAGCTGCCCGGATCGCTGCGGACTTTCTCCCAGACGCCGCGGTCCAGCGGGAAGGTGATGTCCTGGAGCGAGCCGGCGTCGGTCTCCATCGCCCACTCGGACAGGCGGATGAGTTGCTCCTGCTGGTCCCATTGCGAGAAGAGCTTGTCGCGGGCCTTGATGGCCATGCCCATGCGGCGGAAGCAGATGTAGTTCTGCCGGCCTTTGCCCAGCACGGCCGAGAACTCCATCGGCAGCACGTCGTGAAGGAAAGGCAGGTCCTTGGCGATGAGCTGCTCCTGCAGGGCGATGGTGTAGGTGGAGACAACGACGCGGCGTTTCGGCTTGTGGCAGACGGCGCCGAGGATGGCCGGGACGAGGTAGGCGAAGCTCTTGCCGACGCCGGTGCCCGCCTCGACGACGAGGTCCTGGCCGGCGTCGAACGCCTCGGCCACGGCGCGGGCCATGTCCAACTGCTGCGGGCGCGGCTCGTAGTTCGGCATCCGCCGGCTGATCAGGCCGCCCGGGGCGAGGATTTCGTCGAGGCTCAACGTCATCTCATCGGCGCCGAGGCCGCGGTGGCGGCCTGCTCCTGCGGCCTGGGGTTCGACAGGCGCCCGGCAAAATGGAGGATGAACCAGAACATCATCACCAGGATTATCAGCGTGATGACGGTGGCCAGGATGGTGATCATCGTCCGCCCGCGGACGATGGATGACCGCATGGACGAGACGATGCGGTCTTTGGCGAGCGTGAGCATGGACAGCAGGATGGCCCCGACGGTCGGCCAGATCGTGATCGAGTGGATGCCGCTGAAAATATACACGCCCCTGCTGACGACCTGGCCGGACTGAAGCTCGTACCGCAGCGACCCGTCGGCGGCGCGGATGACGTACCCGTTGACGGCCTCGCCGCCGATAAAGACGTACAGGACCGTGTAGACCATGAAGTTGGCCAGGCCCACCATGATGACCCAGATGCATACTCGCGTGCGAAAGTCCATTTATCAGGTCCTAATATCGAATTTCTAAATCCTAAATCCGAAACAAATCCAAAACTCGAAATTCAAATGCTCAAAACGCCAGTGGCTCGCATGGGGCCGGGCAAAATCTCCAATCGCCGAGCCGTTTTGAAATTTGTGCTTTGAATTTGTTTAGGATTTAGAGATTAGGATTTCGAATTTCCTTCTCCGAAGAGTTCCTTAACCGTCACTCGCCTACGGTGCGCCTATTACTCCGTCGATCGGGCTTGACGCCGTGGCGTAGAGCTTGCGCGGGATCCGCCCCGCCTGGCGCGCCAAGAGCCCGGCCTCGATGGCCAGGCGCATCGCGCGGGCCATCTTTACGGGATCGCCCGCGCCGGAGATGCCGGTGTTCAGCAGCACCCCGTCGGCGCCGAGCTCCATCGCGATGGCAACGTCGCTGGCCGTGCCGACGCCGGCGTCGACGATGATCGGGAAATCGGCGTCGCCTTCCTTCAACTGCTCGAGGATGATCCGTATGTTCCACGGGTTCAGCACGCCCTGGCCCGAGCCGATGGGGCTTCCGGCGGGCATTACCGCGTCGGCGCCGGCGTCCTTCAATCGTTGGGCCATGACCGGATCGTCCGACGTGTAGCACAGCACCGTGAAGCCCTCGGCCTTGAGCACCGCCAGGGCCTCCAGCGAGCCGACCGGGTCCGGCAGCAGCGTCTTGCGGTCGCCGAGGACCTCAAGCTTTACCCAAGCCGAGCCGGGGTTCTCCAGGCCCTCCAGCAGTTCCCGGCCGAGACGGGCGGTGCGGATGGCGTCGGCGGCGTTGAAGCACCCGGCCGTGTTGGGCAGAAGCGTGTACTTGGCCGGGTCCACGAAGTCCAGAATATTCCGCCCGGACGAGTCGGTCATCCGCTCGCGCCGCACGGCCACAGTGACGACCTCGCATCCGGTCTCGGCCAGGGCGTCGCGCATAAGCTCGTACGTCGCGTACTTGCCCGTGCCGACGAACAGGCGGCTGTGGATCTCGAACTTGCCGATACGCAGAGGCTCGTCGTTCATTCCATCGTCTCTCGATACGCGCTCCCGCCGCCGGGCGGCACCCGCGCGGGAAAGCCAGTCAAAGCCATGTCTTGATATACCCAATGCCCCCGCTGGGCACAATCCATTTCGCGGGACGGCTGCCTTGTGTCTTGTTCAGGGGCGACGGATGCAATGCGGAACCAAATATCGAAATCCGAATCTCGAAATTCGAAACAAATCCGAAATCCAAATTTCAAATGCTCCAAACGCCGGTAATCGGCGCAATAGCCCTAAGAAACCCGAACGTCATCCTTGGGAGGCTCTTTGTTTTGGATTTGGTGCTTTGAATTTGTTTCGGATTTCGTGCTTCTAATTTCGGATTTGCTGTTTCGGAACGGCCTCGCTACCCGCCGCCGACGAGCGTGACGATCTCGATGGCGTCGTTGTCGCTCAGAAGCGTCTGGGCGTGCAGTCCGCGGGGCAGGATCTGGCGGTTGAGTTCGACGGCCACACGCTTGGCGGGCAGATTGCGGGCATCGAGAAGCTCCGCCACGGTCGGCGCCCGGTCGAACTGCTGCCACTGCCCGTTAATCTGAACTCGCATACTCCGGCTCCACATCTGCCACTGTGTCGTAACAGGAGTGATTATACGCCCAGGTGCGCCCGACGTTCAACCCGTGCCCGGAAGGACCAGTAGCCGGTAGCCGGTAGCTGGTAGCCGGTAGCCAGGAACAGCGCAACAGCGGAACCGGGAACCCGGAACCCGGAACAGCAAAGAAGCGGAACGAGAATCGGTAGCCGGATTCAACCCGTGGCCTGGTGTCAATTTCATTTATTTCATCACTACGATGGTTTTTGTGATGTTCGCGGCTTCACCCGCCGATAGTGTTTCTTAGAAAGCGTGTGTCAAGCGAACTAGTGACCGCACCTACCCCCCGACCCCCTTGACGCACGCGAAAGCGGCCGGCAATGAGCCGGCCGTTTTTATTTGCCCCCGCACTGCCAACAGGCGATTTTGTCTCCAACGGGTCTCCAACGGCAAGAACTCCCGCGCAAAGGCTGCAAAGGCAACTAAACGCAGTCCGCGCGAGAATCATAGGGATTGCCGCACCCAGGGATAGCCGCACCCAGGGATAGCAATCCCTGGGCTTCGGATGCGGATGAGAATGAGCTGAAGCCCAGGGATAGCAATCCCTGGGTGCGCCGACGCCGCGGAAAACGCCATCGCCGCCGCAAGCAGCAAACAAACGCCAAGTCGATGCTTCCCGGGCAATAGTCGCAAAACCGCCTTCATAGAACCTGCGCCTTCCGCATTGAGCATTTTCCGCCCCGGCTCACCTTATCCTGAAGGTTCGCCGCATGATGGGCTCGGGGCCTGAGTAGAACTTCACTTCGTACTCGCCGGCGCCGCCGCCCTTGGTGGCGATGTCCTTGGGGCTGAAGAGGTAGCCGAAGCCGCCATGCTTCTTGTCCCACGTGATGTCCTGGGTGACCAGGTCCTGTCGCTCGCCTTTGCGGATGATGGTCACGCGGAATCGGTTGCGGTCGCAGCTTGCCGGCAGGGCGACGACGACGAACATTTTCTCGTCGGTCGGCTGAAATGTGTCCTGGTAGGTCCACTTGTTGTCGTACAGCTCGCTGGCGGTCCGCAGGGCCTTGTTCTCGTCGACCTTTATCTCCCGGCGGGTCGGCGCGAAGGTGGACACGAGATTGGCTGCTACCGTGCCGGCGGCCTCGGAGGCGCATGCCTGGCTGTCCTTCTTCGGCGGCGAGCCTTCGGCCCACACACGGGCCCAGGCCGGCTCGGGCGTCGCGTAGATCGTCGAGCCGTCGGATACGCGGATCAAATTCGCCGTCACCGTGACGTTCGCCTCGTTGCGGGTGTGAACGTACGTGCGATAGCCCGAAACGTAGGCATTGCCCTTGCGGTCGTAGGAGTAAACGGGGTCCTGCTTCTGCTGGCTGTTGGTCGTGGCGGCGTAGGTGGTCACCGTGCCGACCAGGATCGCCTGGACCTCGGTGAGCTTCTTGAGTTGCCCGGCCGCGGCCACCGGGTCGGCCCCGAGGGCTATGTTCAGGTCGCTCTCGTCCATGACGGTCTTCAAGTCGTTGCGATTGAAGACCTTGTACGCGCCGTTGGCCATAAGCCCCGCCGCCACCTGGTCGGCGATTATCTCGTTGGCCCCGCGCCACTGGGTCTGGTTGCGGAAGCCGGCGACGGCGATTACCTTCAGGTCCGGAGTGTAAAACGAGGGCACCTGGGTAATTATCAGCTTCTTGTCGCAGCCGGCAGTAATCGCGCCTGCCATCGCGAGGCAGATGACGGAAATTATATTACGCATTCGATTTGACATACGCTCGCTCCTATAGTGATAATTATGTCCACGGAGAGTATAATTATCGCAGCCAGTCCGGTAAACAATGAAACCGATCCGCGACATTGCAGCCAGCTGCGCAATAGTGTATTAACTTAGTCGGCGATTGCGGGCACCGTCCTGAACAACGATATGACGTGGAATTGATGAAGCCGGCGGGCTGGAAGGACGATGTATTGAGTTGGGGTAAGTGCCCGTAGCGAAATTGTCGGGCTGCCGCGGGCGGCCAAGGAGTTGTTCAATGTACCGTTCCTGCGTGATTGCCTTATCGGTGGGTGTGCTGTTGACGGTGACGGCCGGGTGCCAGACGAAGGACCAGGTCGAGCTTCGCTACGATCGCCCGGCCCAGTATGATATCCCGGCGAACATTCGCGCGGTGGGCATTGCCGAGTTCGGCGGCAAGACCCAGGCCGACCGCAAGTGGGGCGACATCGCCTCGGACCGCCTGGCCGGACAGCTCGACACGTACAACAACAAGTACCATCGCTACCAGCTTGTGGACCGCAAGCGGCTCAAGGCCGTCCTCGACGAGCAGGACCTCCAGTCCGCCTTCAGCGATTCCAGCCAGGCCGTCAAGGCCGGCAAGATCGCCAAGGTCGACGGCATGATTTACGGGTCGGCCACGGTCACCGTCCGCGACGAGCAGGCCACCCGCACGAGCTTCAATCCGCTCACCAAGTCGAGCAAGGAAGTGCCGTACGTCAGGCGTTACGTCATGACGGCCATCAACTTCACGTTCGACGACGTAGCGACCGGCAAGACACTTGCGAGCGTGGCGACCACGCGGGATTATGACAGCGACAAGCAGAAGGACAAGGACTCCGGCTCCGGCGGGCTTTCCGGGATCACCAAGATGGTCGGCATCGGCGGGGGCGGCTCCGCGGAGCCGGCCGACAAGGTCGCATTGCGGCTGATAGACGAGTGCGTGCAGGAGTTCCTGGCCAAGATCGGCCCGCACGAGGTGGTCGTGACCGAGCCGCTTGGCAAGGGCAAGGACGAGGCCGTCCGCACCGGCAACAAGCTGGCGACGGCCAAGGAATACGCCGAGGCCCTCGAGGCTTACGACGCCGCGATCCGGGCGCACGGCGACGATCACGAGGCCATCTTCAATTCCGGCGTCATGTACGAGGCGCTCGGCAAGCTCGACAAGGCCGAGGAGATGTACGACCGCGCCTTCAAGCTCAAGCCGCAGACGCAGTACGTTCAGGCCCGCAAACGCGTGCGTCAGGAGTCGGCCAAGTAGCGGAGAGAGTTCCGGCAGGGTCGGAAACAGAAGCGATAGAGTCTGGTAAAGGACCAAATCACAAGCACCAAGGTCCAAACAAGAACCAAATGCCAAACACCAAATTCCAAACAAGAGGCGATCTTCGGCTCCCGACGATGGGGCGAATGTGCCGCTCGGGGGTTTGTGATTTGGAATTTGCCGTTTGGGATTTGTTTGTCATTTGGTGCTTGTAATTTGGAACTTGCTTATGCTCCGGTGCCAACCGGCGTTGGGAGCACTCGAGTTTTGATGTTTGGTCACAATAGGCCCATCCTGCCCGAAGCGTCACGACGGCGCCGGGCGGGGCAACTAAGGAGAATAGCGATGAATGTGACGATCAAGAGACTGGCATGGGTTGTTTCGGCGGGGATCCTGCTGGCGCAGGCCGGGCCTGTTCTGGCGGCCGACGCCCTGACGGAGAAGTACGCCGCACAAAACAAGCTGCTGGCCATGAGGGCCGCCCGCGTCGACGCCATGCGCAAGCTGGCCGAGCGGATCAACGGACTGGTCATCACGTCCGAGACGACCGTCAAGGACTTCGTCGCCACCAGCGACGTGATCCAGTCGTCGATGATGAGCTGGCTTCGCGGCATGAAGGAAGTCGGCGAGCCGAGGTACACGCCGGACGGCATCTGCGAGGTCACGCTCGAGGTGACGGTGCAGGAGATCGTCGTCGAGCTCCAGAGACTTCATCGCCAGTACTACAAGGGCAACAAGTTCGCCGTCGCGGATTTCGAGAAGATCAACGTCAACACCACCGAGAAGGCAATCCGCGAGACCGGCTCCGGCGCGCCGCGCCCCGAGTTCGACCCGCGAGGCGAGCTGGCCCCGCCGACCGCCGGAGCGCAGGACATCATGTCCAAGGCCGCCTGGGCGTACTGGATGGCCCACTGCACCGGGCAGGGCCGGCTCATGACCGCCCGCGCCGCCAGGCTCGACGCCTACCGCAAACTCGGCGAGCGGATCAACGGGCTGCTGATCACCTCCGACACCACCGTCAAGGACTTCGTCGCCACCGACGACCGCATTCAGACCGCCATGGCGACGTTTCTGCGCGGCGCGAAGGAAATCGGCACGCGATACCATGAGAGCGAGCTGATAGCCGAGGTCGAGCTCCAGATAACCGTCCAGGAACTCATCGCCACGCTGGAGCGGTTCCGCAGCGAGTATTACAAGGGCGACCGCGTGGCAGTGGCTGACATCGAAAAACTCAGCACCCGCATCGAGGAAAAGGACATCCGCGAGACCGGCATGGGCGTTCCGCCGGATCAGTACCTCAAGGACCTCGGACCCGACGGCATGGCCGCCATGGGGGTTGCCATGCAGGCCATCAAGTGGCCGCCGGTCGCCACCTCAACCGGCCAGGCGGCAATCGACACGGAAAACTCCAACGCCGCCCAGGCCAAGCTGATGGCCATGCGAGGGGCCGAACTCGACGCGCGGCGAAAACTGGCCGAGAAGCTCGACGGGCTTATGATCTCCTCCAACACGTCCGTCAAGGACTTCGTGGCCCTGAACGACGTCATCCAGACGTCCATGCTCACCTTCCAGCAGAGCGCCCACCGCGTCAACGGCTCCGAGAAGGTCCTTGGCGACGGGACGGTCGAAGTGACCGTCGAGATCGAGCTCGATCCGCTGACAAACATGGTCCTGTACTACCAGAAGAAACTGTCACTGACGATCAAGTAAACCCAAATGGAGAAAACGAACATGAAGACAAATCACCTGATTGCCGTTGCCCTGCTGTCCGCGGCCGTGTGCGCCGGCGGATGCACCAAGACCGTCAAGATCACCGTCATGAACCACACCGACGTGTCGCGCCAGATCCAGCTTACCGTCCCCGATGGGACGACGACGCTGGGCGCCGTCGGGCCCAACAGCACGATGTCCTCCACACTGAAGGTCCAGACGAGCGACCTGCCCGCCTCGTGCAATCTCTCGGCCGGCGGCGGCGCGAGCCAGTCGTTCACGGTTACCGACGATAGCCCGTCGGCCTGGTGGTTCCACGTCACCGCCGACGGCAAGATGGTCGGCCCGCTGGGCAAGAACGACATTCACACGGAGACCGAGGACCGCGGGAAGATCGAGATTCGTTCGGACCCGAAGATGCTGTTGAAGTAGCGACAGCGAAGAGAAAAAGAAGAAGATCTCGCGCAGAGGGCGCAGAGAACGCTGAGGTAGAAGAAGCAGAGAAGCAGAAGAAGAATAACGCCTGACGGCGTCACTACGAACGCTCCGCATGTGCTTGGATCGTGCCTCTGGCGTTTGTAGTGTGCCCGTAAGGGCATATGTTTCTTCTTGTTCTTCTTTCACCTCCGCGGCCTCTGCGCTCTCTGCGATGAACATGTTTCAGTATCAGGAGCATATTATGACTAATCCGCGCCGCGCACTTGCCATCGCGGTCTGCCTTGCCGCCGCCCTGCCCGCATGGGCACAGACCGCCAGGCCCAAGGGCCAGAACCTGGTGGAAGTAACCGTTACCGGCGCCGGGGCCACCGAGGACGACGCCGTTGCCGACGCCATGCGAAAGGCCATCGAAAGCGGCGCCGGCACGTTCATCAGCTCGCACTCCGAGACGAAGGACTTCGCGCTCGTCCGAGACACGGTTCTGGCAAGGGCGGCCGGGTTCGTCCAGAGCCGGACGATAATCTCCAAGAACACGCTGCCGGACGGGACGTGGGAGGTCAAGATCTCCGCGACCGTCAGCGTGCAGGGAATCGAGGACACCTGGGGCGCCGTGACCACCCTGCTTCAGCAGATGGGCAGGCCAAAGATAATGGTCTTCATCCGCGAGAAGATCGCCGAGAAGGTCCAGGACGATTCGACCGTCCAGACCCGCATCGAGAACATCCTTCTAAAGAGCGGATTCCTGCTGGTCGACAAGACCCAGCTTAAGGAGATCGACCTCAAGGACCTCGCCGCCGCCGCCGCCGAGGACAGCCCCGCGAAGATCCAGGCCATCGCCAAGCGATTCGGCGCGCAGATATTCATCACCGGCGTGGCAAATTGCACCGACGGCCCCAGGAGCACAGTCGGCGGCGTGCTGCTCTACCCATACCAGGCCGAGTCCAACATCCGCACGTTCAGGTCCGACACCGCCCAGATGCTCTCCAGCATCCCCGGCGAGCCGACGCGCGGCGTGGATCGCGTGTGGCGTTCAGCCGCCCAAAAGGCGCTGGACACCCAGGCCCAGATCGTCGCCCCGCGAGTGCTGACTGATATCCTGGGCTTCTGGCAGGAGGCCCTTGCCGGCCGGGGCGAGGTGCAACTGCACATCGAGGGCGTAACCTTCGCGCAGTACACGGCCCTGAAGAAGAAGCTCAAGGAAATCAAGCAGGTCAAGGACCTCAACGCCAAGTTCGCCAACCAGATCGTCGAGTGCTCGCTCCAGTCCGACGTGAACGCCGAAACCCTGGCCGAGAAGATCGCCGAGGCGATCACCGAGCTGGAAGTCACCGACGTTTCCCAGAACGTGATCAAGGCCCAGTTCAAGAAGTAGCGAGCGGGCTTCGCCCGCGAATGTTCAATGTTCAATGTTCAATGTCGAATGTTGAATGTCGAATGTCGAATGTCGAATGTCCAATGTTCAAGGCCAACGAACGTCAGCAGCACTGATGGCCGATCGCCTGCCGGCCGCGCCGGAGGCAACGGCTGGAGGCTCACGCGATGACAAAACAACCGATCAGACCCATGTTGGCAGCCGCGATTGCGGCAGCGGCGCTGGCGGCGCTTATGGCCGCGTCCACGCTCCTGGCCGCGCCGGAAACGCCCGTCGACCAGTGGGTGACCGCGACCGGCAAGGCCGCGGGCGCCGATGACAAGGCCAGGGACGAGGCCATCGCCCAGGCCCTTCGCACCGCCGTCGAGGAGGCATGCGGCGTGTTCCTGACCGCCCAGGCCAAGACCGACGACTACAAGACCGTCTACGACAAGGTCATCGCCAACGCCGTCGGCTACGTCCGCGAGCACAAGGTGGACAAGGTTACCGTCGAGCAGGGCGTAACCGTCGCCAGGGTCCGCGCGCGGGTCTCGACGCGGAAGTTCGAGGAGGACTGGGCCTCCATCACCCACACCATCCACCAGGAGAACAATCCGCGCATGGTCGTGGCGATCGTCGAGGCCATACACGAGGCCGCCGGCGCGCCCAGCTACGAGGTCAAGGAGAACGGCAAGGTCGCCACCATCGTCGAGAGCTTCTTCCTGGCCAAGGGGATCTCACTGGTGGACGCCAACACGGCCGCCAAGGCCCAGAAGCGCGACATCCTGCTGGCCGCCATCAAGGACGACGTCGACGCCGTAGCCTCGCTCGGCGCTCGCTTCAGCGCCGACGTGGTGGTGGTCGGCAAGGCCGTCGCCAAGTTCGGCAAGGAGCTAAAGATTGCCGGCCAGACCATGTATCAATACACCGCCAGCCTGAACGTCCGGGTAGTCCAGTCCGATTCAGCCCGCGTGCTGGCCGTGGAGTCATTCGGGCCGATCACCGTCAACACCATGCAGCGCGGCGGGGAGGACAAGGCCCTGGACAAGCTGGCAACCGACTGCGCGCCCAAGCTGTTGGCATCCGTGATAGAGGCCTGGCGAAAGCGGGCCAACGTGTCCAAGACCGTCGAGCTGAGCATCACGGGCATGGACTTCAACCGCTGGAAGACCTTCAGGGAAGAGGCCTCCAAGATCCGCGGCGTCCAGAACATCCGCCTGCGCGAGATCACCCAGGACGTCGCCAGCATCGACATCGAATACCGCTACGACAACGAGGGCCTCGCCGACAGGCTCAGCGAGCTCAAGAGCGTCAAGCTCAAGGTGACCGAGATCACCTCCAACCGCCTGCGGCTCAAGACCGAATGAGAGGGATGCCGTCTACTTCTGGAACCCCGCAATTATTGGCTCCAGGCTTGCCCAGTCCGGGTGTGTGCTGAACAGGCCCCCGATGGTCATTGTCTTTGCGAGGCCCCGTAATACTCCGCACAACTTGCCGTCATATTCCACAGCGCGCAAGAAGATGTGGCCTCCCTCGATATCCGTCGCGTCGAACACCAGCTCAATCGCTCGATCATTCCCTTGTCGTCCCGTTGCTCGCCACAGAAAGCGGGGGAGCGGCTGCTGCACGATATCGCGACGCACGGGTCCTGAGAGTTCGGTGGCGGCCAAGATGTCCGTGCGGAAAGCATTCACGGATGACAGGCAAACGTCCCATTCCAAGTCAATGGGCAAGGCATGATGTGGCGCCAAAGCCAATGTTCGCAAAAACGCGTCGAAACAGCGTACGATGTTGAATATGGCCTCGAAGGGTATGCGGATTTTGTGGTAGAGCGGGATCAGCATGTACAGAGGGTGAACCTCGACAGGCCCTGATAGCTTCCATGACGAGGACAAATGAGACTTCCCGGCAAAACTCAGTCGTGAAAAGGGACCAACGCCATCGTCGTGCGCATAGAGCTTGTCGATTCTGTCTGCTTTCAGTTTGAATGTGCCACCTGCGGGCGCTAGAGCACCACCCAAACTGAAACCAGTTGCGGCAATAGCATGATAATGATTGCTTTTGTCGCCTGCATCGTAAAGGTTCACGAGCAGGAGGACAGGAACCCCGCCCCGGAGGTAACCGTAGAGCGTCGATCGCAGGATGCCCAAATCCGTGGCGCCAATCATCAGGGGTTCCAGCCCAACTTGCTTCATCGCATGAACCATCTGCGGGAGCAATAAGCCGTGGTTGGGCATGGCCCTTGTCTGCGAAACCCAATGCTGCGTGGCTGTCCGTGTAATCTCGACCGGCGACAGGATCGGATGGTGGAAGAGCATGCCCGTGCCTTGGAAGGCTGACCATAAGGCGCTGGTGGCGCAGGCTGCGGCCACGGTATCCTGCTCTTGGAAGGCTAAGGTCTCGACGGTTAACGGGATTCCAACCAGGTTCGCAGTATACGGGCGACGGACGGGGTAGAAACGCCGGCCTTCCTCAGGATAGGAGACTAAGCACGTGCGCCCGATCATCGTCTCAGGAAGGGGCTTTACCACGATGAACCCAAGGTATTTATCATTGAGCAGGCCCGCGGTCAGTTTCCCCTTCTCCCCCTCCAACATGGCGTTGAAATCACCTTCGGTAAAATCCAGGCTGAAGAAATGCAGGCGTGTACAAACGCGGCGGTACTTATAAAAGCACCGAACATAGTAGCCAGCGAAGTCCTCTAGAAAATCACGGTCGATGTAGTTGTTCTCGACAACAATCGTTTGCGCCCCGATCTTCTGGAAGTAGTCCTGAAAATAGCGTGTCTGCAACTTCCCCTCTATTGTTCTCGGGCTCGCCTCAGATTTTGTCGACAGCAACTCCTTAAGCCGGTCGATGGAATAACCGTAGATTTCGCACGAAGGCACCGCTGTCATAGCAATGAACCTATAGCGTCACAGGTTCGACCATCATCTTTGCGTCAACCTGAACAGCCATGCGGCGCTGCTCGTTGTCGTGGCTGGCTTGGCGCAGCATTTCAGATAGCTTGGCACGCCCGTCTGGGGTCTGTATCCATTCGCCAATACCCTTAATGATCTCCGCCATCCCAGTCGCATCGCTCATGTCGTCCACCATTTCCATGCCGTTCCTTCCCGGTCCGAAGCACGCGCGATACATCCTCTTCTGCATCGGCGAAAGATGCCGATCAAATGGGAACGAAAGCCGGCTCTTCTTCCCGACGTCCGGCCATCGGCATCCCTGCTTCAGGTTCCATTTGGCGTCGTTTAATTCTAGCCGCCTGTCCCTACGACAAGGGCCACACGTTTGCCCCGCTGGCTCTCGCTTACTTGCGTTATCGGCTATACATGGGCACCGGCATGAACCAGGACCTGGTATAGTCGGGACCGAATATACCAAACTCATCGCAAATGGTCAACCGGTTATTGCAGGAATTTTGCATCTTTTTTCACGGTGCAAGGCCCCCAGGCCCCCCACGGCCGGGCGGGAACTGATGGGCCGCGGGATAATGTGCCGATGGATATAATCATTCATCATCGGCGTCCGTGCGTCCGTGTGCCGATGTGCTCGTTGGTCTGTGCGGCAGCACGACGGGCGGGCGAACAGGCGGTGAGCCGTTTCGGAGATCTGCTCATGGCGGAGCGGGCGTTTGATCGGCCGGAAAACCACGTCGAGGCCGTCATGGAGATTGACGGCAAGCAGTACCGCTGCGAGGTCGTCCAGCTCAGCTTCAACGGCGCGCTGCTGCGGACGGACGCCCCGGCCGGCCGGGGCGACACGGTGGAGTTGGACTTCGACATGATCGCCGGGGAGCAGGACCTGTGGGTTCACCTCGGCGGGCAGGTGATAGCAAGGGAGGAGCGGCTCGTGGGCGTCGAATTCTGGGAGATGGACCTCGACAGCCTCGGCGCCCTGCGGCAGATAATATCCGCTCGCGGCCCGGACGGCGACGTGGTCACCGACGTGCGCCGGACCTTCACCGGCCGGCGCATCCGTCATGGCCGCGACGGCCGGCTCGATTACTGAGTGCGATCAATTCGCCCCAGCTGAGCCGCGGCAACGCATGCCATAGCGGCGCACCAGGAACCACAGCACTCCCATGAAGATCAGGCCTGCCGCGCCGGGCTCGGTGACGATGCCGAGCCCAAGCCACGTCCCACCTCCGTGGTACGCCGCGGCGACGGGAGGCATGTCGGCCTGGGCGCGATACGATAGGCCTTCGATTGGCAACAGCACCATGGCCATCGCCACCATGCAACTCAATCGCGTTAACATGCTGCCCTCTCCTACTGATTCCCCGCCACGCGCCTGGCACGACCGTCATGCCACCCACGTGTGACCGAACTTCTCTGCAAAGGGCTTTCCCGCGGGAAAGGGGGCTCACGGCCCCACGAAGGGAACTTACGATTGAATAACCGCACAGGCACGGAGGCTCGGGGGTGCAAAAGAAGAAACAACGGCGTTTTTACCGCAGTCGATCATGAGCCCCCGGCTCACCCGAAAAGATGAAAGAGGTTGTAGCCCCGTAAACGGGGCTGGTAGAAATGATCCTTCTTTTCAGAGCAGAGCGGCTGTCTTGCGACAGGCTAAGGTTTGCTGCCAATATCGGCGGAGGTCACAGCCCGCCGGCCGCCTCAGGGCGGAAAAGTGCCGGAGCAAGAGCCTGGCCCGGTCGCACGCAAGATGGCGGCGCGGGATGTGGAGATAAACGCCCGCGGGCTCGCGCGACTGAAAATGAGCGGAGCGGCGGCACGTGGTAAACCCGGAAGTCGCGCTCCGCCTTGGGGCGGCCTGTTCTCACGGGCCGCTTCTTTTTTTTGCGCGTCGCCCGGTCCGAGGTCCGCTGTTGCGGCCCTACTTGTCGCCCGCCGACGGCGCCGTGGCGGCCGGGGAGGCGCCCTTGAGGGTCTTGAGGAAGAATGCACGCACTTTTTCCACAACGGCAGGGTCGCGGAATTGGCCGTGCCCGGCGCCCTTGACGATGTACAGCTCCGACGCGACGCCGGCCTTGGTCAGGGCCTCGTGCAGCAGTTCGGACTGATTCATCGGCACCGTCATGTCCCTGTCGCCGTGGACGATGAGGAACGGCGGGTCGTCCTTGCTGACGTAGGTGGTGGGGCTGGCCTGCCTGGCGCGGTCGGGGTTCTCGGCCACCGGCGCGCCGAGCAACTGCGACTCCGGCGAGTCGGCCGACATGTGCTGGATGGTGCTGGCCAGGCCCTTCATCGCAAGGAAGTCCGTCGGGCCGAAGAAGTCGCACACGGCCTGCACGTGGCTGCTGACGCCGACGTTGCCGCCAACGTCGCCTTCGAGATCGTTGGCGTCGCCGGCGGTGCCCATGAGGGCCACCAGGTGCCCCCCGGCCGAACTGCCCCAGGCGCCGAATGCGTTGGGGTCCAGGCCGTACTTTGCCACGTTTGCCCGAAGGAACCGCACCGCGCCCTTGCAGTCGTTGATCTGCGCGGGAAACTTTGCGGCCTGGCTGAAGCGATATGATATCGACGCCACCGCGAAGCCGTCGCGCAGAAGAGCCACCGCCGGCGTGGGATTCTTGCTGCCCGCCCGCCATGCCCCGCCGTGAACCCAGATAACCAGCGGCAACTTTGTCCCGGCCGGGCGGTCCGGCAGGTAAAGGTCCAGCGCCAACGACCTTTCGCCTACCTTGGCATATTCGACGTCGCGCAACACCTTGACGTCGGCAGGCGACATGGGCTGGCCGGGCCTCTTCGCGCCGTCCCCAGGCCGCTGCCCGTCAGCCGGCCTGGCCGGCCCGGGCCGCTGCTGCCCCGTCGCCGCCGACATCCCGGCTGACAGCACACACGCCAGGACAATACCACCGACCCGATACGGCGTTCTTTTCGCTTTCATGTTCATGGCACAGTTCTCCCGACTGCCCAACGCATTTGCCCGCGAGCAATTGCAGGCCCGGTCCCGCCGTGGCACCCGACCGACGGGAAGTTCAACGACGGCGCGCGAGTCAGCGCCGAGGTGGGCAAGTACCTGCCCAATGCCTGGGGCCTGCATGACATGCACGGCAACGTGTGCGAGTGGACGCGGTCGGACTATCGCCCGCAGCCGTACCTGGACGACGATGGCAGAAACGGCCTATCGCCGACCGCGCCCAAGGCCGTCCGCGGCGGCTCGTGGTACGACCGCCCCATCGAAGCCCGCAGCGGCTTTTGCCTGGGCTACCTGCCCCACCAGGGCGTCTACGACGTGGGCTTCCGCGCGACCTGCGAGCCGGCCCCGGCAGCGAAGCCGGCAGTGGCGGGAACCGCGAAGAAGTGATCGCCGATTCGCCGGCAGCAAGCCTCCGGGCAAAGCGGATAAATTATATTGGGTTCGAAATCCCGCGAATAGACAAGAGGGCTCCTATCGTTTAATCTGGTCCATTCATGAGCAACCCTCAACAATGGCTAATCGACCTCGCCAAGACCGGCAGCGCCGGTTCGGTGGATGGCATTGTATCTGTGAAGGGTTATCGCAACGTCGGTGAGCCTCCCGAAGTGGTGGCGATCATGGAGAAGGCCAAGGATTACGGTGCCACGGCCGTATTCTTTGAGGCGGGGCGCGACGGTAGACCACCCGTGGCACAAGCATTCATCTTCTGTTCCGACGGCCCTGTCAAGGATCCGAGCTTCGCCCGTCTGCACCAGCAACTTTGGAGTTGGGGTGGCGTGCCGCTCGTGTATCGCGTGACGCCCGGCCTCGTCCAGTTGTTCCGATGTGCGCACAAGGCTGATTTTGAGCATAAGGGCAAGATCGTCTTCCACCCATTCGACACGCTTCGTCTGGCCGTGAATATTGCCAATGATCCGTGGTGGGATGCCGAACGCCTTCGCAACGGAACCCTCTGGGACGACCCAACGGCCTGCAAAGCCCTGCTTTCCGGAACTCAGGCTGCCCAGAGGACGCTGATTGAGGAGGTACGACGCCTCAACGATGATCTCAACGAAAAAGACATCCTTCCCAAGCCTCTGCGGCGCAAGCTACTCGTTCTTTCGCTCCTGATCGCCTACCTTGAGGCACGCCAGGTATTCGAGGCGGACTTCTGGAACGGATTTCGCAAGGGGGCCACGAAGTTCTTCGAGGTGCTGGCGAACGGCTCCGCCTTGGTCAAGTTGCTGGAGCACCTTGAGAAACGGTTCAATGGTCACGTCTTCACGCTCACGGACGATCAACGGGAAGTCCTGGCAGGCAGCCAACAACTTGCACAGTTCTCCAAGCTAGTCGAGGCCAAGCAGGAAGCAGGCGGCCAGCGCACGCTCTGGGACCGCTACTCGTTCGCCGACCTTCCTGTCGAACTAATCAGCCACATCTACCAGCTTTTTGTCGAGAACGTTAAGACAGCCGTTTACACGCCGCCGTTTCTCGTTCGCCTCATGCTGGGCGAAGTGCTCACTCGTGAGCGGCTGGAACGTCTGGAGCGAGAAGACGAGATCATCCTGGATCCGTGCTGCGGGTCGGGTGTATTCCTCGTCGAGGCTTACAAGCGCCTTGTGCTCCACTGGCGAAGCAATAACCAATGGCATCCCCCCACGAAACGGGTCCTCACGAAGCTCCTCAACCGTGTCCATGGCATCGACCTGGAAAAGGGCGCTGTCGAACTCGCTGCTTTCAGCCTTTGTCTGGCTCTGTGCGACTCCCTGAAGTCAGAGGAAATCCGCGCAAGCGTAAAGCTGTTCCCCCCGCTGATGGGCAAGACAATTCACCACGGTTGCTTCTTCAAAGCCTGCGAGCAGGGCACGGTAAAGGAGAATGTCGGGGTGGTGGTGGGAAATCCGCCTTTCACTTCCACGCTCACTACCCCCGGAGCTGAGAAGGCCTATAACGACCATAAGAAGGAACATGGGGCGCTTCCCGACAAGCAGCTTGCGTATCTGTTTCTTCATAAGTCCATCGAGGTGCTTGCCGAAGGTGGCGTGCTCGCGATGCTCCAGCAGTATAACTTCCTTTACAACCAGAAGTCCCTGGGTTTCCGCCGGAAATTCATGGAGCGATGGGATGTCCGCGAGATTCTAGATTTAGTCTCTGTCAGTGGGATATTCCAGAAGGGCGGTGCCAACACAAAGGTCGTGGTGGTAGTTGCCGAAGCTGCCGCCCCGCCACCGGAGAGGCAGATTCTCCACGCCACATTCCGTCGCAGTGGCCGTGCCGAGGCCGAGCAGGGCTTTGACATCGACTATTACGACATGCACTGGCTGCCCCGTCAACTTGCGCTCACCAATGACGGGGTGTGGCGAAGTGATCTGCTTGGTGGCGGGCGTGTGTTGGCATTTGTGGATCGCATGAAGAAGTTCGCGATGCTGGGGAAGTATGCGGAGGAGAAGGGCTGGGACTACGGAGAGGGTTTCATTGAGGGGGCAAATGGTGTAACACGGCCGGCGACTCACATTATTGGCAAGCCATTATTGCCATCAGAATCAGTCACCGAGATGGGAATCGATGTTTCAGGCATTACCATCGCGCCCACCAAGCGAATTGAGGGTCCCCGATCTGAGAGACGGTTCACGCCCCCAATGCTTCTGATTCGAGAACACATGAATCTATATCATGGAATCTGGCAAGACAGTTACTTGACGTATAAGAACAAACTTGTGGGATTCTGTTCTCCAGCATCGGACTTCCCTAAGCTCAAGAGAATTGATGCTTGGTTAGACCGTGAGAGCAGAGCTCTGCGAGCATTTGTAGCGGCAATAAGCGTGCGATTGTTTACTCAAAAGGACACAACTCTCTCTGGTTTTGACATTTTGAGCCTTCCTTACCCTGAGAGCGGCGACTTGGACCTCAGTCCCCACGAACAAATCCTTGTGGACGATATCGTTGACTACTACCGCGACCTAATCCGCCACGGCGAAGACTCTGCGGCCATGAAGCAGTCTGCCTATCCTGCCCTGCCTGATTTCAACGACATATACACACGACAAATCAACGCAATATACAAAAAGAACAAGCTTCGATCTCTCGAACCCCAAAAGTTGCCTGGCGTGATCTGCCAGCCGTTTGTTTTCGGCAAAGGCACCGTGAACTGGAACGGGTCAGAAGAGTTGAAGGACAAGCTCGACGCATTGCTGCAAGAACAGCGCAACAGCAGCTTGGCCATCACTCGTATTGCGCGCATTTACGACGGTCCCTGCATCTACGTGCTCAAACCTGACCGCCTGCGCTACTGGTTGCGATCCGTAGCTCTGCGCGATGCGGACGAAACCATGGCCTACTTGTGGGAGCAGGGCTTCTGACTCGTGACACGATGCTGGCAGATACTCCCATCACGGCGCAAGCGGGCAGACTCGACCCAGAAGTCCAGTGGCCATGGACTGCCCGATATGCGCTCCTTGATTTCATTGCGTACGAATTGCCCCGTTGGCGCGACTACCCCGGGAGGCCCGAAAGAACTTCAGAGACCGCCCTGACCGACCATCTCTGCGATCACCTGAACAGCGCAGCACGTACGTCGGATGGTTGGAGCCGGGTCCAATTCCGTACTGAAGTTCCAGACGACACGACGCCCAGTAGGCACATCGACCTGGCTCCGAAGCCTTGCGGTGCGGTCCTCGTCATTGAAGGTCGTCGGCACACGCAGTTCGACATGCTTCTGCCAATCGAGTGCAAACGCCTGCCAACCCCCAGGGAAACGAATCGAGACGAACGCGAGTACGTAGTGACTGCAATCGGCACTAGGGGAGGAATCCAACGGTTCAAATTCGGCTTTCATGGAGCCAAACATTGCTTGGGCGCCATGATCGCCTACGTGCAGGATCAAACCTTCGCCCACTGGATTGAGCAAGTGAACTGCTGGATTGTAGCGCTTTCAGCCGATCCCGGCTCCGAGTGGAGGCTTTCAGACTGCCTCCGGCCAATAAGTAACGATGTTGACGCTGGGCTATGCACGTTACGTTCCGACCATCGGCGGGAAGGCCACAAAGAACTTGAACTGCGGCACATGTGGATCAAGATGAACTAAGATCAGATTGGCACGGAGAGCAGAGATAGCCGGCGCCGGCAAACGATTAAGCACGCTGCCCGGCTCTTGCCTCAACAGGCGAAAGCATCGGCTTGAGTCGCTCGACGACATCAGGATGCCTGGCAACTACGTCGGTCGTTTCGCCCGGATCGTTCTTCAAGTCGTAAAGAACCAGGTCCTTTGCCTGATCGGCCTTGCAGACCTTGCCGCGCAGGTTGCCCGAAATAAGCTTGTATCGCCCGTCAAAGACAAGCGTCCAGCCTTCCAGAGCGCTGCGGACAATCGACCTTGACAGCTTGCTCGCGCCGCAGAGGAAGGGGCGCAGTGACATCGAATCCATGTCGGCCGGCGCCTGCGCCCGCTGCCCACAGGCCGGCCGAGAAAGACCAGGCAGAGGCAAGAGGGCGGCGATAATGGGACCGTCCCACCTTTATGCGTCCCTCTGCCGCGGTCAGCATTCCATGACGACTTCCATTCCCAGCAGGTGCCCGAGGTGGCGGAGGCTGCTGGTGTGGTCGCCATAGTAGGCCACGCGGTGCAGCGAAGCATAGTAGTCCTTGGCGCTGTCGCCCAGTTGGCCCGCGCCCCAGTTGGCCAGCAGCTTTTCGGCGTTGCCGACCTCGGCGACCAGCTCCGTGCGGCAGCCGCGCTCTTGGCCCTTGGGGACCTTCGGCACGTCGACGATCTTGCCGGTGAAGACCAGCAGGGTCTTCAGGTGGATCAGCTTGGTGAACGTCAGTGTCTGCCCGATGCGATAGTGGACTTCGGGCACCGCGCCGCCGCGGACCTCGGCGTGCCGGCGAAGCAGGTATTTCGCGGACGCCCCCGCGGGGCCCTCCATCTTCAGCGGGGCCGAGCAATGGGAAAGATGGAACACGTTCTTCGACGTGTCCACGCCTCCGGCATTGCCCAGGAAACCGGGCTGGTTCAGGGCGTGCTGGCATATCAGCATCGTCAGCAGGCAGTCCATATCTCCGTCGCAGGCGGCCGGGATGCCGCTGTCGTTGAGCTGGGTGAAGCCAAGGCAGGGAAAGCCGCGCGGCAGCCAGCTCATGCAGGTGCCGACGCAAAGCCCGCTCGCCCGGTTCTCCCTGATCAGTTCGTCGAGGGTCAGGCTGGCCCGGGCGGCCTTGAGGACGTCATCTGGCGTCGGCTCGACGATCTGCTCCGCTTGGGCCATCCACTTGGCGGCCAGCGTCTCGGCCGCCGCTTTGTCGACCTTGGACATAACCTGGTCGTACCGGCCATCGGCGATGGCGAACATTTCCACGCCGAGCCGCTCTTTGACCTGGGCGGGCGTGTAGGACGCGGGCGTGCCTTTGAACGGCGGCGACACCAGCACGCGGCTTTGCCGCAGCAGCGGGACCACCCTCAGGAGCCTGGCCGCCCGTTCCAGGTCGCCGCAGTCGGTGGTGTTGAACAGCGTGATGCGTCGGCCTTCATCTTGCCACGGCTTGACCAGGCACCAGTCGTGCCCGCCAATTATGGGCATGTGGAACACGGCGGCGGGGCGGCCCTCTTTGAAGACCGCCGGCATCGTGCGGCTCAGGCCGAATATGTCGCAGCTCACCGCCAGCACAGGGGCGTCAGGGCCGGCCTTTTCGAGCAGCTTGGCGGCCTGGGCGGCATTTGCGGCCCGGCCCACCACGAACTCCACGTTGCCGATGGTCTTCTCCGCCTCCGCCAGCCGCTTGGTGATGGGCTCCAGCTCGGCTTCGGACAGACCCCAACTCCGGCCGCCGGGCTCGCCCGCGAGGATCACGCAGATTTTGACCTTGGATGGGGTGGCCTCGGCGGTTGTCGGCCCATTTTCGTTCTCCTGGGCCTGGGCCAGGAGATGTCCGGAGGCCAGAGCCAGCGCGCCGATTGCACCGGCGCCCAGGAGTTGTCTACGCGTGCAATGGGTACACATGTTTTTTTCCTTTCCTGAGACGTACTTGTTTAGCGAGATAACGGGGGACGATCACCCCTTAGTTGCTCTTGTGGTTCCCTATTCTTTGTTTTTGGCCCCCGTCCCATCGGAGCCGGCTGCTTTAGCGCGGAGCCGCTGCTGCTGGCGCTCGAACTCCTCGCTCCGTTTGCGCCAGAACTCGACTTCTTGTTCGAAGGTCATCCCGGCGAGACGTTTTCGGAGAGCTTCTGCGCCGCGCCGCTTCATTTCCACGCAGTCAAAAGACTTGGCCATGTCGCTCCGCCCGTTACTCATTCTCTGTCGCCCCGCTGGGGCTCGTTTTCTGGAGAGAACTCTTCCGGGGGTTCCCTGCGGTCCCCCCCCGTAAGGGGCCCCAAGGGCCGGCCAAAAGCTGCCGGCCCGTCGGGCCTGGCGGGTTCGGAGTTCTTCTTCCTACTTCCTATCTACTACTTACTGACTACTTCCATCCCTCTGCGCCGCGGCCCGCCCGAACGGTGAGATTTCCCTCAGCCGGCGGATGATCGGGGGCAGGACCTCTATCACCCTGTCGATCTCGGCCTCGGTGTTGTAGATGCTCAGGCTGAAGCGGATCGAGCCGTGGGCGGCCGTGTAGGGAATGCCCATCGCCCGCATGACGTGGCTTGGCTCCAGGCTGCCGGTGGTGCAGGCCGAGCCGCTGGCGGCGCAGATGCCATGCTCGTCGAGCATGAGCAGGATGCTTTCGCCCTCGATGTACTCGAAGCTGATGTTGCTCGTGTTCGGCAGACGGTGCTGGGGATGGCCGTTGAGCCGGGCGTCCGGGCAGCTTGCCAGCAGGGCCTTTTCGAGCTTGTCGCGCAAAGCCCTGACGGTCGTCCGCTCGCGGTCGAGGTTCGCCCCGGCCAGCTCGCATGCCTTGCCCAGCGCGACGATCAGCGGGACGGACTCCGTCCCGGCCCGGCGGTTATGCTCCTGGTGCCCGCCGACGACGAACGGCTGGAACCGGCAGCCGTGGCGTACGTACAGCGCCCCGATGCCCTTGGGCGCGTGCAGCTTGTGGCCGGACATGCTCAGCATGTCTATCGCCGTGCCTTCCAGGTGGATGGGGAGCTTGCCGACGGCCTGGACGGCATCGGTGTGGAAGAGTATGCCGCGGTCGCGGCACATGTCGGCGATGGTTTCGACGGGGAAGATCACGCCGGTTTCGTTGTTCGCCCACATGATGGACGCGACGGCGACTTTCTCGTCCAGGGCGTTGTCCACGTCAGACAGGTTCAGTTCGCCATACTGGTCCACGGGCAGCTCGATGACGCGGTTGTCAAAGCCGATCGGCGCGGGGCGCTCGAGGGTGTGGCAGACGTTCCGCACGGCCGGGTGCTCGACGCGCGTGGTCACGATGTTCTTTCGGTGCGGGTTGACCGGCAGGGCCGAGCGGATGGCGGCGTTGTCGCTCTCGGTTCCGCAGGAGGTGAAGAGCACCTCGGCCGGGTGGCAGGCCAGCAGTTCAGCCACCTGCTGGCGGGCGATGTCCACGTGCCTGGCCACCTGCCCGCCGAAGGTGTGTATGCTCGACGGGTTGCCGTACAGCTCGGTCAGGAAAGGCTCCATAGCCTCCCGGACCTGCGGCGCCACGGCCGTCGTGGCGTTATTGTCCAGATAGATCACGTCGCTCATCAGGGCCGTACCTCATTCGCTATTCGCTGAGTTTCTCGCCGACGTCCTCGACGATGATGTCCGGATCGACCATTTCCCTGAGCTTGGCGCCCACAGTTCCTTCCAGGGTGAAGTCCCTGACGCGGCACCAGGCGCAGTGCCCGCGGAAGGCCACCTTCACCGTCTTGCCCTCGATGTCGATCAGGTCGATGTCGCCGCCGTCGTGCTGGAGCATCGGGCGGATCTCGCTTTCGACGACCTCCTGGATCCGCTTGATCCGCTGGAGGTTGGTCAGTGCCGGCTTCTGGTCGGCCTCGGCGGGTTTGGGCCTGGCCGTGGCGGCCGAGCGACGCACGCGGTTGATTATCTGCTCGATCTTCGGATGGCACGCCCCGCAGCCGCCGCCGGCCTTGGTGTAGTGGGTCACTTCCTCGACCGTCCGCAGCCCGTGCTCGGCGATGACCTTCTCGATGAGCTTGTCGGTTACTCCGAAGCAGTGGCAGATGATCTCGCCCTCCTCCTCCAGGGCGAACGGCTCGCCCTTGAACTGCGAGATGGCCTTCTGAAGGGCCTCCATACCCATTACCGAGCAGTGCATCTTCTCTTTGGGCAGCCCGCCGAGGTATTGGGCGATGTCATCGTTGGTGACCTTCCCGGCCTCGTCGAGGGTCTTGCCCTTGATCAGTTCGATCAGGGCGTCGCTGGAGGCTATCGCGCTGGCGCAGCCGAAGGTCTGGAACTTGGCGTCGACGACCCGCTGGCCGGGGCCAAGCCTGACCATAAGCCTCAGCGCATCGCCGCAGGTGATGTTGCCCACCGTGGCGTCGAGGTCCGGGTTATCGATCTGCCCGGCGTTCTTCGGGTTAAGGAAATGTTCCTTGACGGCTTTGGTGTAATCCCACATTCGTGGCGATCCTTTCCTGTGCGCAGCTCCATGGTACAAATGGCCCGCGAGGGTTCCACGTAATTCTAGCATTCCCGCGGGCCCACCAGGCGACGTGCAACCGTGTAGTATTAAGCCAACCTCTTTTCCGCCGCTCTTGGCGACGGTTGGACATCGGGCCTAAATCATGATACCATTACCCGCCCGCCGGCAAAGCGCGGCGGAAGGCTCAACTGAAATGGCCCTTGTGCCGATACATTGCAAGATGTTCAATAAACGCCAGACGTCCCATAAGGAGGACCGTTGGATGACGGCTCACCGGAAGATGCTCGTGTTTGTCTGCTCGCTGGTCGCCGCGGCCGGCTGCCAGGAGCCGCGCGCCGCGCTGGATCTGCCGCCGATCGAGCCGCGGATCGCACCGCTGGCCCCGCCGATCAGGCCCGGTCAACCGAGAATATCGCGCCCGCCGGTGGTCGCCCCGCGGCGCCAGCAGTTCGTCCAGGCCCTCCCGGCCGGGCGAAGCGTGCAGGGCCGGCCTGTGAACGCGACGGCGATCGGCAGCGGCGATCAGTGCGTGATGTTCATCGGCGGCATTCACGGCAACGAGCCGGCCGGCGTCGGCCTGTGCCAGCAACTCGCCGCATATCTCGGCGCTCACGATGAGCTGGTCTACGACCTGAAGGTCATAATCGTCCCGGCCGCCAATCCCGACGGCCTGGCCGGCGCGACGCGAGGCAATGCACACGGCGTCGACATCAACCGCAACTTCGCCACGGGCAACTACCGTAGCTCGGCGGTCAACGGCGGGCAGGCGATGAGCCAGCCCGAGGCGATTTACCTCCGCGAGTTGATCGACCGCTACCGCCCGGTGCGGATCATCACGATCCACCAGCCGCTGTCGTGCATCGACTACGACGGCCCCGCCCAAGCCCTGGCGGCGGCGGTGGCGCGTGCCTCCGGCCTGCCGATCAGGAAGCTCGGCGCCCGCCCCGGCTCGCTCGGCAGCTACGCCGGCGTGGAAAACGGCATCGCGGTAGTCACCGTCGAACTGCCCAATGGCGCCTCGAACCTCACGCCCGCGCAGGTTTGGGCACGATACGGCGGCGCCTTGATGGCGGCCGTAAACCACCGAGGCTCCGCAACGACGCTGGATAACGTCGGCAAGTGACGGGCGGGCGCGCCGTGCCCGGAAGCTCCAAATCACAAGCACCACCGCCGGGCACTTCGTGCCCGGAAGCTCCAAATCACAAGCACCAAATCCCAAACAAATTCCAAGTTCCAAATAACAAGCTCCAAACAAGAAGCCCCAGACTGACTGCCGGGCGCGAAGGTCGACCATTGGAGGCCACCATTCGTGGGCACGGTCAACTCTCTCCGTTTGGAATTTGCTGTTTTGCCGTTTGGTTCTTGTTTGAGATTTGGTGCTTGTGATTTGGTGCTTGTTTGGACCTTGGTGCTTGTGATTTGGTCCTTGCCGTACGGCGCTTGGCCCGCGGCGCGCGACATTTCTGAACCCGCACGCCCCACCTGTCCGATATTGCTCATAGTCTTCTGGAGAGGCTGTGCCGATGGATTCGACGGTCTACGTACAGTTCGGCATTTCGGTGGGCCTGGGCCTGCTGGTGGGCTTGCAGCGCCAGTGGGGCTCGCCTCACGTGGCGGGGCTGCGAACCTTCGCCATGATAACCGTCTTCGGCACGATCTGCGCCCGCCTGGCGGCCGTGTATGGCGGGTGGCTCCTCGCGGCCGGCCTGCTGGCGGTGGCGATGATGGTCATCGTCGGGTCCGTCGTGAAGGTCCGGGCCGGGCAGATCGAGCCTGGCCTGACCACCGAGGTCGCGGCGCTGGTCATGTACGGCGTCGGGGCCATGGTGGT
>Ga0315285_10000433_pt1 | contig 43329 bp, 52 predicted proteins | sample YL17G09_36_MG_FD_203698 | JGI IMG/M metagenome (GOLD analysis project Ga0315285, IMG submission 203698) | Sediment microbial communities from Yellowstone Lake, YNP, Wyoming, USA - YL17G09_36 | ecosystem: Environmental > Aquatic > Freshwater > Lake > Sediment | place: USA: Wyoming | collected...
ATAACGATTGCCCCGATGCAAAATGTTCTCACTATGAGGAGGATGAATATTCGGGTAGTGAAGTGATCCATTGCATTTATTTGGACGATGATAATAAGTGTATCAAAAAAAGTCGCCTGATGGCCGAAGCGGAGGTGTCCGAATGAAACGAAAGAGGTTCGAGATAGAGGAAGAACCTAAGCAATATCGGTGTGAAGGATGCGGGAGAGAATTTGATAAAAAATTATTCAGTCACAGTCGGGCCGAAATGGGAAAAGATGGCAATCCCGTAGAGGTTGAATGTGGGCCAATTACAGAGGTAGGAAAATGAAAAAAAGGCCGAGTAAGAGAGAACTTTATTGGAAACTTAAAATGTTTGAGCAATGGTCTGGGGAAAGGGGTTATCGACCAATTCTTTTAAGAGAATGCCTGGCCGAACTCCGGCGACTCGTGAGAGAGAGGGGGGAGAAATGAAACAAAACAAGCCTAGTATGTCGACCAAATATGGACATAGTATGTACAAGAAATTTCTACCGCTGGCAATTTTACTCGCCTTTATTTTCGCCTCCGCGACCTGCCCGCCGAAGAACCAACATGAGTAAATATTATCGAATCATCGGGTTTTTAGCCGATGAAATCATGGTGACTTATTCTCAATATGGACAACAAGTTTGGGCCGCAAGAAGAATGTCCAGAAAATATCAAACAAGACAATGTGCGATTTGCAGTGGATTACTTGGAAAACGAGCCTTAGCGCCAATAACAAATCTCTCGAATCGGTCACATCGAATTTGTCTAAAACATGGCGCAGACACAAAAGGAAAACCCGAATGAAAAAGAAATTTTTCCTCTGGCTTATTCTATTTGCTCTTATTTTTTCAGCGGCCATTTGTCCGCCGAAGCCGCCGGCCGATAAGGTATGGGTCAATGTCTGCAACTCATATCCCGATATGCCTGCGGGTGAGGCTCGGATAGCGAATGAATACTGCCCTAGTCACCCTGCCCAGTATGTGAAGGGGACGGAGCCAATTGTCACCTGTACCCTCCACGTCAAGCCCGAGTCCATTATCCCCCAATGTGATATCCCGTGGCCCACTACTCACAAGCTCCTGATTTGGAGCGGCTTGCTGCTCTGCGATCTATCGACGAAGGACAATCCCGAATTTCAGGAGTCGGATCTCGATGATTATTATGACGCGCTAGCCGTGGACGGCGTGAACGCAATACGGAGCTTTGCGTTCTTCCTCGATGAGCAATCCGGATATTGGGAGAGCTGGAAGCCCGTAGATTTGGAATATGCGAAATACGTCACTGATCGCCTTACTTTGATTACGGCCCGAAAGCTCACAGCTATCGTCTCCCTCTGGGCCTACGGCGGGGGGTCAACGGACTCGGAGATCGATTACATCATCGACCTGGCAAAGCCATTCATGCCCTACGTGATATTCGAGCCGATCAACGAAGCCTATGGAATGTCCGGGCAGATCAAGATCATAAATATGCTCAAGGCGAAGGGGATCCCGAACAGCGCAATAATGTTGTCGTTTCAGGACTCGGGCGAATTTGCCGATACGCTGCAGAATACATTGGCCGGGGAGGGGTTGGCGTCGGGCCACGGCGTCGGTTCAATGGAGACGATCCTGGCCCCGTGGCCGAATGGATGGGCTACAAGCTCGGGGACACTCAAGCTGATGCAGTACGGGCTTGGTGGTTCAGATGATGGAGCTACATCCAGCGTAGCTGGTGGCCATCTCTGGCCCTGGCTGCCGAACGGCGAAGGCAGGCGCCCCCCGGTATCGGAGCTTTTTGAAATGGTTAAATGGATGCTCGCCAATGGAAAACACTTCGAGCACCTCAGCGCGAGTGGTTTTCAGAGTGGGGGCCGTCCGAATCTCAAGGCGGCGATTGAGTTGGGGAGAGAGGAGCGGCAAATGATGCGGAAAGCGTATAACGAGGTGGTGCATTGAAGATCATCCGGGTTTTTCCGCGTCGAACTAACGCTACTCCCGATGATGATCTTGTCCGGATAAATTGTCAGCCCGGATTATTCGATGAGGCCGATGAGGTTCATATTTCAGTGACCTTTACTTGGGATATACCCGTTGCCGAAAAACTGGAGAAGGAATGGCGGCACGTTGCCCTGACAAAAATAGGTGGGCCAGCGTTGGGGGATCCCGGCGATGAATTTGAGCCGGGAATGTATCTCAAGAAAGGATATACGATAACTTCTCGGGGTTGTCCCAATGCGTGTTGGTTTTGTTTTGTGCCCAAAAGAGAAGGCCCAATTCGGGAATTACAGATCAAGGAGGGAAGAAATATTCAAGATAATAATCTTTTGGCCTGCTTGGATAAACATATCAAAAGTGTATTTTCTATGTTAAAGAGACAAAAAGAGAAACCCATTTTCGGCGGCGGGTTAGAGGCACGAAAATTAAAACCATGGATTGCTGAAAGCCTTATTGAATTAAAGCCGGACCAGATATTCTTCGCCTACGATAAATTTGTCGATTTAATTCCGTTGGAACATGCCAGAGATTTACTGACTGAAGCATTTCCTTTTTCATCCCGTGTCTTGAGGTGTTATGTTTTATGCGGTTTTCATAATGATTCTTTTGAGAAAGCGGAAAATCGTATTCGGCAAGTCATTCAATTAGGCTTTCTGCCCTTCGCCATGCTCTATCGGGATGAAAAAAATATCCCTAGCCGGGAATGGAAACGATGGGTTAGAACCTGGATGAGGCCAGCCGCGACTATAACCGAAGCCAAGAAACGGAAATGGATTGAGGAGGCAACGGCATGACCTTCAGCGCGTCCAGGGACGGAGGATTAGGAAACAAATGACCGATTTCACGCTGAACAGAATGTCCGATGATCATTGGGCAACGCCTGCATCGCTTTACGAGGCCTTGAACGCCGAATTTGATTTCAATGATGATCCCTGTCCTTTACATGGAGATGAATTAACGGACGGCTTGAAAAGAGAATGGGGTTCCAGGACATTTATGAATCCGCCGTATTCAAATATTGCGCCTTGGATTCATAAGGCTTATTTAGAAAGCCGAAAAGGAAAATTGATTGTTGGTCTTCTCCGGGGAGACACATCAACAAAATGGTTTCATAATTGGGTTTTGGGAAAAGCCGAAATCCGCTTTGTAAAAGGTCGGGTTAAATTCGGCGATAGGAATAGACCAGCTCCTTTCGCGTCCATAATTGCGATTTGGACTTGCCCCGACTGCAACGACACGGGCTTCGTTGAGATCGACGTCAGATGCGGTCGAAGCCGAAAGCAATTCTGCACCTGCCCGTGCGGTCAGGAGCTGGCGGAAAAGGACGAAAAGGCAAGGGCGGGGGAGGGGGATTGAAAGAATGATGAACTTCAACCAAAGGCGAATCCTATTCTTTCGGGCGATCGGCGAACTCGTCCGGCGGGCTGCGGAGAAGGGGATAGAGCTAATGCCTTTCGGTTTTAATCATACCCTTGAAGAAGACCTGAAATATTTCCAGGAAGGGAAGTCACTGATCGACCCGACCAAGAAGGCAACGAAACATATGCTCTGGCTGGCGATGGACTTTATAATCATCAAAGACGGGAAGGCGGTATGGGATCGGATTCCCGAATACGAAATCCTAGGTCAGATTTGGGAAAATCTCGGTGGAAGATGGGGAGGCCGATGGGCTTCGCTCAACGACATTTTTCACTACGAATATTCCGATAAAATGGAGGTCCTCTATGTCCACGGAAATAATTGGCCCTATTCTTCAGTTGATCCTGGCTCTGATTCCGGTCCTGAAAAAGTCGGAGGTTGACCGGTTGACGGCGGAAATCAACGAACGTCAAAAGGAGTGGGAGGATGAACAGCAAAAAATTCTGGAAGAGATTGACCGCGCTGGTAGTATTTCTGAGCTTAACGCTATTATCAGCAAACTTCTTCGTCGGGTGCAAGGTTAAGCCCGAGCTGATCCCGATAGGCGATTGCAAAATCATCGGCAAGGTTTGGGATGGGAAGGTCGTTTGGGAACCGGGGGAAGGCCCGGAGAAGAACGCCTTCATCGTGACCCCGGCCTACGTCTATAAATTTGCTTGGGCCCTTCATCGAGTCGAAATCCTGGAGCTGGATCTAAAAAAGTGCCGGGCGAAACTTTTGGAGAAGTGAGGGTCCGGGAGACGGCTAGAACCCCCAAATATCGCGCCAGGATGACCTGAGAGCGACGATCTCCCCTGACAATAGCTGCTCTCGGCATTGGCAAAATAAGAACCTAGCCTGAGCCGCCTGGACATTTTCCCCCTTTTGACCCTAGAACCTAATCATTAGCCCTATCTAAGTCCCTTACCCCTGCTCGGGATTTTCCTCGCCCTCTTTCTCTTTGGCTTTTTCAAGTAGTTCAAATTTCAAGATATTCTCGATCAGCATGAGCAAATTGTGATAGGCTTCGGCCTTGCCTGCGGCATATGCCTTTTCAACGTCATCGCTCTTTTTCCGAAAGAGAGCAAAGAGTTTATCCGGATTGCCGTGTCGTTCGAGGAACGGCTTGATTACACCCTGCCATCCCTTCGTCGCCACGGTTGCTTTGATTTCCTCCACCATCGGCCCCATGCGTTTCCGCTGTTCCTTGAAGATCTCGCTTGGGTTGTCGGCAAACTTCTCAAACTGCTTTCCCGAGTCGTCCTCTTCCCGGCCGTAGTTGAAAAAAGATCGTGTGAGTTTTATCAATATTGCTCCTCAACCTGTGGAATCGGCATTTCCTGGGGCATCCCCCGGCTCATGGTCGGCGACGGCCCCGCCTGACCCTGCTGCATCATCATTTCCCTCATGGCGGCTTGTTGAGCGTTCATCTGCTGTATGCCCTCCTGGACCTGACTCTGACCCTCCTGACTCAGCATCGGCAAGATTTCCTTGATGTTCTTCTGGCCGAGTTTGATAAGAAGTTGCTTGATGAGCGCGATATGGTTGACCATCGGCATCTTAATCAGCCGGTCGAATGCCTGCATGAACATATTGAGGTTCATTTCCTTGAGCGATTGGATGGATTCGGTCATCGGCTGGACCTGGAAGAAACGTTTTATCTTTTCAATATCCAAGGTGTAGAATTCGTCGGCGCGGCTCCCCGGGCCCACGATTGCCTCGTATTCCGCTCGCGGCAGGTATTCCCGAAGGTAGACCAAGAGTCGTTTGCAGGCCGGTTGGAGAACGTACGAGTCGATCTTCCGGAGCGTCCATTCGTTCCTTCCCTGAGCCGCCTGCTGGAGCCGGATAATACCCGAGGCCGTCTCCCGGCGCCTCGGCGTGGCCCCACGAGCATAATCCCACATATTTGAAACGTTCTGCATATCGTATTGCAGGCTGGCCTCCTCCTTGTAGGATGATCCGGTTACGTCCGTAACCGGGAGTTCCTTGAGTGCGTCCTGGTTCGTCGTGACGATCACGTTCCCCGGTGCCGAATAAAGCGTTGAAAGATCGACCTCTCCGGCAAGAATGTCATAGACCCAGAGTTTGTTCAGGATCAATGAAATATTATCCCGTCTCTGCGATCGCAGGGTATTCAATTCTTTCTGGAGCGGCTTGATCGACTCCAGGAGCCCGAGTCCGAAAAACTCGCCCGGCGCCCCGGTCATCCGGCAGTCGAGCATCGGGAATTTATCGCTGAACGGCTTGACCTCGTTCTTTCTCGTATCCCGGATTACCGCCCGGCGGCCGCCGATGGTTACAACGTGGCCGTCAAACATACAGTCCAGGAGCTCGACCAACTGCTTCTTTTCATCGAAGTAATTCCCCACGGTCGAAATCCCGACTTCCCGGAGCAACTTCGTCACCTCGTCGTCGTCGCTGTAGCCGCCCATCGACTCATCGACATCTTCATATTCGCCGTTTTTCCGGCCTTCCCTGAGCGCATCGACGGTCTCCCAGGACTTCTTGATGACCCAGTTCATCCTCGAAAGTCGCTTGATATTCGGCTCGGGGAAAACATCGAGCGTGGACGGCGTGTCGAAATTCATCCTCTGAAAATTGTTTGTCTCGCCCGAAAGGATCGGGTAATTGATGAAGTAGCCGACGTTGAAAATATTGACGTTCTTAATAAGCTCCTCGAGTTCAAGCAGAAACTCGCAGGACTCGTCGCTCAATGCCCAGTGGATTATTTGCTCGAGCTCCTGACAGACCTCGGGACTGATCGCCCGGACCCGGGGTTCCAAGGAAAAGATGACCGGCGAAGCCGTGATCGAGAGCATGAGCGAGGCGGTCATGTCCTCCATGAAGGCAAAGGAGTAGGGAACGAAGATATCGTGTTTATAGACCTTCTCGCCGCCTTCCTTGTAACATTTATAGAGCTTATAGTTCTCCCTGCCCTTCGTAAAGAAGTCGGCACAGTAGTTTTCGGATACATAGTATCTTTGGAGCCACTTTTTAAGTTCTTCGAGTTGTTCCGTGTTTTGTGCCATGGTAGTCTCCTACAAATATCGTTGTTCCGCCCATTTTTGCTCAAGTCCCTGCCTGAAGGACGCTATCGCCTGGCGGTCAATCGGCCGGATATTACTGTTTAAAATATACTTACAACAGTCTGTGTAGTCGTCCCTAACCTTTTTCGGCCTATCCTTGGAACCCTTCTCTTCACGCGCACGGAGTGATGCCCAGGATTCCCACGTCAAGCCCTCGACCTGCTGAATGAATTCTTCGCAGTTCGCCGTGACATGGAATTTTGGTTCTGGATAATCAACGAGGAGGTCGTTTAGGGTTTGAAAGAAGGCGTTGAAATCGGAGTTGCCGTCCCTGAAGAACAGTCCGCAATCCCTGAAAATCTTGCCTATGGACGCTTCGCCGACCGCCCGGTATTCGATCTTCGAGCTTCGGGGGTCGATGAACCTAGCCGTGACCCTCTCCTTGGCCGTGGCCTCGATCCGCATGATCTCGGCTGCGGTCTCCCTGGTCGTCATCTGCCGGTCTTCGGACGGAAGCATGAATTTCTGCTCCCGATAGAACCACCAATGCTCCCTTTCATCCAGGGCCGCCCACAGTGAGTAATGCGGCCTCTGCTGGTGGGGGTCACAGGCCATCAACCGCATCCAGGAAAGCGGAAGATCGGCGGGAAGGACGACGTGCTTGTCCCGATTGAATTTCGGGAAGACCCGGCCGTACTCCCGAGTATATTTTCCGTAGTAGATCCGGAAGGCATCGTTCTCACGGCCCTTCGATTTTAGGTCTTCGATATCTTTCTTGAGTTTGTTTTGGTTCAAAAAGGGATTCGAGAAAGACGAGAAGTTAAAACCAATACAATCGCTTGTCGGCTTATATAAAGCACTTTCATACATCTCAAGGAATTCGGTCGTTATATCGTGGATCTTTGGGTCGGGGACCGAACCGATGAAAAGCGCATCACCGTTGAAGTCCATGAGCATCGGCTTGATAACGTCATACCAAACCGTCCAGGGGATTGTCGGAAACTCGTCGAAAACCACAAAATGAAGGCCCGCACCGAGAAGCCAGATTTGGTCTTGAGTGCCGAGAAACTCGATGAGGCTCCCGTTGGTGAGTTCAACGTAGTGGCGGTCATCGCGTTTCTTGGCAATCATTTCCTTGGGCAGATAATGGAAGAGGATGCGCCAGGCGATCCGGTACGCCTGATCCTTGGTCGGAGCGATGTACCAAATCCTTGCGTTGGGAATCTCTATCGCCCGCTTGATGATCTCGTTCACGGCCAAGAGCGTCTTCCCAAACCTTCGACCGGCGATCACCAGGACCATAAGACCACTGCAAAACGGGCGGAGTGCGGTATGGATTTTCAACTGATCCGCATGAGGGTTGTATTCAATATTCATTTCTTCTCGGTCTCCGGCTCGGTCTTCCAGGTAGCCACGTTATCCGTGGGCACGACTACACCGTTCACCTTTTGTCCCGCCTTGACCCTTATTTCATGGATGATTGCCAGGTTTCGCATTAGGTTTTGATCCCTAAAAAGATTCAGGAAATACTTGGCGGCTTCCGCCCGTGCCTTATTATTCGAGGCTTTGAGACAGACCTTCTCGAATAGCCCGATAGCCCCGCAGGCATTGGCATAAAATCTCAGTTCAAACCTCTCCATGAGTTCTTCCAGGCTCAACTTGCCGAGTTCTTCAAAGAGTTCATCTGCAAATTTTATGTCGGCCGGTCCGTCTTTGAGTTCGCTCATAAATTTAGGTTCGGTCATCTTTGCTCAACCTTCCTTCGGATTGCCTCGTATTTATTGAGTACGGTAATCACGTCGTTCATCACCGCTCCGTTGATTCTCTCCTGGGTCTCTTTCTTTGCCGAGGTAGGAATAACGGTGCTTTCTAAAACGGCATCAAGGAAAAACCGGGCGAGAGAAAGAGCATCGCGGACACGATCAAATTCCTTATCCAAAGTGATCCATTCGCCTTCCTTTGTCTGGCTTTTCTCCGTGACAACGGCGCCCAGAACCGGATGGGACTCGACATATTTTCCGAATTCTTTTCTATCCTGATCTTTCAATAATCGTCTGTCCGTTGCCTTGAATCGGTTTATTTCCTCAAGCGTATCGTAAAACTTCTGAACGCTCTGACTCTCCAGGCCCATGGGATCGCGGGTGACATAGGCACGGAATACCGGATACTCGGAAATGTCGGTCGGACGCGGCGCCTTCTTGGGAATAATCCCCATCTCACCCAGGACGGCATCGCTGAGTTTCAGGGCATATCGAGCCATCCCCGCCCCGTATCCCGTGATTATATGGTCGATCTTGGCGGGCGAGATATTAAATGCCTTCCCGACGGCCTTGCTGGTCTCGCTGGTAAATCGCCCATATTGATAGGCGGGTTCCAATTCTTCCTTTTGCTGCGGGACAATCGGTCGGCCCTGGAACAGGTTCTTATTTGTGACCGCTTCTATGAACGGCCTTAAAGCCACGGGCATTGTCTCCCCGATATTACTTATCGGCAGGGTTTCCGTGGCGATCTTGCCCAGGAGTTTCCCGACCTCGATATTCCCGCCTTTGTCTTGATCCAGATATCTCAGGGCGTGTTCAGTCGTCGTCCCAAAAATGACACCAATATCTCCCTTGGGGATTCGGATAAATCGCTTGCCAATGGGGATCATCCAAAAGATATCCCTCTGCCAGTCGGGTAGCTCCCAGTAACGCGGATTATCGCGGTTTAGCGCATAATTGATGATGGACGGCAGAACGCAACCGGCGAAGACCCGCACGAACGTTTCTCCGGGCCTTTCTTCCGCCGTCTTGATAAAGCGGACAAGCCCTTGCGTACGCGCATTGAGGAAGGTATAGAGACTGGAAACCTCCTTCATCTTCAGACCGCGTCCGGCAAAATCCGTTGTCGCCTCCCTAGACTGATAGGCGGCTTCGGTCGGCGGTACGCCTTTCCCAACCGCGTGTTGAAAAACACCGATTCGGGTAGGCATCTCGCTTAACATCGAAATATCCTGGAAGAACGAAAGCGGATTTTTCAAATACCTTTTCGTCTCTTTGAATCCCAGGAGCTTTCTGAGGTTCGCCTGATTCGTAGTCCGGTCAAGACTGACGAGCATACTCCACTCGCCGCCCGATGCCTTCCACTTCCAATAAGTTTCGGTCTTATTGAGCATCGTAAAGAGGCCCTTAACAAAATCCCATCCCGGGAAATAGCCGTACTTGGCATTGATGAACGCACTCCACTGGTCTTTGAATATGTTTTTAAACGGAAAGTCCGGGTTTTCCGTGGCTCCGGCCCGCAGGATTTTCGCGGGGACTGAGGCCCATTTTATGAACGTGCTCAATGAGGCGTTGTCGAGTTGAGACATCGCCTGATAAAGATCGCGGGATACCTGGAAATACTTTCTCTCGCCGTTCACCATGAGTTGAATCACGTCTTGGCCTTGGTTTTGCGCGGGACTGTAAACTTTCGTGCCGTCCTCCAGGGTCGCAACCGTCGTCATCCTTGGTTTTATGGGAACGATTTCACCGGCGACTTTCGGGCTCAGTTTCCTTAACTCAAGAAGCGACTGGGCAATGCGTCCGCGCTCCGCCTTATCCGTTATGATATAGGTCGCCTTTATTGTGCTTTCGAGCGGGTCGATGATCTGCCGTTCGGAACCCTTGATCCTGTAAAGCGGAGAAGTCATCTTGGAGAGGATACGGGTCGAGGTCGGGACGTAACCGTATCTTTCCAGGTCGTCCATGACCCTCTGAAACGGGGCATAGAGGTTATTTTTGGATTTTACGATGTCGGCCTTTTCCGGACTGATGTATCCGGCATCTACGAGTTCATCCAAAAGCGCATGGCTAAATTCAGTATATTCCCGGGCGGTAGGTTCAAACCGTTGTCGGTTCGCAACCACGAATTTTCGGGCTTCGGCCACGTCCATCCCCGTCTTTATTCCGCGATCCTCAAGCTCCGGGACTCTGCGGTTGACTAGGTAAAGCCGAAAATCATCAATGTCCTCATTGACCGGTTGGATTATTTCTTTCAGTGACTTTCCTTTCCAGATGATCTCACCCTTCGGACCCATTTTGAATCGGCTGTAAAATAGTTTCGTCTCGGCCTTTCCCTGGACTCCCATATAGGTTCGGATGAGTTTATAGGGGTCCTTGAACGGGTCGAGTTCGCCGATGTCCGAACGGGCAAGGTCGGAGATTTTTTTAATGGCATGGAAACGGTCGATGATGTTCTGGTATGCCGTGGCGAATGTCTTCATAATTTCCGGTTTCCCGGTCATGCCGATTTTGATAGACCCCTCTTCCGGTGCGGCCCGCATCTGCCCGCGGGAAACTATTGAGACGCGTTGTTCACCCTCTGCCCTTGGCGCAGAAGGGCCTATTTCATAAGGAATCCCATTGTCATTCAGGAATTTGATCTCATTGCCTGTTAAATCTTGACTTGCTAAGATTTTGGCCTGAATCCGATTCGTTTCCGTCTCCACGTCCAGCATGGGCTTTTTGACACTCGAAGACATCGGGGTTTTCGTCGGTTCGGGTACGACGGGTTTTGTCGCCTTGATTTCGGGGAGTCCCTCAGTCGTGTCCTTGATTAACTGGGTTATCTCAGCGACGGCCGCGGCCTTCGTCTTCTTCCCGGCCTTGACCTCATTGCTGATCTCCAGTACCTTCTCGCCGTCCATGAAGGTATTCATCTCGAATTCCATGATCTTGTCGGACGGCATCTTTGTCGCATCCAGGAGGCTTTTCCGAATCTTCATAATATCCGGTGGAGTTTCTTGGATTTCAGGCGGAATCCCGGTCTCGCGGTATAACTTTCTTGCCTTGGTGCGATCCCATTGGACGGCCTTAATCAAATCACTCTCCGTCCCAAGTCCGAGGGAATCGGCCACGATGTCCATGGTATAAGTGCTTTTGGCGTTCCTGAGCGGCCTCGGGATTGAAAGATATTCTTCGGTCTTTGCGAACCCACCCCTTTCCTTATGGGGCCGAATCCCCTGGCCGTTCGTCACGTCCATGACCCTCCGCCAGATGTCCGGTGCGTCTTTCGGGATGAATTTATAGATATTCCCCTTGGGTTGCGGCGGGGTCTTGATTTTCTCCTGCTGTTTTTCAATCTCGGTAAATGCCATATCGAGAGACTTTAGTGCGCCGCCGTTTTGCGTAACGATTTCGGGAGTCAATTTCATGTCAGGGGAGAGGTTCTGATTCACTTTTTCAATAATCGCCTGGGCATGTCTTTCGTTCATTTTATCTCGGACTTCCGGGTAATAATCCAGGAACTCGTCAATCGTCATCCTTTTGCCCGCCTTCGCGCCGCCGATCAACCCTAGAAGCCCAAACGTTACCGCCCCCTCAGTCTTTTCCTTGAGGCCGCCCGGGGTCGTCAAGGCCCCTACGACTATCGCCGCCGGAACTTGGGCAACGCCTGGAAGTCCGGCAACGCCCTGGAGAATCCCGTGCAGCAAAGCACCTGTAACAACTCCCTCTATTGCACCTTTGGTTCCAGTTGCGGCCCAGCCTTGAAGTCCGCCGTAAATCGGAAGACCCCAGGAACCGAGGGCCATGATCGAACCGACATCGCCGACGGCCTTGGCAGTGCCGGAAATCAAGTCTCCGGCGATACCTTGGACACCCTCTTTTTGCCAGCGATCCCCCCAATAGCTCCATTCCTTGCGAAGTTTATTGGCAACGGGCGAATAAACCCTATTTGGGTCAATGCCTAGCTTTTCTTTCGCAAATTTCGCCACCTGGAATGAAATATTGTCAACGACATTAGCTAGGCTCGCTCCCCACTGCTCTATTCCCGCTCCGGCAGTTTTGGCGACTTTTACCGCACCGCTTACTACCTGTTTTGCCCCCTCCGGACTGATGGGAATGCCCAGGAGCGATATCGGTAGCTCACCTAATCCGGGCGGTTTTCCTTGAACCAGTTGCGGTTGCGGACGCGGGCCGGTAATACCCCCGGATTCAAACTGCAACTTTTCCATCGGAGTCATGGCCCGCATAGTTCGCTGTGCGGGGATTATAGGCGGTCCCGCCTGTTCTTCAATCCTTTCCATCCGGCGAATATCGAAAGGTCCCGGTTTCTCATAGGCAAGAGGCTCCGGTTTATCCAGCACGAACCCGGGCGGTAGAGAAGTGGGTTGAGGAGAATCCAGCACAAATCCCGGTGGAAGGGATCGCCTTAACTTTTCTTCAGGTGTCATCTTATCGGAACCCATTGCCCATTTGTATATTTGAGTTTTTGCCCGGTTTTGGGGTTGGTCGCCGTTTGGCCTTCCTGATATTGTGCGGCTGGCACTTTAGGAACGGCGGGTTGGCCCGCACCGGCGACTGCGGCCTTCGCCTTTTCGAAGAGTTTCCCAATTCCAAGAGAATCAATTAGGTCGGTAAAGGGTTTCCCGGTACGGCTTTCTATTCCCAACATTTCGTCAAGAAGTTCCTCATTGATCCTTTCGAGGCGGAAAGGTTTTTGCCTATATTGCTTGGCAGATTCAGAAAGAACTTTATTGTGATCGTCAATGCCGCGATTCGCTTGAAAAAGTGTCGCCCTAAATCGCTCTTCCGGAGTCTTATAGTATTGTCCCTCGGGAACAATCATAAAAGTCGAACCGGGAGCTTCAAGTCCCTTAATTGCTGCGGCAATATCCATCCCGGTCGTTCCGGTTTTACCCGTCTTCATATCGGTAAGATATTTGACCATAGTCATTTTGAAGTTTAGTGCTTTATCAACCGTACTCTGATAATCCTGGAATTGCTGGTTGGCGAGCTTTTGCTGTTCCATGCCGCGACCCGTCTCCCTGAAAGGTCCTGCTGCGGTAAGCCCTTCATAATTTACGCCTTCAATATTGAGTCCAGCCGCCTTTGCGGCATCCATAGTTTCCCGGACCCAGGCAACCGTCTGCTGAGGTGTCTTTTCCCCGAGTTGCTTGTAGAATAGGTCGATCTGCTTCTGTGTGTCGTATTTTTTAAGCTCCATCGCGTTTTCGTATTCTTTCTGGCCCATCTTTATCCCGAATTCCCTCTGTCCAGCCGCCACTTGCGCTTCGGGGAGAGTCATTGGACGCTGACCCGCCGGGATCGACATCGCCGGACCCGTGGGTGGTCCTCCCACAAGCTGAGGCGTTGCGGCCATCGGCCCCGGCTCCGGTTGCCCTCCCATTCCGGGGGGAGGTGCCGTGACCTGTCTTTCCGGGAATCGCATTGTCGCGGCCTGCCGCGCCCCGTTCAAGAGTTCCTGAATCCCGGGCATATTCTCGATTTTCAGGTTCTTAATCATGGCCTGGCCTTCCGGCGTGCCGATGAGTTCCAGGGGTATCTGATTTTCGGCAACCGCCTGGAGTACCTTCGCCGCCATGCCTTCTCTCCGCCGTCTTTCCTCCATGCCCATCATCGCTCCCTGCGCGATTTGGTTGGGATTGAATCTCTCCAAAAAACTGCTCCAAAAATTAGGCTTCGGTGGTAACATCATTACTCTACTCATGGCTTACCTCCCGGGCCTCGAGGGCCTTCACTTTCTCAACGAGAATCTTCATGGCGGCCAAAAGGTATGAGCTGTATTCGTATAGTCCGATCATGTTTCCGTCGAATAACTTGATCTCTTCCGGGGCTTCCTCTGCGATGAGTCCGACGTGAAGCGGCACTGAATCCAGCTCATGCGTGTACCGGTATTTGAAGAGCGGAACCTTCTGAAGATTCTCGAAGATTTTCTGTTCCTCTTCCTTGCTGAGATTCACGATGTCTTTTTTCCATTTCTTTGAAGATGCTGCCGCGGCCCCGACCTGGCCGCCCGCACTGAGTAGAGCCGCCAATACCTGACCCCACTGCGACTGTTGCGGCTGCTGCGCCATCGGCTGAAACGCCTGGTAGCCGAGCAGGTTTGCCGCACTACCAAACACCCCCTGATTTTCCTGTTGTGCGCGGAGCCAATCGTTATAGGCCCGACCCCGGGCTTCCTGAGATTGCTGCCGATTGAGAAGGTCTCGCTGAGTCAAGAGGTTTCCGCCGCCGTAGATGTCCGAAAGGATCTGGCTTGAGATTCCCTGCTGTGTCGTGCCGAGTCCGGCAAGTCCGCTCGCCGCACCCTGTCTCGCCAGCACATCCTGATTGAAGCCTTCGAGATTCAGCCCGGCCAAAATCTGATTGAGAGAGGTCGAGGTCTCGCCCGCCAGCTTTGCCTGAGCGATAGAATGACCGCCCCCGAAGTATCCGCCGCGCTCGGAGAATTTCGTAGCTAGGTTCCTTCGCATCATGTCGTAGTTCTGCATGGCCCCGGCCTTGGTCGCGCCATAGACGCTCTGCCGGAACGGTTCTCCGGTAGCACCAACGGCCCCGCCGAGTACGTCCTGATAAAACTGATTCGCCGGTTGGATCGTCTGAAGCCCGGTCGGTTGCCGCATATAAAGTTGCTGGATCGCATCGAGATAGGTCTGTTCCATGGGGTTGATGGGGATGTCTCCGGTGTAACCGAAGGTTTCGAGCATATTCTCGGGAAGGTTTTGGTCCCCTTGACCACCTGTGCCAGTTCCTTCGTCTCCGAAATAGCCGCCGAAGCCTTCCGTACCTTCTGTGCCACCCGTGCCGCCAGCCTGCTCCTGAAGCCACTGGTCATAGTTGCTGCCGACCCGCTTTTCGAGTGGCCACTGGCTGAATTGATCCCAGGTCACGGGTCCCGTAGCCTTGCGATACAAATCTTTTACGTCCTTGATATCTTGCCAACCGTAATACGGATTATAAGCGGCCGCCTCTAGGCCGCCTCCCATCGGCCAGTCCGGAGACCGCCACCAGTTCTGCTTGACGTTTCCAGCCGCCGGATCGCCCGACGCCTTCCAGACATCACTGATCTTCTCGGCGTTCGACGGCCACCAGGAATAACCGCTGGTAGCCGGGTCCCATGTAGCCATCGCATCCCACGGATCAGTAACTATCTGAGGTTTCGTAGGGGGAACCTTCCCTACAATCTTCCCTTTATCGCCGCCGATGACTCCACCGCCACCCCTTCCGTACATCGAATACGGATTGTAGCCAGCGCTTCCGCCCCCGCCGTATGCCGAATAAGGGCGGTATCCGCTAAGGACACTTGCTGCTGAGTAGGCCATCTTAGTACCTCCCGCTTTTCTTATAGGAGTAGAGCGGATTCACAAGCGGCTGCGTATAGATGCCGGAAAGCAGTTGCGTGAGATTCAATTTCTGCGGTTTGGGGATACCGCCTCCACCGCCCTTATCTTCCCCGCCGCCATCGCCTCCACCACCGCCATCCCCCCCGCCACCGTCGCCACCACCGCCCCCGTTTCCGCCGCCACCCGTCTTCCACTTCCAGCCGCCGCCTTTACCTGTACCTGTAGTGCCGGGTTTACCTTGTATAATGCCGCTCATTTTGCCGGGGTCGAACGTCTTCGGCGTATAGCCCGATCGTGCAGGTCCCGGATAGGCTTGCCCGAATGTAGTCCCCTTCATCATATCCGCATACCCGGCGAGCAAGCTGTTAAGCATCGACTGTTGCCTTGCCGTCATCAACGGAGCATTCTGGATTTTATAATCAGTTTGATCTGAAGCCATATCACACCTCCACCGCCAATCGGTAATAGAGAGCCAAGTCCCGATATTGACCGTTGGCGAAAACATACTTTTCTTTTATCCCGACCTTCTTGAATTCGAGCTTCCCCAAGATCGCTTCCGACGTCTCGTTCGGCAGGATCACGTACGAGGAGAAACTATGGATGGAATATCGTTTGATGATGTCGAATTTAATCTTTTCAAATAGCGGACTCAGTTTATGCTGCGCCCGGTTCTTCGGATCGAACATGACCGCGCTCAACGTCGCGTTCCGGTAGGGCATCACGTTGTCGAACCATACGGCGCCGATGGGTTCCGGCTTTCCCTGCTCGAAAATCCCGTAGATGATCGTCCTCATGTCGTACAGTTGGAGCGCGATCTCATTTATTCCAACCGAATCGTCAAAGACCCGCTGATGAATCTCCGGGGTCAACAGTTGGTTTATGATGTAGTTCACCTGGATCATGTTCTTTTCTAAAAACTTTATTCCTGCCATTCCCTTCTCCTATGCCGCCAAGTTCGCCATCGCCTTTGTTATTTTATTCATCTGTTTCATAAACCCCAGAGAGTGTCATTACGATTGCACCAGATTCCCAAGATGTAGCGGCGTTTAGCCCCTCTAATACTGGAGTTGTGCTATTGGCTGGATACCTCCAATAAGCGGGATTTGTATTGCTATAAATTGTGCCATTAAAATTTACCGCTCCAGCTGTCAAGATAGCCCCGGTCCCATCGCTTGCAGACCCAAAGGGCAACCCCTGCAAACCCCAGGTTCCCGAAGCACTTGGCGCACCATTGGCTTTATAGAAAGACATTTTGATAAAAACCAATCTGCCTTTTTTAATAAAAGTTCCAACCGCTTCAGTTGGGGAAGTAATTTCTGTAGTCCCCTGGAATAACCTTGGAATCCAGGTTCCATTAGATTCCCATTTTACCCTTCCCAAATAATTAAGAGGACCACCAACAACAAATCCACCTCCTGCAACTTCTTCATTATTGATATCAAGGCAGTTGATAATCGCATTTGCTAAATTGATAGTTGTGGATATATAGTTCCCGATAAAAGTCAAATTATCTTGGGCAGTATTTACATCTATCGGTTGACATAGATAATTTCCGATAAACGTAGTTGGAGTAACCTTTGTAGCCTCGCCATCCAATATAGCAAAATGTCTTCCGATTCCTCCCTCGGATTGACAACCCTCAATAATAATAGTGCCTGAGTGATCAGAAATATGGACTGCTGCCCCAGAATTGTTTGCCCTTCCACCAAAAGCTATCGATTCTAATTTTATCCATCCACATCTTTCTAAATCTATACCAGTTGTGTAAACGTGTATTGCTCCATTTCGTATTGTTGAATAAGCTATATGAATAGAATTGAGAGTAATCCCTTTGTTGCAGAAATCAAAATAGAATTTCTCAATTACCCAACCATCCGTGTTTCCAGCATCTTCAAAGTTCCTATCAAAAGCGATCGCAGTTTCACAGTTTCGGATAGAAAAGTTCTCAAGAAAATTCCTTTGACTATTTTTAGCTCCTATAACCAAAGGAGTATTGGTCTCAATATCAAACCCAATAAGCGTTGATGGTCCTTCCTCAGCATATGTTCCCTCAAGACTTATTCCATCCCAATTTAATCCCCAGGTATTGCTTAGAGATACCATTGTTCCAGTATTACCACCAAGCCAAACTAACGTAGTCCCCCGATTTATGGCCGGCGTATCAGTCCCATACATACCACTCCCGCCAATTCCTTTATATTTTACATTGGAATAGCCAATAAAGGGACCTGAAATACCATACTCTAAACTTACCGCCTTGAAAGTTCCTCCCCCAGAATTGTTTAGACATTTGCTTGCAGCATTGAGCGCATCAATATCATCGATTGCTCTATCACCAACTGCTCCCCACCATTCTGGATAAACTTCTTTTACCGCACCCGCGCCGAACACAACCTTGCCCGTCCCCGCGCAGGAGAATATCTTCGTCAATCCCGCGTCGATATTTCCGTTGATCGTGACCGTCTTTCCAGTAGCAATGCTCAAAAATCCGGCGGGGCCGAATTTTAGCGTCAGAGTGGTCGGAGTCGCTATGCTTCCAGCGACGGGTTGGTTGTCCGGAATGTAGAGAGTCGTGACGGCATTTCCGACGGCCGCAACCGCGATCGCAAAACTCGAAAAAAAGTTGACGTTTATCATTTCCGGACGGTTGTTGATATGGCGCGTGATACTGTCGAATTGGTCTTTCACGGACGAAAAAGCCCTATTGAGGTTTTCGTCCTCCGTCCTGGCATACTTAAAGAGATTCCTGATAGGCATTTTTACCCTATTTCTGCCCCGCGTAGTAGCCCCTGAAAATGAGCCCGTGGAGCTTCCAGCCCTGTGCGTTATTCGAGTCCTTGATCTTTACGGTAAACTCCTTTCCGAAACAGTCGATATCCCGGCACTCATACCGCCGGGTTCCCGCGTTTCCGGTCCCGATCACGGTATAGGAATAGGCATAGTTTTCGTTCATCTCGTTGGCAAGATTCAGAACGAAGGTGATATTATCGCCGGTTAATTTTTCAATTAGAAAGTCGGCCTGGAGGACACGTTTGTTCCGGGACTTTTCCTTCCAGAACGTCGGCGCGGCCACGGCGTTTGACTCATAGTTCGAAACCCCGTCCTGGTAGACGATGATCTTCTGCTCCTTGATGTATCCGTCCTTGTTTCCGATGATCGGCACGACGCACAGGCCGTAGCTTTTCCGCTCGTCCGGCGACAGCGTACTCAGGTCTTTCTCGAATTCACCGTAGGACGAATAGTTTTCAACCGTCAGCGATTTCTTGGATATAAGTTCTTCGGATTTCACGTCATAGATGATCTGGACATCGTTGTAAGAGCTTCCGGATTTCGGATAGGTGAGGAAGAGGTGTCCTAGGTGCGGAAAGAATCTCGCCGCCGCCCGGTAATAATAGACCGGGTCGATCTCGTCGAGGATCAGCTTATTGAATTTCCGGTCGGAGACGGAGCGGGGGACATCGCCGCGAATGAACCTCATCAAACCCTCTTTATCGAGGAAAAAGTGAACGTCCTTATTCCCGGTGAGCGTCCTGGCCGCCCATAGGCCGACCGAATCCGCGATAATTTGGGAGTAGAATCCCGGCGTCGGGTCCTCGCCGTAGATAATCCGGTGGATCGAATCATCGAGATAAACGATGATCTCGTTCTCCATGAGCAACCCGCCCCGGATGACGCCCTTGGCGTCGATGTCCAACTTGTATTCGTCGGGGAAAGAGTCGATGTCGCCGGGGTCCGATATCCAGACCCGTTGATAGTATTCCACCGTGCTTTCAATCGTCCGCAGAAGCACGAGGTGGGTCTTGTACTGGAGCAGGAACCGAGCTCTTAGATTATCGTCCTGCGGCGGGGCGAAGAGCTTGGCGATAGTCTCCCCCGTGTCCCAGTGCCAAACAAAGGTCGAATCGCTTTGGGTGAAGACAAATCTATCCTCGATATTGGCGAAACTGAAAACACTGTCGTTCCCGCCGTTGGTGATCGTCCCCAGGTTGTACCACTGGTTATCGGTCTTCAGGTAGTAGAGGTTTCTCGGAGCAGCCGCCATGAGGTACTTCGCACCCGTGCTGTATTTCCGGTAGATCGCCAGGCCCGTGATGTTCCGGTAGCCGTCGATGCCCCGCTGTGTGGAAATGCCGTTCAGGTAATCCGTACCCCGGAGCTTTTCGATCTTCCCGTTCCTGATGAGGATATTGTTGCCGTTCACAAGATAGAAAGACTCGTCTTCGGGCGGTAAATGCTCCGGCATAAGGTCGAGATTCAAACCTTGGAACCCGATCATCTCGCCGAGGACTTGAAAATCCATCGTGTCTCCTTAAAAGATTTTTGCCAGAAGCCCGATGATTCCTTTCAGCGTCTCGGGACTCTGGAGGAAAATCCCCAAGAGGATGGCGAATCCGAAAATGGCGCCGTACTTCGCGTACTTCGAGAGTTTGGCTTCCAACTTTTCCTGCCGTTTACATATGGCTTCCAGGTCGTTTGTCGCCATAAGGAAGACCATCTGAGAGAGCAGCGAAAATTTCTCTTGAAGACATCGCCGTTCACTTTCGTGCGGACTGACCTCTTTCTGGATCGCCCTGATAAGCTCTCTGTATTTTTCGCTGTTCATGGTCGTTACCTGTAGATGTAGAGTTTCGCCGAGGCGGAAAGCGACAGGAGTCCGAGTCCGCCGGGAAAATCATATCCGTTCGGCCCGAAGTCCAACGGGCCCATTTCGGCACCTGCCGCCGCGCCGGTATAGTAACCGCCCGCCAAGATTCTTCCGGCGGAGAATCCGGTATAAATCCTCCAGGAATAGACCTTGGCCGCCTCATTCGTGAGCGGGGTTCCGATAACTATAATGTTATCATCGTCCGTCCTGGTGCCGACGATGAACCATCCGAGGTTTAAGCTGTTCGAGGCGTAAATCTCGATCACGTCGCCGACCGCTACATCGGTCGTCTTAAAGTTTCCGGTCGAGGCGATATTGTTGGTAGACGTCACCGTGCAGGTTTGGGAATACTTCTCCGATTTTCTTTGTTGAAGGTTGCAGCTTTTCAATTCGCAGGCGTCTGCGGCGGCGGCCGGGTATAGGACGATTTTCCTTGCCTTGAACGGGCCGGGGACATAAACGCCGATTCCGTCCCACACGAAAATTTGCTGATTTGAAACGTTTGCCATGGTATCCTCCCTAAGTGTTCATAACCGTTTTTTCTTTGATCCAGGCGGTCACGGTAGGCGCTCCGTCCTGCCAGTCCGTCAGGTCCGTTATTTCGTAGGTCGTGATGATATTCCCGGCCGTCCGTTTGGCGGAAAGTCTCTCCGAGAGAGAGACCGACTCACTCCCGCTGCCGATGATTTTCTTCCTGGTCGAATACGCTTCGGCCAGGAAACAGTCTTCGGCGACGATCTTGCCGATCCCTTTCTGGTAGAATTCCTGCAATCCGATTTCTTCTTTGACCAGTTTATAGATTTTCTTGAAGTAGGACTCGGTCAGGAAGCACTCTTCCGATACTGTTTTCAAGCGGAGCCGGAATGTCGTATAGGACTCGGCCAGGAATATGTCTTCCTTTTTTGGAACGCTGATTTTCTTTCCCGTCGCTTCGCTCGCGCCGATACTCTCAACGACGGTCTTGTACTTCTTGATATTGATGTCGAGCACGATATCGTCCCAAAACCCGCGGCTCACCGTGTAGTCGTAGGAGTACCACTGGGCGTTAAGCTCGCAGTTCCCGAACCAGGCTTCGCTCTGATAATAGGTCACGTCGCCGTCCCACCCGGAGGCTACCCAGGATTCAAGGGTTAGTGTATAAGTCCCGGAACCGTTCATGTAACTTTTGATATCGAGGGCGTTCAGGATCGTCGTCCAATTCCCGTCGTAAAGATAGCCGTCATAAAGGGTCCAGGTACCGCCATCGGTCTTGGAGAGCGTCACCTTGAAGTGTGCATGGCCCTGCTCGGGGCAAGAGATATTCACCAGGCCCTTTGCGTCCAGCGTGATCGTTGCCGTATGAGTGGCTCCGTAGATTTCGATGATTTTTTCTATCTTCGCGTATTTTTCTACCTGTGAATCCGCGTAACTCTTGACGTAGCAGTTCGGATTTTCGATGGTGAATCCGTTGTTCGTCCATGGCCCGTAAGGTTCCTCGATTTTTTCGGTTTGGTTCGTTCTGTCGCAGGCCGCTCGCGATTCGGTCTGCAACATCAGTTTGTAGTTCCCCATCTGGCTGAAATGCGTGAGGATATCGTACTGATCGAGGATATTGTCTGATCCGGTTTGGGCCGTCTTTGTTTCTTCGGCCAGCGTCACCCAGGACGAATCCGGCTTCTGGAGTTTGACCCGCGCCTTGACCGCTCCGTCAACGTAGTTCCCGGCCACGCTTTCATACCGCCTCCAGGCCGTGAGCTTCGCCAGGATGACCGTATCGGCAATATTGAACGGTTGTTGGATCGTGAAGACCTTGTAATCCGGGGCTGAAAGCGAGTCGCCCCTGATCCATTTGTACGTGGGATCCCAGTAGAACGGGTAGTCCGACGGTCCGTTTTCCCAGGAGTCGGTCCCGTTCGTGAAATCGGGATTCAGCAATTTATTGGACATCTTTCTGTATCTTCTCGGTTCGTTCCCAGGTCGTTGAAACCGGGGCGATCTCGTCATAAGGATTCGTGAGGATAAGGTTCCTGATGTCGATGTCGCCGTCGGCCTCCTGCTTCTTGGTTCTCAAGAGTTTTTCCCGAACGCCGATGGATTCCATGACCATTTTCTGAATGACCTCTCCGGCTATTTGACCCAATGCGGAGAGGGCCGGAATGGATGAAAGGGTCAAGGCGGCAAACAGATCGGCCAGGGCGGCCGTGGAAATTCCGCCGGAGGTTGCCGTCGTAATTGCGGCATAGAGGTCAGCTATTGCAGCCGCCGACAACGCGGGACTAGACGCCAGCGACAACTCCCCGAACGCCGCTTTGAACACGGCAGCCGAGAGCGCCGGGGAGCTTGAGAGTGCCAGCGATTCATAAAAATCCGAGCCGCCAAGCGCGGCAAAAGCAGGATCGGAAGCAAGCGCCAGGCCCGCGATTAAATCGGCAATCGCGGCCATGACAGCCGCCGGAGTGCTGGCCAGCGTCAGGTTGTTGTAGAAATTGGCTATGGCGGACGCGGCTAGGGCGGGATTGCTCGCAAGAATCAAGCTTGGGAAGATATCGAGGACATGGGCCATGCTCACGGCAGGGTTGGATAATATCGTCACCGCACCCAAAAGGTCTGCTATCCCCGCCGGGCTGAGCGCGGGGGTCGAAGCGAATGCAACGCTTCCGAGTAAATCCGCCTGGGGGCTATGCGAGCAAGCCGGAGCCGAGGAGAAGGTGACGGCTTCGTTGTAGGTGCTGCCGCCCGCCGCCTTCAATGGAATCCAATACGGGCTTTCCTCCTCGAACATCGCATAGGGGAAGGCGTAGAGCCAGGCGATTTCTTGGGCGGAAAGGGCGCGGTTATAAATCTGAACTTCGTCAATGATTCCAGGCCAATACTTATCATCGGGAGATCCGCCATATTGACCTATGAGGTGATTTTGGGAAAATGTTGTAGGATAACTTATATTAGCTGTTATACCAGTTGTTGTTTGAAGAATTCCATTAACATATATTCGTACAGTTGAACCATCCCATGTGCCTATTATTTGATACGAAATATTTAGGGAAATAGGATTATTAGTTTTTGCATATATCCAACCACTATCACCATAAAGATAAAAATTAATATAATTACTAGAATCACCAACTAACATATATCCTTTGTTATTACTAAGCTTTCTACTTGAAAAAATACCGGAGAAATTAGCCAAAGCACCCGTTCTTTTTACCCAAGCCACAACTGTCAAGCCCGTTGTTGGTTCCAATACAGATGAAGCCCCCACGTCCATACAATCATTAGAACCATCAAAATCTAATGCACCCCCATGCAATGACCCAACCCAATCCGTCGCCGGGTCCATATTTGTAAGAGTACCGAGATTCCCTTGCCCGGAATAATCATGCGCCTTGTCTCCGCTTCCTTCATTCAACAACCAACAGCCGACAAGCCCCCGCGCAAGAGGATGATCTCTCTTTAATTGTGCGCCGACCGGGGGCTTGATGATGCCTGACATTTTATTCGCCTATCAGATTGCCGTTACCTCTGAACCTTCAACGCGGATCACGACATCCTGTCCGGTATTGCTGCCGGAAATGACCTTGATATACTCGATTCCTATCGGGATCGGGATACTCCAGGATGTGACGATGGCATTGCCCAGCGTCGAGATAAGTATGCCGCCGATCTTGTAGTAATTCGTGCCGTCCGGCGATGCCCAAATCTGTGCCTGAGCCGCCACCGTCGGCCCGGTCGCGCCGTTCGTGATCTTGATATACAACTCCCCGCCGTATCCGTCGTCTATCGTCCAAACGCTGGATGTATGATCTCCGGCTGCTGCCGTCAAGGTCACGCTATCATCGAGAACCGTTACAACTTTTGTGCTTGCCATTTTTACACCGCCTTCGGATCAGCCGCCATGATTTTTGTTTTAAGTGCCGCCGATGCAACCGTATTCGCCGATGCCTTCGTCTGCCAGAAATCCCGCGCAGCTATAGCTTTCGCTATAAAATCATTCACGCCGCCCGCGTCTTTCTTGGCTCGGCTTGAATAAACGAAGGTTCCCGCCGTCTCCGTCCATGTCGCTATAACCGTCCCCACGTCGTTACTGTCTTGGTCTAATATTACCTGAATATCCCATGCAGCCATGATTCCTCCTATTTACTCGATCATCCCGTCCTTTGCGATGAGCTGGATTAGCTGGCCGAAAGTGACGCCGTCACAGTTACATTCAGGGTGTCCCCGCTGATTACTCCCCTGAGTGCGCTGAAGTCGCCGACGCCGAGAAGCGTGCCCGTGGTGCCGCCCTTCGTGTTGTCGTCCTTCAGGAAGGCCCCGTAAACGTCGTCCGTGGCGTTGATGGTGAAAACGGCCTTAGATGCCGAGTTATCGACGCTGACGGTCGAGGTCCCCGTGATGCTGCCCGGTGTAAATGCCGGATCAGTGGCGTTGCTGTAGGGGGTTATCGTAGCCCACGCCGCGTGAGACGCCATCGTGTTGGCGATGAGCGGCGTCCCGGTGTCCTTTAGGCCGACATACCAGAGCGGCGCAGCGAGCCCCGTCTTGAGTGTTGCGTCGAGGTATTTGGCCGCCCCCGCCGTGACCACCATGTTGTCGAATTCTTCCGTCCAGACGATCTTGCCGTTGCGGACGCATTCGACTTTGAAATGATGCTTGACCCTCAGATTAAGTGTGATACCAGCCTGTGCCTCAAGCGCGGCTCCGCAGCCCACGACCGGTTTGCTTTTTGTTTCAATGCTCATTTTTTATTCTCCTTACGAACGCTTGATTTGAACTTTGTACGTAAATTCGAGCACCTCTCCCACGGCCAAAGGAATCGCCGTGAAGATCACGCGGTTGAAGGCGGTCGCGCCGGATGTCCTGGCGCAGTATTCCTTGACCGACCAACCGCCGCCGGGGGCCGTATGCTGAGAGACGAGTTTCGCCGTGTCGTTCGTGATCGTGGTCGTCTCCCGCGAGAACGCCCCCGTCTGCTCATCGAGCGCGGCTATACATCCGGTATCGCCGTCCACGGGTGCGGTGTTGCCGGACCCGATCTGGCCCTTGGTGAAGGCCAGGGCCGTGCCGTCACCCCAAAGCAGGGCCGTCTGTGCGACTCCGACAAAAACGACGAGGTTGTCTTTCACCCAAAGCAGTTGCCGAGTCCCGTCGGGCAGAATCTTCCGCGCCTCAAGCGATCCCTTGAGCGAGATTCCCCGGCCCTCGTCGAAGTGAAGAGTTTTCCTAAATAAGAAAGCAATAAATTTTTTCATGCTATACCTCCGTAAATTGCGGCCAGAACGTGCGGCGATACTCTAGATATTCGTCAAAATTTTGGAACCGCATCTTAGCCGCCTTGAGCCAGTGCCGCCGGTTGTGAAGCTGGAGCGCGGCTCGGTGTTCCTCGAATTCGGCCTTATATTCCTTGGCATACCCGAGTTGCCCGATAGACTGGGCCGCGTCTTTCGCCATGCCGAAGATGTGGAGGTCGGGGAACCGCTTCATGAAGTAGTCCTCGTCGTTGTCCGCGGTAATCACGTCCGGCAGTCCGTTATAGACGAGCTTAATTTCTTTCCCGGCGGTATCCGGCCACGGCTTGAGCTCGAATTCGGCACCGGCCATTCTCCACCATTGGGGAGTCCCGGTCTCGTTGACTGCGTGGATTACGTCGAGGCTTGCCCGAGGCGACTTGTCGATTGCCAGGCTGTCGTAAAAGACGTTCAGGTCGTCGATGAAATCATCGGGCAGTGCGTACTTGCCTTGGAGCGCGATGGAGCCGTCTTTGACCGTCGCTTCTTTGTAGAGAAAGTACAGACCGTGAAACCCGGCAACGATGAAATCCATGGCGATTTTCGTCCGGACATTCTTGATCCATCGGTCGTGTTTTGCGGTCGAGAACGTCCGTCCGTCACATTTTTCCTCCACGGAAATTTTTACGTCTGAATACTTCATTTCACGGCCCCTCCCTGTTATTCCGTCCTCTCCTCCATGGAAACCGACTCTTTCTTGGCCCTGTTGGATTCCTGAAGCCGATGTCCGACCATGTGCATCTTCTTTTTCTTCCCGGCGAAATCCTCGGCGAATTCTTTTCCGCAGACCTCGCAGGGCGAACCCGAGGACTTTGACTTGAGCTTCCCGGCTTCCTCGTCGAATTGCGCGGTCGATATCGCGCCCCGGAAAACCTTTTGAGCGGGCGGAGCTAGATCGGCGATGTCGGGGGTCAGTTCCCAAACATCCTTGTTTTTGAATGCGGGGGTTGCCTTGATGGCCGCAATCATATCGGGATCCTCGGCCTCGAATTGGCCGTTGACGAATTCCGCGATGACGGCGGGAATGATGAACGGCTGTTCACCGTGGAACCCCTTCCGTTCGGGCCGGAGCTGGAGCTGGAGCCGGACATACGGTGATTTGAAAATGACTTTCTCGGCCATGTTATTTCCCCTTCTTTCGCTTGAGCGAATCCGGGACATAGCCGAGTCGCCGGAGTGCGGACCTACGGGCCGTGTCCAAGGCAATGGCGACACTTTGCTTCTGACTCTTGCCGTGCGCCTTTTCCGTCTCGATGTTTTTGGATACAGAAGATTTACTGTATCCACGTCGTAGTGGACTCATAAAAGACTCCTTAAAAAAGATTCAGACAAGGAGGCTTGATCGCTATTTGCCGACGGCTGCGAATCGGACGTCGGCGCAACTCGTGGCGAGGTTTGTCGTGTTCGTGATCTCGGCGAACACAGCCGTATGACCGGCGGGTGTCCAATAGGCCAGGACTTTCTTGTTCGTGTAATCGTAGAAGAAAAGATACCCGGCCTTCGGCTCAATAATGACCATGTGCAAATCATTCGGAAAGATTTTGCTCATGTCGCACGGCTCCCCGTTCGTCGGATACGAGCTGCTGAACAAAAAACTCCCGGTCACGAGTCTATAACCATGAGAGCATTTATCGACCATGCCCTTGTCTTCCTTGTAAGTGATTGCAAATGCAGACATTGTGTTTCTCCTTAATTCGAGAAAGTAGGGGAGGCCGGTTTACGCCTGGGCTTTCGAGCCGCTGTGGTTACGGCCACTTGCCTTATCCGGCCTCCTCAAAAAAGGTTAAACGACGTTCTTGACGATCCCGTGCAGCTTGGGCAGATGGAACTCGAGCCCGATGGTGCCGCTCCATTCGTCGAGGCTCTTGTGAACGTTCGGGGGTTCAATGTTCATGGCGAGTTTGAAATCAAAGCCCTGGAGAAAACGGTAAGTCATCTGCGACGGCTCGATAATCAATGCTTTCCCGGCATGGGGCCCGCTGAATGTCCGGTCGACGGCGATATCCACATCTCCGTTTGCCGAGTGGTAGGTCGTGATTTTGCATCCATATTTTCCGCTTGAGCCGGGCTCCAGCCTCTGCTTGCCGGACGCGAACTGCGAAATCTGGCTGTTGACGAGCGTACCGCAGAACATGACCCTGTCTTTCTCGGAGTAGGCAAAAACGTCTTTGAGCAGGGATTCAAAGGCCGATTCCGTGAGCGGGGCGTTCGACATATCGAGCGAGGGTGCGGCTGTGCCGAGGAAGTAATAGATGCCTCCGGTCTGCCGTCTCGGGTGAGTGCCGCCCGTGTCTTCTTTCGGTTCGCCCCATAGAAACTGGGCTTCGATGTCGCGCTTCATTTCGACGGCCTTCTTCCGGCGCTCGAAGTTCCGGCGGTTTCCGCCGTAAGTATCGACGGCGTTTGCCGTCTCCGTGAATTCCACGGCCTTGGAGAAAATCTGAACCCAGTTGGACTTCGGGGTTTTTGCCGTCACCAAACCTTCCGGCGTGGTGTAGCCTTCCATCTGCGAGGAACCGAGTTTGTAGATATAAGCATCATCAGCGATGCCTCCGCCCAATCCGGTTGTACCCCATGCGCGGGTGACCGTCAGGGTATGAGCGGCGTCGTCGATGCCGGTGAGCAACATTTTCTCACCCGTGCTCACGACGAGCAAGACATCGCCGACCTGGAAGATCCCGGTCGTGTCGGTATCGACGACGAGGGCGGTTTCGTTGGTGTAGGCGGTGTGGTTGATCTGCGTGTAGGTCCCGAGTAGAGCGTCCTCAAACCACTCAAACTTGGTTGCGATGGTTTTGGCCTTGGACATTTTGTTGAGGACGGTGATGAGCGGGGTTGCATCGGGCTCAAGCTCGAAGATCAGGTCCCGCATCTCCAACTTCTTCATACCTGCTTCGAAGTTGGCCGTATTGAAAACGTTACGAATCTGCGAAATAGCCATAACTTGACTCCTTATTCGGTAAGTTTATCGGAGCCAAGAATCGCCTCCTTGATAAGTTGTTCGGCAGTTTTACTCCCCGTCCCGGCCGCCCGTTGGCCGCCGCCCGAAGCGCCCGAGATGCCGGCCGGTTTGGCCTTGGCCGCGATGACCTTCAGCCGGTCCATGTCGATATCCCCAAACGCCTCTTTCCGGATCTCCGCGATATCCGCCTGCCGCTTGATTTCGGCCCTGGCATAGAGATCGTCGAGGTCCGCGTTGGGTTCCGACAGCGACATTTGGTGCATGATCGGCCGCAGCCGCTCGAATTTCTCCGGGTCCTTCGCTATCAGGGCCTGGGCCTTGCGGTAGGCCATGTCATATTCCTTGTCGGTCGATTCCTGCCGGATTTCCTGCTTGACCTCTTCCTTGATCTGCTTCCGGGTGGTCTGCATGAACGCATTGAATTTGACCTTGTCCTGGACGAGCTCGTAGGGGTCTTCCACCGACACCGGCGGCTGAAATGACGGTTGGGGGCTACCCGCCGCCCTCGGCGGGGGTAAAGTCGCCTGCAATTTGGAGACGCGTAATTCTTGACTCAACCTTGTGTTCTGTTGCTCCAGGCCCTCCAGGGCATTGACGATATCCGCAGCGCTCTTGTATCCCTTCTTCACGGCAACGTCGTGAAGCTCGGGGATTGTCGTCAGATCAAGCAGTCCCGTATCAGGGACTTGACCCGCTCCGGCGCCCGCATCGTCTTCCAGGTCAGTCCCGCCCGCCATGTCAGGCAACGGAGGCTGATCGTCTTCCAAGGCCGTATCGGCGCCCGTTCCCGTAACAGGGAGGCTACCGGCCAGGGGTTTCTTTTTGTCTTCTGCCATTTCAATCTCCTCGTCATAAAAAACGAAGCCTAGATGTTGTACGATTATTCCAATACCACGAAATGTAGCGGTTGTCAAGTCCTGGAATTGGCAGAATTAGGGATTGACGGATAATGATGACTATGATATTTGATATAGTCATGAATAAATATAACAGGAAATATTCTCAATCCGAGAAAGGCAAGGCGGCCCGCAAAAGATATGCTCAATCAGAGAAGGGCAGGTTAAACGCAGTAAGGTGTAACAAAAGGCAAAGGCAAAGAGGCCGGGGTAAAGTTTTAACACACTATGGGGGCGACCCTCCGAAATGCGCCTGTTGCAGCGAGTCTCATTATGAGTTTCTGACGATTGACCATATCAATGGAGGGGGCGGGAAAGACCGCAAAGCAAGGGGAGGCGGGACGGGGTTTTACCAATCCTTGGTAAAAGACGGTTTCCCCCCCGGGCTTAGAGTTTTATGCTATAACTGTCATCTGGCACTCGGATTCTCCGGCTACTGCCCTCACCAAAGCCAAGGCTAGGGTGGGTAACTAGACAAGGGATCGTTTTCGCCGAGCCAAAAAAATTAAGAGAATCGAGAAAGAAAGACTCAGCTAGGGAAAGAACCAAACCCCCTTCATGGGATACCCATGATCTACAGTATTTTTCTTTCTTCCTTTAAGAGAATCTTAATAGTTAATAGTTAATGTAAAGGACTGCAACATGATTAGGATTTTTACGGATTTTTGTGGATTTTTGTGGATTTAATCCTGAACGACTATTCCAATAACTATATGAAGATTAAGTGTCCTGAAAAGAGGACAGCGAGAGAGGAAAATAGACGACTAATTTAGTCGAGTATTCAAGAAAAATCGGAGGGGGGGGTAAAAGGGATCGTTTTTTTGGGCTCCCAAGGAGTGGTAAAAAGGGTAGGGGAGCAGTCTGTGGTAAGGGATCGTTTTCCTAAGAGAGGGGGGGGTACCCTGAAAAGAGGACGGGGGGATAGGACGTCTGCCAACAGCTGACGGAAGGGATCGTTGGGCGACAGGTTAAGGGACGTTCAGAGTCCCATCCCCCCCGACAGCCCTTTCGGGCCTTTTTGACCCTCAACGATATATCTTTACCAGTGATATATCATCATTTATGACCTTATTCCTTTATTATCAACAATATACTAGTTTACATAATAGTTCTTATGCGACACTGGGCTCTTTTTCCAGTTTGAGGATGATGGCGCCGTTCTGCCTGGAATTGAGCCGTTTCGTAACCCATTTAAGTGAGTAACAGATTACCCTTTTCCTCTCTTTTCTTAGGCTAATTTCTTTTCCTTTCATTTATTTTCTTGGGGGAATGTTGATTTTTCTTGACATTGACTTGATCTGGCATTATCTTTTTAGTGGAGGTAAAAAATCAATGAGAAAATCAAATGATCAGTTCGATGATCAAGGCCGCTTAATTAACGGCTTTGATTATGAGCGCCAGGCTTGGGTACTGGGCGGGAAGTATGTTCGCTGCGGCCATTCGGACCGGGCAAGCCGGTTGATGAATTGCCAGTGCTACGGGCGGCTACATGAGGGCGAAGAAACAGAGGCCGTAGACCGGATCAAAATTTTCCCGGTGAGGTAAACATGAAACTCAAAAAGACAACCTGGCAGACGGATGATGATTGCGGGGCCTGCGGTCATCGGGGGATGATCTATCACTTCAATTTCTTTGATGAAAATGGGGATATGTTCGGTTCTTTGCGCTGTCCGGCGTGTGGCGCCACGGCCTCGGCCTATTGTGTCAAGGATGAAATCCCCTCAACAATCCCTCCTCTGACGAGCTGATGCGAAACCGGGGAAACCCGGTCAGGGGGTAAAAATGGAAAAAATAACTGTTCGGTGCTACTCGGAGATGGGCGGCGCGTTCTTGGGGTTCTGGCGCCACACCAGGATCAGGGAAGCCGCACGGATGGCGCGGATGTTCAGAGACCTCGGCTATTACGTGACGGTCAAGATCGAGGCTGGGCCGGTCGAGTACCAGATTTGGGGTTGACCATGGAACGATTAAAAATGGACGATGAATTTAGAGAGGCTCAAAAGTTGCTTGGCTGCCAAGATTGCCGGTTTGCAAATCCAAAGGCAATCGAAGAGTACCGGTCTTGCTGTACTCATTGGAACGGCCCGCTTCCAGATGAAAACGGAAGGTGTCGTCGGCGTCTTCACGGCCCGATTAAAGGTTGACCATGGCCCAGATCGCCTTGAGAAACAAGCAAGGATCCTGCCAGTATTGCCAGAGTCCGGGGCCGGGGCTCATTCGCGGCAGGCGGGAGTACAGGACTTATTCGGGAGAGCCGATTTACATTTACTTCCTCGTCTGCGTTGATTGTCTTGGCAGGATTGAGCCCGGGGTCACCGTCCTGGACCATGACGGCCAAGAGATAGAGCTCGAGCGGTCCCAGTGGCGCGAAGAGCAGCCGCGGCCGGAGATCAAGGCTATCACTGGAAGACAAATGACTCTCGACGAGTCTTTGCAAGGCAAACTTTTTTAAGGAGGTGACATTTGGGATCAAAAGAATCAGCCGATATTCTTTATATTGTAAATATTTTTGAAGATGGTGAATTATTTGAACAACGTTCAGTCGGAGCCAGGGTTGCCCTTGGTTACAGCATTGATCTCATCCTTAAAACTAGGCTAACCGAAGCCGGACTTATAAATTTAGGTCCTTACACGGATGCTGGAATCCTTGATGATGATATCTTTGAATAAATGAAATTATTTTAAGGAGGTTTTCAAATGGATATGAACGAAATCAATCAGGCGGTGAGGAAGGCAATCAAGCCGTTCTATCCGACCGCTAGGGTTCACAAGGGCAAGGGTACGGCCTGCGGGTGGTGCCATATCCACGTAGACGTCCAGAAGCCCTTAGGGTGTACCTGCACGGGGAACGGCTACTGTCCAGCCTGCCACGCCAAATGGCGCGAGATTAACGATCATGTTCATTCGGTTGTGTCCGGTATCCCATTCTACCGCTACTACGACGACATGAACTATCAGAACCAGCAGGTTAATGTCAGCGTTTCTCTAATCTGAAATTCAAGGCCCCATCCCGGGGCCGATTTTTACCTCCAGGCCCGGTGCCTTTGGCCGGGCCACTTCTTTTGTCTTGACAAAGGGGAGGCGAGAACCGATATTCTAAGTGAGGAATGAAATGAAAAGAGTACCAAAAAAACAAGAAGAATGGCCTGAAATTTACTGCCTAAAAGACATAATCCCAATTCAGAGAGAATTTAATTCCTTAGAGTCTAAGAGAATGGAAACCTTATTGAGGCGGTTTACGGGTTCTAACAAATATTTTGCAATTAAAAAGACGAGGGGAAAATGAAAAAACTAATCTTCACTCTAGGGGTGATCCTTCTTTTCGTGGCCTGTATGCCTTATCCCCAAGTCATGCGTTACACGAACCTTGAATTTATGCCTACATCCAGCGTTGAAGTCCTGCGGACGAGGCCGGCGGACCGGGAATACATAGAGATTGCTGAGGTTTCGCTTAGGCTGACGTACGACAACCGCAATAATGCGGCCCTTATCCTGAGTGAGGTCGCCCGGAACCTCGGGGCCGATGCCTTGATACTGCTGGGTGAGAAAGACAGCGGCGCGGTAATCCTGCCGATAGGCAAAGCCTACATTGCCACGAACAAGGAAAAGCTCGTCGGCGTTGCCATCAAATATCGCTCCAAGTGACGAAACTATTTGCACTAAAATTTCAACAAATTATACCGAAAACGGCATATTACGGCATTTGACGGCACTTGGTTTCTCGGGGAAAACGGGGGGATAAGGGATGCCGAAGAGGGGACTCGAACCTCTCATTAAAATCCAGCTATCTCATTTAAAACGCCCGCCGTACTGGAATCAAGGGCCGGAGCGTTTGATCTAATTTTTCAACAGTCTGTCTCTGTTCAGCAAGTGCGGGGTGAGTATATTTCAGGGTCGTCTTGAGGTCGGCATGGCCGAGTACAGCCTTGGCAGTAGCCAGGCCGGACGAGGCCGAGACAATCGTTGAGACCGTGTGGCGCAGCTGGTGGAAGTGAAAATCCTGGACCCCCGATAGCTTCCGGATCTGCCTGACCGCATAGAATACGGTGTTGGGGTTACGCCAGGAGACCGGGAAAACAAACGGGCTGCGGATAGGTTGTCGACCGATGATCTCTCGGGAAGTTTTATTCAGGGTTGAAATCCTATAGGGTTGATTTGTGCGACTCGTCGACCTACGTCTGCTCTTGGTTTGGCTGATCGGCATATAGATTACATCGTCCCGAATCCACACCCGCCGGAGGTTGAGGATCTCGGACAGCCGGAGCCCGGTCATAAGTCCGAAGAGAACCAGGTCATAAATCACTCGCTGGATACTTGTCTTGGCTGCCGCCTGAATTTCCATGGCCGCAGTGAGGACGGCTGAGATTTCCTCATTGGACAAAGCCCGCCGGTCGGATTCCTCAACGAAAGGCTGATACGATCTCGCCGGGTTTTCCGTGATGTACCCGTCCTCGACGGCCTGGTTGAAAAGATGGCGCAATAGTTCAAAGTATCGGTTGACGGTCGAGGGCTTGAGCCCCCAGGAGAAAAGCGTCTTCTCAAGTTTCTCGATATCGGTGCGGCCGATCTCCCGGAGCCCGGGGTCTCCCCAAATCTCCATGAGCTTCCCAAGCCGCTGGTGATCCCGGTCCCATGATTTTTTACTATGATTGCGTTCAAGGTATCGCCGGCAGTAACCTATGAACCCTATCTTTTTTATAGACTCTATCGGGATATTGAAATGCCGGGCCAGGATTTCTTCTTCGACCTGCTTGGCCCGAGCGGAAAGAAAAGACTCCTGGCCGCGGCGCAACCGCAGCGCCTTGTAATAAACCCGGCCTTCGATCATCCGCTTGAAGTAGTAGCGGTTATGAATCATATAAATAGTCATACAAATCTTGCCCTATATATTCACGAATATTTTTAGAAAATAGGTTTTTAAATTTCTCATCTCCCTCCGATAATTTTATAAGATCAAACTCGATCATCGTAACCCCTAGGGCATGAGTTACTTCAAATAATAATTCGTCTCGGGATTTTTTCATTTTCCCCTTTTCCATGTTACACAAGTATTCGGATGAAATGCCCGCCCTACCTGCCGTCCACTTCAATGAATATTTTTTTAAGCCTGGACGATTATCATAATTTTCATCTAGCTCCATTTCCCGCGCTTTTTTCGCCAATCGAATCCTTCTTAGAGTGTACCCTACCGAACCTGCCGATCCCTTTTTTACTGCCATTTTCTTCTCCTTTCATCCGTTCAATAATAATAAGATAGTGCCGAAAATTGTCATTGTCAAGTGACAATTATTGGCATACCGATATATTTACAGTCCTATATACGAAAAAAATCCCCTATTGTCAATAGTGCTAATGGTTTTTGCGGGTCGCCTATTGACATTTAAGCCCATTGGCATTACTTATTAGGTATGCGGAGAAAAGATTGAAAGCAAGAATAACGGAAATCTTGAAATCGCGGGGCAAATCAAAGGGTTGGCTGAGTCAGGTAACTGGAATCAATCGTCAGCATATTGCTAGGCTCTGCAACGATAGGACTCGGGACCCCAGGCTATCGACCGCTTACCTAATCAGCAAGGCGCTTGGTTGGCCGGTCGAAGAAATCTGGCCGAAGTCGGAAGGGAAATGAAAGTAGTTTTCTGCTTGATCTGCAACGGGGCGGGGAGAATCCCGAAGCCTCCGCGAGAGAGTTATTCAAGCGATTGCGAGACGGTTATTTGTCCGGGTTGCAGGGGGGACGGGCCGGATGATGTTCATGGACGATGTTCACGAAGTCCCCAAGACTACGCAAGGGAATAAATGACAATCCTAACCTTCCACGAAGCCGCCCAATTCCTCCGCGTCTCTGAAAGAAATCTTAGAGAGCTCGTCAGGCACACAGACATTCCCCGAAGACAGGCGGGACGGAAGGCCCGGATTTTCTTTGTCCGGGAGCGGCTTATCGAATGGTGGGACCGGGCATCCATTCCGACACCGATCAGTATAAGGACCGACGCCTTTAAACTTATCCGACGAGCCAGGCACGGGGGCCGAGTACCGCCCAACACAATGCGGCGGGCGTTGAAGCTTCCGGATATCAATAAAGTGGGTGATGGTAGTAATTCTCACCAGGCCCGCTTTGAGACCGAACAGCGGGGGGGGTTAATTCCGCAGTCTCCGGAACACCTTCCCCGCTCCTGGCAAGAATAAGCAATAATTCTGCCCCTATTCGGGCGGTTGGATTTAAGGCAGGGGACCATGGGGTCCCCGAAAATATGGAAGGAGGAAATAATGGACGATGAGAAGAAAAACAAATCAGCGATGGTCCCCGCTCAGGTCGAGGTCATCGAAACGACGGACGACCTACTGGCGATAGCGCAGCGGCGGGTCGATTTTGTCGGCAAGCTCATTGACCTGGCGCTCAGGCGGACGACCTATCTGGACTGGATAGACCAGCAGGGCAAGCCGTACCTCATGCACTCCGGCGCGGAGAAGGTGGCGCGGTTGTTCGGCGTCTCGATCTCGGATGTGAACAGCCGGAAGGAATGGACGGAAGACAACCTCGGCCGGTATTACATCTACGTCACGACGGGCCGGGCCTCGCTGCCGGGAAAGTTCGATTCTATCGAAGCCATGGGAACGTGCGGCCAGAGGGACCGGTTTTTCGGCTACGACTCCAAGACCAAGAGCTATAAGGACACCGCCGACATCGACGAAACGAACGTGATGAAGGCGAGCTATTCCAACTTCACGGTCAACGCGATCACGCACCTCCTGGGCTTGAGAAATCTGACCTGGGAACAGCTCGACGCCGCTAAGGTTGACATCAAGAAGATCCAGAAAGTCCGGTACGAAGACCGGAAGGCAGCGGCAGCGGCCCCCGCCGCAGTACCACCCCCCGCCAAGGCCCCGGCCCCTGCCAAGGCCCCAGAACCCGCAAAACCGGCCGAGTCTCCGGCCACGGCCAAGGAGCCCCCGGCGGCAGCCGTCAAGAACCCTGCCCCAGGATCGGAAGAGAAAACCGTGGACCAAAAGAAAGAGGAAATTTGGGCGATCTGCCTGGAGGTCGGAGGCAACGAAGAGGAGGCGGGCTACCAACTCGCAAAGCTGTCTTACCTTGAAGACAAAGAGGGCAAGCCCCACCAACTCAATAACAAGGCCGAGCTAATGAGACCCGGTATCAGCCTGAGGTGGACGAACAAGTTGCTTCACGAGGCCCATGAATTGAAGAAGGGGATCAGCCACGACGCACCGCCGGATGATGGCTGCCCGTTCTGAGGACATGACCATGAATCACGAAATCATAACAGCACTTGAAAAACGGGTAACGGAAGCCGTCGCGGAAGCGACAGCGATCATCATCCGGGACCAGGATAGTCTTACGCGGGCGAATGCCCATAGTCAATGCCTAAAGGCACTCATCAAGGAGATCGACGAAACTTTTGAACCGATTTACGACAGTCAGAAGGAATCGCTTGCAATAACGAAAGAAAAATGGAACCGGTACAGGCTTCCCCCGGATACCCAATACCGCCGGATCAAGGGAGATATTGGAGCTTTCATCGTCGAGCAAGACCGGCTGAAACGTGAGGCGGAACATCGAGCATGGTTGGCCGAACAGGAAAAGATCAAGTTAGACGCAGACCGAAAGCGGATTGAGGAAGAAGCGATCCGTAAGGCAGCGGAGGCCGAGCTCAAGGGTGACAATGAGAAGGCTGCCGCGATCTTAGAGAAGGCAGTAGCGAAGGAAGAAAAACTATCGGCAAAGATCGAGGAGGCGGCAACGGTAGCCGCTTATGTTCCGCCGCCGGTCAAAACGGTCGGCATATCTACCCGTGAGGACTGGGACATCGAGCTCCTCGACATCAACCTGGTCCCGCGTGACTACCTCATGTTCGATGAGGCGAAGGCGCGGAAAGTAATCCGGGCGTCAAAGGGTACCATCCAGATCCCCGGCGTCAAGAACGTCAAGAAGACGATCGTTTCGCAGAGATAAGCCATGATCGACCTAGTAACCCGGCTGGATGAAGCCACGGCGAAGCGGATAAGAATTTTTCCGCATCCAAACAACAGGGCGTCAGAAGCAGGCCACCCATGCGAGAGATTTCTAGTTGCGTCCCGAACTCATGGCAAATTGAAGGCCCTCCACGGCGTAGGACTTCAGCGAATCTTCGACGAAGGAAGATTACACGAAGCGGCCCTTCTGCGCGAGTTAGAGGACGCCGGATTCGAGATCAAGGAGCAGGAACGGCCGTTTGAATGGGCGAAATTTTCTCTTGCCGGCAGGATAGATGGGCAGATCAAGACCGCAGAAGGCTCTGTGCCGCTTGAATTGAAAAGCTGTTCCCCGAACTCTTTCATGGCCGTAAAGAAAATGTCTGCTCTGGACTTTCTTCGAGCTAAACAATCATGGCTTAGGAAGTATCCAGGGCAAATGCTTTGTTATTTGATGATGTCTGAGAAGCAAGAGGGGATCATGCTTTTCAAAAACAAGACGACGGGGGAAAAGCATCAAGTAAACTTCGTCCTCGACGACGAGGCCCTGGACTATACCGAGTCGATCCTCCAAAAACTGACGCGGGTAAATGCCCATGTCAAGGCGGGGACGCTCCCCGATGTCGTGAAGATCGACGATTGCAAGGGCTGTCCGTTCTGCGCGACGCTCTGCTTCCCGGGCCAGGACTACGGCCCCGGATTCAACGTGATGTCCGACGCCGACCTTGAGGCGAAACTGGAACGAAGGGAAGAACTGGCCGAGGCTGCGGGCGAATACGAGGACTTGGACAAGGAGATCAAGGATTCGGTCAAGGGAAAGAACCTCGTCGTGGGCCCCTTCATAATCGAAAGTAAGGAAAGCGAACGGCGATCCGTCAAGGTCCCCGACGAACTCAAGAAACAATTCGAGGTCGTCACGAAGTACTGGCACGTGACCATAGAGAGAATCTAAAATGGCGGCCGACCGTAGAAACCGCCTGCGAGCCCAGTCGCGGGCAACCATAAAAACCTCCTTTCAGTCTGCTTCCCCCTGCGGGCGGCCGCTTTTCTTATAAACGGAATGATAAATGCCAAGAGGTAGAATCCTTTTGAAGAACGTATCTACCAGCATGAAACTTTCTTTACTGAAGACTGATTCAGCCCGGCTACTCTATTCCTGGCTGATCCCGCACGTCGATTACAACGGTTGCTATTCGGGAGACGCCGAGGTGGTCAGGGGCAAGATATTCACTCGGCTCAAAAAAACGGCTGTGGAAGTTGAGGTTTGGCTTGCCGAATTGGAAGATAAAAAACTCATAATTCGATACGAGGCGAACGGGGATAAGTTTCTCCAGGTCGTCGGCTTCATCGAAAAACAACCGCACCTGAACCCAGACAGGGAAGCGTGTTCGCCTATTCCGCTACCGCCCGGGAAGAAGGCACCGAAGAAACCGGCCAAGCCGAAGCCGGAAAAGGGGGTCGATCCGGGCGACATTGAACTCGCCAAGTTACTGTCCGCCGAGATTAAGAAAAACAATCCCATGTATTCGGAGAAGCCGGAGCAAGTAAATTCCTGGGCGGATGATATTCGACTTATGCGCGAACAGGACAAGCGCGGTCCCGCAGACATTCGCAAGGTCATGCTTTGGTGTCAGGCGGATTCCTTTTGGAAGGAGAATATCCTATCCGGCGCAAACCTCAGAAAACATTTCATTCAGCTATGGGGAAAAATGAACAGCGGCGGTAAAGAAAAGACTCCCGCAGAACTTGAGGAAGAGGACGAGCGGGCATTGAAGGACCCGGGAAGATGAAGAACACCGAGCGCGTTATCCTGGCCCTCGTCATCAACGACGACAACCTAGCCCCGTTACTCCTCCAGAACTGCGACGAGAAATTTTTCGAGGGTGAAGAACACCGAGTTATATACAGCGAATTAAAGAACTTACACGACAGTAAGTGCGGTTGGAATTTTACATCTTTTTACGACAATATCGAGGGCCGTGTGAAGGCTTCATATTATGCGAGTCTCATAGATTTGATAATCGGTGTCCACGATCCGCGCGGCTTCCTTCTCCAAAATATCCTGAAGGTGAAAAAGGCTAGATCGAAGCGCGATATTCTTTTTTGGGCGGCGAAGTACATCAAGGAGCCTTACGTCGATTGGGATGAGATCACGGCGGCGGTTTCCAACCTTTCCGTTTCCGGGATAAGCAGGGAGAACGCGGACATTCACTTGGCCTATGATCGTTATGTTGAATGGATCAGCCGCCAGCAGACCGGGATCAGCCTTGGATTCCCGAGCCTGGACAGATTGACGGATACTTTTTGTTACGGCGAAATCCTGAGCTTTATCGGAAGAACGACAACTGGAAAAACATTCCTGGCCCTGAATGTGATCCGGCATATCCTCGAAACAACAACCGACACCATCGGTCTGTTCTCCATGGAGATGCCGAAGCAGGCGATCTTCGAGCGGTTTTTCCAGCTACACCACAACGTGAGCAGATGGGACGTGAAGACGAAGATTTACGAGAAGGAGTTACTCGACCCCTTTATGGCGAAATACGAGCAGGTGAAGATTTACGAGAAAATCTATTCGGTCTCGGAAATGGCCGCGATAGCCGAGGCGGACGGCCTGAAGATCGTGGTCGTGGACTTCCTGGGGCTCATCCGGTCGGACATCGAGGGGAACCTTTACACCCAAACGACAAGGAAGATCACGGAGCTGGCGCAGATGGCGAAGGATAAGGAAGTCCTGGTGATCGTCCTGATCCAACTATCCAGGGAGGGCGGCGACGGGTCGATCCCCGTCAGTATCACGATGTGCCGGGAGTCGGGCGCCATAGAGGAGATAAGCCATTTCATCTATGGGATCTGGCAGCCGTCCATAAACGCGAAGAAGCGGGACAAGTGGGAAGGGAAGGTCTGCGTGAAGCTCCTGAAGAACAAGCGGGGGAAGTCCGGCGGGATCCAGTGTTCGTTTGATTATGTTTCCGGAAGGATGGAAGAAATTCCAGGGGATTTGAAGGAGGAATAAAATGAAAATCGTTGAGATCATAGCAACGGACTGGGCTTTCCATTCCGATCCCTATGCTTTACCAGATACTTTTGAGCCGCTTGCCGTGAGAGCTGTCGGCTATCTGGTTGAAGACCATCCGGATTATGTCTCTATTGCGATGCAAGATTATACGCACGAAGGAAGAGCAAGGGTAAGGGATATTCTCTCGATCCCCCGGCCCTGCATCAAGGCGATCTACGAATACGACAAACCGAGTGCGGGGACGGGATTCGGGAAGATGGATCCAGTGGAACCTCTCGATTCGGTCGAGAAGGACGCGGCCAGGTTTCCAGGATGAACACGCGTCAGAAAGGTCAGGACTTCCAGCGATGGGTCAAGAAAATCCTGGAGGATTGGGGCTGGATCGTCCACAACCAGGGATTGAATCATCGCCAGATATTCGACCGGAAGACGCACGAATTGATTTACGTCTCGGCCTCCCAGGACATCTTCGGGGCAATAGACCTTATCGGCAAGAAGAAGGACCGGAAGACCCTATGGATTCAGGCGACTTGCCATTCTGGGCTCGGGGTTAAAATCAAAAAGGTTGATTTGATCCCATGGAGCGACCTTGACGGCGTTCAAATCTGGATGAAGCGAGAAGACGGCCATGTGGATATATTTCACCTTGACAACGCTTTGATACCGCCAGAATTTTTCCTTTTAGGCAAAATAATCCGCCGGAAATTTTTCGCTTCGGCGGGGAGTCAATGGGAGTTTTAAATATATTTTAGGAGGTGGCCCATGAGCCGCAAAACTCTTTTGATGGTTTTCACCATCCTCGGTGCTATCGTGGCATGGATCGGCCTGTCTCCACAGGCGAGTGCGGCAATCGTCGGTCTTGGCGCTGTCGTTGTTTATATTTCCTTTGAAGCCAAGGCCGACATCATTGCCCAGGCCGCACAGCAAGCCAAGTGGAAAGACCCGAAGTTCTGGATCACGGGTGTTTCGGCAATTCTCGCAACCCTTCAAACTTCAGGGATCGCCTTGCCGATTGATTCCAGCATCATCATTGCCGTTCTTACAGCGATTGTCGGGATTCTTTTCAAGGCAAAACCATCACCCAGGATCGGGTAAACCATGCTTGAGGGGGCATCTCGTTTGGACTTGAAAAAAACGGATGCCCCCGACCGGCACTACTCCGACAAGGGAATGAGGAAGTTCGTGGCCTCCATACTTGTCTGTAGGATCAAGGACTTCGCCGTTGATCTGAGAAAGATAAAGGATAAAAAGGTGCGAAATCGGGCAAGGAGTGATAAGTACCACGCGAAGTTTTGGATCTTCTGCGAATCGAAGGACGGCATTAGCTTCCTCGGATTCGAGTACCTCTGCACCTATCTCGGATACGACCCGAAGAAGGCCCGGAAGAAAATCCTGGCCTACGAAAAGGCGGTGAAGCGTGGAACTTGGAAGCGACCGAAAGAGTTTTGAGATTTACGATATCTTCCACTGTCCCCGGTGTAAAAACCATGAGATTCACCTTGACAAAAAGCTCATGGCCCAGGGATACATCGGGACTTGCAGGGCCAGTGGCCTAATGACCAAGAGCAGCCCGGAATACGGGTTACACAAGGCCCCGGCTAGATGCCGGAATTGGGATAATGAAAAAAGATGAAAAAACGTCAACGCGAAGAACGGCTGGAGGAACTCAAGGACTGGCAGGAATCGAAGCGGGCCTGGAACAAGGCGCATCCGGCAGAGGCCATGGAGAAACGGTTGCAGAATCTTCTGGATCGAGAGGTCCGGCTAAAGAATTTCTGGCAGCGCGAAGAGGTTCGCCGCGAAAGGAAAGAAATCAAGAGACGGCTGCGGCTTGAGCGGAAGGCATTGAAGGAAGCCAAGAAGAAGGCCCCCGAAAAGCCGAAACGCGGACTCTTCCGTTGGCTCAAGGACCGCTACGATCATCTTATAAAAACGAAACTTAAAGGAGGAAACCATGACCGATAAGCGGATGATCGTGGTTGAGTCGTGTTATGACTGTGTTAGAAAAGGCTACAGAGTTGGTTGCCCAAAAAATAAACACACCTTTTCTGGATTACCAATCCCCGCCTCCTGCCCCCTACCCAAGCTGCCGTCCGTGACCCGGGATCAGCTTCGTTTTCGCGCTCATGTAATTGCAACAGATCAAAATCTTGGCGAGATGCACGTTCTATCTCTATTGGAGGACTTAATGAATCAGATCAACGTGGAGATAGAAGATGGCGACTGACAAAATGAGGGCGTGGCTGGAGGAGAAGATTGCGCGGGATACGGAATGGTTAAAGCACATCGAAAACCTAGAGGCCCTTGACGTGGATGAGACCAGTCCGAGTTATTCAGAAACTAAATATAACATTGGGATATATCAAGCCATCCTTGCCGCGCTTGAGCCGAAAATAACCGGGGAGTGTTATCCGCCCGATTGGAAACATTGCATGATTCATCTAAACCCCAAAACGGGAGAGATGCATAGCGATGGGGACCATTCAGTAAGGACATGGGTTGAGGATAGGATTAAACTTGCGGACGCAACTCATTTGATGAAGGCCGCGCTTTCTGGGCCGGGCGAATATGAACGAAGGACGCTGGAGGAACATTTTAAAGAGATTCTTCATGTTATTCAGCACCCGATTGATTGTGCATGGTGCGACGAAATCCGCGCCCTCATCCTCGGCCACGCCGGGGAAGGGGAGAAGGAGGAGGAATAAATGAGCCCAGAAATAAGCGTAGAAATCGAGATTTGGTGTGCTTGCGGAGTTGGTCTTTGCAATCAAACGACGGATTCTAGTCGGCGGGGCAAGCCGTCTTTTACAGTCGATCCGTGTGATAAATGTCTAGAGAAGGCTAGGCAAGAGGGTTACGACAAAGGATACGACAGGGGGGATGATGATGGATATAGAAGGGCGTGTCAGGATGCCCAGGGCAAGCCGACCTCGGCGGGAGGGGAAGATGAAAAAGGTAGGGTATAACGATTGCCCCGATGCAAAATGTTCTCACTATGAGGAGGATGAATATTCGGGTAGTGAAGTGATCCATTGCATTTATTTGGACGATGATAAT
>Ga0315285_10000434_pt1 | contig 43328 bp, 35 predicted proteins | sample YL17G09_36_MG_FD_203698 | JGI IMG/M metagenome (GOLD analysis project Ga0315285, IMG submission 203698) | Sediment microbial communities from Yellowstone Lake, YNP, Wyoming, USA - YL17G09_36 | ecosystem: Environmental > Aquatic > Freshwater > Lake > Sediment | place: USA: Wyoming | collected...
TGCATCTGCCACACATCGTCCAAGGCTATTTGTTGGCTCTGCATGTACATGGCATCAGGGCTGGCCCCTGACCCCCAGTCTCAAGTGTGGCATACAGCGAGCCCTGAGGGGGAGAGGGCGAGGGTGAGGGGAGCCAGGAGCCGAGGCAGTCTTGAGGCTCCAGGTCATTTGGTGGCCATGATTTCGTCGAATTTCTTCAGGTTCGCCGCCTTCTCCTTGGCAGCCTTCTCGATGTCGTAGTCGAAGAACTTGATCTCGGCCGTCGGCTTCAGTCCGGGGGGCGGCGCGACATCCTTGCGCACCGACCGGCGGAAGAACGGCTTGGCCACGGCGATGGTGTGCGCCTCCTTGGAGTTGATGAAGTCGAGGAACAGCTTGGCGTTCTCCAGGTTGGGCCCGCCCTTGATGATCCCCACGGCATCGTAGCGCAGGCCCGTCCCCTCGGAGGGATGTACCGCCTCGACCGGCCGCCCTTCCTCCTTGAGCTTGAACACGTTTTCCTCGCCCGTCAGGCCGATGGCGAACTCGCCCGTGCCTACACCCTGGTAGGCCAGCTTCGAAGACGACGTGATGGTGGCGTTCTTCACCACCTGCTGGACCAGCGGCCACCCGTGGAGCTGGACCGTCTGCGCCAGTTGGGCATAGGCCGATCCCGACAAGGCAGGATTGGCCATGATGAGCTTCCCCTTCCACTTGGCGTCGCCGAGGTCCTTCCATGCCTTGGGGGCCTCCGCGGGGGAGAGAAGGGTGGTATTGATGATCATCACCTGCAGTGGCATGCTGAAGCCGTAGAACTGCCGCTCCTTGTCCTTCATCTGGTCGGGAAACTCCGCGTCCAGCTTGGAGGTATAGGGCTGAAAGAGATCGGCCATCTGCAGGAAGGATTCCTTGCTGGCGGCGAGCATGATGTCGCCCTGGGGTCTGGCCGCCTCGGCCTTCATCCGGGTGAAGAGTTGACCCACCCCGGCGGAGATGATCTCCACCTTGATGTCCGGGTGGTGGGCATTGAAGGCCTTGGCAAAGGCCTCTCCGAACTCTGCCGTGTCGGCGTTGTAGATCACGACCCTGCCGGCGGCGAGCGTCGCCGGCGCCCAGGCCAGCCCGATGATGGTGAAGATTCCGAGAATGCCTCCGATGAAGCGGCGTGGCTTCATGGCGCGACCTCCTTCCCCATTGGGGATCCGACGGTTCGTGGCCTCCCATGACTCGTGGGGAGAGCCCGCTCCTCGAGAATCGGGGCGAGCGTTCCGCTGACCCATGCGTATCATTTCGCAGGAGGATGCCGGTTGTCAAGGAAAGCAACTCGGGCTTCCCCCGCTGGCGCTGTAGCAGGCCTGGGCAGCATTTCATTTGCACGGAGCCTCAACACTCGATAGGATGAGCTGAACGTCCCTGAAAGCCCTTGCCGCCCCCCGGTCAGGGCGGTAGACTCACCGCGAAAGGAAGAAACGCGTCTCTTGGGAACCTGTCTTGGGGAGTAATGCGTCGCCATGCCATTTCGAGCCGATCCCACCAAGGAACACTACGCCATCCTGGGCCTGAAAGAGAGCGCCTCGCCCGAGGAGATCAGGAGGGCCTATCGTAAGCTGGCCTTGCACTACCATCCCGATCGAAACCGGGGCGACGCCGGGGCCGAAGAGCGGTTCAAGGCCATCAGCGAGGCCTATGGCGTCTTGATTGATCCGGAGAAGCGCCGGATCTACGACCTCACCCGCAGCGTCGGCGCCGGCACTGGTGCCGGCACCGGGGCCACGACGGGCGCTCGCTACGAGCCAGGCCCGTATTCCAGCCAGGAGGACATCCTCCGCGACCTACTCCACAACCGGGACGCCGCCACCATCTTCGAGGAACTCACGCGCGAATTCCAGCGCATGGGCTTCCGCTTCGACGATGGATTCGTGCGGCACGTGTTCTTCGGGGGACGGGGGATCGTCTTTGGCGGGATCTTCTTCGGGGGGCCCTTCACGTGGGGCCGAGGCGCGGATCGCGAGCATTCCGGCAGGTTCGGCCGGCGGATCGAACCGTGGGGACCCTGGCGTCGGCAAGCCGGCCCAGGCGAAGCCGAACGGCCAGGACTTTTCGGCCGACTCGGTCACGCCTTGCAGGGCGTGATCAGCGGGATCGGGCGAGTGGCCCGGCTCGCCCTGGGTGCGGGCGAGCGGGGGGACGACCTTCGCCATGACCTCTCCATCACGCCGGAGGAGGCTCGGCAGGGCACCAAGAAACGGTTCCGCTTCGCGCGGGGCGCCGAGATGGGGGAGGTCGTCGTCACGGTACCCCCGGGTGTACGGCACGGAACCCAGCTCCGCCTTCGAGGCAAAGGGCTGGTCGGCAAGACGGGCATACCCGGCGATCTCTATCTCAGAATCCAGCTCACAGAGTGAACACAGCCATCAGCTGTCAGCGGTCAGCTTTCAGCTCGAACGCTGACCCTATGCTCTTTCACTTTCCAAAGCTGACAGCTGAACGCTGATCGCTGAAAGCGCTCGGCACCGAGGACACTTGTGAACATCTTTACTGCCTTCGAAGCCGTGGCCGCGCGGCAGCCGGATCGGCTGGCCCTCCAGATCAGGGAGGGCGCGGGGTATCGCCGCCTGACCTATGGCGAGGTTGCCCGCCAGGCGCGGGCACTGGCCGCGGCTTTGCTTCGGGCTGGCGTGGCGTTCGGGGATCGCGTGGCCCTGGCCAGCGAGAATCGTCCGGAATGGATCGTGGCCTACTTTGCCGTGACGGCCGTGGGCGCCACCGCCGTCCCCCTGGATGTTCAACTGAGCGACGGCGAGCTGGCCATCGTCTTCACGCACGCAGGCTGCCGGATGGCCATCGCCTCCGGAAAGCAGGCAGCGCGCGTGCTCGCCGTGAAGGTCGGAGGCGAGGCACCTCTCCGGGTGATAGACCTTGACGCCGAAGCATCGGCCGGTCGGACCCTCGCGTTCCGGGCCATCCTGCGGGATCACGAGGGGACGGCGGCACCATCCCTCCCGGCTGTGGGCGAGGACGCCCTCGCCTCGATCCTCTACACCTCGGGTACCACCGGCACGCCCAAGGGGGTGATGCTGAGTCACGGGAACTTCCTGGCCAACGCCCGGAGCGTCCTGGAATTCGGCCTGGTGAATCCCCAGGATAATTTCCTGGCGCTGCTTCCGCTGCACCACGCCTTTCCCTTCATGGTGCAGCTCATCCTCCTCTACTCCGGTGCCCGGATCACGTTCCCGCCGTCGTTGAAGGGCCCGGACCTCCTGGCCTGCATGCAAGAGACCGGCGTGACCTTCCTGGTCGGTGTGCCGCAGCTCTTCTACATGCTGCACAAGGGGATCTTCGACGAGATCGGCCGGCGACCGCTTCCCGTCCGATTCCTGCTGAAAGGCCTGCTCCGACTCTCGGGGGCCCTGCGTCCCCTCGGAATGAACCTCGGCCGGATGGTCTTTGCTCCGGTGCACCGGAAGTTCGGAGGCCGCCTGCGCATCCTGTGCAGCGGTGGCGCGCGCCTGGATCCCGTCATCGCCCGGGACTTCCTGGCCCTGGGATTCACCATGACCGAGGGGTACGGCCTCACCGAAACCGCGCCGGTGGTCTCTTTCAATCCGCTGGAGCGGATGCGCCCGGGCTCCGTCGGGGTCCCGCTGCCCGGCGTCGAGGTGAAGATCGTCAACCCGGACGCGGAGGGCGTGGGAGAGATCGCCATCCGCGGCCCGAACGTCATGCAGGGCTACTATCAGAATCCCGCCGCCACGGCCGAGGTCATGCGGGACGGATGGTTCCTATCGGGCGACCTCGGCTACCTCGACGCCGACGGCTACCTCACCATCACGGGTCGAGCCAAAGAAGTTATCGTGCTGAGTTCGGGCAAGAACATCTACCCGGAGGAGGTGGAAGAGCAGTACCTGAAGAGCCCCTACATCAAGGAGATCTGCCTGGTCCCGCAGACCGCGGACCGGGGCGGGGCGACCGTGGAGGGCCTGTTAGCCCTGGTGCTGCCGGACCTGGAGTACTTCCGGGTCCAGGGCATGACCAACATCTTCGAGACCATCCGCTGGGACATGGAGAACGTAGGGCGGGAGCTGCCCCCCTTCAAGCGCCCGACGGGCCTCGTGATCGTCAAGGAGGGATTCCCGCGGACGCCCCTTGGCAAGATCCAGCGCCACCTGGTGCACCAGCGGTTCCAGGCAGCCCGCGCGCAGGAGGGGGCGCCCGTCGAGGCACCGCCCTCGGATGCGGACCAGGCCCTCCTGGAGGACGAGGTGGGTCGGCGGGTCCTGGCGTACCTGCGGGAAGCGGTTCAGAAGCCGGCCGTGCGTCTGGACGATAGCCTCGAGCTGGACCTAGGCATGGACTCGTTGGCGCGCGTGGAGATGCTGGTCGCGCTGGAGGAGATCTTCAACGTGAAGATCCCCGACGAGGCGGCGGCGGAATGCTTCACCGTCCGGGAGGTCATCCAGCGCCTGCAGGCGCTCCGTGGCGCGCCGATAAGTGCCGGTGCCCCGTCCCGGCGACGGGGCTGGGGGGAGATCCTGACAGCATCGCCGCCGGCCGAGGTCCAGGCCTTGTTCGAGGCCAGTAGTCGCCCCTCGGCCACCGTCATCACCGCCGTCACCCGCGCGCTCTGCGCGGCGCTGTTCCGGACCATCTACCGCCTGCGAGTGGAGGGCCTCCAGCACGTCCCGACGCAGGGCCCACTGATCCTCGTGGCGAACCACTGCAGCTTCTTCGACGGGTTCATCCTGGCCGCATCGCTCCCGCTCCGAACCTGCCAGCGCATCTTCTACATGGGATTCGAGTGGTTCTTCCGCCATCCCATCCTGGCCTGGTGGGGACGCGGGGTCCGTGTCATCCCGGTGGACATGGACACGCTCCTGATGCGGGCCCTGCAGGCCTCGGCCGTCGTCCTGCGACAGGGCAAGATACTCTGTGTGTTCCCCGAGGGGGAACGATCGATGGACGGGCGTGTTCGACCCTTCCGGAAAGGCGTCGGAATCCTGGCCAAGGAACTCAGGGTCCCCGTCCTGCCCGCCTACATCGCCGGCTCCTTCGAGGCGTGGCCGCGTGGGCAGTCGTGGCCCGGCATCCACCGACTGCACGTGCGGTTCGGCCCGGTAGCGATGCCGGAGGCGCTCCTCACCGGCGAGGGGCCGCGCGGCGCGGACGACCCCGACACCATCGTCATGCGGTTGCGGGAGCAGGTTGCTGCCCTCGGCGGAGAGACCGGAGGATCAGCTTAACCACAGATTGTGCTTCCAGCCCGTAGGGCCTACAGCCCGGAGGGCAGATTACGCAGATGTACGCAAAGCAAGAAACCCAGCCAAAAGAGGAAAGCAGATGAGCCTGAAGCATCTCGACTTGCCGAAAACCCAACGAGCGATCGTCTTTCCGGCGCGAGGCCAGGCCGAGGTACGGGACGTGGAGGTCCCGCGGTTCTTCGACGAGAAAGGCCCCTGGAACGTCGTCCTGCGACCGCTGGCGGTGGGCCGCTGTCCCAGCGACACGGGCAGTTGCGATGAGGAGCTGCCGCCTGGATTCCGGCTCCCTTCGGCATACCAGGCGGTCATCCCTGGTCACGAACAGGTGATCGAGATCGTGGGCGCGTCCGAGGCGGCCCGGCGCGACGGGATCGAGGTGGGTGGCTGGTACGTGTACGACATCAACATCGGGTGCGGCGAACCGGACTGCTACGCGTGTGCGGTCCAGAAGCGGCCGGGAATTGATTGTTCCAAGGGCACGCTGTTCCAGGGGATCGGGGCGACCAATGAAGAATGGGTGCTGCGCCAGACTGGGCTGCGGCATGTCCCCGGCTCGTATGTGTACGACCCGGTCGAACGGCGGGGAGGGATCATGGTGGGCCGACACAGTCAGCTCCATCCTGTTGATCGGTCGCGCCTCCGGGGGGAGGCTGACCTTGCCGTTCTCACTCAGTCGGATGCCCTGGCCTGCGCGTTCATGGCGATCCGGGGCGTCGCCAAGCTCCACGCCTGGGAGGAAGGGTTCCGCCCTGCCCTGTTCCTGATCGGTGGTGGTGGCCGGATCGCCTACTGGCTGGCCGAGGCGACCCTGGCGGAACGGGGGCCGGACGGCGTAGATCTCTTCCTGGCGGACGTGGATGCCGATCGGCTGTCGCTCACGGCCGAGCGGCTGGGGCTGCCGAAAGGCAACACGTACCTCGTGGACCCGAACGATCCCGAGAGCTTCTCTTCCGCGTCCGTCCGGCGCGGTTTCCCGAACCTGGAGACGGGGCGCTCGTTCAACCTTATCCTGGACGCCGCGGGGCACAAGTACATCGGGGCGGCGGCGACGAATCGGATGTTCCGGGAAAAGGTCCTGGACCGGAATGGGACCTACATCACCACCGCGCACGGCGGGATCCCCGGACTCGATGCAGCGGCGCTCGAAGTCGTGTTCGCCAACCAGCGGTTCTCCGGCGCGGTGTCACCGCACCGCTATATCCCGCGGGCGATCGCGCACCTGCAAGCGAATCTCCCTCGCTATGCACCCCACATGGTCATCACGCACCGCAAACTTGACGAGTCGCTGGCCCAGAAGGTCCGCATCGCGGGGAAGGACCCGGACATCGGCCGCGGCGCCAACACCTACATCGCGATGTGGCACCGCAACCCGAGCTGGGGTTCGGGTGCGCCTCGATCCCGGGCCGGAGCGTAGGGTAGCCAACCCGATAGCGGCCCCACCAACGCCAGGCCTTGACAACTTTGCACTGACCCTGTCATCGTGCACAGGCAGATTCATTGGCCAGATGGTTCAGGTCATCCCGGGGACAGGGCAGAGTGAAACCTGGGAAGAAATCGCCGGTCTGCCCTTCGTAAAGAAACCCAACTCCAGCGGGGAAGCCAGAAGCAGCGCTGATGGAAATGGCCGAGGTACCGCCTCCTCCCGTCATATCACGGGCGCTCAGGCATCGGTGGGCTCATTTGATCAGAAGAAAAGGCTATGAGGCCGATCCCCTGCTCTGCGCATCCGTCGCGGCATGGCCGAGCCTCGAAATCTTGCCTTCCCTCCATACCGCAAAGTGCGATCCGCAGACGGTAGACGCAACTTCCCGTCAGACGATGAACCCGGCTCCGAGTGGAGCCGGGTTCCATTGCTCTGTGCCAACTCGGGGAAAGCAGCCGAAGATTACCACCTGCAGGTAGCGGCCGCGGCGGCCTTGCGCAGGGTGACGATGGCGATCCGCGAGGAGCTTTCCGGGTCGGGCTTGGGCATGCACTCCATCTGAACCGTGTTCCCCGTCCGGGCTCGCCCCGTCTGGTTCCACTCCAACCGGCCGGCCCGTGAGACGTTCTCTATATGCTGATCCGAAAAAACCATTGAACCGCCATGATCACCCAGCGCCAGCGCTGGGTACCCGGGTCGCCAAGGATGCGATGTTTCGAACTCTCGACCGAAGAACGCGAAAACCAGTTTATGGGGCATTCAGGAGTTCCGTTCCTTCCCCCCAATCAGCCATTTCGGTCTTGGCGTTCTTGGCGCCTTGGCGGTTGAGAATTTCGGATTGGGGTATACCTTCCCTCTCAACAGTTCCGGCTTGACACCGGTTCCTCGGATGCGTCATGCTCCACTGGCTTTCGCAGGATCCCCGGTCCTGCGTCGGGCGCGCGAGAGCACTGGCGGCGAGGGACCAAAAGCAAATCCATCTGACCCTATGACCTTCAGGCGCGGCGGGGGGCATGTGGTCCGATTATGAGATGGTCTCACCGATACGGGAGGCGGCGTATCATCGGCGCCGCCTTCGACATCATCACACAAACCCAACCGATTCGGCCAACCGATTAGCACAAGGAGGCGGCCATGCGTAGGATGATGATGAAGGGGTTGTGCATCACCGTGGGATTGCTCGTCGCCCTGACGCTGCAGGCGGGGGTCGCCCATGCCCAGAAGACGACCCTCGTCGTCGCGCTCAACCAGGACCCGGACATTCTTGACCCCAGCCTGTCGCGGACCTACGTGGGGCGCATCATCTACGAGCACATGTGCGAGAAGCTCTACGAGATCGATGAAAGCCTGAGGATCTATCCCCAGCTCGCGGCCGAGATGCCGACCTTCTCCGACGGCGGCAAGACCGTGACCATCAAGCTGCGCCGGGGGGTGACGTTCAACGACGGCACCCCGATGGACGCCGAGGCGGTCCGGTACTCCCTCGACCGCCATCTCACCATGAAGGGCTCCGGCCGGCGCAGCGAGCTGGAGCTGGTCAACGCCATCGAGGTTGTCGATCCCCTGACGGTGCGCCTCCGTCTGAAGGCGCCGTTCTCGCCGATAGTGGCGATGCTCGCCGACCGGGCGGGCATGCCGGTCTCGCCCGCCCAGGCTAAGAAGCTCGACGAGAAGTTTGGCACCGCCCCCATCTGCGTGGGCCCATGGACCATGGTCGAGCGCGTGCCCCAGGATCGGATTGTGCTGGAGAAGTCCCGGCACTACTTCGACCCGAGCCAGGCCCGGTTCGACCGGATCGTGTTCCGGATCATCCCCGACGACAACGTGCGGCTGGCCAACCTGCGCTCGGGCGACATCGACATGATGCACCTGGTCGCGCCGACGGACGCCGCCAGCCTGCGCAAGGAGGGCCGGTTCGAGATGTCCAGCGTCACCGGCCTCCACTATCATGGGATCACCATCAACCTCCACAACAAGCACGGGAAGAATACGCCGCCGGTCGATCTGGGGACGCCGCTCGCCAACGACCCCCGGGTGCGCGAGGCGCTGGACCTCAGCATCGATCGCGAGGCGCTCAACCAGGTGGCCTGGGACGGCCAGTACACGCCGGGCTGCACGCCGCTGTCGCCCGTGAGCCCGTTCTACGACAAGGGCCGCAAGTGCCCGACCCGGGATGTGGCCAAGGCCAAGAAGCTCCTGACTGAGGCTGGCCTGGCCGGGGGCTACAGCTTCGAGCTGACCATCGTCAACGATCCCCAGCAGCGGCGGCTGGGCGAGGTGATCCAGGGCATGGCCAAGGACGCCGGGTTCAACATCAGCCTCCGGCCCTCGGAGTTCGCCTCGGCCCTCACGGATGACGACAGCGGCAAGCACCAGGCCTTCCTCGTCGGCTGGAGCGGTCGCGTGGATCCGGACGGGAACATCCACCAGTTCCACACCTGCGGAGGGAGCCTCAACACGACCGGCGCGTGCGACGAGGCCATCGACGCGCTGCTGAACAAGGCGCGGGAGGTGAGCGACATGGCCCAGCGCGCCGCGCTCTACAAGGAGGCGATCGACAAGATGGTCTTGGGCCGCCGGAACCTCATCTACTTTTACCACCAGAACTACCTCGTGGCCTATCCGAAGAACCTGAAGAACTACAAGGCCGTGCCGGACGGCCTGATCCGGATCAAAGGCACGTCCTGGAACTAGCCCGCGATCGTTCGCGAATCCCCTCGCAAATGATCGCGGGGAATGACCAATTCCCAATGGCCAATGACCAATTGTGGATGGCGCTCCCCCGATGCTCCCGGACGGCGCGCTATGCGCGCCTACCGTCATTGGTCATTGGAAATTGTTCATTGGTCATCTGAGGGATGGCGCGTGCTCGACTTCTTGGCTCAGCGGGTCGCGATCTCCGTCGTGACCCTCTTCCTGATCACCCTGATCGTCTTCACAGGCGTCCGCATGATCCCCGGCGATCCCGCCCGGGTGATGGCCGGGACAGACGCGGACGAGGCGGGCCTCCGGGAGATCCGTGAGAAGTACGGGCTGAATGACCCCATCCCCGTGCAATACTTCCGCTGGCTCGGGCTGGCGCTGCGGGGAGACCTGGGCGAGTCCATCCGGACGCGCGAGCCGGTAGTCAAGACGGTGGCGGTGAAGCTCCCGATCACGATCCAGCTCGCCTGCTTCGCACTGATCATCGCCATTGGGATCGCCATCCCCGCCGGCATCTTCTCGGCCGTGCGCCGAAACACGGTCTGGGACCTCCTGGCCAACACCGTGTCCCTGTGCGGGGTTTCGATCCCCAGCTTCTGGCTGGGGATCATGCTGATTCTCTTTCTCTCCGTGCGGCTCCATCTGCTGCCCGCCTCGGGCTTCGTGCCGTTCTTTCAAGACCCGCTGGGCAATCTCCAGCGGATGGTCATGCCCGCCTTCGTGCTCGGCGCCGCGCTGGCGGCCGTGCTGATGCGCCAGACCCGCAACAGCATGATCGAGGTCATGAGCGCGAACTACATCCGGACCGCGTACAGCAAGGGGCTGGCGGAACGGGTGGTGGTGTTCCGCCATGCCCTCCGAAATGGTCTCATCCCGATCGTCACGATCCTGGGGCTCCAGATGGGGGCCCTCATGGGCGGTGCCGTGGTGACCGAGCAGATCTTCGTGGTGCCCGGCTTCGGGCGGCTCATCGTGGAGGCAGTGTTCACCCGAGATTACCCACTGGTCCAGGGCGTCGTCCTGATCACGGCGAGCACCTACGTCCTGATCAACCTCCTGGTGGATGTGTCGTACTCGCTCTTGAACCCACGGATCCGGGTCAAGGGGTCAGCCGATGAATCGTGAGGGGGGGCACGTGCCGGCGGCAGGTGGGGAAGCGCTCGGCCAGGGGACCGCCTCCGCGCCGTCCGCCCGATCTCGGCGGACCTGGCGGCGCGCCCTGCGCCGGCCCCCGGCCGTCGTCGGCGCGGCGATCGTGCTCCTGTTCGCGATAATGGCGATCGGTGCGCCGTGGATCGCGACGGGCGACCCGATTCGCACCAATTGGAGCCAGATCCGCAAGGCGCCGACGCTGGCGCACCCTTTCGGGACGGACGACCTGGGGCGGGACGTCTACTCGCGCGTGGTCTGGGGCGCGCGGATCTCGATGCAGGCGGGCGTGCTCTCCATCCTCCTCGCCATCGCCGTCGGCGTGCCGACTGGCCTCGTGGCCGGCTATTACCGCGGCGTGATCGATCAGGCGATCATGCGGCTCACCGACGCCTGGCTGTCATTCCCGTTCCTGATCCTGGCCATCGGGCTGGTCACCATCCTGGGACCATCCCTGATCAACGCCACTGTGGCCATCGGGATGGCCGCCACCCCCACCTACATCCGATTGAGCCGCGGACTGGTGCTCTCGACGGCGCAGGAAGACTACGTCCAGGGCGCGCGGGCGCTCGGCGGCGGGGACGTGCGGATGATGCTCCGGCACATCCTCCCGAACATCTTCAGCGCCCTCCTCGTCCAGGCCACCGTCTCGATCCCGGGCGCGATCATCGCAGAAGCCATCCTCTCGTTCCTCGGGCTGGGCGTGCAGCCACCCAGCCCCAGTTGGGGCACGATGCTCAACACCGCCCAGCAGTTCCTCGAGACGGCCCCCTGGATGGCCTGGTGGCCCGGGCTCGCCATCTTCTCCCTCGCGCTCTCCTTCAACTTGGCGGGCGACGGACTGCGGGATTTCCTCGATCCCAAGGACTACTGAAGCACCTCAGCACACTCGAATGTCCACCTTACTGCGATGCCACAAGGTCCTGCGATCCCGAGCGGCGGTGCGACGAGGAACAACCGAGCGGCTGTACGTGATCGAGAGCCCGACGTTTACGGGCACGTGGGTGTACACCAAGGGAACAATCGGCGAAAGGAAGGGCAGGAGGTCTTCTATGTCCTCGTCTCGGCAAAGCTTGCGCTCTAAGCCATTGAGCAGGGCTGGTGCGTGTCCAACATGCGGGGCAAAGCGGGTCCTGCTAGTGGCCGAGGACATTGTGCTCCGAGTGCGAAGCCGCAGATACAGGCTGGAGAGCGTACCGCACGAGCGCTGCGCTGCATGCGGTGAACGGATCCTCGGAACCGAGGTCGCTCGAGGGTTTGACGCGCTCGTCCTCGGTCAAAAGCGCGGCCGGGCCGCATGAGGTGATGGTGATAAGAATTTGCTTTTCGGCCTCGCGCGCCGATCGGGCCGCCAGCCGCGCCGCACCCCCGGCGGGGCCCCGACCAAGTGGCAGGGGTCGGCTCAAGAGGGGAACCGTCAGCTCTCTTTCCGGGCCAGGAGTGGCCCGAGGTGCTGCATCGCCACCTCGACGTCCGCAGCGAAGCTCGTCCGCACGTTCCCCTCGATAGCCAGCTTGCCCTGGTAGCCTAACCCGTCGAGAATCGCGATAACCGCGGCGAAATCGAGGGCCCCGAAGCCGGGGAAGTGCCGGGTGTTGTCCGAGAGGTGGAGGGAGCTGAAACAGGCCCGGTGCGTGATCAGTGCCTGCTCCATGTTCGCCTCCTCGATGTTCATGTGGAAGGTGTCCGGGAGGATCTGCACGAAGGGGCTGGCGGCGCGGCGGGCGATATCCCAGGTATCGGCCAGGCTGTGGCCGACTGGTGACTCGTATCGGTTCACCGCCTCGATGAGCAGCGGGGTCTTGAGCCGATCGGCGACCGGCGCCAGCTCCAGGACGGCGGCGGCGAGCCGCTCCCGCGCCGCCGGCCCGGCCTCCTGGGGAGCGCCCTTGAGGTAACCGGCAATCACCCCCGCGCCGAACTCGCGCGCGAACTCCAGGAAGCGCGCGGTGCGGCGGATCGCCTCCCTGCTGCGCGCCTCATCCGCCGTCGCCAGCGAGAGCTGGTAGGTCTTGGCCGTGAGGCCGGAGGCGAACATCGAGAGGACCAGGCCAAACTCCGCCAGGTAGGCCTTGAGGCGGGCAGGCTCCGCGGTCTCCGGATCCCGGATGTTCAGCTCCACCCCGTCGAACCCAAGCCGCTGCAGCGTCTCGAGGTCCCGGCGGAACTCCGCATCCTCCATGTAGTCTTCCGGCAGCCGCGTTTGGATGGCCAAGAAGTACCGGTATCGTCCCATGGGCGCACCTCCAGTAGGCAGCAAGCAGTAGGCAGTAGGCAGACGGCCTGCCTACTGCCCTGTGCCTACTGCCTACTGATTCGTCAGAACGGCCAGTGCAGGCTGTAGATGCTGCGCCCGCCGGGTACGAGCGGCCCCTTCAAAACGGCCTCGATCTCTTCCTTGGGCCGCATGGTGACCTCTTCGATGGGCGGCAGCTTCCCCGGCGGGAAGGTCTTCTTGATGTCATCGTGCAGCTTGACCATGTAATCCAGGAGCGCGATGACCCCCGGGATGGCCTTCTCGGCCTTGGCCGCGCTGGCCTTGCCCACTACACCGGGCTTGTAGGCCGCGGTCTCCATGGGGCCGCAGCCAACCTGGCCGTACCAGGCGATGGCCCGGTGGAGGAGGTTCCCCGCCTTGTCGATGTGGCCCTCGGGGAGGTAGCCGCGGGGCACCGTGTCCACCACGTCCTCCATGTGCATGTACTCGGGGAACAGCGCCAGCGACCACGAGGTCTCCACCTCGTCGGCGTGGATGAACGGCGTCTCGTACGGGCCGCCATCCTTGACGGATTTGAAGTGGTCCTGAATGGCGTGGTACCAGTTCAGGTTGATGAAGATGCCCGGGACCTGGAACGTCTTGGCGAACTGGTGGATGGCGGTGGGGATGACGTACTCCTGCCCGTGGCCATTGAGCAGGATCTGCTTCCGGAAGCCCATGTTCCACAGGCCCGCGATGATCGCCTTGAGCTGGCCGCAGAAGATCTCCTCAGGCACGATGATCGTCCCCGGCATCCCCATGTGGTGATACGGGTGGGAGCCGTACCAGACGGGCTGGGCCACGGTGCAGCCGGTGCGCTGTGCCACGGCCTCGGCCATGCGGGTCACCAGGAAGGTGTCCTCGCCCAGGCAGGCGTGGGGGCCGTGGGCCTCGGTGGAGCCCACCGGGACGATGATGATGTCGTTCTCCTTGAGCCGCTGCTCCACCTGCTTCCAGGTCATGTTCTGGAGATAGATCTGTGTGGGGGAGTCCATATGACCGCCCTTCGGCGGTATGGTCCAATTACCCATTCATGCCTCCTTCGTCCCCCTGAACCTCACCTTCTCCCGGGAACCCTCTGGGTGGGGGAGAAGGAATGGATGAGGGGATGGAATGAAGATCAGCTCGGCTTCACCATGATCTTCCCGTCGGTGCGGCTGCCCGACCGCTTGATGGCGTCCACCGCCTGCTCCAGGGTGTAGCGGGCCGTGACCATCTTCCGGTTGTCAATGGCGCCACTGGCCATCAACCGGATCACGTTCGGGAAGATCTCGTCGCCGGAGTGGCCCTGGGATCCGAAGAACTGCGAGCGCCGGACCTGGAAGGCCTCCAGATACATGGGCACGCGCTCCGCCGCCCGGCCGACCTGGACGATCTTACCGTTGATGGCCAGCGATTTCTCCATCTCCGGAACCGTCAGGACCGGGGCGCCCGCCGCCTCGAACTGGAACTCGGCGCCCTCGCCGTGGGTCAGGTCCATGACCACCTGGGCCGGTGGCGTCCCCTGCTTGACCAGGGCCACGGGATCGAACACGTGATCGGCGCCCATAGCCGAGCAGAGCTTGCGCCGCTCCGCCACCGTCTCGAAGGCGATCACCTTGGCCGCGCCCGCCGCCTTTAGCAGGGCGATGGCGGTGAGTCCGATGGGCCCGCCGCCGTACACCGTGGTATAGGCCCCGGGCTTGAAGCCGCCCGCCCGGATGAAGATGGCGTTGTAGGAGACACACGTCGGCTCCACGGTGGCCCCCAGCTCGTACACCGTGTTGGCGTCCGGGTACCGCTCCAGCAGCGCATCCAGCTTCCAGCAGTACTTGCTGCCGATGGCGATGTACTCGGCGAAGGCGCCGTTGATGGTGAAGCCGATCTCTTCCAGGTTGCTGCAGTGGTTGAAGAAGCCGGCGCGGCACGGCTTGCACTCGCCGCACCAGATCATCTCCTCGGCCGTGACCATGTCGCCGACTTTCAGGTCGCGGACCTCGCTTCCCACCTCCTGCACCACGCCCGAGAATTCGTGCCCCGTGATGCACGGGAACTTGGTCAGGCCGGGATACATCACGTAGCCCTGGGGGTCGGTCTCGTAGAAGTGGATGTCCGACCCGCAGACCCCGCAGGCCTTGACCTTGAGCAACACGTCCTTGGGTCCGAGCTTGGGTGCCGGGACGTCCCGGATGGCAAGACTGGGCGACTTCCAGATGCTGTTGCCGGTAATGGCCTTCCCCGTTTGCTTCTCGAAATCGCTGACGACATACCCCGGTTTCGGTTCCCACTTGGCCTCGAGCACGAGCCCGCGCATACGAAACCTCCTTACCCCCTCGGGCGATGTTAACCACTTCCCCGAAATTGTGGACTGTCTCACTCCTCTCACACGAGATGCAGATGGGTCGCGAACCCATCCCTGGTGCATAATCTGGTCGGGGTAGCCAAGCCCTGTCAAGGAGCTTTTGCGCGCCGTGGGACTTTGTGCTGAGGTCGTAACGTTAACAGCTCGATGCAGGTCCCCCGGGACACTGGTCCGCGAGCCGAACGGCCCCGTCGCCTTACAGTGACAATCCTTCTTCCGCACACGACAGTGCATGCCGTGGTCGCGTCCTCCTTTCCGAATCCCCCGGAAACCCATGTGGCGATGGACAAGGACCGGAATCCCGACCAATTGGTCTTGGGAACTTGCACCAGCCTGAATCCTCGGATAGGCTACGGTGCCGTTGCTCCAGACGTCCGGGCGGGGGACAGAACGTACTGGCCGGACGTTGCGCGTGAACGGGTGCGCGGGCGGCGGCCGCACATCTTCTGCGACTCCGGCAAAGGCTGCGTGGACCTGCACCGCTTCCTGGGGCGCTGCGGAAGGTGGACTTCTCCGGCTGGATGATGATCGAGCAGGACACGTCGCCGAGGCCCCCGCTCCAGACGGCGCAGGCCAACCGGCGCTACCTGAAGGAGACGTTCGGCCTCTGAATCAATGGCAAATGACCAATGAGACCGGCGGCCACCCCCCCGGCGTAAAGCCGGGGGTTGCAGAGATGTCCCCGCCGGAGGTTCCAACCGCGGAGCCCAACCCCCGGGTTGATCCCGGGGGCAAGAGAGCGTCGGATTTACCCCGACGGAGCATCAACCGCGTACCCTGAAGTCCCCGGCTTTACGCCGGGGGGAAGACCAGCAACAGTTTCATCTCACAGACAGGAGGTTCCCATGCCTATTGATCCTGCGCTGAAACGCGACCTACAGACGAAAGCCGTGCAGGTCCGCAAGATGATCCTGGAGGCGGTCCACAAGGCCGGGGCGGGCCACATCGGCGGGCCGCTGTCCATGGTCGAGATCGCCCTGGCCATGTACTTCAAGTTGCTGCGCATCGATCCCAAGAATCCCGCCTGGCCCGACCGCGACCGGTACATCCTGTCCAAAGGGCATTCCTGCATCGCCCTGTATTCCATCCTAGCGCTCAAGGGTTTCTTCCCGATCGACGAGGTGTACACCTTCGACGCCATCGATTCGCGCATGCAGGGGCATCCCGACATGATCAAGACCCCGGGCATCGACATGGCGTCGGGGTCCCTGGGGACCGGGGCCAGCCCTGCCCTCGGCATGGCCCTGGCGGCCCGCCGCCTCGGCAAGGACTTCCACACGTGGCTCCATCTGGGGGACGGAGAGATCCAGGAGGGCCAGGTCTGGGAGATGGCCTTCATCGCTGACTACTACAAGGTGGACAACCTGACGGCCATCGTGGACTACAACAAGGTGCAGCAGTTCGGGTTCCCGCGGGACGAGAATCTCAAGCGCCGCTTCAACCCGATCACCCAGGTCCCGGACAAGTGGCGCGCCTTCGGCTGGAACGTCATCGAGTGCGACGGCCACGACTTCGACTCGCTGATCCCGGCCTGCGAGCAGGCCAAGGCCACCAAGGGCAAGCCGACCTGCATCGTGGCCCACACGATCAAGGGCAAAGGCGTCTCCTTCATGGAGAACGACTTCAACTGGCATGCCAAGGTGCCGAACAAGGAGGAGCTGGAGAAGTCGTTCGCCGAGCTGGACGCAACCCTGGCCAAGATCCAGTAACGCGCGACGGGGTGTGACGAACGATGGATCTGACCGGCCTGGTTGCGGCCGGTTGTGGTGAAGGCAGTCAACACACGGAGGATTCCGATGGCTCAAATGGTCGAGATGCGAACGGCGTGGGGCGAGGCCATCCTGGAGATGACCAAGACCCACCCGAACCTCATGGTCCTGGACGGGGACGTGGGCAGCTCTACGATGGCCCAGCTGGTGGCCTATGACGCGCCCGATTTCTACATGAACATGGGGATTGCCGAACAGAACATGATGGGCGTGGCCGCCGGCATGGCCAGCGTCGGCCTGATCCCCTGGCTGAGCAGCTTCGCCTGCTTCCTGGCGAACCGCGACCTAGACCAGTTGCGGGTCACGGTGGCCCAGCCCAAGCTGAACGTCAAGCTGGCCGGCCACTACAGCGGCATCCTGGCCGGCAAGACGGGGAAGACCCACATCGACGTCGAGGACATCGCCATCATGCGGGCGCTCCCCAACATGACCGTGGTCGCGCCGGCGGACGGGGTCGAGTGCAAGCTGGCGACCCGGGCCCTGACGGACATGCCCGGCCCGGTGTACCTGCGCATCACCCGGGATGCCAGCCCGGTGATCTTCGGCGAGGACTACAAATTCATCCTGGGGAAGGTGGTCCCACTGCGCGAGGGGAAGGACCTCACCATCTTCGGGACCGGGGTGCAGACCGTGCGCGCGCTGGAGGCTTGCAACATGCTGGCCAGCGAGGGCATCAGTGCCCACGTGGTGCACGTCCACACCCTGAAGCCGATTGACGTGGAGGGAATCGTGGCCGCGGCCAAGAAGACGGGCAGGGTGCTCACGACCGAGGAGCACAATATCTTCGGCGGGCTCGGCGGAGCGATCGCCGAGGTGCTGGGACAGCACTACCCCGTGCCCATGAAGATCCACGGGCTCCAGGATTGCTTCTTGGAATCGGGGCCCAACGACGCCCTGCTGGAGAAGTACGGACTCACGGTGAAGCACGTCGCGGCTGCCGCCAAGGATCTGCTGAAGGCCAGCCCTTTCACGGCGAAGAAGCCTCAGCCAAAGAAGAAGCCGCAGGCGATGGTCAAGACCCCGGCGAAGAAGAAGCAGGCCCCTCGAAAGAAAACGACCCAGCCAAAAAGGAAAGGGCGTCGATAGATCACTGTCCGGGGGCGACCCTGCTGATGGACGGGTGGGGTCGCCCTTCGGATGGAAGCCCTGCAGGTTTCCGCACCCGCCTTCATTCCCCCGGTTCCTTCGCGGCGCCTTGCCGGGTAAGCCACCCAAAAGCTCGCTCACCGTTTCCGGATTCCCCCCTTGCAGACGACTTCTTGCCCTGCTAGCGTGCGGGGTGTCACCCAAGGAAGGGGAAGGGCGGTCGTGCCTTTTGCATACTACCAGCGCCTGACGCGGGCGCAGCAGCGCGTCTATCGGCAGAGCGATGAGGTCACCGTCATCCCCCTGCCGGGGGCGAGGGACCTTCGCCCGCTGGTCGATTCACTGGCCGATCTCCTGATGAGGGAGGATCGCCTAGCGGCCCAGGCCATGGCCGACCGCCTGCTGGCGGGGATCACGGCCAGCCTGGGTGTGCCTCCGCTCCGCGCCCAAGTCCTGGCCGTTCGACCGTCGCGTCACTGGGGCGAACTGCACGGGCTGTACACCCCCGGGGAGCACGGGCGGCCTTCTCGCGTAACCGTGTGGATGCGGACGGCACAGCGCCGCCAGGTCGTCAAGTTCCGGACGTTCCTGCGGACCCTCCTCCACGAGCTGTGCCACCATCTGGATTACGAGTTGCTGCGCCTTCCCGATTCGTTTCACACCGAGGGCTTCTATAAGCGCGAGTCGAGCCTGCTCCGGCAACTCCTGGGCGAAGGCCTCGCTGGCGAGGTTTCTCGCGATGCATGACGAGGATCGCCGCCGGCAAGAGCGTCATGTTCCTCACGGCCCTCGGCCACCCTTTTCGTCGCTGATGGCTCATAGCTCATAGCTGATGGCAACGGCCATGAGCTATGAGCCAAGAGCTATGAGCTATCGGCTGATGGCTCATAGCTGATGGCAACCACCATGAGCCAAGAGCCATGAGCCGACCTTCATACGTCCGGTGCTGCCGCGGCTCGCCCGGAAGGAGACATGTGATGAGTGACGTGACGACGTCGCAGGCAACGCCGCGGCACGTGAACCGCCTCATCCACGAGACGAGCCCGTACCTCCTGCAGCACGCACACAACCCGGTGGACTGGTACCCGTGGGGAGCGGAGGCGCTGGCCAAGGCCAAGGCGGAGAACAAGCCGATCCTCCTCAGCATCGGCTACTCGGCCTGCCACTGGTGCCACGTGATGGAGCGGGAATCGTTCGAGAGCGAGGAAATCGCCGCGTTCATGAATCGCCACTTCGTGAACATCAAGGTGGATCGCGAGGAGCGGCCGGATCTGGACGAAATCTACATGGCGGCCACGCTCGCCCTGAATCACGGCCAGGGGGGCTGGCCGATGACGGTCTTCCTGACCCCGGACCAGCAGCCGTTCTTCGCCGGGACCTACCTTCCGCCGACCGACCGGTACGGTCGTCCCGGCTTTGCCAGCCTGCTCTCCCACATCGCAGAGCTGTGGCGAGAGCGGGGCGATGACCTCAAACAGCAGGCGGCGCAGCTCACCGAGTATCTGAAAGGGCGAGTCCGGCCGATGCCCGGCAGCAACGTCGGCGAGGCAGAGATTCGGGCTGCGGCGGCCGAATTGGCGAGCACCTTCGACAAGACTTACGGCGGCTTCGGCCCCGCGCCGAAGTTTCCGCCATCCACGGCGCTGTCGCTCCTGCTCCGGTACCATCGGCGGACCGGTGACCGCGAGGCACTCACCATGGTCACCAAGACGCTGGAGGCCATGGCCCAGGGGGGCATGTACGATCACATCGGCGGCGGGTTCGCCCGCTATTCCACCGACGAGCGCTGGCTGGTCCCCCACTTCGAGAAGATGCTGTACGACAATGCCCTGCTGACCAAGATCTACCTGGAGGGCTTCCAGGCAACCGGGAATCCAGTCTTCACCCGGATCGCCCGCGAGACCCTGGATTACATCCTGCGGGAGATGACCGGCCCGGAGGGCGGCTTCTATTCGGCCACCGACGCCGACTCTGAAGGCGAAGAGGGGAAATTCTTCATCTGGACTCCGCAAGAGGTCGAGGCGGTCCTGGGCCCGGAGGAGGGCGGCTGGTTCTGCGCCTACTACGACATCTCCGAGGAAGGAAACTGGGAAGGGAAAAGCATCCCCAACACGCCCCGCCCGCTCACGCGGGTGGCGTCGCGCCTCTCGATCAGCGTGGAGCAGTTGCGGCACTGCATCGAGACCGGCCGGGCCAAACTGTACGAGGTCCGCCAGAGGCGGATTCCGCCAGGCCTCGATGACAAGGTGCTGACAGCGTGGAACGGCATGATGATCGGCGCCATGGCCGAGGGGTACCGCGTCCTGGGTGACCCGCAGTATCTGGCCGGCGCGACCCGGGCAGCCGATTTCCTCCTCAGCTCGCTCCGACGGCCGGATGGCAGGCTGTTCCGGACCTACCGGGCCGGCAAGGCGCACCTCACCGCCTACCTGGAAGATTACGCCTTCCTCGCCGAGGCCCTCGTGGGTCTGTACGAGGCCGGGGGGGATGCCCGGTTCCTGCGCGAGGCGGCGTGGCTGGCGGAACGGATCCTGACCGACTTCAGGGACGAGGCGGATGGAGGGTTCTATGACACGGCCAAGGACCATGAGGCGCTGATCGTCCGGCACCGGGATGGGGCCGACGGCGCCGTCCCCAGCCCCAATGCGGTGGCCGCCTCCGCGCTGGCCCGGTTGTCGTTCCACCTCGACCGGCCGGAGTTCCGCGAGGTCGCGATCCGGACCATCTCGGCCTATGGCCGGCTCATCGCGGAACACCCACGGGCCTTCTGCAAGAGCCTGGCGGTGGCCGACTTCCTCTTGGAAGGCCCGGTGGAGCTGGCCCTGATTGGAACACCTGGCGACGATGGGTTTGAGGCCCTGCGGCGAGAGGTGGGCCGCCGGTATCTCCCCAACCGCATCGTTGCCCATCACGATCCCTCTTCGGGGATACCCGATGATCTGCCGCTCCTTCACGGAAAGGGCCTGGTGGGCGGCAAGGCCGCGCTCTACATCTGCCGGAATTTCGCCTGCCGGGCGCCGGTGACGGACCCGGCCGATGTCGAACGCGCGCTGGCAGAGCGAGGCACAGAAGGCGCGGAGGAGATCCGAACCGGAATTGCCGGCAGGCGGGCCGGCCGGGCAACCCCCGAGGGGACGGCCGCGCGGGCAAGGCACTTCGCGGAGAAGGCGTCAGCCAACGGCTACGGGCCGCTGGGCGGGACAGGCCTCACGGTGAGCCGCATCGGCTTCGGCTGCTACCGTGTGGACGATGAGACGCCGGAGCACCGGGAGGCGCTCATCCATGCCCTCCAGGCCGGCTGCATGCTGATCGACACCTCCACCAATTACACCGATGGGGGCAGCGAGCGTCTGGTGGGATCAGTCCTGGCGGAGTTGGCTCTGGAGGGGCGACTGCCGAGAGAATCCGTCGTGATCGTGTCGAAGATCGGATACGTCCAGGGGCAGAACCTCACGCTTGCGCAGGAGCGCGAGGCCGCCGGGAAACCGTTCCCGGAGATGGTCAAGTACATGGAGGGCTGCTGGCACTGCCTCCACCCGGAATTCCTCCGGGACCAGTTGACGCGCTCCCTGGACCGGTTGCAACTCGAGACGCCGGACGTCTGCCTCTTGCACAACCCGGAGTATTTCCTCTCCGACGCCAAGAAACGGAGGAGCGGGCGCATCGAAACGGTGCGCGAGGAGTTCTACCGGCGGCTTCGCGAGGCATTCGTGTTCCTCGAAGCGCAGGTGGCCGCGGGCCGGATCGGGTGGTACGGCGTGTCATCCAATACCGCCGTCCTTCACCCCGACGATCCCGAGGCGACGTCGCTCTCGAGGATGCTGGAGGCGGCAAAGGCGGCCGCTGGTCCCGCACACCACTTCCGCGTGCTCCAGGTCCCGATGAACCTGTTCGAGTCCGGGGCGATCCTGACACCCAACACCGGCCCCGAGGGAAGGCACACGGTCCTCGCGCTGGCGGCAGAGGCAGGGATCGGCGTGCTGGTCAATCGGCCCTTGAGTGCCTTTGCCGGAAACAGCTTGGTCCGGCTGACCGACTTCCACATCGAGGAGGATGACAATGATGTGGCGCCGGAGGACGCCCTCCAGCGCGTGGCCGCCCTGGAGGCGGAGTTCCGGGCCCAGATCGCCTCGCATCTTCACGCACCGCAGGGGGGGATGCCGCCTGCCGAGTGGTTCCGGTGGGCCGACCAGCTTCGCGCCCTTCCCGGCCAATTGCAGGGTTTGGATCACTGGCGACAGATCGAGGAGCACATGATTGCCCCGATGGTGACCCAGATCGTCCACATGCTGGATCAGCGGCTGGCCGGGCCACTCCTGCAGGCGTGGCAGTCCTGGCGGGACCGCTATCTCCCAGAGCTGGAGTCGCTGCTGGAAGCCTTCCGCGTCCGGGCGGCGCGGCAGGGCCAGGCGGTGAGCGACGCGGTCGCTGCAGTGGTCGATCCATACCTGCCGCTCGCCCGGCAGGGCGAGGGTCTTTCGCGCAAGGCCCCCTGGGTCCTGGCCAGCACTCCCGGCGTGAGCTGCGTGCTCCTGGGGATGCGACACCCGGCGTACGTCGAGGATGGGATGGCCGTCCTGGGCTGGCCGCCCCTCCCGGACGTGCGCCCGATCTACGAGGCCATGCGCCAAGTGCGAGTGACCTGAGGCATGTGGGCTCCTGATTAGGAGGAACGTCTCATTAACAGGCCTGATGTCATCATCGTGGGCGGCGGCATCATTGGATGCGCCATCGCCTTCTTCCTGGCGAAGTCTGGGGTCCGTCCCCTGGTTCTGGAGCGGGGCCAGGTGGGTGGGGAGGCGTCCAGCGGGGCGGCAGGTATGCTCACGGCCCAGGCCCACACGGACGAGCCCGGACCTTTCCTGGACCTCAAGCTGGCGAGCCGCGCCCTGTATGAAGAACTGGCGGTCGAGTTGCGCGAACGAACGGAGATCGACATCGAATACCGCACACTGGGCCATGTGGTCCCCGCTCTCACCGAGGAAGAGCACGAGGCCGTGGCGAGGCGGGTCGAGTGGCAGGCGGCGCACGGCCTCCCGGCCGTGCGGCTGGACGCCAAAGAGGCGCGTGACCTGGAGCCCGGATTGGCCCCGGACGTGAGAGGGGCGGGCTGGTTCCCCGAAGACGACCACGTGAACAACACCGCCGTCACCCAGGCGCTCGCCAGCGCCACCATGCGACTCGGCGGCCAAGTCCGCACCGACTGCGCCGTTGTCGATCTCGTACGAGAGGGCGAGCGGGTGACAGGGGTGCGGACGGTGGATGAGACCATCTCGACCGGCAACGTGGTCCTCTGCGCCGGCGCCTGGATGCAGGAGTTCGAGAGGGCGGCTGGTTTCCCTCTCCCCATTGTCCCCGCCAAGGGTCAGATGGTGGTGGGCAGGCTGCAGCCGCCTGCTCTCCGCCACGTTGTGTATGGCGCCGAAGCGTACGCGATCCCGCGACCCACGGGCGAGCACATCATCGGGAGCACGGTCGAGTATGTCGGGTATGACAGGCGGGTGACCTTCGGGGGAATTACCGGAATCCTCCGGGGGATCACGAGACTGGTGCCCGCACTCCACGAGGCGGCGATGGTTGCGAGTTGGGCGTGTCTCCGACCGGCGGCCCCGGATGGCCTGCCGCTTCTGGGACAGGTCCCCGGCCGTCCGGGCCTCGTGGTGGCCACAGGGCACTTCCGGAATGGCATCCTGCTATCTCCCATCACCGGAAAGCTCATCGCGGAGCTCCTCGTCCACGGCAAATCGTCGATCTCCCTGGAGCCGTTCCGTCTCGACCGCCCCTTCCCGCCCGACCAACCCACGGGCAACTAGCCCGAACCTTCGATCGCGGCCATGTCCCCCTCTCGCAGTGCGAGGCCTGCTGGAGAACGAGATCGGAGCGACCCGGCCGGATAGGCTGCCGGATCGTCCCGCGGTGCGTGTCAATCTGCCGCGGGACTTGACTGTTTTCTAGGAATGCGGGCAGAATAGGCTGCCATTCACGGAGGAGGGCCGACTCCACAAGAATCTGGTCCGACAGCGTTCCTCCAGCATCTGGTGCGGCGCCTCCGCGGCCGGGTAGAAGCCGGGGAGGACTCAGCGGTCTCCATTGAAACCGTCCTTCGCAAGGGAGTGACGACCATGGCCAAGCAAACTGTGAAGCAGCGTCCCTCGCGCAAGAGTCGTCCGGCAGCGGCCGTGCCCCGGCCGAAGGCCAAGGCGGCTGCAGGCGGCGGCTTCCGCCTGACCTATGCGACCATGTTCGATCCGCCGGCCCACCTGCACGACCAGTTCGAGAAGGCCCTGGCCGGCGTGAAGGGCAGCCTGGGCCGGGAGTACCCCATGTGGATTGGCGGCAAGGAGCGCGGCGGCGCCGAGCGCTTCGAGGATCGCAGCCCCATCAACACCACCTGGATCCTTGGCACGTTCGCGAAGGGGACGGCACAGGACGCTGCGGATGCCCTGGCGGCCGCGCGGGCTGCCTTCCCCGTGTGGAGCCGGACGCGATGGCAGGACCGGGTCCGCCTCCTCCGGAAGGCCGTCGCCCTCATCGAGAAGCGCGTCTACGAGATTGCGGCGGCCCTGGCCCTGGAGGTGGGAAAGAACCGGATGGAGGCCCTGGGGGATGTCCAGGAGGCGGCAGACCTGATCGCATACTACTGCGAGGCCATGGAGCGAAATGGAGGATTCATCTGCCCCCAGGGACGCGACCCGCTCAAGGGCTACACGGCCACGAACGTGAGCGTCCTGCGCCCGCACGGTGTGTGGGTCGTCATCTCCCCCTTCAATTTCCCGGTGGCGCTCTCAGGCGGCCCCGCGGGCGCCGCCCTGGTGGCGGGGAACACCGTCGTCATGAAGCCGGCCACCGACACCCCGTGGGCAGCCGCCCTCCTGGCCCGGTGCTTCATCGACGCGGGATTGCCGGACGGCGTCTTCAACTTCGTCACGGGGCCGGGCGGCACCGTGGGCGAGGCGCTGATCGGGAGCCCCCAGGTGGACGGGATCACCTTCACCGGGTCCTACGACGTGGGCATGCACATCTACCGGACTTTCGCCGGCGGAAGGTACCCGCGGTCCTGTATCGCCGAGATGGGGGGCAAGAACGCGGCCATCGTCTCGCGCCGGGCGGACCTGGATCGGGCGGCCGTCGGCATCCTGCGGTCGGCCTTTGGGCTGCAGGGGCAGAAGTGCTCGGCCTGCTCGCGGATCTTCGTGGAGAAGCCCGCCAAGGAGGCGCTCGTCCAGAAACTGGTGGACCTGACGAGCAAGATTGCCGTTGGCGACCCGACGCGGCGGGAGAACTGGATGGGCCCCGTTATCAACCGGAAGGCCTTCGACGACTTCAAGGCCTACGTCGAGGAGTTGGGCCGGGCCGGCACGATCCTCACCGGCGGCAAGCAGTTGGCGGAGGGCGAGTTTGCCCACGGCTACTTTTGCGCCCCCACCCTGGTGGACCAGGTCCCACCGGATCACCGCCTGTGGAAGCACGAAATGTTCCTGCCCATCCTCATGCTCGCCGCGGTGGAATCCCTGGACGAGGCCATGCAGCGGGCCAACGACGTGGACTACGGCCTCACGGCCGGATTCTATGGATCAAAGAAGGAGGCCGACTGGTTCTTCGATAACATCCGGGTGGGCGTGGCGTATGCGAACCGCCCCCAGGGGGCGACGACGGGGGCGTGGCCGGGCTACCAGCCGTTCGGGGGGTGGAAGGGCTCCGGGTCTTCCGGCAAGAACGGCGGCGGTCCGTATTACCTGCAGCTCTACATGCACGAGCAGAGCCAGACCGTCATCGAGTGAAGGTCGTTGCGTTCCTCCCGCCGCCGGCCGGGCCGGCGCTGGCGGGACGGACGCGCGCCTCTCCTCCTCCCAGTCCCCGGGACCAGGCTGCGTAGACCCGTCGGGTAGCGAGGAGGCCCGATCGGGCTACTACGCTACGAAGTAATAGGTCACCGCGGAGAGGCCTCCCGAGGAGGGGGTCGCCCTGACAACTGAGAAGCGGTCGGGTCCCTCCCCCGTCTCCCTTCACGCGTCCCGGTCATCTTCAATCCGAGATCCTACGGTCGGATGCCGCCGTCTTTGTCCATGCGAACGGTCTTCCACTCGTAATTCCCCGCCCGGATCGCGCGCACAATAGATCGCTGGATCTTCTCCCTCGGGCGGTCATCCGGGGGACCATCGAAGAGCACAACTCGTTTGACGTGATCCTTCCGATTCATGCCGTCGAAAATGACGAAGTCGATTGGATCAAACAGCGGCTTCACATCCTGAGGAAAATAGCCACGACCGGAGAAAACGGGGTCGGCCTTTCGAAGCAGCCGCGGCAGTTGGCGGCGGCCGCGTTCCCGCGATGACTCCCGAATCGCTTCCTCACGTTCCTGGAACCGTTCCTCGGCTTTTTGAATTCGCTCCTGGTGAGCCTCAAGCTCATCGAGCCAGGTATGTCGGGGCTTGGCATGATAGGAGATCTGGATGTCGGTGAGCCGAAACAGCTCCCCGCAATGCGGGCACACGCCGAGGATGTTGCGGAAATCCTGAAGAACGGCAACGAGAGGAGCTTTCATGGCTTCTCTCCCAGGGAGTACCTCTCCCATTCCACCTTCCCAGCTTCTACTGCCGAACGGATCTGCCGTTGGTGGGGGTTTAGCCCGGCGCCGCCGGTCTTCACATCGAGGAAGATCAGGGCATCTACTTTCTTGTGCGCGGACAGTCCGCTGAAGACGATGTAGTCGATTGGATCAAACAGCCCCCGACAGTCCCGAGGGCTGTAGCCGAACCCGCCCATGACGGGAGCGATCTTTTCCAAGATCTTGCCGAGATTCACGTCTATCGTCTGCTTCTCGGCGACCTCGTGCGCCCGGCGGCGTCGTTCGCGAAGGTCAAGCCTCCGGGTTCGGAGATCTGAGCGCCAAACCTCCACCTTTTCCTGAACAGGTTTTGGCATCGGCTCATCGGCGTAGAACAGGAGGGCGCGGCGGAGCGGAAATGGTTCCTGGCAATGACAACAGTGACCATAGATACGAGGGTCGGCTTGCAGTTGGCGGATCGCGTCCCGTTTTCGTTGTTCCATCGGAGATCCCCCTCAAGCTCTCAGTGACGCCAAGACAATCGCTTCGCCCTGAACTTCTGATGAAATGCATCCCGCGTCAAGCGGTTTCCATCCCACGCTATTCAGATGTCCCCTTGAACGAATCGGCGTGGAAGGCGCCTCCTTTCCAGGGTTGCGAGCTGATACGCTTTGTGGAGGAGGCACGCAGTCAGCTCTTCGGCCAGCGCGGGAGTTCCGGCGAACCAGGGCTAGATCCCCCACCGGACCGCGAGGGCCTGAAGCGTCCCAAGGACGGCGTTGGGGTGCATGCCACTCCACCCGGTGCCGTCGAGGACCTCTTCCAGCGAGCCCTCGATGACGAGCGCCGCGAAGTCCAGCGTACCCATCCTCACGCAGGCCCTGACGAACGCATCGCGAGACCCGAACGGGGAGCAGCAGTTGAAGAGGTCCTCCACGGACTTGCGCTCCACCGCCACCTTCCCCTCCAGGCCGGCAATCGAGTAGTCCCCGACACGGAGTGTCCGCCGCTCGATTCCGGCGAACCAGCGGCGGAAGAGCCTGAAGTCATAACTGGCCTTCTCCCGCGTGTCCACCAGGAGAATCGGCTTTGGCAGAGAGATGGTCTCACCCCTGGGACGGAGCAGTGTGGGTCTGCTGGGTGGGTTCCGCACTTATCGCCCTCCAATAACCGGCTTGCCAGGAAAGGCGTGACCGGCAGTCAACTCGCTCACCTGGGCTTGCCATGACCCAACTGGCCCACCCGCACTCAGTGAAACCGCCCCTCGACAAGCCCTCTCCACAGCTGGGGAGAGGGGCGGGGTGAGGGGAATTCTAGAGGAGATGATAGGGGAGGGGTGTGGCACCTAACGCCACATGATCGTGAGATTTCGGTTGCAGCCCGCGAGCGGAATGGCATAGATTCCCACCCATGGGCACGCTTCCCGCGGCCCGGCGTGACCGGCAGGTGGTTCGGCTCCTGACCCTCCTCAAGCTCTTGAAGGAGGGCGGGCGGCCCTCGATCCACGACCTCGCGGCACGCTTCCACACCCGGCGCGAGACCATCTACCGAGATCTGCGAGCTCTCCAGGCGATCGGCTATCCGATCGTTGGCGACGCCGAAGGCCGCCTCAGTCATCCCACCCTCCCGCCAGACGTCCGGACGAGCATTCCACCAGTCCTCCTGACCCAGAATGAAGTGGCGGCCCTGGTCTGGGCCTCGAAGCAGGCAGGCTCAAAGCAGCCCTTCCGAGCAGGGCTCGACAGCGCACTCCTCAAGCTCCAGAGCCTTGCGCCAGGCAAAGATGGAGACCTCGCCCTGGCTCTCAGTGGCGTCCTCGGGGGCTGGACGCGAGGCATCAAGGACTACTCGGCGTTCCAGGCCACCATCCTCCAGTTGGTGGAGGCCATCGTGGCCCGACGTCGGTGCCTGGTGGAATATCAGGCGCCCCACCGGGACCGGCCCAAGAAGTTCCGATACGAGCCCTATCGCCTTCTTTCTATCCAGGGACTTCTGTACTGCGTAGGCCAGGTACCGGCCTATGGCTCTCTGGTAACCCTGGCCATCGACCGTATCCGCTCCCTCAAGGTCACCGATGAGCCCTTTGCGGTAGATCCGAATTTCGATCTCAAGAAATACGAAGCCGAGGCCTTTGGCGTGATCTGGGAAAAGCCCATGACCGTGGTCGTGCGCTTCCACCCAGACCAGGCCCCCTACGTCCGCGAGCGGGAGTGGCACCCGACGCAGAAGCTGCGAACCCTGCGCGACGGCCGCCTGGAGCTAACCTTCCGCGCCGGCGGCACTTTCGAGATCACGCGCTGGATCCTGGGCTGGGGGGATGCCGCGGAGGTCGTGCGCCCGGCAAGGCTGCGGAAAGACGTCGCGGCGATCCTTAAATCGGCTGCGTCTCTTTACCGGGCGAGAGGAAAGAAAGTGTCAAGGAATCTGTGACCTTTCCTGCCACACATGGGGTGTAGGATGATAGGAGCGGAAAACCTGACGTGGAGGCTTTCGAACGAGTTCAAATCTCGCAGATGACTGGGCCAGGGACGGACACCGAACAAAGTAGCGAACGATCGGATAGCCAACCAATAAGTCGGGCTCCTGGATTGCGTCTCAGGCAAGCGTCGGAAAGAAGCGAGGCAGGTCTGACACATGCTCTCGGATGACGAAGAAGCCGTAACAACCAAGCAGGAAGACACAGACATGTGGGACGACCTCCTAGTCGCCCCATCTTTGCATGAGTCATCATGTAATAGCTGAGTAGGTCAACCGACCATCACGGAGGCTCCAAAATGCCCTTGGTCCCCGAGTCTTTGCCAATGGCAACTCCCTTCGATCCATCCGAAGATCCCCCCGGCAGCATCGATCCGCTGGGAACGCTGGCGCTTGCCGAGCGGCTGGCCGACAATGTGCTTCCCGGCTTCACCGCGCGCATGTGGCGGGCGCGGCTGCTAACCTTCACCACGCTGAGCGGGGCGATGTCCGATCGCGTCGTGAGGTTGATGGACGGGCGAGAGGACGTGCGGCTGGAGGCACGGCTGGCCTTTGAGCGACTCTTCGTCTCGGCCCTCGTACGCACCTACCAGGGGAAGGATGACTCAGAAGTGGCGGCGCGGCGGCGGCTTCCCGGAAGCGACCTCGCGCGGACCGCGCTGGCAGCAAACGAGCCCCTGACACGGAACAATTTCCTGCGCGGCCAAGCCGTGAACGGTCCATTCGGTGTCATGGCGAGACTGGCTAGGAATCTCGGATTGGTCGAGCCGGACGGGAATCAAGGTCGAAATGCCCCCCAACTCCTCCTCGCGTGGTCGGAGGAGCGGGAGCTTCCCGGGATCCTGGATGACAACGGCCCCTCAGACCGCCCGGGTGGGCAGTGGGCGGCGGACGTGGCCAAGACGGTTTCCAAATGCCTCGCCCAGAAGGAGTGGCCAGGCGCAGGTCACCAGATCTGGGATCAACTGGCAGTCCACCTTCGGTTGGACGAGGTGGGACGCAAGGAGCGGGCTGCCATGGGGCAACTGCTGGAAGGAGATGAGACCCGGCGTAGGTTGCTCGGGATTTTGCGCAGCCCCTCGGTCCTCGCGAAATACCGGGCCATGGCCGGGACAGAATCGCGTGGGACCATTGAACGCAGTATCCTCGTAGGGTCGGTTCTCCCGACCCTCGGAGATGGGCCGGTCGATGTAATGTTGGGTGCTGCAATCAAGGCGATAAATGCCTACGAGACGGTGGTGGCTCTCCTCCAAGAAGTCTTTGATGGACTGCTCTGGGTCCTCAGTCACGGTAGCGCAAGATCCCACCCGGACACCCTGTTGGCAGACCCGCGCCTCGTCGCGCAGGTGAGGCGGGTCTCTGGGGCGCTCGCGGGGGCTGTGGCGAGCCTTGGTCGCGCCATTGAGGAGATGCGGGCAATCCCCGCCCTTGACGACCCAGCTCTCGCGGCTTCTCTCGTGCAGTTTTGCGATGACGCCTGGCTTTCCGGCCCGTCAGAGCAAACACTGATCGAAGCTGTCCTGGCCCGGCACGAGCGGGTGCAGCGCGAGAAGGGGAAGGCTCCCTGGATTGACCGAGGGCGTGAATGGACGCTCCTGCCCGGCTTCGGCATCGCTGACGCAGAGCCGCCGGTGCATGTGGACGCATACCTTCATCCCTTCCGGATTCCCAACGCCTATTCGATTCTGGCGGATCTCGGGCAGGTCCCAAAGGAGCGAGGCAATGGCGAAGCGTGAACCCCTCGGCCCGCAGACGTTATCGAGCCGGTGGTGCCCACCGGTCGAGTTGCCTCAAGAGATCGAGGAAGCGGGGGGGCCGGTGGCCTGCGTCGCCTCGACGTTCACATTCCACGCGCAGTTTTTCGAGGCCGAGCTCTTGCCACGCTTCCTCGGCCTCAGGTACGACACCACAGAGGGTGAGCGGCCCTTTATTGTCGAACGCGAGCGAGCGCTCGGGACCGCCCGCGTGTGCGTCCTGGTGGATCAGGATCACTTCGACCCCACTCAGACAACCCTGCGGTGGGACCAGATTCCCATCGATGTGCCGGGCGGGATCCAACACTCCAAGGTCACTCTGCTTGCGTGGGAGCGATGGGTCCGGCTCATCGTCGGTTCGGCCAATCTAACGCGGGAGGGGTACCGACGCAACCGCGAACTGGTCGGCGTGCTGGACTTCTTCAACGGCGAGTCCTCGGCTCCCCGACAGATGGCCCTGGAGGCAATGGACTTCCTCGAGGCCGTGCTGGAATGGGCTCGCGGCGCTGAGGAGGGGACCACACGGGTGCGGCGAATCTTGGACGAGGTGCGAAATCGTCTCCGACGCTGGGTAAGCATGCCAGCCGCGTTTACACCTCGCGAGACTCCCCGTGCCGCATTCGTCGCCGGACTTGCGGCGCGGGAGGGCCGGCGGGCGCGCTCGGTCATGACACAGCTCCAGGAGCTCTGGGGTACCCGGCGGGCCTCGGAGGTCGTGGTGATGACCCCATTTGTGGGGGATATCGAAGGCGACACCGACCCAGTGGTGGATGCGCTCACGGAGTTTCCGCTGACCCGGGAGGCACGAGGAGCTCTCGTTGTCCCTGGCTGGCCATCTGAAGGGGATGGATCCAAGATGTTGGTCAACCTCCCCAAGCGGTTCCTCACGGCGTGGGCTAACGCGTGGGGTGTCCGACCCGTGGAGGTACCGACGTATGTTGTTCCCCTCTGCCGAGACGCGAAGGGAGAGAAGGTCAACCGGGACCTCCACGCGAAGGCGATCCTCCTGGTAGGCGACGGGCTGTCCCTCTTGATGTCCGGCTCTAGCAATTTCACTCCACATGGCATGGGGGTCGGACAGTCAAACATCGAGGCGAACCTGTGCTACCTGGATACTTCGGACACCAGGCGCGGCGGACTCACCATACGAGACCGCCTTCCTGTGGACTGGGATGCTGACCATTGTGAGGATACCGTTTGGCCGGACACCACAAAGGCGGCCGAAGACCAGCCTGGTTCACAACCTCGACTGCCCGCTGCGTTTCTGTGGGCAACGTACGACCAGGTAGCCGGCCAGATCGCGTTAGGCCTTGATCCAAAGGCCGTCTTGCCGGAGGAATGGTCCCTCCACCTTCCTGGTGAGCGGGCTGGAGAGGTGCCGGCCATCATCGACCATCACCGGTTGCCCACTATCCCGGAGAACGGTTGCGTCGTCGTCGTGCTTCCCGAAGCATTCCGAAGCGTAATGTTTGCGGCGCTCCGACTCACCTGGCGGGAATCTGATGGGAAGATCTACTCGGGGATGCTCGGCGTTCAGATCAGGGATTCTGAAGCCCTTCTCCCCCCAGAGGAGTTCCGTGCGATCACGGCTGATCGCATCATCGAATGCCTCATCGCGGGCCGTGATCCGGCCGAGTGGGTGGAATCCCAAATGGGACAAGGAGCCAGGGGAAAGGCCGAGGTGAAAGAGGCCATTGATTCTTTGCGGGCTGTGGATACGACCGGCTACGTCCTGTACCGGATCCGACGCCTTGGCCGAGCCCTCACGGTGTTGGGAGAGCGTGTCCTGAAGACCGTTCGGACCCGTGATGCCATGGCTTACCGCCTCCGCCAGGATCCTCTCGGGCCAGGCGCCTTGGCCGAAGCGTTGCGCCAGGAGTGGAGCGGGTCGGCGGCGAGCGGATCAGGCGCGCCCGCGCGTACCTCCCCCCTGGCCTTTGGTTTGGGAGAAATCGCCTTGTGTGTGGCACACGCCGGACGCCGGGTGCATGGCAGCCGGAGTGCCGGCGAACCCGACCTGCGCCCGCTCTTCCGGAACATGGTATGTCACTTGGCCGAATCATGGGAGAAAGCCATGGGCGAAAAAGAGCCCGCGGGCTCAAACCTCCGGTCGTACCTTTCTGCCGTCCGGCAGGAGTGCGATCGCCTCCTCGGTGGGGCCGAGAAAGGGGAGAACCATGCCGGTTGAATGGGCATTCGCGGATGATGTCGTGCAACTGGGCGGCTCCGGGCGGCACAAAATCAGCGCGGAGGATGGTCACCGCCAACAAGTGACCGCACGGGCAATCCTGGAGGCGCTCCGCGAACAGCCCGGCGTCATCCTGGCCGACGAGGTCGGGATGGGGAAGACCTACGTCGCCCTGGGCGTAGTGGCCTCTGTGCTTCTGGCCACGCGACACGAGGGCCGTCCTGTGGTGGTGATGACGCCGCCTGGCCTCGCCCGGAAGTGGCCGCGGGAATGGGAGCAGTTCAAGAACCTTTGCTGCACGCCTGCCGGTGTCCTGGATTGGGTTCGGGACGAGTACGTCGCTTCGCCCGCGGCATTCTTCAAGTTCCTCGACGATCCCCGGAGCCGACGCCCCCACCTCGTTTGGATGACGACGGGGTGCTTCTACCACGGCCTCAACGACCCGTGGATCAAGCTAGCACTGCTTCGACTGGCCCGGGGCCAGACGAGGCTATCGGAGTCCATGCGGGGGCGCCTGTTCAAGTGGGCGGCCAGCCTGGTGCGGCTGAAATCGTGGTCACTGCGCGAAGAGATTTTTGAGTGGCTCCTGTCTCACAAGATCTCGGAGTGGGGACGCTACCTCAGGCGGCAAGGAAAGCTAAGCGAGGAGGCAGACGAACCCATTCCGGCGGCTCTTTTGCGTAATGCCATGAAGCTTGATTTTCGAGATTGGTTGGAGAAGGGTGGCGCGGAGCAACATCCCGGCCTAGCTACGCTGCTCCATGACGGGACGATCCCAGGACGGACTGGGAAGGTATCCTCGGCGACGGAACGAGAGGCCCGCGATTGGATCAATGAGGCCTGTCAACACGTCTACCGGCAGTGGATCCAATTGGCGGAGTGGCGTTCCCCATTGCTGGTGTTGGACGAGGCGCATCATGCCAAGAACGATAACACGCGGCTGGCCAGCCTCTTCAGGCGTCCAGAGCATCAAGAAGAGGTGGCCCTGCTCGACGGGAGATTCGACCGCATGCTCTTTCTGACTGCGACGCCGTTCCAGCTTGGTCATGAGGAGCTGATCCGCGTTCTCCGATCCTTCTCTGCCGTGAAGTGTGCTGGGCCGTACGCCCCCATAGGGACGGGGGACGATTTCGAAACCGCGATGACGGAACTGCAGAAACGGCTGGACGAAAACCGCTTCGCGGCGAAGCGGCTCGACCGTCTTTGGGGACGGCTACCTTATGAGCAGGTGTGTACTCCTGGGCCGAGAGCCACTGACCTGACCGAGACGGCGGCGGGGTGGTGGGAACGTGCGAGTTCGGCGCCTGCCGACGCGTTCGAGGAGGAACTCGTCCGAGCCGTGGACGAAACCCGCCGCACGAAGGAAAGGGCCGAGCGAGACCCGAACCAGCCGCGGTTCGGTCTCCATTCCTGGGTGATCCGCCATAACCGCTCTGCGTACCTGCCCCGGGATGGCGAGGGGGCGGATGTTCCTCGCAGGGAGTCGCGCCCCGGGGTGGCTATCCTTGCGAATGAAGACTCACCAATTGCGAGCAGCCCGGGGATTCCGCTTGAAGGAGATGCAGCCTTGCCCTTCCTGCTCGCCGCGCGAGCCCAGGGGGAACTGGCCGGAGGATCAAAGCGCGCTCGGGCGTATTTCGCCGAAGGGCTCTGCTCCAGCTACGAGGCGTTCCACCACACGCGCGAGGAGCGCGCCGATGTACGCGATGTCGATGACGACGGGATCGCGCTGGTCAAGAATGGCAGAGCCTCTTCCAATGGTGAAGAGTCCATCGTCCCGGTCTCATGGTATGAGACGCAGATCGAGCGGCTCATCCCATCCCGGAAAGCAACCGAGGAGGAGCGGTGCCGTCATCCGAAGATGCGTGCCGTGGTGGATCGCGTGGTCCAGAAGTGGCAGGCCGGTGAGAAGGTCCTCGTGTTCTGTTTCTACCGCGAAACCGCCAGGGCCCTCCGCACGCACCTTGGCCGCGAGGTTGAGCAAGCCGTGCTACGGCTGACGGCGCAGAAGCTGGGGCTGAATCCTGATCGCGAGGCGGACACAATCCGCGGGTGGCTCGCGCGGATCAGCCGGCGCCTTGCCGACGAGCGGAGCCCCTTCTACCGGGAGATTCGACAGCAGCTGGAGGAACCGCTCCAACGCGAGGAGTTCGCCATTCTGCGGCCAAAGACCGAGGACTTGATCGGACTCCTGGCTGCGTATGTCCGATCTCCATCCTTTGTGGCGCGGTATTTCCCCCTGGAGGTGCCGGAGGTGCGGGAAGCCCTCTCCGGAGGCGAGACGCGCCCTCCGATCATTCGCGTGGGGGTCAACGCGCTACGCAGGGCAATTACGGAACAGGCAGACGGCTCCGCCCTGACCATGGCACGCCGGGTCGAGGAATTCCTCAGATTTGCCAAGGATCACGCAGAACGCGGTCAGCGAACTGTGCGGACAGACTCAGAGGGCGACGGGGACGAGGCCTCGGACCCTTTGTCCGAGTATCTCGATGCAGTCGCGGCGTACGTGTCGCCGCGTCGTGCCAAGGACGATGACGATGTCGAAGCCCAGCAACCAGAGGGAGGAGATGACGGGACGTACCGAGTGCTCCCCACTGTCCGAATGGTCTACGGTGACACGAAGCGCGAGATACGCGAGCGGCTCATGCTGGCCTTCAATCGTCCGCTGTTCCCGGAGATCCTGGTCAGCAGCGCAGTCCTTGGCGAGGGGGTCGATCTCCACCGGTTCTGCAGGCACGTCATCCATCACGATCTGTGCTGGAACCCTTCAACCCTGGAACAGCGCACTGGTCGATTGGACCGCATCCGTTGCAAGGCAGAGGTTGCGCGACGACCCATCGTAGTATACGAACCATTCCTGGCAGGAAGCGCGGATGAGAAGATGTTTCGCGTTGTCCGCGATAGAGAGCGTTGGTTCCAAATCGTCATGGGGCAGAAGTTCGAGTTCGACGAGGCGACGTCTGAGGCTCTGGCCAACCGGGTACCCCTCCCGATCGGGGTGGCAAATCGTCTCGTCTTCGATCTACGCCGATGGCAGGGGTAGGCCTGACCATCTATTGGGCCAGTTCGCAAAGAGTGCCGCTGCTAATGACCGATGTCCTGGCTGACGGGGAGACTTACCCGACGCCGCGCAACTAGATCGGTCCGCTGGTTCTCGGCCTCGAATTGATGCAGATCCTTTCAGAGTTGTCCCGTCGGGCTCGGGACCACTGTTCCGGGGCGAATGGGCGTGAAGAGAGGGAGACCTCGATCTGATGTTTTCATTACACTTTGAGCTCCATTGCCGCTAAGTTAATTCCGGGCCAACGCAAAAGCCTTGATCTGCGAGGACTTACAGAAGCCCCGAGAAACATGCGATTGGAGGACGCCTTGCCGCCGGATGGCCTGGACCCGCTCTCGCCAGCGCGCGATGCGCTCGCCGGCCGGGGGTGGTGCCGCACCTGCCGCCTGTGCTTCTGCGCGTGCGTTGCGGCCCAAGCCAGCCTATCCGCAAAGGCCCATCAAGAAAATCAGTAGGGTTCGCCGATGCATCACGCTTCCTCCGGCGCCGTTATCTTAGGCGGGAACTTTTCCACGCGCCTGCGTCTCTCCTTGCCGGTGCGGCATCAAGACCAAGCGAGAGCCGCTCCTTAACCGACCGCCCCTGAGCCGCTGGCAAGCTCTGGAGTAAGGACCCACTGGAGCAGCCAGCGGCCCTCTGCCTGGACGAGACAGACAATCGCGCCATTCCGAAACCGGATGATCTCCCGGCCGGGATCTCCCACCAAGAGCAGTGACGCCAGGCGGCTGAGATGGGGAAGGTGCCCGACGAGCATCAACGGCTCGCGGGCCGCTTCGACCTCGGACTTCGCCCTGCCCGGGTCGTCCGCGGGTGCCAGTCCGTCCATCTCGCGGATGCCATGCAAGGGGGAGAGGGTTCCCGCAAGGATTTCCGCCGTCTGCCGAGCCCGAAGCTTCCCTGAATGACGGATCTCCGCGATCCGAAGTCCCAGCGCCGCGGCGTGCTGGGCCACTCGCTGGACTTCCTCTCGTCCGCGATCGGTCAGGGGTCGAGTGGGATCCTGAGCTTCAGGCTTGGCCTCGCCGTGCTGCACTAGATAGACCTGCAAAACAGTTCCTCCCGCGAGGCATTACCGCCGCGCCGATCGGTGGTCACTCGGAGTGGAGCTTTGTGATCACCCGCGCGAGTTGTGCACCCAACCCCTCCACCGCCGCCTGTTGCTTTGGATCCTTGAGGGACCCGTCGGGATTGAAGGCCTCGTTGGCTTTGGAAATGGCGATCTGGTCCGGCAGGACGAGCACCTTTATGTTCCCCAGGATTGCGCGAACATGAACCAGGCCGCGCAGGCCACCGAGCGCACCGGGGGATGCGCTCATGAGGCACGCCACCTTGCCGTCGAAGCATGCCAGGGGCGCCTCGCCCTGGACGGGGCGCGAGACCCAGTCAATCACGTTCTTCAGCACGGCCGTGATGGAACTGTTGTACTCCGGCGCAGAGATCAACAGTCCATGGTGTGCCAGGAAGAAATCCTTGAGCTTTCTTCCATTCGCGGGCAGGCCGTCCCGAGCCTCCAGGTCCCCGTCAAAGATGGGCAAGGGGAAGTCCCGCAAGTCGATCAGCGTCACCTCGACACCCGCGGCCCGGGCGCCGGCGGCGGCAATCTTCACCAGACGCTTGTTGTAGGAATCCGTGCGCGTGCTGCCGGCAAAGGCAAGAATCTTCCGTGTGATGGCCATGGGGTCTCCTCAGTGCGAGCCTTCCGTCTTCGGATCTCCTGGGGCCTTGATTCCAGGCACAACGTGGCGAATTCTAGCCCATTATTCGATTTCGGCAAAGACCCGCATGGGAGGAAAGGAATGGAAGTGCGCGTCAGGACCAGACGCCCGGGATGCGGGTGCGGCACTTGGGGCAGGCGCCGTCACGACCGAGGCGGTTGGCCCGGACCTGGAAGCCGACCCGTTCGATGAGGGGCGCTTTGCAGGTCGGGCAGTACGTATTTTCCAGCGAGCCGGTCCGCCCGGGGATGTTGCCGGCGTACACGAAGTTGAGGCCCTCCGCCTGCCCGATCTCTGCCGCGCGCATGAGGGCCTTGGCCGGCGTCCACCCCTGGTCTGTCATCTTGTAGTCCGGGTGGAAGGCGGTCACGTGCCACGGGATATCCCGCGAGACGCCAGCCAGGAATCGGGCGATGCCCCGGAACTCCTCGTCGCCGTCGTTGAATCCTGGCACGACCAGAGTCACGACCTCGACCCAGAAGCCTTTCTGGACCAGGAGCCTGATCGTATCCAGGACGGTCTGGAGTTGCCCGCCAAGCTTGCGGTAATTCTTGTCGTTGAATCCCTTGAGATCCACCTTGTACAGGTCCAGCCACGGCCGAAGGTAGTCCAGGACCTCGGGCGTTGCGTTGCCGTTACTGACGTAGGCGGTCTTGAGGCCGCGCGCCTTCGCCAGCTTGAACACCGCTACCGCCCACTCGCTGGTGATCAACGGTTCGTTGTAGGTGCTGGTGACGATGGGGGCGTTGTACTCCACGGCGCAGCGAACGATGGCCTCAGCCGAAATGAGGTTGGGGCGGGCGACGGCGTTCGGATCGCGGATAGTTTGCGAGGTGATCCAATTCTGGCAGTAGCCGCAATGGTAGTCGCATCCCAGCATGCCGAAGGACAGGGCCGCGGAACCCGGCAGGGCATGAAAGAACGGCTTCTTCTCCACCGGGTCGAGCTGGAGGGACGTGGCGATGTAGCCGCTCGGCACGTAGAGAACCCCGCCCCGATTGAAGCGGACCTTGCAGATGCCGTCCCGACCTTCTGGGATCAGGCAGCGGTGGCCGCACGCCACGCAGCGGACGCGCTCCCCGGGGAGCTTCTCGTACAGCTCGCCTTCCGTGGTGAGGCGGGTCAGGACATCCTTGAGGGTAAGCGTCGTCGCCATGACATTCCTGCGGGGGACGCCCGTAGTATAGGGGGATGGGAGCGGAAGCGCAAGCGTCTCCGCCGATCGGATCTGGTGAGGGCCGCGTATCCCGCGGGAGGACGGTCAGGATTTGCCGGAGAGCACAGCCCTCCGGTGCTGCCTCCCGATCATTGGCAGCCGGAGGGCGCAACGGCTGGCGGCGGACTCCCGTAGCGTCGGGGAGGTTTGGATCTCCTGCGCGGCAGTTGCGTCGGCGCCGTTCGATGAAAATAGCGCTTGAAGAGCACAGTCCAATGGCGTACGCTATTATGTACGCTCGCATATTACACCGAGGAGGCCGCATGACCAGCATGACAGCGACCCAGGCGCGCAGAAGGCTCTACGCGCTGCTGGAGACCGTCGCCGACTCACACGAACCGATTCAGATCGCCGGCAAGCGCCACTCGGCCGTGCTCGTGTCGGAGTCCGATTGGCGCGCCATCCAGGAAACCCTCTATCTTCTATCCATTCCGGGGATGCGTGCCTCGATTCGCCGCGGGCTGAAGACCCCGGTAGAGAAGTGCCACTCGGAGCCCGGCTGGTGAGCTGGAGGCTGGTCTACACGAGCCAGGCGCAACGCGATGCAAAGAAGTTGGCCGGTCCCCTTCTCTCCCTGCCCGCCACAACTCGCTTCACCTATTGAAGTAAATACACGCGAGACCCTTCGACCTTCGCGGATGGACGGAGTCTCTCGGGGGTGTCCAAGGAGTCACCTCCGGCGGCCAGGGTTCCAGGGAGTGACGGTCCCTGCTCCACCCGAGGCACGTTCGAGCCCGGCCCGGGTCGCCATGCAGGGCGAATCTGGGCACTGGGAAGAGAGGATTTCGCTTGTCTGAAGTGTTAACGTGCAGAGGTACGGATGATCTCGTGAGCAGTGGGAATTGCTGCCGGTAAGTCGTCCTGTTTGAACGAGAAGTTCGACAAGCAAAGAGGCTACTTCTTGCAGACCTCTACCGTTACCTCAGTAGCGGAACTCTTTCTTTCATTGAGGAGGTAGTTCCGGTCACGAGTGATGCTGAGGGTCCTAGTGTGCTCGATCAAGATGTCGTCTTTGGGCACGAAGGGACCCCCATCCTTTGAGTCGTGCACAACCTCTCCGGCAATCCTCACTTCGTAGGCGCGCTTGTTTGGGCCGCCCCAGGTGATTGATACCAGCTTGAGGGCTGCATCGGAACCTGTGGCATTGGTCCACACTCCGCCAAGGTGTTGGCTTTGTTGCAGGTTGAGTGGCACGGAATGAAGGATGTGCTCCCGCTTCGGCCGGAAGAGCGAGCAACCGGAGTCTGGCTTGAAGTAGCTCCAAATGCCCAGTACGGCGACGATTGCCGCGGGAATGCCGATGTACTTGAGCAAGCGGGCTTGCCTGGGGTCGGGGGCCTTCTGCTCTATACTCACATGACGCCTCCGAAGTTGACGGTGCAGCTTAGGAGGGCGGAGGCTGCTGGGAGAAAGCACTGCCTTGAAAGTGAGATTGAGCGAATTGTTAGGTAGGTCAGAGTGGTCTCCTACCGGAAAATGCCAAACAGGTAACCCAATAATCCCCTTTGAGTCTTCATGTTTCCTGTCATCGGGTCATATTGCAGATGCTTGTTGCAGCTTGGGCATTCGAAGTAGAGAAACCCACTTGGGTCTTTCCCTAGGATCCTAAATTCGATGTGCCCGTGGACGTTTTCCCCTTGTGTTCCACAGGAAGGGCAAGTCAGCTTGAGAATAATGTTCCCATCGCGAATGCCAGCGTTCGGGTTTGCGGAAAATATGCTTTTCAGAGACTTCTCACTTTCTGCTTTCTGCCTGTCGAAAATCTCGTGGTCAATCAGTTTCATTTCAGCCTCGTAATAGGCTCGGGAAATCTTTCGTTTTCGGAAAGCCTTCTCAAGTTGCTTCTTGGTCTCTCTGGGATCGGTATCTTCCATGACGAGTCCTTGACAGATGGGTGCATGGCACGGCGGCTTGCTCGGTGTTCCACTCCTTGGATCGCCTGGGAAAATGCATACTCAACGCTATCGAGGGGCTTGCTGTGTGTCAAGCGAAAAGCCCCGTCCAGGTAACACGGGGGGCGGAAAATACATGGGGGAGGACTGGAGGTGCAAGAGTTCCCTGCGATTATACTGAACGCGGACGGTGGAGGCGCGAGCGCGAAGGACCGAACAGGCAACGCCGCCGGAGGGGACCCGAGGCGACCAACCGGATCGCAAGCGGGGAGGCGGCCGGCGAACGACCAGAAAGGTTCGGTTCCGGATTGATAGGGAGACACGATCCGGACGAGGGGGCTGCTGGATCATCTGAAACAGGGAAGGACACAGCCTCAGCGAGATTCCCACCGACTCCGAGCGTGCCGGAGATAGCCGATGATCACCGTTTCCGCGTCGCGCACCGTGTAGATGATGACCCAGGGGAGTGGCGCCGCAGAGAGCTTTCGGAATCCCTCCCAGTCTCGCTTCAAGGCAACCCCGGCATACGGGAAGTCGGCCAGAATGTCCACGCGGCGCCGGATGGCCTGCTGGCTGCACTCATCGAGCTCCGCAAGCTGGCCGGATGCCTCCGAGGTCCAGTAGATCCGCGCCATCTACTTCTTCTTCGTCGCCAATCGCTGGAAGATCACGTCGTGGGGGGTGAGTCGGCCAGCCTCGATGTCCGCTTTGGCTCGGCGGAGCCGCTTCCGTCCATCCGCGCTCCGCTCTTCCTGAAGGGTGGCCAGCTCGCTTTGCATCTGGGCATACTGATCTGCACCGATGATGACCGCGAATGGCTTGCCAGCCCGCTCGATCAGGAACTCCTGACCACGAAACTGGGCGCTCTCCAGCAGCTCCGAGAACCTCGCCCGCGCTTCCCGCACCCCGAGCACACTTGCTTTCGCCATGTTCGATCCCTCCTCCAAAGCACCTTAGCAGAGTGTGTACACAGTGTCAACATCATCGCCAACGCCCCCTCGCCACTTCACTTCTGGAGATCAGGAGGCCGGTGGCTTCTCGCGCTCGGGCGGCCGGTCGATGATCTGGAGGAGGGCCTGCATCCCCTGGTCCCGAGACTTCTTCATGAATCGGCCGCGGGAGATGGCGAAGAGCAGGAGTTTTCCGTCAGGCGTCTCCTGCTCCAGATGATGGATGAGGTCCTTGTAGCGGATCGTCGTCTCCCTGGAGGCCGCGAAGATTCTCCCCGGGTCCACCTTCTCCACCTCCAGCCACCGGCCGACCTCGGCGATGGCCTGCTCTGAGCATCGGGACCGGATCATCCGGTCAAGAGCGGATCGGCCCATGCACGGTATCGGTCCAGGTGCCTGCTCATGCGGCGGATGTCCTCCTGGCGGTAGATCTCGCCGCTGTAAGAGACCAGTGTCTTCTCCTGGATCAGGGTTCGGAGGTGACGAATGGCCTTCTTGGCCTCTGCGTCGGCCGCGAGCACCGATTCCAGCAGATCCACTGCCAGCATGTGGTCCTCGCCAGCGCTCTTTACCCCGCCTATCTTGACCGTCAGGGCATCGGTGAGGGCAACGGCCGCATGGACAAGAAGCACCCCGGCCGCATTCCAATACTGGAACTCCGTGGCCATCTCCGCCGCCTGGGCGAAATTCTCGGCCACGGCATAAAACTGCCGCCACCGGGTCCGGTCAACCTGTCGTCTTCGCCCGGGCCGGGGCACCCTCTCTGTCCTTTCTCCGGTCTATAGCGATCTCAATGCCCTCTCGCAGGATATTCGCGATCAACGGATCCCTCCGCTGGCGGCGGACCTCCACGGCCCGCTGGGTGAGGACGATCGCATTCACCCGGAGCCCCCACTCCTTCGCCATCACAGCTCTCAGCTCGTTCGCCGCCTGGCGGGTTGATGCCCGACCCCGGGGGCCGTCTGCGATGAGGAGGAGATCCAGGTCGCTCTCCCTCCGCTCCTCGCCCCGCGCCACGCTGCCAAAGACCAGAGCCCGGACGCACCGGCCGGCCGCCAGTTCACCCACACGGCGGGCTACTCGCGGGAAGACCTCGCGTTCCTTCCGGAGGAGGGGGATGAGCAGATCTCGAACCAGCAGGTTTTCCCGGCTGAGCTGGAAGAGCTGGCTCTGCCCCGAGCCCTGCCGACGCACCACCCCCAACTCTTCCAGGCGCCCGAGGGCCACGGCGCAGGTCTGGTGGTTGATCCCGGCCTGCCGGGCGACTTGCCGCCCGCTCATGCCCTCCGCCGTATCCCGGAGGGCACGGCAGACAGCGAGATGGCTCGGCGCTGCGAACACCGGATCAAGCGGTTGGCGGAAGGCCCCTTTCCTGGCTCGCATGGCTGGCTATTCTACCAGACAATTGTCTGGCAAGCCAGACACCAAATTCTCGACTTTGCGATTCAGACAGTAGGACACCCCGAGGGCGGCTGGGGGAACAAGTGGAACTGGCGGTCTCGAAGTGGCCGGTTTTCGCCGGGAACTGGGTGGCCAGTACGATCTCCGTGAGGACGGAGTCTCG
>Ga0315285_10000436_pt1 | contig 43319 bp, 73 predicted proteins | sample YL17G09_36_MG_FD_203698 | JGI IMG/M metagenome (GOLD analysis project Ga0315285, IMG submission 203698) | Sediment microbial communities from Yellowstone Lake, YNP, Wyoming, USA - YL17G09_36 | ecosystem: Environmental > Aquatic > Freshwater > Lake > Sediment | place: USA: Wyoming | collected...
GAAGGGAAGGCCAAGGGAGACCTCATTGCAGCAACTCTATGGAAGCTTACGGCTGCTGCTTTGCAGGGCAGGTTTATGCAGTCTAATCTACTATGGAGTAAGTGGAAGACTGGTCCAGCTTTCAACCCTATCTATGCTGCTACTATTACGAGTCGTGTTAGATGTAAAGTAGCTGAGTTAGCTTTTCGGAGTCCTGACAATATGTTAGGCATAGCAGTAGATGGGTTGTTGTCTACTAAAGAGTTGAAGGTTCCTAAGGCGTGGAAGCTAGAGTATACAGGTAAGTGCATAACAGCTAATCATGGTGATTACTGGATAGAGGGTAGAGTTACGAAGAGGAACCTATTGAAAGACCTTACAGAGAATCAGATGTCTAACTGCTATCCTCTTAGAGGTGAGAGGTTTCTATCTCTTGCTGAAGCAATTAGGATTGATGGTTTTGAAGGAGCTTGCAGGACAATTCCTGAGGCTACTCAGAGAGTGAGCAAGGTTGGTAAGAGATTATGGAAGAAGCTTCCTATAATCTGTGCAGACTTACTGACTAATGTCTTTGAGTCTTCACCTACACTTCCGGGGGGAACATTAACGTTGGAGTAATGCCAATCATCAATATTGACCTAAATTGAAGAGTGTGTTATACTTAGGCATAATGTCAAGAGTGTCAAGCAACCAAATGAGTTCTGCACGCCAAAGCACGGTAAGAACTAGAGTAAGGCAGCTAGTCACTCACAGTAAGAGGAGGATACAATGACACCAGAAACAAAGTTAACAAAGGAGCAGTTTGTAGTAGAAGCTATCAAGAAGCTTCGGGATACGTCGAAGTCTGCGGGAATTCACGTAAGGTTTTCAGGGTTCAACCAGGCCTTCAAAGCTTACTTCGGCGAGGACGCCCGAGCAACTACAGAGCAGATGAAGGTTGAGGGCAAGCTGATAGTTCAGCCCAGGAGAGGTGGTCCTATGATATACTTACCTGGTGAAGCTCCTGTGTTAGAGAATACTGGTGAGTCAGCTCTGTCTAAGATGGGTCTGGAGGCCTGAGGCTTAGGTGGGTATGAGCTTGCAGCGCGGCCAAGAGTACTCAAAAGCTTAATAGTTGGTGCTTTGACAGCCAGCAGCTGCAAGCTCATCCTGAAGTGAGGTATTATGAATATAGTAGACACACTAAACCACCTAAATAACCTAAGAGCGGCCATGCTAGGGAGTAAGGTAAAAGAAGCAGGTTCAGCTAATATAGTAGTCTATGCAGCTGAACTAGAAGCTTTAGATGAGGCTATAGAATTGCTAAAAGGGGTGGAGGACTAGCTGATGAGAGTTGTAAAGAACGTTGATACATTATTGCTTATGACCGCGACTCTGTTTGGGTCGACAACAGTAGCTACGTTCTATCCAGAAAGTAATCTTCTAGTAATGCATGACGGCTGGAGTAGGTGCTTGGAAGGTGCTTTGAAAGCGTTGAGAGAGTACCAGAAGGCTAACCATCAGGCAGTCCTACCAGTCAGAGTGGAGTACTGGTAAAGATGAGAAGTGGAATAATGTTGTGCTACCCGTTCGATGAAGATAGGTTCACGAGGTGGGGTAACAAGGGTCTAGCTCAGCCGAAGCTTGATGGGTTGAGGTGTAGAGCTATTATTGACAGTGCTGGTGAAGTAATTCTTCTGAGTAGTGAGGAGAACGAGTTTACTTCAGTACCTCATATAAAGGAGCAGATAAAAGCTTTAGGGTTGAAGAACTGGGAGCTAGATGGCGAGCTATATGTACATGGTATGCCTTTCCAGAGTCTTGCTAGCATTGCTAAGACGAAGATAGGTCTTCATCCAGACTGTAGGGCTATGGAGTATCACGTATTTGATACAGTCAATAACGAAGTTCAGCGGGCTAGAATAGCTGCGTTAGAACTCTTACTAAAGCAGCCTAACATTTGTGTAGTAAGAACTGAGCTTGTAGAGAGCTTAGACACTCTGGAGAAGTGCTACGACGAGTTTGTAGCTCAAGGCTATGAAGGCTTCATCATACGACAACTAGATGCTCTTTACGCTCGAAAACGCTCTACTTCGATAATGAAGTGTAAGCCTGGCAGGTTTGATGAGTATGAGGTGATTGGTTACCAGGAGGAACACAGTATCTACGGCGAGCCAAAAGGTGCTTTGGGAGCACTAGTCCTGAGGGCAGCTGGCGGAATCTTTGCCGGTGGGGTCTTTAACGTAGGGACTGGCTTCACACGACACCAGCGTCAGGATTTATGGACTGAGCGAGATAGCCTAAAAGGTCGTTGGTGTAAGGTAAAGTACCAGGACCTGACAGTAGGTCGGGAAGTTCCTAGGTTTCCAGTGTTTATTAGTTTAGTAGAGAAGGAGGTGACAAGTGGCAATTGACAAGGAAAATTATCCAGCTCTTCATCACCATATTGAGAGTGCTGTAGCTACCAGACTAGAGTGGCTTACAGCTGCTGTAAGGGCAGGTGTCTTGTGCGAGTTTCTGCCCGAAGAGATTAAGAAGCTTAAGGTAATTTCGGTAGATACTAGAGGTACAGGGCTATCTATAACTGTTGAAAACGAGCCAGATACTGTAAGGTTGCTCAAGGTGCTTGGTATTTATGGTCTTACACCTAAAGTAAGTAGTTGGAGCCGAAAGCACTTTTGGACGGCCGGTGAGGGTATACTGTCGAATGGCGCTCCTCTACATATAAGTGTTAATAACATAGAGGAGCCTGCAGGTTGTGTCGTCGAGGAGAAGATTACTACCTCTAAGGAGTTTGTCCTGGTTTGTCCTCAAACGGGAGAGGAGATAAAGTAGACAAGGAGTAGTATAATGAACAGCAATGACTGGTTAGCGAGTCTGGTTGAGAGCGTTCATAATGAGTGTACAGCACTACTCGTGTCTAAAGTGCACGATTATGCTAAAGACGACAATGTGTTCCAGAACTTTCAGCATGTACATATGCTGTGCAAGATTCTGGATGTAGACCCTCGTAGGTCGCCTTCAGATGCGGCCATGTATTTGGTTCTGCTGAAGATAGACCGTTGGTGCAACTTGAGAGCGAAGAATGTTTCGCCGATGCATGAGAGTAAACGAGGCACTGTCGTCGATTTGCATAACTACATTGATTTAACGTTCGGAAGTGAGCTAGATAGTGAGCAAGCACCTAGTTAACATAGCTTTAGACATACTGTCTAAGCCTGAGGCTTCTGATGAGTCTATAAGAGCTGAGGTTAGACAATATCTCTCTGGCTTATCTGTGCGTGAATATGTAGAGCTAGCAGATGAGGCCCTGGCTGATAAGAGTGAGACACGAGCTGTCAGGATGGAGCTCCTAACAAGCTTAGGTATGTCCAGCCGAGAGGTGTACGAGTACAGTAAGTATAGGCTTAGTTCTCATGACGTTCGTAAGGCTATCGCCTGGAGAGCAGTATTAGCTAAGAGATTAGGCTGGAGTGCTGATCAGCTTCGACAGGAGCACTTTTTCGGGTTAGAGGAGCGCGAGTTGCTCATGAACATACGAGAGCTAAGTATTGAGGATGCTATCAAGGAGTTACAAGATGGCAGATGAAGTAAGAGAGGCTGCGAAGAGAGCTCTTCGAATGCGAGAGTGGGCTAGTAGAAGAGGCAAAGCTACTCGTGCCTATCTTAAAGAGCATCCTGAACTGTCTAAGCAGTACCAGAAGACTGGGGCGATAAAGGTTAGTGGGTTACCTGAGTATGTGACTAAGGCTAGTCTTCTGTTAGAGCTAAGTAGAAGAGCTAGTGAGAAAGAGACTCGGAGAGCTGTAAGAGAGTGGAGAGAGGCACATCCTGAAGAGGCTCAACATCTACAGGAGGAGCTAGCGAGGAGGGAGGCATAAATGATACTTAGTTCCGCTATTGCTGCAGCCTTAGTTGGAGGCTTCGCAGGCTGGGTGCTTGCTGACCAATACAACCAACCTATCTGGGCTTGTATCCTATTTGGGTTCGTGATATTACGAATCGGGATATGGCTAACTAGAGACATAGAGTACTAAGAGTCCGACTTGCTTGTAGTAGCAAAAGGAAGGAAGATGAAAAAGCTAACGTTAGTGTGTAGTGTGAAAGAAGAAGAGGTAGAGTCTGTAGTTAGGATTTTAACAGAGATTCTACCTACTTGGGGTGTAACAGATGGAGAAGTCACTGTAGAAGATGAAGCTGCTTCTATGGCACTAATTCCTCTGGTTAATACTGTGATGGTCAGTGGCGAGGTCGATACGTTTCTCGAGGAGCTTACTAAGAGGCCTGCATTATGGCTTCATGTCATAACGAAAGTGTTAGCTAGGCCTACTCCTAAGGAGTACATACAGAAACGAGAGGGTCCTAAGAAGTCTCGTCTTACGTATGTTGAAGCTAGCTACGCGATAGCTACTTTGGCTGCACTGAGTAAGCTTGGTGTAATGTCTTCCTTTGAGGTAGTACAGACTGACGTGTCTGCTGAGTCAGTTGAGTGTCTGAGTAAGCTAACACTCAAGTTCTATGTTAATGGAACTTGGTCAGAGTGCAGTAAGATGCAGTGGGGTGGTTGTCTTAGGCAGCCTGGTGTTCCACTAGGTTCTACTAAGAAGGGAGCTGCAGCAGATAGTCTAAAGAAGAGCTTAAACGCTTTTGGATGGGCTTTGGATGTGTATACTACTGAGATTGAGTGGAATGTTCCACCGTCTTCTGAAGAGATGAAGAATGAGCAGGTTAAGTCTTTCTACGACAGAGCTGCTGAGAAGGGTATGACTAAAGAGCAGGCTATTGAGTGGTGCAAAACAAATGCTAGTAGTAAGACACCAGAAGAGCTTGATACTAAAGACTTGTCTGCTATGAAACGAAAGCTAATGAAGGAGGGCTAAGATGTCGTCTCAAGATAAGCCTAAAGTTGAGCAGCAGAAGCTGGGCGAGCTTTTGGAGAAGCTAGTAGATTCAGTAGGTGGCGGTATCAAGCTGATTGAGGCTACTTATGCTAGTATGAAGATTACGGTTTATAGCATGGGGCCTGGCCGTATTAGGATTGACATAAAGGAGTAGACTAATGTATAAGTGTCCATACTGTGATAAGGAGCTCAAAGAAGTCAATACACTAGAGCTGAGTGTAAAGAAGGTTATATTCAGTCTTCTAGCAGGCCTGAGTGTAGGGGCGATTGCTTCCTCATTCTTCAGTCCGTTAGGAACAGCTGGAGGTTCTGTATTAGGCTTGCTTATAACTTTCCTGTTCTTAGGGAGGCCTTGAGTGAAACAGCAAACAAAGCATCGTATAAAGGTGTTGTGGCCAGTTGCAGTTGAAGGTGCTATAGGTGGATTTATTGTGTCTCAGCTCTGGCTTCATAGCCTGGTACCACTCTGGGCAGCTTATCTGTTGTGCTTTGTAATGTGGATTCCCTTTCGTATGGTGGAGCTTTTAATTAGACGAGCCATTCTGAAGAGACGGCTTAGCAAGACAGTACTTGTTGAGACTATAGAGAAGGAGAGACAATGACGAAAATTGAAGTAGTTGATGAAGTTACTGCTTTACAGGCTCAGGATTTAATAGAGCAAGGCAAAGCTGTTAGCTACTCTGATAAGTGGAGGTTTACGAGTAGGATTGAGGACCCTGACAAGCTTGCACGCTTGTTACAACATGGGCTGATGGAGGATTGCTTTCCAATAGTGGTAGAGGAAGTAAATTGATTACTAACCAATCTGTTTCGACCTCCTTCGTTCTTGCAGGGAGAGCAGAAGCTAGTCGTGTGGCCTCTGCTCGACTCTGCCTTTTAAGTAGGCTGCACGCCCGCAAGGGTTTTTCATTTACTGCCTCCGGCATAGGTAAAACCTGTGCTACAGTAGCAGGCTGTACCTGCGAAAGGAGTCGATTATGGGTATAAAAGTTAATTTATCCGGCGTTGAAATGCGGTCTTTTGAGCCACTCCCCTTGGACCAGGTTATCGCAAAGGTGGATGACGTTGTCTACACCGAGAAGTCCAAGCGAAGTGGGGAGCCTAAAGTGCAGTTTCCGATGACCGTGCTGACAGATATACATGGTGTCCCTATCCCAGGTAACCGCAAGATATTCTACGAGGTGTCGCTTCAGGACGCGAGCTTGTGGAACCTGAAGAGAACGCTGGTCGCACTCGGGGATAAGCTCGAGGACCTGGAGGGCGAAATTGACATCGAGAAGAGTGACTACGTAGGCCGTAAGGCTCTCGCAGTTCTGTATATCGATGACAGTGCCGCCGCTTTAGGGTCAACTGGCACGCCAAAACAGAAGGTTCGCCGACTGATGCCGCTGCCAGCGACTGTTAAGGCCTAGCGTTATGCGGGCGTGCAGTAAACATTAACAACTAAATATGCTGGTGGCGGAATCGTTAAAGACGCTATGACTTCGAGAGGAAAGCCGTGCAAGGCTACAAAGTCGGTAGGGGCAAGGTAATGGTTGCACTATCCTTGTCAAAGCGTTCTCTCGTCTCTCGTCTCAAGGTGGAAGTCCTTGAGCCAGCACGAACTTGCCAGCCACCGAAACGCAGGTCGGTGCAGTCATTGAACCGAGTAACTGTCGTGGTTACTGGCTGGCAAGTCTGAGTGTTAGAAATAAAGGAGGTTTACAATGCCTAAAGAAGCAGAATGTTCTGTAGTAATTGTATTTGGCGTAGGGTTTGTGGTGCTCCTAAAGAGCACCGATGGTTAGATGCTTGGGCTTCAACAGCTAAGCAGTCTGCCTGCCCAGTGGCTACAATCCTTATACTGGTCGCAAAGAAAGTCATTGGCATCCCAGCACAGTAGAGGTTGTAATGAGGATTCTGAGAGAATCGCGCGGTTTTACGCTAATTGAGGTCTTGATAGTAGTAGCTATATTAGCTATTATAGCTGTCGTTGTTATTCCTAATATAGCCAGGTTTATTAGACCAGATACGTCTGTCGTTGAGGTTACCTTGCCGAGCGTTCAGGATGCTCCTTTCAAAGTTGTTATCTATCCTAATTGTGCTAAATATGCTTGGCTGCCACAGAATATTACGTGCTATTGTCCGGCGGGTGGTTACAAGCTTCTGTCTGGTTGTGTGTTATTCAGCAAGTACTACTACCTTCTACCTGGTGCTACCAGTTACAACTATTTCGAGCGCCTTAAGATGTATTGCGACTACTATGTTGTTAGGGTCGAAGTTATTGACAGGAGACTCGGTGCTTGAAGATGGTTTGGCAGGATATAGTTATGATGGCAGTAGGATTTACGGCTGCTCTCTTTCTACTGCCATCTATAAGAGGTATAGAGAAGCCTGCAAGGTCTTCGTGTATTGTTACAGCTTCAGGGATGGCTACACTAACGGTATGTGTAGCTACATTAGGTCTATGGCTTACAACTGCTGCTAACTTAATGACTACTGTCGCCTGGATAATCTTAGCTGTTCAAAGGAGAACAAAGTGAGTGCTCAGATAAAGGAAACTTTCTTAAGTGGCTTACGTGCTCAGTGGAAGAGCATGGTAGCTCAGAAGTTTCAGGGTGACACAGAAAAGCTTACAAAGGCAGACTTGAAAGAGCTTTCTGAGGATGCTGTCGGTAGTCCTCTACTGAAGAAAGTCTTTAGAGCCTTTGGAGTAGAAGCATCTGATATCGAGAAGATAATGGTCGAGTGCAGAGACGAGCTATTAAAGGAGAGTAAGAATGGCGAAGTCTAATTACAAAGAGCTGTGGGAGCAGTTGCTGATGATAGTGATATGTGAGGTGAGAAGGTCGTGGCCTAACACGAAGCTTCTTAGCACTATGACTATCTTAGAGAAGAGACAGCAGTGTGACAAGGCTGGAAAGGATGTGCAAGAATGAAAGTCTGCAAAGCATTTAAGTTTGATGCTGCACATTTCCTGCCTGGCTATGAGGGTAGGTGTGCTAACTTGCATGGTCACACTTGGAACCTTGAAGTAGAGCTTGAAGGTCCTATAGATAGGAAGACTGGTATGGTATTGGACTTTGCTAAGCTGAAGAAGACTGTCAATAACCTAGTGATTGACCGGCTAGACCATACCTGTCTTAATGACCTACCTGCAGACTTCAATAGGATGCCTACTTGCGAGAACATTCTCTTGTGGATTGCAGACCAACTGAAGCCTCACGACTGCTACGCGTTTAAGCTGTCTCGTCTAAGATTGTATGAGGGCTTGGAGTCTTTTGCAGAGATGGACTTTCCTACAAGCGATTTAGTAGAAGGACTTTCTATAAAGAATCTAGGAGTAGTTGTCAAAGTGTAGGTTATGAACTGCAGTACATGTAATAGAGATAATATGAGTGCAAAAGAGCTTTCTATGCATGTAAAGTACTTTCACGCCCAGCAACATCTAGAGGCGCCTAGTGCCCAGCAGCCGCAGAGAGTAGTTAAGGGTATGTGTCCTGGTTGTGGTGGAACGCTGTTCTACCAGGAAGGCTGCGCAAAGTGTATGTCTTGTGGTTACAATAAGTGTGAAGGAGATTAACCTATGAAGTTTATTGTCTGCTGGTTAATATGTCTACTAAGAGGGCATCGTTGGAGGTTTGCTTATAACTTTGGGATACCTCTAGGATGCTCTGCCGAGCGGTATGAGCGACTTAAGCCTACTAGCTTTCCAGTACATCAATGTTTGCGGTGTAAGAAATACGACTGTGAAAGCGACAGGTTGAATCTGAGCACTATTGAGGGGTTTATGGAGTAGTAGAGGTATAAGATGAGTAATGACTGGCAAGCAGACATATTAGAGTTTCAGAAAGCGGTTGAGGCTCATATTGAGGAGAAGCCTGCTCTACCTCCAAGACCTGTGCAAGGCTTGAGGTACGACCTTGTTAAAGAGGAGATGTGTGAGTTATTGACAGCAATAGCTGACGGTGACTTAGTTAAGATTGCAGATGGTATTGGCGACTCTATTGTAGTACAGCTAGGCACTGCAATCTCGTACGGTATAGACATGCATCCTATCTGGGATGAGATACATAGAACTAACATGTTGAAGGCGAGTGGCCCTGTAAGGGTTGACGGTAAAAGACTAAAGCCAGAGAATTGGATGCCACCAAGAATTCAAGAGCTACTGTTAGCTCAGAGGGAGAAGTGAGTATGAGTGTATTTTGGTTCTTAATTGCAGCAGTAATGATGGCTACAGGGTTGCTGCATGCTGTAGGGGTGTTTTACAGTAGTGCTGCTTCTATAACAGCTACAGTCTGGATGGTTGGGGCTATCTTGCTGCTGTGGCTAGGCAGTAACAAAGGAGGGCAAGAGAAGTGAATAGTACATTAAAGTTCCTTAAATGGTTCTTCGGCTATAGTGGTATAATGTATGCCGAAGACGAGAGGCCAAAGAAGAAGTCGCTAATTGGAGCTTTGAAGAGGCTATTTACTGGAGCTGTACAGTTCGGCGCACCCGACGCTAAGATGCATATGGCTACATTCAAAGTGCGTAGGCCTTTAGTAAGGTATAAGTGCAAAGTCTGTGGAGTACACTTCTGGTCTCTTAGGAAAAGAAATGTCTGCTGGAAGTGGTCCTGCTTTAAGCAGGTGTGAAAGAAGTGATATGAAAATGTTCTCGCCTATCATTTTCAAGTTCCTAGGTAAGAAAGTAGGTCATCGCCTACCTCCAGGGAGGTACTCTGCAGTTATACTACGTTCTCGCTTCAATAAGGCCGGCAACCTAGAGTTTACACTTACTGATGTACAACCCCTCAAGGGTAGTATAGAGACTGAGCTGAAGGAGGTGCTATGAGGTACGTTTAATAGCTCGATACCCTACCAAAATCTAAATAGGAGGTTTCAATTGAGAATAATAACAAAACTAATACTGCTAGCTGTCATAGCTACTATGGCAATGGCTGTGCCAGTGATGGCTGCTCAGCAGGAGGCTTCTAATCTGCTGGAGATGGAGCTAGAAGTTACCTATCCTATACAGCTATCCTGGGCACTAGGGACAGCTGATGGACCAGTAGCTAATTACACCGACGAGAATCTTGAGGCGTCGTGGGGGACGGGCTTGCCTAAGTATTTATGGTTTAAGTCTGAGCTCTCAACCAATATGAGTAGCCTTTACCTGTTCTTTGGGGCTCCTGAAGATGCCATTAGTATCACGCCGGTAGGCTTCAGTGCTAATGTAACCTATGACTCTAGTGCTGGTGCCTATGTTGCTGGTCCCGATGGAGGTTTTACCTTCAACGACACTGCAGAGTTGTGTTTTCAGATTATTCCGTTGGGCAGAGGCTTCTATACTCTGACTGCTCAGTGGAATGAGGAGGTCTGATGTTTAAGCTTCTAGCTATAGCAGCTACGTTATTCGCTTCTATAGCGGTCGCGGCTGTTCCGGTTTCTAACAGCTTGAGCATAGATGTGCATATAGAGGCTCCTGCGACATTTGAGTATAGTGACCTCATTATAACTCCTGAGGTAGTTTCAGCAGGAGGGAATGTCACCGTAGTACTTCGAGTAGACAATACTGGCGACCAGGCAGGTGCGTACATTCTCTCTCTCAAGGTAGATGGAACTGAGATTCAAACTTCAGATAGTACCTTGGGTAGACACAGACATGAGCGGCCGCGGTTCGTCTTCGTAGCTAGTGGAGCTGGCTTACATAATGTTACTGTGGGGGGCCTTACTGGAAGCTATACAGTCGAAGCTGCCCCGGTGGCAGGCGGCATAAACTGGTGGGTGCTGATAGGCATAATCATAGCCGCAGCGGCAATTGTGCTTTTCTTTCTTATGAGGGCTCCTAAAGACGAGCAGGAGGCTAAGCCTTCTATCCGAGAGAGATTTGTAGGGCTACTTGACAGGTTTAAGAGGAACAAGCCTACTCCGCCTGTTAAGACTGCCAACCGGAGGAAGAAGTGAGACTAAGTGAGCCCATATACTATGCTATCAGTGGCGAGGGGGTGCACGCAGGCACCCCCTCCAATATCATTCGCCTACAAGGGTGTAACCTTGCCTGTACTTATTGTGACTCAAAGTATTCGCGAGACCCTAAAGAAGGAATAGATATATCAGTAGCAACTATACTGGAAAGACCTAGTTGGCCTCGTTGGGTACTAATTACTGGTGGGGAGCCTCTATTACAGGCTGGAGAATTAAGTACACTCATAAGTAGTCTGATTCGTTATGGTGTAAGCACCGAGATAGAGACGAATGGCTCTATTGTTCCGCCAACCTGGTGGAAGTCTGTCAATTCTTGGAGTGCAGACATTAAATGTCCTAGCAGCGGAATGAGAGGTAAGAGCGTGTTTGAGTGGTTTGGAACACGAGAGTGTGACCAGATTAAGTTTGTGGTGAAAGACCGAGAGGACTTAGACTTTGCTAGGGAGATTATAGCAAGTCATAGAGGCTGTCTTCCTGTCATTTTGGTGAGTCCTGCTTATCCTTGGAGTCAAGAGTGGTTGCAGACGTGTGCAGCCTTCTGCAAAGCTTGGGGAGTACGGTTGTCTCTGCAGCTGCATAAAATAATCTTCGGAGACGTAAGAGGAGTATAATGGCTAAAACTCAGAGACCTGTACAAGATTACCGAGCCAGGTTCAAGATAATCGAGAATGCGGTCACAACCATCCTAGAGACTATGGATGAGGACCTAAGAGAAGGCCTGGAACATACTCCCAGGCGGGTGGCTGAGATGTATTTGAAGGAGGTTCGCCGAGAGGGTGACCCTCTTGAGAAAGAGTTGTCAACAATGTTCGTGGAAGAGAAGATAGTCCGAGGACAGATTGTGCTCAAAGACCTCCCCTTTAGTTCTTTCTGCGAACATCATATGCTGCCTTACTTCGGAAAGGCTGCTATAGGCTACGTGCCTAAGACAAAGGTCGTAGGGATATCTAAGCTTGCAAGACTGGTCCAGGCTGCTGGTAAGGGCTTTACTATTCAGGAGAGAGTTACAGAGAGAATTGCAGATGCTCTAGAAATGAAGTTAGAGCCTATAGGTGTCATTGTTGTAATTGAGGCAGTGCACACCTGTATGGTAGTTCGCGGCGCTAGGGCTGTTGGAAGCTCTACCCTTACTAGTGCTCTGCGTGGACTATACAGAGATAGTGAAGGAGCAAGAGCCGAGTTCTTTAGTCTTGCAGAAAGGAAGGTTAACAGTGGATTTGGTTGTATCCTTTGAGATAAATGGTATCCATCACTGGCCGGACGCTCCAGACATCTGTGCTGAGTTTAAAAATCCTCATAGACATCTGTTCAAGTTCATAGTCTGGGCACCGGAGACTAAGTCTAGGAAAATGGAGCTATTCCTGGTTCGAGAGTCTCTTATGAAGTGGGTCAGAAAAGAGTATCCAGACTGCGTCGCTCTAGAGGCAGAAGGAGTCGACTTCGGAGGTTCTAGCTGTGAAGATATAGCTACGAATCTGAAGAAATCCTGGAACGCTACAAAAGTCTTCGTAGGCGAGGAGTGGTTCCTAGGAGCTGAAGTATGAAGGCTGCAATTATTTGCCCGACCTCTATGCTCGAGTGGGTGCAGAAAGAGTTTAACCCGCACTTTCACTTTGTTTTAGCTCAGGTTTATCTAGAGGACAGACAGTATGCAAAGTTCTTTCTAGAGAGACGAAAAGCTGGCGACGATATGATATTGGACCAGGGAGCAGCTGAGCTAGGAGCTTCAATTGATGATGTTTCTATTATGGTGGTTGCTCGAGAACTCAAGCCTACTATCCTAGTAGCTCCAGATGTGATTTATAATAGCTTCGAGACTATGATGAGAATGGGTATCTTTCTCAAAGCATATGCAGAGGAGCTTAAGGGTCTGGGAATAAAGATTATGGCAGTGCCTCAGGGAGAGGACAATGAGCGTTACCTGGACTGCTTTGGCCTGCTTAACTGTGCTGTGAAGGTAGACTGGCTAGGTATTAGCAGATTCTATCACGATAGGTTTAATGGTCGAGCTACACTTCTGGCTTTAATCAAAGACCGAGTAAAGAAGCCTTGCCATCTATTGGGAGCTGGCGGTGGGGTCTATGACTTGAAGGATGAAGTAGGCTTTGATTTCGTAAAGTCTGTAGATACAGCTAGGCCTGTCAGATTAGGCTTGGACGGCTTTGGGCTGCACGCAGTTACTAGGCTTAGGCCAAAACAATTCTTCAGTTTGCCATTGGCTAATGCAGAGCTGGTCAAAAGGAATATAAGAGAGTATTTGGAGGTGACACATGGCTAATATGTTAGTAGATATCATGCCTGCGGCAGCAAAGCCGACTGACCCGCTTACTACCTGTAATATCATGACCTACGAGCTTGGAGCTGTAGTCAACGGCTTAGTATACGCTAGGCACAAACGCTCGTGGGGAGATCTTAAGGGTGCTGCTTCTTATACAGCCAATGCGAGAATTAACCTAGCAGACTTAGTTACTCAGTGTCAACTACTTGCAGAGCAGTTAGGCTGGCGCTAGACAGAGATAGTAGCGACAGCTAACCTAAGAGAGTGGAGGCATATTCTTCGTCTGAGGACTGCCTCTACTGCACGTCCACAGATGAGGGAGCTGATGATTCCGCTGTTGGAGGACTTCAAGCGGCTGGTTCCTGTAGTCTTCGATGACATAAAAGGTACTTGACGATGGCTTCGATAGATACAGCAACAATCATAGGTTGGGTTATTTTTGCTGTCGTAAATAGTGCAACGACAGCAATTACAGCTCGCTACACAAATAGAGTGTTAGATAGAGGAGAGAAGTATGGAAAACGTGACGTTCGAAGCTCCGCAAAGAAAAGTAGCCGCCGCTGATTGTGATAAGTGCCCTCGCAGAGAGGGCACTTTAGTTCCACCTGACCTTTGTCCTGGAGCTAGGATAGTAGTCGTGGGAGAAGCTCCCGGTTTTCACGAGCGTGTTGAAGGTAAACCTTTTGTCGGCAAGTCTGGACAGGTATTAAGGTCTGTCCTAGCACAGTTAGGATTGACTGACGTACATTTCACTAATACTTGTTTATGCTTTGCTGAAGATACTCCTACACCAATAGAGATAGATTGTTGTAGAGACCGACTGCTAGCTGAGATAAAGGTTATCAGACCTAAAGTAGTAATTCTGGCTGGAGCAGTGGCTGTGCACGCTCTTCTGGGAGACGCTAAGATTACAGAGCTTCAGGGCCTACTGCTAACATGGGTAGATACTAGAGACGACTTTGAAGTTGATGTAATACCCTGCTTTCACCCTGCTGCTCTGCTTAGGAGACCCGAGCTATTCAGGGACTTTGTCGATGCTCTAGATAAGTGTAAGCGCTTTCTAGATGGTCAAGAGCTAATAAATGTGCAGCCAGAAGACTTTGGAGAGCTTATAGTAGGTAAAGAATGGTCGAGAGCTGCTGGTTATCTTGAAAGTCTTAAAACTGGCCCTGAGAAGTTAAGCCTGGACGTAGAAACTAGTGGCTACAATCCTTACACCGACCGAATTCTATGTATGGGCTTAGCAGTTAAGAAAGACGATACTATACAGAGATATGCCTTTCCTTGGGATCAGCTTGATAAGAAACAGCTACAGGAGCTAGTAGGTCTCAAGAAGATAGTTACCTATAATGGAGCTTTCGATGTACAGTTCCTACTAAGTGCTGGTGTGAAGGCAACCATAAGCGAAGATGCTATCCTTCAGCACTATGCAATAGATGCTCGACCAGGAGCATTGGGTCTAAAAGATGGCTGTAGAAAGTACTTAAATGCTCCGAACTGGGAAGAGGAGCTAAAACAGTATTTGCCTACTAAGTTGACGTCATATGAAGAAGTGCCTATAAATATACTGCTAGATTATACGTCCTTAGATGCTGCATATACTCTGGCTTTCAACGAGCTGCTGGTTACCTATATGGATACAGATGACCGGTGGGTTTATGAAAACATTCTTATACCTGCTGCTAATATGTTTGTTGAGTGTAGTAGAGTAGGAATCCTAGTAGATGTTGCTAAAATAGAGCTGCTAAAGACTGAGTATATTGCTACGTTATTAACTCTGACAACCGAGTTAGCTAAAGCTGCCGGTGTTCCTACTTTTAACCCTCGCTCAGTTAAAGACTGTCAGTATCTACTATATGAGGTCTTGAAGCTTACTCCACTGAGTAATGGTGTCTATACTACCAGTAGAGAGACATTAGACTTCTATGCTGAGAATCCGATTGTACAGCTACTAAAGGAGTTCAGGGAGAAGCAGAAGTTGTTGGGTACTTACTTGGAAGGGCTGCAAGACGACTTAGTACTACACCGAGTAGATGGGAAATCGACTTTTAGAGTACATCCTAACCTTAAACTGTTTGGTACTACTACAGGCAGGATATCAGCTAACAACCCTAACATGCTAGGATTTCCCAAGGAGAAGGGCGGAATCAGAAGAATGTTTATAGCGGATGAGGGTAAGCTCCTTGTAATGACAGACTTCAAGCGTATGGAACTTGTAGTTGCTTCTGTCTTGAGTGGAGACAAGAACATGCAGGAGGCTCTTAGTGCTGGTAGAGACTTCCATGGTGAAGCTAGGGAGAGACTATTTGGAAAGAAGGCAACCTATACTCATCAAGAGGTACTAGACGGTAAGATGATGATATTTGGGCCTCTATATGGCAGAGGCATTCCTAGTATGGCTAGACAACTAAAGTGCAGTATACGAGAAGCCCAAGACTACTACGACAGGCTATTTGCTCCATTTCATGTCTTCCTGCAGTGGTCTGACGCTATAGCGGAAGAGGCTAAGGAGAATGGAGAGATTAAGTCCTTCTTTGGTCGTAAAAGACGATGGGGGCTTATTACTGATGACAACGTGAAAGACGTTGAGCATGAGGCCAGGAACCATCCAGTATCATCTACTGCTACAGATGTGAATTTGCTTACTATGCTCAAGATATATCATACCTTCGATCACAGCCTTGTAATGCCTTTGTTGCCTATACACGACGCCATCTTATCGTCAGTGGATGAGAGTAGGGCTGAGAGTCTAATAAAGGATATAGAGCAGTTAGCTACTACGTACCCGTCAGAGCTACTACATACTGATATGAAATTCACCGTTGATACGACTGTAGGAAAGGAGTGGTTGTAAGTCCAATCATTATCGTTGTCTTAGTCTAACACTTGAGGTACAATGAGCATAATAAGGAAATGCCTCCAATACAGAGTGGAAATACACTATCATGAAGATAAAGGAGGTGAAGCGGCAGATAACATAAGATAACGTAGTTTATAGCAATCCAGCACAGACCAAAATCTTAAAGGGAGGTATAGCAAGTGGCAAAAGCAACAGCAAAAGTGAGCAAGAAAACTGGGAAGAAATACTACTATGATCCAGTTAAGGCAAAAGAGCGCCGAGACCGTATTATGCAGCATGCCCAGGCAGGTGGGTATGTTCCGAAGCCTCGAAGGGTTGGCGCCGGCATTACGGAGCAGAGGACCAGCAAGACTGGCAAGACCTATTACTACACTCCGTGGAGCAAACTGACTCCTGACCAGAAACAATCCCGGCTCGACTACGCCAAGACAGAACGCCAGTACGCGAAGGCTTACAAGGCGGAGCACGGCATAGGCAAGAGATAGTCTAGGCCTAGCGTAGTCACCATTATAGCAGCTTGCTAAATTCAAAGGGAGGTAAATAGATGAAGTGACAGGTTCAATCGTAAATCTTATTCTCGCTGGCGTGTTGGGCTCTATAGCTATCGTCATCGTCTACAACACTGTCACAGGCAGTGAGCCCGAAGGAGGCTGGGATGGCATCCTATCGGCAATCATGCCTATGATACCCGTAGTCACCGGTGTTGTAGTTATAGTGTTGATGTTCATGCTGCTCACCAAACTTACCTAACACCTGGAGGCGGCCATGGGTGCTCACTTAGAGTATCCAAGGCTGTAAATGAGCGCTTCAGCACACATTGATGAACAAGCAAAAGATCAAGGGCAGTCCATAGGGGCTGCCCTTGTTCTATCTCAAGAACTACAAAATAGGAGGTAAAGGATAAAACGTGCATAAATTGAAGACTATATTTAGACGCAACTTTCTGATGTCGCTAATCTGCGCTGTTGCGGCCTTGGCTATTGTAGTCCCAGTAGTAGCAGCTACGCCAGCCGGTGTCCAAGGTTTCTACTTCATCAAAGCTCCCGTACATTTGTATGACACCGACGGGGTAGCCTACGACTTCGAGTTCCCCTACTTTGGACTGTCTATTGACCAAACAGATGAGGTACTTACAGGATACCTTTTCGGCTTCAACGCATCTACAGTTCATGGTAGTAAAGTGCGAGGGGGAACTGCTACCTATACTGGTACTATGGACGACAACCTACAGGACTTAGAGTTTGGGGCTGTCAATCTGACTGTTACGTCAAGCAACGGAACTTTAGGGTTGTACTTGAAGACTGGATGCTTGGCGACTGTTATAAATAGCACAGGTGCGATATCAGGGAGCCCTAAGGGTTGTGTTCCTGGCTGGAATACCCTTAATGTTACTGCAAACGGCACTCTTTGGGTTTACACTTATATAGACTACACCTTCTTAGGAGATGTTGCCGGTACTGTAGGGTCTTCCAGGCTAGTCTTAGTCGGGCCAGACTTGGTGACCGATTTTGATGCTGGGAACTCTGCTATCGCAGGGGTTACTGGAGTATATCCTGATGATGAATGTCGGGTAGTTGCTCCAGGAGCTATTTTTAGCGTCACGGGTAACGGAACAGCTACTATCGAGCTGCCTACCGGGAGTTCAGGTTTAGCGGAAGGTACAAGCCTTACTGTCAATGGAGGAGCGAATGAGACGTTGACTGCCGGAAGAGCTATCGAGCTCGTTCTATCTGATGCACCTGGCACTCTAACTATAACCATAACCAGTGACAGAGCATTTCAGCTTTCTGCCAAGGTTGGTAGGAGCTTGTGGACCAGACGAACTGCACTTTCCTCAGGTAGGATGGAAGGGTTCTTGATACTTGATAATAACCCGTGGAATGCTAAGGTACTAAGTGTAGGGTTTGCGTGTACAAATAGCACCCTTGACCCTATACTAGACTAGTGGGATGACAAAACTAACTCGAACAGGTAGGGGAGCTACCCTCCCCTATCTGTTCGGAAGGATACTTATAGAGTGAAACTTAAAGTATTAGCTCTACTTGTGGTGGGGGTGGTTTTGCTGTCTACTGTTTCTGCACTAATTCAGCCTACACCTGTGTGGGCTGCCTCAGTTACTATCTCTGCTAGCAAAGATACTTACCTAGATGACCTTTATCAAACAACTAACTTTGGTACCCTCAGTATGATGAAGGTTGGGGAGCTTTGCAGCTACCCAGGTTCACCAGGAGTGAAGTTTAGGTCTATTATAGAGTTCGAGGAGCCTTGGGGAGGAGGTGTACCTTCTGGTGCGACTATTACATCAGCCTATCTGCAGCTTTACTGTTATGCCCCTCCTTATGGAGCTCGTACAATGCATGCTCAGAGGCTGCTTAGAGTAGGAATGGACCCATGGCTTGAGACTCAAGCTACTTGGGTAAGATACATATATGGCGACAATTGGGCAGTTCTAGGTGCTGGGCAGCTAGGTGTTGACTATACAGCTTCAGGACAAGCTTCTGCGACGGTAACTGCTTCAGCTAGTTGGATAAACTGGGATGTTACTACACAAGTGCAGTGGGCTCAAACTAACGAGAAGGATATTGCAGTTCGTATAGTTGATAGTAGTGAGTCTTGTAGTTACGAGGCATGGTTTCGCACAAGAGAGTACTCAGACTCAGCTTATCGTCCTCGCTTAGTCATTAACTATAACTCACCCTTAGTTCCATCAGTTACTACGGTTGGAGCTGATGGTATTAGTACTGATGAAGCTACTTGCTATGGAAACATTGACAGTGTAGGTAGTAGTGCTGTCAATCGTAGAGGTATCAAGTATGGCTTAACTCAGGTGGACACTTGGGATGAGTATGAAACTGGGACATTCGGGACTGGAGGCTATTCGGAAGTCCTTTCAGGGCTTAGTAAAAACACCACCTACTGGTACAGAGCATATGCAACTAATACTTACGGAACAGGTTATGGCGCTTGGCTGTCTTTTACGACTGCTACAGGGGCGCCGATAGTTGAAACGATTTCTTCGTACGTAACAGGTTGTGGCAGTGGCGGTTGTATCTACGCATATCTAACAGGTAACATAACCAGTGAGGGTGACTCGAATGTCTTCAAACGTGGTTTTGAGTATGGTACCAGTACTCTAGACCCAGACACTTGGTCCGAGATGGGAAGTTACGATGTAGGCAGCTACACCTCAGACTCAATCTTAGTACAGGGAGGCTATCAGTACTATTATCGAGCATTTGCTGAAAACAGCCAAGGTAAGGGCTATGGCGAATGGTTACAGTTCACAGTCTGTGGTTGTATTGCAATCTTCGACGTCAACGATTTACAAGACATGCAGAACAACCTAACTGCTTGCTACTACTTGGCTAATGACATTGACGCAAGTAACACAACTAACTGGAATTGGGATGGAGTACGCTATAGAGGTTTTGACCCTATTGGGCGTAGTTGGACACAACATCTTTATCTGATTCCGGAATACGACTGGTCTTACAGTGGTTGCTGGACTACCTATCCGAATGATGGTGTAATATGGTCGAAGTTAACATCCAACGACGCTGACACCAGCTATGTAGAATCGAGTACAGCCGATAGCTACGAGCTGTGTGGTGTAGGTGTACACACCATAAATCCAAATGCAGACATTACTCAGGTTGACCTAAGAGCAACAGTAAAAAAGACAAGTGGTGCAGCTACTTGTCAAATGTACATAACTATAGGCGCTATTAACTATCTCGTAGGAGATCCCTATACTGTTACTACTGATTATTATCAGTTCCGCGCAGTACCTACTACTTGTCCAGCCACGGACCTTCCCTGGACTGGTACAGACATCAACAATATCGATGCTTACGGCTTGTACATATTAACAGCGTCTGGACCCGTTAGATGCACTTACCATTACTTTGGTGTAAGGTACTTTCTGCCATTCTCAGGTAGCCTTGATGGTAAAGGTTATGAGATAACCGACTTATACATAAATCGTCCCGATAAGCCTGGTGCTAATCTGGAAGAGGCTACATTGTTTGGCTGCACCAATAATGCGGTTATCACAGATGTGGTACTGCGGGACGCGAACATAACTGGCAATTACGATTCCTCAGGTTTGATTGATTATGCACTGAATACTACTATTACCAACTGTGCAGTTGTGGATATTAGCGTCACGGGAGACGATTCTGCTGGCTTGGTGCAGTACCTTGACGCCAGTGTGGTAGATAACTGCTGGTCCTCAGGAGTTGTGACGGCTACAAATGGTGCAGCAGGTGGTTTGGTTGATGGAACTGACGCTTCTAGCATCACAAATTCATACTCGACGTGTACAGTGACAGCTACTAGCGACGATGCTGGGGGCCTTGTTGGAAGTTCCTGGACGAGCTCAACCATTGCAGACTGCTATGCTACAGGTGATGTGATATCTACTAGTGCTGCGGGTGGCTTGATTGGTACAGTAGACGACAGTAGTGTACAGAGATCATATGCTACTGGCACAGCTACGTTGTCTGACGCTGGATACGCGGGCGGCTTGTTTGGTTATGCTATAGGTACTGGTACAATCTCGCAGTGCTATGCAACTGGAAATGTGGATGTTAGCACATTTTGGGCAGAGGCTGGAGGTCTTATAGGTGAAGTTGGTGAAACAGTAGACATAGAGGACTGTTACAGTCGTGGAGACGTACTAGGAGGTCCAGTTCTAGATGAGTATCTAGAAGTTGGAGGCCTAATTGGGGACATTCCATATTCGAGTGGTGCAACTGTTCAGCGCTGTCACTCTACGGGAACTGTGCCTACAGACGCATACATCACCGGTGGCTCTATAGGCTATCGCGGTGTCAGTTGTAATGTTAGTAATATCTTTTGGGATACTACTACCTCAGAAATGCTCGATGGTGTTGGTGATGGCAGTGAAACAGGTGTTACAGGTGCTAACACCACAGCCATGAAGTCCATCAGTACATTCAATGCTACATGGGATATAGAACCATATTATGAACCTCTAAATGACGGCTATCCATTCTTGCACTGGCAAGTTGGAGATTCGCCAACTATATGGTACATCTACGGTGAGGCAGTTCCAGAGTGTATGCCAGACCTTGTTACTTACGCAGCTACCAGTATAGGGTTAAACAATGCTACACTAAATGGCGCATTGCTAAACCTGTGCAACTATACATTAGTTGATTGCTACTTCCAGTGGGGCTTAACCACAAGCTATAGTTATAGTACCTCACCGAAGGCTCCTAAGGCATCTACAGGCAGCTTCAACAAACTTATTATAGGGCTGTCTCCTAATACTACCTACCACTTTCGTGCTTTAGGAGACTACGATGAAGGAACTGCCTATGGTAATGACAGAACATTTAGGACACTTGCAGAAGGTGGAGGTGGAAACGAGACTAATTTCACACTAATTATTTCCAGTACTGACGGCGGGAATGTTACTATACCTGGTGAGGGCTCGTTTGAGTATGCTCCAGATACTGTAGTCAACCTAACTGCCACGGCTGATACAGGTTACTCATTTGCCCTATGGACTGGTAATGTTGATACAATTACAGATGTGTCGTCTGCTACTACAAACATCACAATGAATGGTGACTACGCAATTGTAGCTAACTTCGTCTCTGGTGGGTCAGGCCTATACAGTCTTATAACTTCTAGTACTGATGGTGGTTCTGTAACTGTGCCTGGTGAAGGAGTCTATCTGTACCCTGCTGGAACTGTTGTAGATATCGTAGCACAAGCAGATTCTGGCTACTGGTTTCAAAGCTGGACTGGAGATACTGGAACAGTTGCTAACGTTCTTAGCTATGATACTACTATAACAATGAGTGATAACTACTCCATAGTAGCAGACTTCATAGAAGAGGAGGCGCCTCCAGAAGGAGCTCCTACTGTTGTTACAGGAAACGCTACTGGAGTTACCATATCCAGTGCCTCTTTACACGGAGCCCTAACAAGCTTAGGTGATTACTCGGAAGCATATGTGTTTCTACAGTATGGACTAAATACTAGCTACGGTACTAGTACTCCTGAACAACTGCGAGTATCTGTAGGAAGCTTTAGTGCTACTGTAAGTGGTCTAACTAGTAATACGACTTATCATTTTAGAGCTGTTGCACGCTATGGAAGCTACGTATATGGTAATGATACAGAGTTTACAACTTCCGAGTCAGAAGAGCCATACGAGCCAGGGTACGAGTATTATCCTTGTGGGGATGAATGGAAGTATGAGGCTTACGAGACAGGAGATAATGATACTGCAAGTGCTTATGGTGCATACTGGTTCTCTCAAACATTCACTCCAGAGCAGGCTTTTAAGATTGACTCTGTTAGGTTAAAGCTTGCTCGTGTAGGCACATCGGGTGCATTAACAGTATCAATCAAGAACGTTGACAGCCAAGGTAGACCTACAGGACCTGACTTAGTGTCTGCAGCTTACTCAGGAGTAGGCACCTCGACTGGTTGGTACGAGATTGAGTTTGAACCTTATAGACTAGAAACGAAGATGTATGCAATTGTCGTCCGGGCAGTAGCTGGAGACGGTGCTAACTATATTGGGTGGCAGTTTAATAGTGCTGGCAACTATACTGTTGGTACTTACGTAGAGAGCTCTAATAGTGGAGTCAGCTGGATAACAAACGATGACTATGATTTCATGTTTGAGACGTTTGGAACTACAGTATTGTGTATAATGGATGTCAAAGTGTTCTCGGACTACCTCAAAGAGGGAGACTGGCTAATTACAGTTCATTACTTGAACGAGTTCCCACCTTACTATACACAAGTAAAAGACGTTTCAAACTTGTTCGTCCTACAGTTTGTGCGTGGCACTACAGTAGTAGCTCAGGTAGGTGTTCCTCTATGGGGATACATGCCTGCTTCATTCTATCTATCACCTCAACTCGCAGGCACTTTAGAGTGGGGAGAAGACTACTCAGTAGTTATGCGTGGAAGGTTTGCTCCCTATCCAAGCTCGACCTACGCCTTAATACCAGAAGACTGGTTAGGCGAAGACTTAACTAGGCTAGACACGTGGGTGCTTGGAGTAGCTGACCAAATGAGTTCCTACTACGACGCAGATATGACAGTCTACACTGAGAACAGAAAGGTCTTAAGTGATGCTGGAAGTGTATTCTTTGCTATAGGTATTCCAATGCTAGCTAATATAAGACCTAACGTGTTCCTAAACCCTAACTTATGGCTAGTCTACGAAGAGGAAGATTGGGAGAGGGCCTACGAAGAACAGTTAGCTCGTTGGAGAGATACCTTAGGACCAGATATTGTAGATGTTGCAGAAAGAACTGGAGCACTGTTTAGCTTGCAGGGGAACCAAGTAGCCTTAGCAGTCTTTGGTGGCGTGTGGGTAGTAGCTATAGCTGGTGTAGCAGCATTTGCTGGCTCAGCTGCTATAATAGTATCTATACCTTTCTTGTTAATAGGCTTCCTTGGAGGAGTAATACCACTCGCCCTTGCAGCAGTCTTAGCCTCATTATTCTTGCTAGCTTTCGTGCTGTATACATGGATTAGTAGGTCATGAAAAAGAAGTTACTTGAAATCTTTCTTAGTGATGCTCTACTAATAGGCTTTGCTACATTCACGTTGTTTCTACTTATCCTGATATGGGTTGCACCTGAGCACTCTATCGGAATTGGAGAGTCTAATCAAGCAATACTAACTCTAGAGACAGCACTATGTATTATCACTATAGTAGGGACTGCTCAAAGGATAGTACATAACATACATAAGGAGAGACAGTAGTGGCAAACAAAATAGTACCTATTGCACTGATAGCCTTAGTTATAGTGTTAACTATGGCACTTCTACCACCCTCACAGGTGTATGCTGCTTCTACAGTTATCAATCCAAATAAAGACAACATACTAGACTCTGATGCTCCAGATACCAACCACGGTAGTAGTGACTCCATTGGTGTAGGATGGTACGGCTACGGACCAGGTGGAGAATCTATCTATTACAGTCTTATTGAGTTCCTAATTGCTTGGGGAACAACCTTACCTAGCGACGCAACAATTACTTCTGCTACTCTATCTCTCTATGTCTATAATGTAGATACAGACAGTGCTGGCAAAACTGTTTATGCGCAGAGGCTGCTTAGAACAGACTGGACAGAGTTAGGGTCTACTTGGAATTCTTACAAAGCAGGTTTTGCATGGACGACTCCAGGAGCAGGTTCTGTTCTTACAGACTACACTACAACCGACCAGGCTAGTGCAACTGTACCCTTCTCTGATGGAGTATGGCTAGACTGGGACATAACAACTCAAGTTCAGTGGGCACAGACTAATAGCAAGAATGTAGCTTTACGCTTAGCAGGAACTGATGAGTCAAGCGTGTGGGGAGTAGCTTTCTTCTCTCGAAGTACTACACATATACCTAAACTAACTATCGTATATACAGCACCTATGGCTCCTATGGTTTCTACTCAGGCAGTGACAGACATTACTGGAGTATCTGCTACCTTTCGAGGAACTGTTACAGATGATGGAGGACTAGAAATTACAGACCGAGGCTTCGAGTATGGACTAACTCAAACAGCTACTTGGACCTTACATGAGCTAGGCAGCTTTAGTGAAGGGGCTTATTCCTTGTCGGCATCAGGGCTACTGCCTGGGACAGTTTACTGGGTCAGAGCATACGCAACTAATGATGAAGGTACTAACCGAGGCATCTGGAGAACTTTTACAACAAAGGGCTTACCTGTAGTAGTAACTATTGAGGCAACTTACGTCGGAACAACCACAGTAAGACTAAATGGCCGCTTAACGTCAGACGGTGGGGAAGCTTGTAAGGTACAGTTCGAGTATGGTTATAGCTCTGGCGTCTATGCTTTCCAGACAGGCTGGCTTGATGGATATGTAACTGGAAACTACTTCTATGTCGACTTGTCTGGTCTAATCTCTGATACAGTATACTACTTTAGAGCTGTAGCTATGAACACTGGTGGAGTTGCTGTTGGTACAGAACTATCCTTTCAAACTGGCTGGGAACTACTAGCATCTACAAACTTCACTGCTCGTGCAACTAGTGGAACTCAAATATCGCTATCATGGGTAAAAGGAGGTGGAGCTGATAGTACTGTAGTACAGATGGGAGTTGGAAGCTATCCTACAGGTGTCTATGATGGGACATCTGTATACTACGGAACAGGCTCCAGTACTGTTGTAAGTGACCTTACTCCAGGTACATCCTACTACTTTAGAGCTTGGAGTGAGAGTGCAGGAGGCTTTAGTGCTGGGTACGTCCAAGATATGGCAACTACTCTAGCAGGCTCTCCCGTAGTTGAGCCATCAGAGCCTACTACTCCAACAGGTTGGTTTTCTACACCAGACTACACTAGGCTTCAGAATGCTCCTCTATATGCTCAATTCAACTCTCTCTGGGATTCTTATAGCGTCCCACGCAATACAGGATGGGTCATGTTGAACCTCTTCTTAGCAGCTCTTGCCGGAATTGCTATTCTCTATGCTAGCAATGGAGTAATATGGCTAGGCCTTGTTGCTGGAGGTCTAGTGTTAATAGTAATGAACTGGGCCTTAATGGGTCCTATGTGGTCAATTCTGTTTATAGTAATAATCGGAGGAACCTATGGTTTCATTAAGTCGAGGACGTAATGACTAATCCAAAGTGGCTTATAGCAATTGCAACCCTGTTTGTGGGGATGAGTCTAATTTGTGGAGTGATAGAAGGAAACTACTTAGGTGGAGCGAGTATGTTTCGACTTCAAGTGCTTATGAGCTTGCCTTTTCCACTAGGAGAGACTCTGCCTATTCCGTGGGTTAGAAATCTATGGGGGCTACTGTGGTTTGATTATGCCTACTTTCAAGGAGGATGGGCGATATTCAAATACGCACTATTTTGGCCGATTAGCCTTGGACTAGTAGCATCTTATGGTCTCGTACTAGTAGAAGCTGCCATATCAGCAATAGGTAGAACTATAAGTGGACTTACTTCTATATTTAGGAGGTAAACTATAGTATGGGTTGTTTAATGACAGCAGTAGGGCTACTTGTCGGTGTACTTGTAATACCTATATTCAAGGATTTGTATGATACTGCAATAATGCCTTTGACAGTTGGCATTAGTGACCCAATCTTGCTAGTTATCTTCGCAGTCATACCTTACGTGGTACCTACAGTACTTGTAATTGCAGCCTTTCTAAGGCTTCGTAGGAGGGAAGTATGACAGACGCCTTCAGTAAGCAGCGACGGACGGTAGAACAATCCTACCAAGGACAACTTGCGGAACTACAGAAGCAGCGGCAATCAATCGAAGCCTCTGTCAGAGAGCAGGCTCGTCAACAGATTAGTAACCTAGAGGTACAGAAGCAGCAAGTTCTAGCTGAGCTGTATAAGCAGCAAGAAGCAGGACAGCGACACGTAGCTTTAGGTGAGCCTTATACTCCTCTCGAGGCTGAGCAAAGAGGTGTCGAAGAAAAAGCATTAAGCCTTCAGGAAGCCACTAAAGAAGAGCTCGAAACAGCTTTAAAGGACGTAAAGAAGCAGGTAAAGGCAGGTAAAACAAGCTTATCAGGATGGAAGAAGGAATCTTTAGCTGACGTAGAGAAAGCTGAGGTAGAGTGGAAAGCTAGTAATGTAGAACTAAGTACAGGAGAGTGGGTACCTAAGCAAGACTATGATGCCTACCCGCCCGAGTATCAGACGAAACTAACAGAGCTTGGTACTGAAAAGTTCAATGCAATGATTATGCAGGAGCAGGCAACAGCTGCAGCAGCCCAGCAGACATTTGAGGCCGTGAATGTTAAACTAAGCACAGGTGAGTGGACACCTAAAGAGCCATTTAACGCCCTTACTCCTGAGCAGCAGGCTCTGCTGATAAAGGTTGGTGTGGATGAGTTTAACCGTCAGCAGCAAGTAGCTTACGATACTGCTATCAATATTACTCCACAGCAAGCTTTTCAGAACCTGCAAGCTTCTGGAGAGGTGCCTAAGTATGCAGTATACAAAGGAGTCGATGAGACAACAGGACAGATATCTTATGAGATACCTCCCTGGAAGAATATACCTGTTGAAGACATTCGACCTACAGCAGAGCAGCATAGCCAACTTGCTCAGCAGTTTGCGTCGTTGAATATGGACCAGCAGCAGGATATAGCAGGTGCTGCGACAGGCCTACCTCTCAAGTTTCCAGGTCTTCTAAGAGGAAGGTCTTTTACTGATGAGGATATTAGTCACGAGATAACCCAACACACTTGGGGAAAGGACTACTGGGATAGAATACTTAGCTTCTACCAATCGCAGATTTTAAGCTCACCCAACCCAGTAGCTGCAATCGACGTCATTCATAGAGCAGCTATAGAGCAAGGTACTACACTGTTAACCAGTTTTATACCAATCTACGGTACTGTTCGAAACTGGGATAATATGTCTCCTGTTTGGAGAGGTATAAGTATTATTGCAGATATAGCTATTGTTGCACCTTTTATCAAAGCAGGTCTATCAGCTCTTGTAACATCAAGACTACCTATTGTAACTGCAGCAAAGCAGCTTGCGAAAGCTGAACTTACTAGCGTAAAACAGCTGACCCGACAGCTAGCTACTACCTATGGACGAGATGTAGCTAGCAGTTTTGCTAAGACAGAGCGAGCCCTCGCAGATTACATAGAGCAGCTAGGTCGGGCTACACAGGCTGGAACAAAGGCCTCCGCAAGACTGTTGAGTGTAGTCGATACTGCAGAACAGACTTTGAGAGCGGCCGCTAAGACCTACGCTGACGAGCTCAGTTCTGCAACTTCAAAGTTGAAAGGAATTAAAGACATACCTATACTCCTAGACAACCCTCAAGTAGCTGCGATGCTAAGAAACCTACCGGATGATATAGTTGATAATGCAAGAGCTGCAGTTGAAGGGCTAAAACCTAAAGATATGAGTATCCTTCAGGAAGCTGTCAAAAGAGCTCAGAAGGAGCTAGATAATGCTAGGGCTACCTATCCAACAGAACCTACGATGTGGGTTGAGGCTGCTCAACAGTTAGGTAAGACTCAAGCAAGACTGACGATGGCCGAAACAGGCAATGCTGCAAGTTTAATACAGAAGCTTATCGAAGCTCGTGAAGCTTTGAAGAATGTCCAGACTGCTCTGGATGCCACTATGGACATCAAAGAAATTACGAAGCTTCAAACTGAGGCTGACCACCTCAAAGTGCTCATTAAGCAGCTTGAGGCAGGTTATAAAGATGTCTTATACAATGCAGAGAATCAATGGGCTGAAATGGGGTCCAAGTTTAGTGAGTGGCGGTCTGGAGGTAGCGCAGCTACTCAAACTAAGCCTAGAACTCCTACAAGACCCATAGTCGGTGGTGGAGGAGGAAGGCCAACTAGTCTCGCTAGAATACCTGTTGCTGGGGCAGTCAGAGTAGCTGTTAAGACTTTAGCTATTAAACCTACTACAGGTACTACTACACCTGAAGTAGTTAAGGAGATTGAAGAAGCAGCTCAAGAGGTCTCAGAAATAAGTGCTATAACTTCTCCAGAAGTCGTTGCAATAACAGAAGCCGCTGTTCGTGCAGCTAACGAGGCTGCTATTAAGGGCATGTCTATGCCTGACATCAGAAGTGCTGCAATTACAGCGTCTGAAGTAGAGATTCAGCGTCTTGTAGATACAGAGGCTATAACTCAGACAGAAGCTGAGACCCTTACTAGAGCCTTGACTGAGACAGCAACGAAGATAGCAACCAAGACCAAGCTTAGACTTAAGACAGAGGAGAAGCTACGTACTAAGACGGAGGAAGAAGAAGAGGAGGAGAAACAGAAAGAGAAGACTCTAATCGAAGTACCAGACGGTACGTGGACCTGGAAGCAGGGATTCGGTTGGAGAAGTTACCTACCTCCATACGATGCCGTAAAACCCCTCTTCTCGCTCAACCCTCCTGCTAGAGCTATAAAGACAAACCTAAGAACTCCTTCAGAGACTATACAGATAATCGGCGACCCAACTAATGTGCCTGATACTGTTAGTATAGACTTGGGCGTAGTAGATATACTACTTCGTAAGAAACCTAAACCTTCTATAACCTTTAGAGGTGTAGGTTTGAAGACAGACATCGGGGAGCGAGTACCTGGTCCTACCATAGGATTAAGTGCTCCAGCCAAGTGGGAGGCTAAGCCTCCTCCAATAGATATAGGCCTCCCAACCTTAAGTAGTATGAGACTCTCTCTTGGACCTATAGGACTAGGCTCTATAGACCTAGGTCTTACAAATAAGAAGCAGGACCTGGAGGTTACTCCAGAGCTTAAGGAGGTGCTGTAATAGACGTTCAAGGCAAAATCCAACGAAGGCTCAAACGCCTTCACGACAGGACGTACAAACAACCTGTATACAGGTATCCTGGCATAAAGTATCTCTATGTCTTCGGCTATACCAAAGAAGACAAAGCAGTTTGTTTAGGCCCGTACATGATAGGTAGCGAAGCTAATGAGAAGCTTGCAACCCTTGCAACAGGAGAGATATTTGAGCTAGATACTCATGACCAAGCTAGAGCTACAAGAATCATTAAGGAAAAACTGCTAGAAAGGACGGGCAACCCAGATGAAGCACTAAAGAAAGTCTTACATGAAAAAGGACTTGAAAAGGAGAGGAAACGCAAAAGATGGCTATTTCGATAGTATTACTAAAAACTCTTGGGCTGGCGGCTGGTGCTATAATTGTCATCCTAGTAATGATGTCGTTCCAGATTAAGGTACGAACGAAAGACAAGATATATTGCCTGTTCATCCCAGACAACAAACATGTCAGGACTACCCTAATCAAACCTGACTCAGGACAACTACCTTTAGGTAAAGGAGCAGACAAGACTAAATACTTAGCTAGCAAAGAGCGGCAGTTTGAGATGGACTATCCACCAGGCTTCCCATCTATGTTACAGCAGTCTGTTCGAGCTCTGATGTTTGTACAAGGACAAGCAGAACCCATAAACATCTACAATACTAAGTCTATGATAACAGCATTGACTCTGATGAAGATTTCTGACGAGGCCTTGCTAAAGGCTATGTGGAGAGATGTTAAAGAGAGTGTAGGACTGAAGGCAGGTGGGTTCAACTCCAAGCTAGTATACCTAATACTAATACTGAGTGCTGTCGGAGCAGTAGGTAGTATAACGCTTGTAATGCGTTCAGGAGGTTTTGGTGGCTAACAAGAATACACCTAAACGCAAATCCTTCAAAGATGACTTGCTTGAGAGAGTAGCAAGACATCTAAGTACTTCTGGAGGAGAAGTTAAACCTATAGCTATAAGAGAACTATTCACTCCAGATGACAAGGACTTGCCTCTAAAGACAGAGACGCCACCAAATATGGTTGTTACACTAGTCAGGATGGACGTCTTGGAAGCTGCTAGAAACCTTGATAGAGATGAGTCTCTTATACGAATCTTCCAAAGGTCCTATGATACACGAATGGTCAGCTTCAAGCGCCAAGGCAGGCTTGAAGCTCTAGGAGCTCTACAAGCTTTAGCCGAAGCTGAAAGTAGACCTGAAATACCAATGAGATGATAACTGCAGAAGATTTAAGGGTACTGAACATCCAAGAGCTTATAGGCATCCTGGAAGTTCTTGATGTAGTTCAAGACAAGAAAGAAGAAGATGCCTTGTCTAGACTACTGGAGACAGCTATCCTGCTAGAGAATAAGAAAGGCAGGGGCAAAACTCTTACTGCTACTGGTATTAGCTACCAGCTTCGGGAGCGCTTTGGTAGACACGTTGTTGCTGTAGGTTCTAAGATGGGACTGAGACCAGAGTTTGGACAGTATCAGAACCTAAATGAGAGAGAGTTCAAGAATGCTCTCGACATAATATCAGAGATAGCTGAGGACGCAGACGCAGAGAAGAAGGGAGCAGAAGAGGTACACAAAGCTCTATTGGCTCGCGGAGTAGACTTACTATACAGTACTTTAGTGTTCGACGAAGCCTATAAGCTATTCGATGCTAGTCATAGAGACAGAATATCTAGACTGTTTGGCTACTTCGTGGCACAGTCGAGACACTATCACTGCACTATAATCCTATGCTCACCTAACAGAAAGATGGTGGACCAGCGAGTAACTCAACAGATAGACTGGTGGGGTCGAGTCTTCCATAATAAGTGGACAGATAAGTGCGAAGTAATACTAACAGCCGGGCTGGAAACAATAACGTTCTCAGTAGATGGGGCTGACGACACTTACCACCTACCTTACTATGAGATGTATGACAGCTGGGCACTACTAGGATTCAGAAGAGCACACCTGGCAATAGAAAAACCAAAATCGTAAAGGAGGGTAACAATGTACAATCTAGGCGAGGCACCAAAGACAAAGAACGAGGCGTTTGAGGCACTACAGGATGTAGTCAGTCAGGGCTCCTTCACCAAAGAAGAGGCTGTAGAAATACTCCAGAACGTTCTTAACTGGAGTAGTCGTCAGGCTGAGCAAGCATTCGACGGCCTTGTCTCCTCAGAAGGCATAGTCGAGCAGCAATGAGCGCCGTAACTTTAACACCGAAAGGTACGCACACAGCTGAGGATACCTGGGGCCACGGCCCCAGGTATGCAATCCTTGCGTACTTGTACGGAGAAGGAGCCCCCGTAGAAGTTGACAATGTAATTAACCATCTTGATACTGACCCTATTAAGGTGCAGGCATTGCTCAGAACTATGATTAACGACGACCTAATTGAGGAGGTGTAGAATGAGAAGCTTAATAAGCCTTATGCTTATAATCTCGGTTGTTTGCATAGGCTGTACGTCTACTGTTCCCGACAACAGCCCCAGGATTGGATACCTGCCTGATGGTCGTATGGTTCTCCTTCAGAGTAGTGGGGAAGACAAGCCAGTTACCTTTGTTGATGCTAATCTTGAACTGGTTGTAAGAGAGAAGCTTGAAAGTCTAGCTACACTTGCAGCAGGAGAGGCCATCTATACGAAGGATTTAGAGGAAATAGTATACCTCGAGGCATCCGGAAGGAATATCACAGATTTAAGAGGACTCGAGTACTGTATAAATTTGGGGTTTCTCGACCTTAGTGGTAACAAGATAGCTGATTTGTCTCCAGCTGGAAACTTACCTGGAGTCCTTGTGTGCACCACTGACAAATATGGGAAGATCCTCTACGAACACACGATTCTGACTATGAAACTATCTAAGAGCAACTTGACTACTCTCTTACCACTTGCAGGTTTATTTGGCCCCAATGAATTAGAACTGTTTCTGTCCTTCAATGAAATAGAAGACATTTCTCCATTGAAAAGCTTGACAAATCTGATAAATCTCTACCTGTGCAATAACAGGATTGCAGACTTATCTCCACTGTCTGGACTTACTAACCTGGTTAATCTAGAATTGTGGGGCAATCAGATTGAGGACATTTCTCCATTATCGGAGCTCACAAATCTATGCTGGATAGAGCTATACCAAAACAATATAAGTGACCTCTCGCCACTGAGCAAGTTGATAAATCTAGATAATCTTGGGTTGGCGTCTAACAACATAAAGGATGTGACTCCGCTGGCTGTTCTTACTAACCTGAAGCATCTTGACTTATCTAACAACCAAATCAGTGATGCATCTGCGCTGGACAGCCTGAAAGACACTGAGATAAATCTGGATGGTAATCCACTTGAGGTTGAGCCATGAAAGCTAAAGCTCTTCTAGTAGTTATACTGATTCTTGCGGTCTTTGTTCTGCAAGGGCTGTCTGCACCTATTGGACTAGCGCAGTCAAGTAGTCTTACAGAGGTTACTACCCTCAGGACAAGGGCTAGCAAAACATACCTTACCGAGAGTAGTACATACAGCTACATGACAACTGGCGAGCCATTACATTACCAAGTCAATGGTACCTGGCAAAACATAGATAACAGCTGGATACCTGCTACAGCCCCATGGAACTGGAAGATGGTTAGTGATTCTTACCAAGCATATGCTCTGAGCAATCTTGCTGCAGGACAATCACTAATGTTCACCTATAACGGAAGCTCTGTAGCATATCAGCCGATGGCCCTAGAATGGACTAACAACTTGAGTCAGGTAAGTCAAATATCCATGCCTCAGGGTGTACCTATCACAGTAAATAATACACTTCAAGAACCGATGCCAAACACGAGTACCTATACAGGAGTTGTAAGGTGGGATGATGCGTATGGGGAAGGACGGCACTTCGAGTGGAGTGCAAATCCGGGAAAGTTGAAGGAAACAATTCAACTGGACTCTTTACTACCTGCACCTCCTCAATACATAATAGATGGAGGCAGTCCAGTATTGAGGCATAACTTCATCTTCTCTCCTTCTAGTGACTTAGAGATATGGGTAAATGGGGCATTGTGGGATAAGAAAGCTAGCGTTGCGACTGTCAATAGCATTGAGTTTAAGAAGAGCGGTGTGGTACTTTGGATATTCGAGCCAGTGTACTATTGGGACAGCAACTTTACTAATCCTCTAAAACCTCCTATTCACAGAGTTGGTATTACGGAGCTGCGAAAGTCAGGAAATAACCTTTACATATCGACTCGTATTCCATACTCATGGTTACAAACAGCTGTCTACCCAGTGTTCATAGACCCAAGCAAAACATTTCAGCCAGACTCAGCAGGTGAAGACAACTACTTAGACTCCGAGGCTTCAACAACAAACTACGGCACAAGTGATACTGTTATGGTTGGCTATAGCGATTTTGACCCAATAGCTCGCTACAGAGGACTTTTGGAGTTTACCGTTAATTGGACTACAGACTTTCCAGCTACTTATACTATCTTGAGTTCTACATTTAGTTTGTATGTCTACTCGATGGGAACTACACAAACTTACTATGCCCAGAGGTTGATTAGATTAGACTGGGTAGAGAGCCAGTCCACTTGGAGTATCTACAAGACTGGTTCAAGTTGGACGACTGCTGGATGTGGTAGCCCTGATAATGACTACTCAACCACTGACCAAGTTACTATTTCAATAACAAGTACGGGTTGGAAGGATTGGACGGTTACTAATCAAGTCTTGACCGCTAAAACTGGTAACTACAATGTTGGATTCAGAGTAGCAGACATCGGAGGTACAGCTTTTCATCTAATTAATGCTTACTCTAGTGACTATGGAACAGCTTCACTCCGTCCAAAGCTGGTTGTAACTTATGCTGTTCCTTCTACTCTCACTACGTCGGCAGCGACGAATGTTGCAGCCACAACAGCAACTCTGAATGGTGATGTTACTGATACAGGAGGAGCAGATCCAACTGTAACAATGTACTGGGGCGACAACGACGGTGGTACTACCCCCGGAAACTGGGATAATGGTGTTGCCCCAACTTCTCCTGCACAGCCTCAAGGAGTAGCTGCATTCTATTATAATGTTGCTGGACTAAATGCTAGTACGTTATATTACTTTACTGCAAAAGGTGTAAATACTGCAGGAACTTCTTGGGCAACTACTAAGAACTTTACTACTGGATCTGCTTGTAGCGCAAATGTTACTACTACGCCGGCTACTTGGAGTGTAAACGGTGGCGTCGCAATCGTAGTAAACACAAACTACACTTCAGGTCTTACATACTTTAATTCGACTAACAACAGTGGTGGGGCAGTTACTATCACTATCTATGGAACAGACATGACTGGTGGTAACTCTTGGGACTTAGCAGACGATGGACAAGCAGATAGCATGACCTACGGTCTTTATGCAGGTCTAAGTGGAGGGGATTACACAATAATAGTGAAGGAGCAAGGAAGTACGCCTTACAATACACTCAAAGCAAGTTTAGCAAATGGAGCAAGCCAATTATGGGGGCTGAAGTTGTGGGCACCTACAGTGTATACGGATGGTAGTTCTAAGACCAGTTATGTTACCCTTGCGGTAGTCTGTGATTAACCGCCTGTGGTCGGTCAGGCATTTTGAGACTAAAGAAAGGAGGCTATAAGATGAAAAGAATTCTAATAGCACTAGTTACTATAGCAGTACCACTTTGTGCGTTGTTGTGCACCCTACCTAACACAGTTCTAGCTACTGATGTCAATATTACAGCTGCACCAAGTTACATCAGTTTCAGCAGTGCACCTACAACTTGGCCACTGAATGGCATCACTGGTGGTGGTACAGTCATACCCAATACAACTTATTATTCAAACCCACTCGGTGATACTACTGCTCCAGCTGGTGCAACTGTAACTGACGCTGAGTGTCAGTTCACTTGGACAAATGGTAGCTCAGTAAACATCACTATCACCGTTAATTGTGGTGCGTTCACCGGTGGTAGCTGTGACATGACTAACGGCAACTCTGGCTCGCCAGGCGCTACAACCTATGGCGCATATGCTTGGTATAGTGGAATGACCTATGCTAATAAGGTCGTAATAGAGTCGAGTGGTAGTGGTACCCTTTATACGACAGTGGTTGCTGGGGCTGACAAGAAGTGGGGTGCTGAGCTGACTACCAGAACTGATGCCTGGGCAGGTGGTACAAATAGTGCTGCCACAATGGTAATAAGTGCAGTAGCAGCATAGATTGAGTAGTACAGGTGGAAAGCCTGCATCTGAGCTTGAAAGCACTTAGAGTGCCTAGACTCTAGAAGGATTAGGTGAATAGTGAAGAAAAACAAGAGCAGACCGACAAAAACTAGAATAGGAATAGTAGCAGTACTTGCTATAGCAGTAATTGCGATAGCTTGTATTATAGTAGTTGCTGACCCACTAGACTACTTTGGCAGTAATAACTCTATTGACCATAACAGCAACTCAACACAGCCACCAGATACAAGTACATGGATTAGCCCTTGGGAAGGCCAGGCTGGCAAGCACTTTATAAACAACTATACCTTAGGTAAGTCAGTTGAGAAGAAGATTGTGATACATAATGGCAACAGCGTCTCCGCAAACTTCTCAGTTGGTTATAGGGTACCTGATAGTACCTTAGAAGGCTACATCACTATAGGTGGAGCAGCCCAAGATTGGGTATGGATAAGCAACAAGCTACCTACAATACCAGCTTATGGTACTGTTAATGTGACTATACGGCTAGGAGCACCTAGCAATGCTATAATACCGGGAAACAAGTGGGAGTTTTGGATTGGCATCATTGACCAGAGCCAGACAGGTTTCATACGTACAGAGCTGTGTATTAGATTTCTAGTATCTATGGAGTCGTAACGATGAAAGTACTGGCAGTAATACTACTGCTGTTTATAACTGGCTTAATACCTTCTATGTCTGTATATGCTACAGATATAACAGTTGTAGCTACCCCTCCTACTGTAGAACCCTTAGTTACTTCAGGCAGCACAACAAACGTAACTGACGTGTCAGCTATACTACATGGGAACATAACTGATACTGGTGGAGACAACCCTACTATACGAGGCTTCGAATGGGGACTAGCAACAGGTAACTATACCTTCAACTGGACTGAAGCTGGTAACTTCAGTGCTGGTGCGTTTGAACACCAAATCTTGAACTTGACATTAAACGTGACCTACTTCTGGAGAGCCTTCGCAGCTAATATTATTGGACAAGGCAACGGTACAGAACGAGGCTTTAATACATCAACACCTATACCCCTGCCTCCAAGCAATTTTATGGCTACACAGTTAGATACTAGTACCGTGAGGCTTAATTGGACGCCTGGAGCGTGGGCAAGTACTGCGACCATACGTATGTCCAGTGAGAGATACCCAAGCAGTATAATAGAGGGCTACCTTGTCTATACAGGCAACGAAACGTACTGTAATGTGACAGGGCTAACTCTAGATGAGCTCGATGCCTATTATTTCTCGGCTTGGTCTGAAAACGAAGCTGGCTACTCATTAACTTATTCTACTGCAAAAATAGGAGGTATATCTATGACATCTATGATAGTAGGAATAATTAGCCTAGGAGCAATGATTGCAGGCTTTGCCCTCAGTCAGCTGCTAATACTAATTGGTGCTGGTATAGGATGGGTAGTATTCGGCTTTCTAATGTACGCTACCACAATACCATCTGACCTAAATACTGCTCTACTTATCCTAGGTATGGTGTTTGCACTTGTATGCTTCGTCTGGACTTGGGGTCTTGCTATGAAAACAAGACGCGCGCGACCAGACCCTGACGAAGAGTACAAGAAAGGCTATACAGAGAAAATCAGAAATATAACAAGGAGGTAAAAACATGGCAGACCTACAACGATTCAGGCGAAGGCTTATCAAAGCCAAAGAAAAGCACCAGTACAGGCAGAGAACGAAAGAGGAACAGAGCACTATCAAGGCAGTAGCCAGAGCTAGACGTGAAGAGACAGAGTTCACCAGGAAAGCTGACATCGAATCTAGACGCTCATCAGCTACTATATCGCGTGCTGTAGCTGAGCGAGAACTAGCTAGTTCAAAAGCCAAGGCTACTGAAGCTCTGAGGGCTAGGCGAGCTGCAAAGCGCCAGAGAGTCATGTCTGAGAAGGCGCTAAGACGAGAGCAACTGAGACCTATACTAGAAGCTCCTAAGCGACTAGCAGATTCTATAAGATCTGCTGGCGAGCGAATGAGAGCGGTACAGGCATCATTACAGCCTAAGACTCCTGTCAGCTCCATCAAGCCTACGACCGCTGCCCGACCTGGAAGCTCTATAGACTTAGGTCTAGGCAACATAGACGTTGGCAAAATAGACTTAGGTCTAGATAAGATAGACAAAATATAGGAGATTATGAGTAAATTCTTGTTTGTCGTAAGATTCAAGGCTAGGGAGAATGGTAAGCTCAGTGCTCCTAAGTCCTGCAAGCTCGCTGCTAAGACCTGTGACGAGGCAGCCAAGAGGTGTAGGAAGGCTAAAGGTGGTAGAATACTATACGTACGCAAGCTAAAGGAGCTACGCAATTGAGTGAGTTCGTAATTAGAGTACACCACGCAGAGCGAGCTGGAACTCACCAAGACTTACACTTAGATGGCTTATCTTTTGCTGTACCTAAAGGTGTACCTACAACTACAGGAGTCAAAGCCCTAGCTATCAGTACAGCTTACCATTCTTCAGAGCAAGCTTGTTTTGAGGGGACTATAAAAGAAGGCTATGGCAAAGGCACAACCTACGTAGTAGATAAAGGAGACCTCGTAATCATAGAACGAAAGCTTAACTTAATCTTGTTTAGGCTTATGGGCGAGACTTACCGAGGCAACTACTACCTAAGACATTGGCAAGGTAGCCAATGGCTACTATGGAAACAGCGATGATAAACTTTCTATGCCTAAATCTAGCTGACAGCTTGCTGACCTGGAGGGCTATAAGCCAGGGTGGAGGAGAGCTCAACTGGTATAGACTCCTACTCAGCTCTATGCCCCTATGGGAGGTCCTAGTACTTAAAATGTGCCTAGCTGGGCTACTTGCCTTCATAGTCTATAAACGAAGAGAAAGGCTGTTTAAGCCTTTAAATACAGGTATGGGAATTATTGTAGGGTTCAACTTACTTCTCATACTAACAGGAATGATATAGAGGGAAATCCAATCATCATCATTGACCTAAATAGCTAAACGTAGTATTGTTAGGCATACGATAAAGAAGCAAACGAAGGTACGAAGGAGGTTAACATAATGACAGACATCAGAATTACAGACCCAGGTAGCAGCACATTCAAGGTAGGACAGATAGTCTCCTACGACAGCTTCCAAGAGCGTTCTAGACTCCTATCAAAGACTGGTCGACGTGCTCCAAAAGGCGAGGTATTGTACAACCCTGAACCAGTAGCAGTAACCTTCGGGGCCAAGACGACCTCTAAGGAGCCAGAACCTAGGACCTTCCACCAGATATTCATCAACCACGAAGAAGCTGGAGAAGCATTCCTGACTCCTGGACAAGACTTTGACGTCCGAATATTCCTTGCTCGTGGAGCGCAGCCAGAAGCTCAACAGGTCTTAAAGGCTGCAATGAGCAAATTCGAGACAGCTAACGTCAGCATAACATACTACGACTAGGAGGTAAACAATGGCTAAGAAAGGAAAAGTAATAGCTCCACACTGGCGAGAGTTTGCGAGAGCAGACCGAGACGCCTTCAACCAACCCGTAGAACAACCTATCGTCTATCACTTCGACGACGCAGGTAACTACGACGCCTACGTGCAACCTAGTTCCTTCCATCCAGACCTGTGGGAAGTCTGGGTAGGACGACCAGGACGCCTCGTAGATGACAAGGTTGCATCTCAGAAAGAGGCTATGGAACTGGCAGAGCAAATACTCGGAGGTGAACAATGAGTATGGTCTTTGCCGAACGTAAATCACTTGCTGACGCTCTTCGCAGATACCTCAATACTACTGAGGACTATGACGTAACTGAGAAGGCTATCTTGAGAGGCATCCTAGACAAGTTCGAGCGTTGGGGAATCAACCTAATCAACGACCAAACTAGTCGAGAAAGGTTCTTCAAACTGATTGAACGCGCATCCACAGTATAGGAGGTAGCCAATGAAGTACAGCTTTTACATCTTCGACAGAGAAACAGACAGACTCTACCATACCACATTAGAGACGAACTCATTAAAGGACCTATTAACTAAGTTTGCTAAGTGGGACATGGCAGGAGACGACGAAGCTATAAAAGACCTTCTAGCCGAAGTCCACAACGACACGGATGCTGAGGGCTATTTTGACGACCGAGGTAGTGTCATCTTAGAGGCCAACAGTGTAGAAGAGTTTTAACTTCAATGGAACTCTATCCTTACCAAATCGAAGACGTTAAGTCTCTTACAGAGAGGCCTCGCTGTATCTTAGGCTCAGAGATGGGCGTGGGGAAGACCGCCGAAGTCTTAGCCTTAACGAAACAGGAAGACCTGGCCTACATCCTTGTTATCTGTCCTAAGTCGCTAATCAGTGAGTGGAAGTACCAGATTGAGCAATGGCTTGGTAAAGAATGGCTAGACCGATTCATAATCCTCAACTACGAAAAGCTACGCAAGGATACTGTCTTAGCGGATATCATAAGCTACGGCTGGGACCTAATCTGCTTCGATGAGTGTCATAAACTCAAGAACCCTAAAGCTAAACAAACTAAAGGAGCTACACTTATTAGCAGAGACGGAGCTAGAGTCATTATGATGTCTGGTACACCTATGATGGCTGGACCACAAGACCTATTTAGTCTCCTACATATAATCGACCCTATCACCTACAAATCCTACAACGACTTCAGAGACCGTTACTGCGTAACTGTACAGCTTCCTAAACCACCGTTCCCTACCATAATAGTCGGACCTAGAAAAGACACTCAAGAAGAGCTCAGCAACATACTGAGTCAGTACATGATACGTCGACTAAAGAAAGACGTTTTGGACCTACCACCTAAGATGTATCGAACCATACCTGTCGAGCTCGAACCATCTCAACTCGCTAAGTACAGGCAGATGGAAGACGAGCTGTTTGTTCTACTGGACAGCGGAGAGAAAATCACCGCCCCCGCTATAACAGCTCAAATAACTCGACTACGACAAATCTGTCTAGAGCCTAACCTACTCTCACAGATTGAGAAAGTATCTTCGCCTTCTACTAAGACACTACTCTTGTTAGACCTTATAGAAGGCATCCAAAGCCCTATTGTAGTATACACCGTCTTTGAAAAGTACACTAGAATACTATCAGATGAGTTGACTAAGCACAAAGTTCCTCATACTCTCTTTACAGGTGCAACTAGTATTTCAGACAGAACTCAAGCTCTCAGAGACTTTCAAAGTGGCAAATACAAAGTGTTAGTAGGTACTATTACCACAATGGGTCTGGGCGTTACCCTTACAGCCTCACACACTGTCATCTTCACTGATAACTACTGGACTCCAGCTGTTAATGAACAAGCAGTAGACAGAGTGCACCGTATTGGCCAGAATGAGACAGTAGATGTGCTCGATATGTGGGCTAAGGGTACTATTGAAGACCACGTTCACAGAGTCCTAACTCGTAAAGAGAAACCTATCAACGAGATTATACTTCGAGCCCAAGTACTAGAGTCACTACGACAGGAAAGGAGGCCCCTACAATGACAGAAAAGTCTGACCTACTTAGAGGACTACAACAAGAAGCTAACAGAGCTCTACGACAGAGGATACACTACTACCACATCACTCCAGATGGCTTAGCGGCATTAGAGTCACCAGGAAGATTCGAAGGTGACCAGGCTGCTAGAGCTACCCTAACCTACCTGAGGGACGTCGGAAAATCGCCTAGCCTAAATATTGCTGAGATGCTTCATGAGGCCTGGGGATATGACCTCGACGAAGGCTGGGAGACTCTTCAATACCTCAGAAAGAACGGCTTCGTCACCATTACTATAGGAGGCTAATACTATGACACAGACAGCACTCCGAGCTAAACTAATCTCAGTCGCAGGGTTCCTGGCAGAGCATCCAGACTTCAAGAGCAGAGACACTAACTACGCTATCTGCTGGAAAGATGCACTCGCAGAAGCCTATCCATATCTAGTCAACCCTAAAGACGTTGACGCTGATGGAGAGTGTTGTACCTTCTACTACCAATACCTCGGCACTAAGAAGCCACAACACCCACTAATAGGGTCAGAGCTTGCAAGACGTGCAGAAAAAATAACAGAAGTCGAGCCTGGACTATTCAAGCTTGAGTTTAGCTAGGAGGTTACTACCATGACAACTACATACCCATCACCGAGCAACTGCTACAAGCTAGAACACGGCCAATACATCAGCTGGTTTCTAAAAGGTCGATGGATAAAGTTCAAAATACTAGGTGACTCGGGAATTGATCCTTCTGACGCCTGCCTAATAGGGCATGCTGTCGATGAAGACCACCTAGAAGAGCTTTACCAGCTAGGCGACCGCTTCTTCAGAAATGCTGGCGGAGGTCGTGGCTTCTACTGGACACAGGAATTAGAGATAGTCAACTAGAAGGAGATGTACATAATGAAGACACCTCGAATCAAAAACGCTGAGTTAGTAACCACTGAAGACGTCAGCGCTAGCTGTAGGGTCGATGTCTGGCAAGGCGAAAAAGGCTTCTACATCTACTTTCGCGACCTAATAGACGGCAGCCTAGTACTATCTCAAGGACCACTAAAGACTAGAGAGCTAGTCCTAGAGAAGGCTAAAGGCCTTGCAGAAACCCTAAGACACTGTAGATAAGGAAGGAGATAAAGACAATGCCCTATGAATACTACTTCTGGCAACCTGCTAACAACAAAGACTCGGGCAACCTAATAGCTGTAGCAGCCACCACACCCAGTGAGGCTAAACTCAAACTAGCTCGTAAGTGGACAGGCGACTCACATATAGACTCAAAAGAAGCTGCAGAACTAATAGCTAACTGGGGAGTTGTAGGCCCAATACTACCTACAGAAATCAGATGAGGAGACTAAACAATGAAACCAGTAACCTTCTACGAGGTAAACGAAACACCCATGTATGGCGGATATGCTAAACTATTACCACGAATGTCTGACGACGAGCGAGCGGTGTTTAACAAAATCAATGACCTAGGCGCATGTACCCTACGACGCCTAAACCATGCCCTTCATCCCAACATGTCTGCAATTGAGATTAACCAAGCCCTAAGCCATCTGATAAAGGAAAACGCCATATCACGTCGAGCACTCGAAGTGCATGAACTAGACTAGCACTAAAGGAGAGAACTAATGAGCAAGCCAGTTATGGCCACAAAAGAACCTGTTACCTGGTTAATAGTAGATAACGAAGCTGATGAAATGCGACGCTTCAGATGCAACACTATTAACTCTGACGCCGCTCTGAAAGCCTATATCAGATGGCTAAACCCTAGGCTACCTTGGGAGGACGTCTGTCGTACAGCTGGAGACTTCAATGGAGAAATATGGTACGAAGGAAGCGTACATGATATAGGAATGCTAGAATAATGCACTACCAACTCAGCCTAAAAGGTGTCCAATACAAGCCGGGAGAGCTTCCTCGCTCTGCTGAGAGGTTCCTCAACGTCTTCGAGCCCAACAGCCCCGCAGATACTGCTCAGGTTGCTAAAGCTCTACATAAACCAAAAGCACACGTAGAGGACCTTCTAAACTACCTGACTACTCAAGGCTTCCTAGTTAGAGTAGAAGCACCTCCTAAGCCTAAAGCTACAGTAAAACCTAAGGGACTAGGGCCGCACTTCCAATCTATCGAGCAGCTAGCTGAGCAAGAGTTCAAAAAACAAAAGACTAGACAGAAGTGGGCCCACTCTCCCAAAGGCAAGCTTTCACATACCAAATATGAACAAAGCCCTAACGGCAAGACTTCAAAGCACAAATATCAGCAAGGGCCTAAGGGTAAGGCCGCCTACGAAAGATGGCGCTGCAGAATAAAGCTAACACCTAAAGGCCTAGCAAAGCTACAGGACCCCAGGTGGACAAAACTACACCATCTACTAGCTTTTGTGGCTGACGAGAAGCCCTCAAAGGCA